>ERZ772889.2609-NODE-2609-length-13771-cov-4.230679_pt1 | contig 13771 bp, 12 predicted proteins | sample MGYA00512127_ERZ772889 | MGnify/ENA primary metagenome ERZ772889 (study PRJEB29015, sample SAMEA2737689) | human gut metagenome | biome: human gut; feature: human-associated habitat; material: faeces | place: China | collected 2012 ...
GCACCGGGAAGGTCGGACAACGCACGGAACTCGACGTGGAGATGGCGCGCGGCGGAGGCTTTGCAATCTCCATACGCGAGGCAACCGACGCAGACCGCAAACTCTGCAAGCTGAAATAACGGGCGATGCCTGCGGACGGCAATCATGCCGGGGCCCACACAGCCCCCTCAAAAAATCCTTTGCCCCTCGTTCTTTTCAAGAACAGGGGCTTTTTTATGCGTATTTTTAAAACGCAAAAGTTCGCCCCTATATTATTGACTCCAAACCATTTACGCCCACAAATCCAAGATTAACACAACTGCTTGATTTTCAAAACAACATGGAGGTGGCCAATCAAAATTAACGAATCATTATAGCGGGGAAAATAAATTATTTTCCCCGCAACTGTGCTGCATCATCAAGTAGCTTTTTCGCTTTGCGCTCTTTGCTTGCAGCCCGCTCTAGTTGTTCTGCCCGCCGCCTTACGGCTTCTTTGTACCGTTCAACTTGGTTTCGGACGGTATCGCGTATGGCCGTGTGCTGCTCATCCCTGAATATCGTTTCCAACTCCATAAGCTCCTTTTCTTTGATCTCACCACGCATTTTCACGTAGCGGTATTTCAGGTCGTTCGCAGCTAACAGCCGATTATTCTCTGAGATTCGGTAAATGAATGCGCCTTGCAGGAAAATACATCCCAGCATGACGAACATCGTCAAAAATGTTTTCGAAGAACTGATATCGAGCGTATAAGTATGCCGGTGCTCCCGCACTGGCAGGTTTTCGGGCTTTACCGCTGCTTCGACAGCTTGCCTCACCTGCTCTATCAATGTATGTGTCTGCCTGATCTCTTTGTCGATCACCTCCAGCCTACCCGCTAACTGCGCCAACAGAGCGTTGTATTTGTCGGTAAATTCCCGCTCCTGCTCGGTTTTTACTCCCGGCAAGGCCGTATGCCGTTGCAGTTGTTCGAGCATCTGTGCGACCTGCCCCTGCGAGAGCTCCGTGGCCTCTATCAGCCGCTCGATCCGTTCCAGCTGTGCATTCTCCAGACCCGCGTTGGCTTTGGTGCTTTTGACAGCCTTGACGAGCGTTTCTTTGAGGTCTTCGTACATTTCGATCGAGAGTCCGATCTTATTTTCGTCGTTCATGATTTTTGAGATTTTCTAATTCGGTTACAGTTTTATTTTGGCTCTTCTTTTCTGTTCTTCCATCCTGCGGCGGTGCTCCATCGCAGCGATGGCCATCGCCTCGGCCGCGGCGTTGAGCAGTGCCGTGATTCGTGCTATATACTTTTCGGGGCTTTCTCCCGGCTTGCGCTGTAACTGCTTGGCGGACACTCCGCCGGGCGAATCGGCCGGCGGCAGTGGAATCCCGCCTGCCTTTCCGAGGTTTACCGATGACGGCTCTTCGCGCGTGCCGCTGCTACCCATACCGCCGAACAACCCTGCAAATGCTGAACGGTAATTGCCTGCCGCCGCCGAGAGGTTTCCGAGGAGCTCGGCCCGATGCAGCGCCTGCTGTTGCAGGAGGGTGAACCGGTTGTCGAGTTTCGTAAAGCTGAATGCCCTGTCGATCTTCGATCCGGAGAACTCGAAGCCGTTTTTCGAGAACAAAACCCCTTGTTTGCGGTCAGTCGAACCGCAATACTTGTAACGGATGCCGATGCCCTGTTTTTCCAGTTGCTTCTCCAGCCCTTTCCATCCGGCGCATCGGGGCAGACACCTTTTGATCGCATCGTGGATTTCGTATCTGGTCTTGTCGGGTTCGCGCAGCCGCTCCCGCCGCACGTCGTCCTTTCCCGGTGCGAGATACAATCCGTACTTCTCGGTCAGCTCCCGGCAGACCTTGGCGTTGCGGATCTTGATGTTCCTGTCCGATATGGTCTGCCCGTTGTTCCCGACCCGGTTGTAGACCAGATGGCAGTGCGGATGGGGCTGGTCGAGATGGCGCACCAATAGATACTGCGTATCGGTGATGCCCATCTTTTGCATATACTCCTTTGCGATCTGTGTCATCAGGGCGTCGGTCATCCGCGGAGCGTCCTTGGGTGAGAAAGACAGCGAGATATGCCCGACGGTGTTTTTCAGCCGCGGATTCAATAAGGTCTGGTCTTTGAAGTCCTGCACCATGTCCTTCACTTCCGGAGGCGTAATGCCTTCAGCTTCCAGTATCCGGGATTCCTCTTTCATCACGTAGCCTACCGTCCCCGAAAAGGACGAAGCGGATATTACCTTACCGACCATCGCATATCTGCTTCAGGAGTTTTTCGATGGCCGTGACGATCGCCGCATGCCGTACCCTGACAGCCGCCAGACCTTTGGCATTGGCCAGCCGGGTCAGCTGGTTCAGATTCCGGGCGACGCCTTTCAGTTGGGCCATGAAATCCAGTTGTTCGCGGGTGATCCGTGCTCTTACCGTTCCTCGGTCGATCAGCTGGCGCAGGACTTCGGCCGGCGGTTGTCCGGCCTCGCGGCAAAGGGCCGAGAATCGGAGTTTCCGTTCGGGGCTGAGTCGTGTGCTGACGACGTATTTGCGGATGCGGCCGATACTGACTTTCGGGCGTCCGCCTTGTTTGCCGTATGTTTTTTTCGGTGTTTCCATGATAAGTGGTTTGTAAGCATTTTTTTTCAGACCAGCGGGATTTTACGCCGACCAGCGGGGAAGGCGCAGTTTTCGTCTACGAAAACACAACCTTGCCTTCCTTAAATCTTTACCCCTTTCCGACACGGTGGTTCAATTTCCGCCCTTTCCGCTTTCAGAGCTTGCAGATTATTCCGAAGAGTCTGAACGGCCTTTGTTTCGGGGGCGTTCTTCTGTGTCGAAGGCTTTTGTGTTCGGTCTTTTATGCGGGCGATCAGATAGTCGTTTACGTCCTTGTGCCCGCTGTAAAAACTGCTTTGGTCGATTACCTCGCTGCGGGGGCAAAGACGGATCAGATCGGAGGTCGTTTTACGCCCGGCTTCGTCGTTGTCAAAGAAGGCGTGAATCACCGGATGCCGGGAGAGAAACGGGATGGCTTTGGGCAGGTTGACGACCGAGTTCAGAACCGCGGCGTCGATGCGCAGTCGTTCGGGGTATTTCAGTGAGAGATAAGCGAGGAAATCCATAAATCCCTCGAAAGCGATTACCGTATCGGAACGGTTGTCGATGGTGGTGATATGTTTGGGCGAGGAGCCGCCTTTGAACCGCTCGGAGCGGAGCTCCCACCCTCCGGCATCGTTGCGGAACCCGACGGCGAAAAAGGCGCGGCCGTTTACCTCGTAGCGGACTTCGCGGCAGAATGCCGCGGCGACAGACGGGACGATGCCGCGCGAGACGAGATAACCGATCAGTGCCGGATGACGGAGCGGGTCATCGGAAAGGATGCGGAGTGCGGGGACGGCGGCTAGACGCACGACCGGCGAGGGCCCTCCGACAGCTGGACGCTCGCCAACACTCGGTGAAAGAGAAGCGGAACCGGCGTCCCTTTTTTCACCGTTTTGCAGCCGTCGGACAGCTTCACGGCTGTCGCACCGCTCCAACCGCATCACGAGGGTGAGCAATGTACCGCCTTCGCCCAGTCCGAAGTCGTACCAGAGATTTTGCACGTAGTCCACTTTGAAACTCGGCGTGCGTTCTTCCCGCAAGGGTGAAAGATACATACCGTAGCCGTTGCGTTCGTATTTGGGCTGAATCCCGCGCCAGGCGAGAAAATCACGGATGGAAATCCGGTTGCTGTATGGTATGACAGTCATTTTTTCCGTAAATTTGTTGAGAAAAAGTGTAAAATCCAGTGAAAGAAAAGGTTGGCGTCTTACATATCTCTTACACGGCATCCGGCGCTGTAAGTCCGAAAGAACCCGTAAGACTTTGTAAGAGGATTTGTAAGAGATGTAAGATTATGAAAATAAGAAAGCTACTTCCTTTTTTCAACATTCTTACATCGCAGCATCGTCCAGCAATCCGCCGAGTTGTTCCCGCGTGACGGTATAGACCCGTGCCGTCTTGCTGTCCTGCCGCTGCGTTTCGCCGTTGTAGGTAATCGTATAGCGTTGGTAGTAAGTCGGTGGTGCGGGTCGCAGCTGCCAATTTTCGGCAAGAATCCGCCGCACGGTGGGATGGTCAACACGGATGCCGCGTATCTCCAGCATATTGACCATATCGCTCACGTCGAACCGATACTCCGCAAGGTTCTCGGCATCCATGATATCGCGAATAATCGACAGCATTTCGGTTTCGGTCTTGCTGCGGTTGTAGTGTATGATCCGCCGCAAGGCATCGGTGACCAGCAGCCGGGGCGCGAACCACATACGGCTCTCTTCATGTGACGAGAGCATACGTTGTTGCAGATAGAAGAGCAGCCCCGGTATCTCGGCTCGCATTTTGGCCAGCAGGTGTTGATCGTCATACGGGAGCGGCGGCACGCGCCGCACCCAGTAGCGGGTTTCCGCAGCCTCGATCAGGACGGGATTGCGCTCGTTGTTGGAGCAGAGGACGAACTTGCCGAAAAACTCCACCTCCCGGCGGTCGCGGCCTTTCGCCTCAGCCTTGTAGCTGCGTGCAGTCGATAGGTTCTTGATCCTCTCGGAATCTTCGCGGCGGTTGAGCAGCACCTCGTCCACGCAGATCAGCAGTTTGCCCATCCAGTCGTCATTGAATTGCGAAAGGAAATCTTCGTTGGTATTGAAGGTAACGTTTCCGCCGAAGATCGACTTTAAGAGATTGAGAAAGGTCGTCTTTCCCGTGTTGCGTTCATCCGACACCAGCAACAATACCGGCAGCCGTTGCAAGGGGCGCAGGTAGAGCAGTTGCAGATAATCGTACCCCAGTTCGACCTGCTCGCCGAAGATATGAGCGAAAAAGTCGTGGATGTGCGGAAAGATGCCATCGGCGGGCTGAAAGGGAATCGGCTCGTAACGGTTCAGGAAACCGTCGATCTCCCGGCGGTAGTTCGTGTGGTCGGGAACCGTGCAAAAGCCGTCGTATTTCGGAATGCAGGCCAGATAGCTTTTCCCGTAGTCCTGACGCAAGGTCTCGACATTCCACGGGATGAGCGTCTCGACGCTCCGGCCGCTGCTCAACGGCTGCCGGACCCGCTTGTAGATGGTCGTTCCCACGCGCAGGTAGGGGCTTTCTCTTTTCACTGTTTTAGCGGGCATAGCTGTCTCCGTTTAGAATCCGTTGCACATCCGCCACGCGATAACGGCGCTGCCCGCCGTACTCCACGGGAACAAGATAACCGCTCTTGGCCCATCGCCACAACGTAGAGGAATCGACACCCAACAACGCGATGGTCTGTTTTCGCGTGTACAATTCGCCCGCGTGTTGCGGAACCGGCATTACGGACGGCGGCGACGCGACTGCCGTCAACTCCTTGTGCCATTGCCGGAGATCTTCCAGACGGACGGTCACATTCACTTCACCGCCCAGCTCACTCAATTGTTTTAAGTCCATAATACGATAATTTAACCGAACCCGAACAGCAGGTCCGGCGACGAAAATAACAGGTGCTTTTCCTGCACCTGTTTTTGCAATCGAATCACCGCATTTGCACCGGCAAACAATTTCAGATATTGCTACTTACCAGCATTTTGCAATTACATGACAACAGAAAGAAAATTCCCTGCACCGACCGGGTGCAGGGAATATCTCATCCTTATACAGCTCTTTATTTTTGGATATATTCTTTCAGATTATCGATCAATCGGATGCGATAACCTCCGTCCGTCGCCCGAAGCTTGGCCCGCAACGTCTTCGTATTGTATTTGGCCAAAGACTCGAAGCTCGCTTTCAGCCATTCCGCCAATTCGGTCTGGTCATAAAAACGATTGGTCGCGCCCTTAAAAGCATTCCAGACGTTCCAACCGTAGTGACACAAATCCCCATAGCTCACCCGATCATGCCGAAGCCGAACCTGCGGCACATCATTCGGAACAGGCGCCATACATGCCAAATAAAGCAAACGTCGTCGCAAAATTTGCCGATTCGTCCCGTCAACGGCATCGCCCAAATCCTTATCGGTATATTCGTAGACGGTGGCGAGTGCATTTTCGAGAATCCGATCGTCCGGAACCGGATCGGCAGAAACAACGGCGGATTCCGGCACGATCGCGTCCGGGCTTCTTTCACACCGCTGTTCGGAACCGACTCCTTCTGTCGTTGTTTTCTCTTCGCCTCTCGGCTGACTACACCCAAAACGACGAAAAAAACGCTCCGAAAGATCCGCCGAACTGCCCACGCTGAAAAAGTAAAATCCGGTCACGCCAAGTCCTGCGGGGACAAGCAAAACAAGCGCCAGCCAAAGCGGAAATCCCCGCGAAACCATGGCGCTGAACAAAACGATCAAAGCAAAAATCACGGCGCTTGCCACGATCAGACGAAGACCTTTCTGGAAATAATACTCGGGATTCATAATTCCGATTCGCTGAAAAAATCATCCTCCATTACAACTTTCCGAAACCGATCCCGCAACTCCGCCATCCGTGCGATCAGTCGATCGTACGGCAGCGAATCTCCATAGATGAAATACTCCTGCATCCGCTCATAATCCCTGCGCCATACCTCCGCCAATTTTTCGGGCGGAATAAAATCGATCCGGCTCGGATGGTGCGTCCGATAATCGACTCCGCGAATCGTATTGAATATGCTGCGATGCCTGACAATCTCGACATACATTTTCGGATCGGCCAAGGCTGCCTTTCCGAAATCCGTATCCATCAGCCGCTCCAAATCGTACAGATGGCGTGTCATTCGCTCGACGCGCGGATTCTCTTTCTGAAACTCTTCATGCAGCAAAAACGCTTTCTCCAAAAACGTCCGTGACGGCACGACCGCATAAATCGGGAACACCAATTCTCCGAATACATCGGGATATGCCTCGGCAATCAGCGGACGAATCTCGATCCGCTCACGCGGTTCTTTCATCGACCGGCAGCTGAATTCGATCCGGATTTGCGATTCCACATACTCGATATTCGCATAAATGCTTCGATACGGCAACAGCACCAGCGTCGGATCGGCATCGGAGTCCTGCGCCGGAACGGCACGCAACTCAAAATCGGAAGCCCCATATCCTTCCAGCAATGCCTGCATTTCCGCAACGAGCCGCTGCTCGATATAGGCCCGCGAAAGTTTCCGAATCCGATCGCGCTGCGACTTGTTGTCCCCGGCAATTCTCCAAAAGGACTTGTCGATTGCAATATCGATGTCCTCCGAGAAGCGTTCTATGACATGCCAACCCTTGCTCAACGACGTACCGCCCTTGAAGGTGATGAAGTCCCGGCACGACGATTCGAACAGGGCTTTCAGCGTCATCGTCACCCACCAGTCCTTCTCGACAGCCTGCGGAGGAAGCCCGACACGCTCGCTCGTCTGTGCAACGAACATACTTTTCTGCTCGTCGGAAAACGTCCAAAAATTATTCTTCATAGAACGACATAATGATTTTACGAATCCAGGCCGGCACCAACCGCAGATCGGGCAGAATGCTCGACTTCGGAATCCGGGCGAATATCGTCTTCAGTTGGGCGGTGTGCTCCTCCGTCACCTGCGGCCGACCGATCTCCTTCAGAGCGAACACGGCAAGCATCAGCGTTTTATTCTGATAGGCCAGATTTTTAAGCGCTACACGCTTGAATCGCAATTTGCGACCGTTGAACAAATTAACTGTCCGGGAATTGCCGTCGGTATAAAACACATAGTTCATCGGTACCTGGGCAGACAATCCCAATACATTCAATGCGTGCATACCCGTCGGAACAACTCGGGCTTCGCTCTGCCGAGCTACCTTTTCAGCGATTTCATTGATGGTCGGGTATTGTATGCCCATTCCAAACTTTCTATCGATTTTGGGATAGCAATAGAGGCCCCTTGCAATACGGACCAAACCGCCTTTTCGAGTAAGCCGTTCCAATGCCTTCGCAACCGATACAGCCGATCCGTATACAGCGAAATCGGATGCGGAATACAGCTTACCCCTCCCGCACTTTTTTGCCTTATTAAGCATCTTATCCTCTATTGCTTGCATCTATTTACACACATATATCTGTCGTAAATTTATACAAATTTATCGACAAAACAAATTCTACTCCAACACACTCACTGCATCCCGTTTTATATCCATGTCGATATCGCGATAGCGGGCGAACGCCCGGCTGCCGTCCTTATGCCCGGACATCGCTCCCACGATCGCAGGGTCTTTCACGCTTTTATAAACATTCCCGATGAATGTCCGGCGCGCCATGTGCGACGAAGCAAGGTCGCAGATCGGCACCTGAACATTCTGCCGCGTCCGCTGGTCGATCGTCGTCACCATGCGCGTCAGTCCCGCTTTACGGAACGCCGCTTTGATATAGACATTATATTTTTGCTCCGAAATAAATGGAAACAATGTTCCGCGGTTCTCATCGAGGTATTTACGAATCAGTTCTTTCGCAGCACCGATCAGCGGCACCGAGACCGTCACCACTCGGTCGTCTCGCGTCTTGCGGGGAACATATTCGATGCAATCGCCGATGATATTGGCATAGGTCATCTTATAAAGGTCGCTCACCCGGCAGCCGATCATGCATTGGAAAACAAAAATATCTCGTTGCGTTTCCAGTTGCTTGTCATCCCCCATATCCGCTTCGGCCAACTGTTTGCGTTCGTCGGTCGTAATATAGATAGGCGTACCGTAGACAATCTCCGCAATCTTGTACTGCTTGAACGGATCATTGTAGGTATGTCCGTTATCATTTAACCATACATAAAACGACCGTAGACGAATCAACATATCCGAAACGTAATTCATGCCCCGCTCTTTCGGACGGCCGGGAATTACCGTTTCTCCCGCAGCATTGAGGTACGGGCCGCGCTTCACAGGCAGATTCTTCCTCACCTTCGGCCGGGCATACGGCACCTCGTCGTACAACTCCGGATGTTCGTCGAAAATCTCCGGTTCTTTCATCAGAAATGCCCCGAAATCATCAAGTGTCGTCGGAGATACGGTGTGTACGTCCAGCACGAACCGTCGGTTCGACAGTTTACGATACAACTCATACCGCTTCAACGTCCGCACCAAGACATTGAAATGCTTGACACGCGATTCGGACAATTTATGCGTAGCGAGGTATTCATCCGTCAACGGGAAAAAGCCTATTTTCTTTTCCTCAACGGAAGTCGCCGTCTTTGGCCGCAAAGTGCGCCGGATCAACTTTTCGAGCCACTCGCGCGTAACGGTCGATTTATCGTCTGCCGCCTCGACCGAGGTCTCTATCACATCGACCAACTCTTTCAATTTCGTCCGCTTTGCCAACAGCGCATCGCGTTCTTCTCCCGGAATATTCGGAATATTGATATCGTTTTTCTTTCCCCAGCGTTTCCGATCGACCCAAATTCCGGATGGCACTCGTACACGCGATTCACGGGAAACATAGACGCGGAAATTAACCTGCGATTCTCCCGCGCTGTTCTCCCCTTGCGCCAAAACATATGTAACTTTTGCCATACATCCTCATTTTATGCTCTACAAAGATATGATTTAGATTCGAATACAGCAATACTTTTGCGTCCGCACCGTGTCCGCATTTTTGCAAAACAGCTAAAAACAGACAAAATACATTTCATAGTATATCATTTTAATATACTATATTTCAACATATTATAAATATATTCAAATTTTAGTTATTTGCATATGTTTTTCACAAATTAATTCCTGTCCTGGGCACTTGGTGATCCCCGTAATCTTACGATTACGGGGATTTTCGTTTTCCGGCGTCCGGCGTTCAGTCGGCAGCGCCGTTTAGGGGCGGAAGGCTGCGGACCTCGGTCCGGCCGCCGCGGAGGAGGTAGATCGCCGGTTCCGGCGCCGTGATCGTCCGCCCGCCGAGGCGGTATTCTCCGGCCCGGTGAACCACGGCGCAGCATATTTTCCCGTATTCGACGGCCTGACATCCGGCATCGTTCCGAAGTATCCGCACGGAGGGATTCCGGGCAAACCGTTCGGTCCGTTTCGCGTCGCGGCACGGCAGAAAAGCGTAGGCATAGCCGCCCGTCCGGGCCGGATCATGCCCGAACCAGCACTTGAAAACCGGCCCCCGCTGGGTTCTGTCCCTGTAAAAAGGATCTATCAGATCCCATTTTCCCTCCTGAATCTCCGTGCTGACTGCAATCGGAGCGCCGTCCAGCGATACGTATCCCCGGCCGTCGTGATGCACCCACGGCAGGCTGCCGGAGGTCTCGGTCGCTCCGCCCCGGGTTACCGGACCCGCAAGGTGCGTCTGATCCAGGGCCGTGGTGATCCGGAAAATCCGGGCGTCGGAACTGCGGATGTCCGCACCCAGCGCCACGACGAGGTCCCCGAAAAAGAATGCCGACTTGAGGGCGTGAAGCCCGTCGCGCTCGATCTCCATCGTCGTACACAGCACATCGCCCGAAGCGAGGCCGCCCACATGTCCGGAACGGTTTTTCCTGGCCTCGACGGAGTTGTCGCACTTCAGGGGCGCGCCGTCGTCGTAAGCCGTCGTCCCGGGAACCATCCGCCAGTCCCAATGGGCGAAGATATTGTCGTACTCCCGCCCGTGCTGCATGAACAGCAACGCCCCGTCGGCCGAGAAGTTGGCCAGAGTGTTCTCCCGGTTCGTAAACTCGAAGCCGATCGTACGGTCGGAGTGCATGCGGATCGACGCATACCATGTGGCGGTACGGTAGATGCCGCAGTCCGAACGGTCGTAATAACGCGGCCCGCGCAATCCGTCTGAGCGGTTCTCCGGCTCCAGTATCCTCTTGGCGAACCGCCTGAAAACCCGGTATCCCGGTCTTTTCAGCGCCGCGATGTTCTCCGCGGCGACGGCTGCCGACGAGGCTTTTCCGGGACCGCTGTCGATAAACACCTGCCGGCCGCAGAAACTCGGGTCCATCACACCCCGCCAGATGCTCCGGCAAATACCCTCCCGCATCAGCTTTTCGATGACGGCGCACTGCGCGTCCGAGAACATATAAGGCGTCCCGTCGAGAACTCGGAGCCAGAACGAGAGGCCCTCGGCATAGGCCAGTCCGTAGTTCCCGAACTGAATCTGGGGTCCGTGCTGGTGAAACGACCAGTCGTCCTGAATGCCCTCGCCGTCGGTGACGACGATCTCCTCGGCGATCTGATCCCGGGCCTCGGCGACGAGCGCCTCGTCGTCCGTCAGCAGCCCGCGCATCAGGTTGTTCCCGGCCAGCCATACCTTGTTCTGCCCGGTGCGGCCGAAGCGCGAACGCTCGATGATCCGCAGCCCCTGCTCCAGTTCCGGACCGGAAAGTTCGCCGCGGATCATCAGCAGAATCGCGGCGAGTTTCTTGGGAACCCCGATCTCCTCGTGCCACCAGTTCAGCGACGACGGTTTCTTCGCATACCAGTAGGCAAGCCCCTTGTGCAGCAGGCCGCCGATACGCCCGTCGCCATGCCACGCCGACGCAGGGTCGGCATAAAGTTTCGCCAGGGCGTACATCCGCGTCAGGTGCAGCGACGGCTGCCACCGCCCCCTCGTCCGGTCGTCGTAGTCGATGTCGGACCAGAATCCGCCCGCATCGAAAAGCCCGAGCAGGCGCCGCACCTCGCCGTCCGGAAGGTGGACCGACGTGTAGAGCTGGAGCAGCAGCACGTCGTTCGCCCTCCCGTAATCGGAATAGCGGACGAAACGTTCGGTCGCCTCCCCGTCCGGGGCATAGGACATCACCGACACATCGACAAAGGCTTGCCTCACACGGTCGAGCGGACCGGCCGGGCAGGCGCGGGCCGTCGTCAAAAAAAGCAGGGCGGCCAGAAAGGCCGTACGTAAACCATTCATAACAGTTACCAGAAACTTGTGAAACACCGCCGTTCCGAAGAGAGGGACCCGACGCGGAAAGCGGCATGACAAATATAAGTCTTTTTAAACCAAATATCCCCCGACAACGCCCCGGAGAAGCTACTTTGACCGGATTCTATTCCCCTTTGACCGGATCGAATCCTTCGCGGAAGAATACAAAATCTAATTTTGAATGACGGAAAAACCACCCGAAAAAACTACTGTCTGACATGAGAACCCGAACCTATCGCACAGCATTGCTGTCGACCCTCCTTCTCGCGGGATGCACTCCCCGGGAGACAATGCCGGAACTGACCGATCGCGTCTTCGCCGTAGCCGCGGCCCAGTACGAACAGCTCGAAGGCCGGCTGACCGACGAGACGCTTCCGAGATCGGTGGCCTCCGACGGAAAATTCATCCCTTCCAACATCCGCTGGTGGTGCAGCGGATTCTATCCCGGCTCGCTCTGGGATATATATGAGGATACCGGCGACAAGACATTCCGCGAACTGGCCGAAAAAAACACCTTCAAACTCTATCCCCTCAAACAGAAAGGCACGGACCACGACCTGGGATTCCAGATGAATTGCAGTTTCGGCAACGCCTACCGGATCACCGGCGAGCAGAAATACCTCGAACCCATCCACACCTCGGCGCGGGTCCTCGCCGGAAGGTTCTCGCCCGTGACGGGCGTCATCCGCAGCTGGGACTTCGTGCGCAAGGGCCGCGACTGGAAATACCCGGTGATCATCGACAACATGATGAACCTCGAACACCTCTACAACGCGGGCCTGCTCTTCGGGGACGACACCCTGAAGAGCGTCGCGGTGACGCACGCCAACACGACCCTCTGCAACCATTTCCGGCCCGACTTCACGAGCTATCACCTGGTGGACTACGACCCCGCCGACGGCCGCGTCCGCCGGAAGGAGACCGTGCAGGGCTTCAGCGACGAATCCGCCTGGGCGCGGGGACAGGCCTGGGCGCTCTACGGCTACACGATGATGTTCCGCCTGAGCGGCTACGAATGTTACCTCAACCAGGCCGAGAACATCGCCGGCATGCTGTTGGAGCGGCTTCCCGACGACGGCACGGAATTCAAATGGAGCTAGGTGGCCGGGCTTGAGAACTGGGACCAGCTGACGCCTAGACAGAGGGCCGTGTTCTTCTGCTGCGACGGGCTGAAAAGCAACGCGAAACTGGCGTCGCAGAAGACCCAAGCGATCGGCATCTGCGGACAGGACATCTTCGACCGCTACTACCTCGACAACGGCAACGAGGCCCGGATCAAGGCCGCCTACGACAAGCGCGACCCGCGGCTCAAGCAGACGATCGTCACCCCCTACGAACCGGTGGACTGCTTCACGGCGGGACTCAACGGCAACGAGAACATGATCGGCAAGCAGCTCCGCTGGCCGCTCTACCTGCAAGGAACCAGCGGCGGCGACTTCTGGCTCGACAAGCGCACCTCGGCCTACTACTGCTACCGCAAGTACGTGCGTTTCCTCAAGGGCGAACTGATCGACCGGCAGCGCTGCTACACGGACTTCCCGCTCATCCGCTACACCGACGTCATCCTGCAATGGGCCGAGGCGCTGATCGAGCTGAATGAGTTCACCCCGGCGAAGAACCTCATCGACCAGGTGCGCGCCCGCGCCCACATACCGGGCATCACGATCGGCGACCTCGACGCCATGCGCGAGGCCGTACGCTACGAGCGCCGCGTGGAATTTCCGGTCGAGGCGGTGAACTTCTTCGACGAAGTGCGCTGGGGAACCTATAAGGAGACCAAGTCTCCAGGTCTGCGAAGGGGGGGGGTACACACCCCCGAACCGGCCGATAACCCGGAAGGCCGGCAGCCGGAGACGAAACCCTTCCACATCATGGTCGTGGAGGACACTCCCGACCTGCGAGAGTTTCTGGTCAAGAATTTCGAGGAGACCTACGGCGTCCTTTCGGCGAAAAACGGCGCCGAAGCCCTCGCCATCCTCGAAAAACAGGC
>ERZ772889.2615-NODE-2615-length-13748-cov-4.845176_pt1 | contig 13748 bp, 10 predicted proteins | sample MGYA00512127_ERZ772889 | MGnify/ENA primary metagenome ERZ772889 (study PRJEB29015, sample SAMEA2737689) | human gut metagenome | biome: human gut; feature: human-associated habitat; material: faeces | place: China | collected 2012 ...
TTCAGTCCTGTCAGGACTACATTGTTAAAACTGTCTTTTGATAATTTCTGGACTGTATTATCATCCAGCTCGATGGTGCATACACTTTCATCTTTACAATCCGGATTTCTCACGATCTTATACATATTTCTTCTGCTGATCGCACCAATTTCTTCCAAAAGGTTTACCATACGGTACACCGTAGCTGATCCGATGCCCGGATCCAGGCGGGATGCGTTGTAATAGATTTCTTTACAGCAGGAACACTCATTTTCAAGAATGACTTCCAATAGCATTCTTCTCTGTTTGGTAATCCTGCATCCTCGCTTCTTTAATTCCTGGATTACAACATCTTTCTGCATTCGGGTTCTCTGGTAATTGGGCTCTTCACAATTTTCCTGTCTCTGTAATGCTGCTGCTCCCAAAATCACATCATCCTTCCGCTTGTTAATTTCTGTTTCCTGACATATGGCTGCTGTTTTGCATCAGGCTTCAGTAATATGCCTGATTCTCAATGGCACCCTCTGCAGTGGCTGCAGTCTCCGCCACATGATGACTTGCCACTTTTTTTGTCTCTGACGATTCCTTTTATAATCAGTCCGACAATCAAGACCAAAATTGCTCCTACAATCAATGTTCCCATAAATGACACCTCCTGCTTTATATCATTATCATACACATATAATCACTATACTGCAATCTGATAATCAGCAGTCCACTAACTGTTTATCAGAACCCGCACCACCAGATGGGACGCAGGCTCTGATCTTATTACTGTTTTATCTGGCTTTTGCCATACCCTTTACATTAAGGCTGCTGCTTTCCTTATAAGGTCTGAACAACAGATATAAAAATCCGATGATAATTGCGAATGCAACCACTGTCCAGATACCGAAGCCACCTCCTGTGACCAGTGTACCAATCTGATAGATACACAGGGACACAAGATATGCAAGTCCACACTGATATCCGATTGCAAAGAAAAACCATTTTGTATTGTTCATCTCTCTCTTGATCGCACCCATAGCTGCGAAGCAAGGAGCACAAAGAAGGTTGAATACCAGGAAACCGTAAGCTGCGATCGGTGTCATGGCTGCTGCCAGGTTACCCCAGATCTCAGCACCGTCTTCTGCAACTTCTGCGAATCCATAAAGCATACCGAATGTAGCTACTACGTTCTCTTTTGCGATCAGACCTGTAACAGCTGCAACTGCCATCTTCCATCCTTCGCCGGCTTTTGTCCAGCCAAGAGGTGCAAAGATCCATGCGATTGCTGTACCAATCTTAGAAAGGATACTCTCGTTAAGTTCTTCAACCATACCGAAGCTTCCGCCTTCCCATCCGAAGCTCATTAAGAACCACAGAATGATTGTTGAAAGAAGGATGATTGTTCCGGCTTTCTTAATGAATGACCAGCCTCTTTCCCACATTGAACGAAGTAGGTTTATAACTGTAGGCATATGGTATGCAGGAAGTTCCATAACGAACGGAGCAGGATCGCCCGCAAACATCTTTGTCTTCTTTAGCATAATACCCGAAATGATAATTGCAGCCATACCGATGAAGTATGCTGATGTAGCAACCCAAGCCGAACCGCCGAAGATAGCACCGGCAATCATTGCGATAAACGGAGTCTTAGCACCGCAAGGTATAAATGTTGTTGTAATTATAGTCATTTTTCTGTCACGGTCATTTTCGATAGTTCTCGATGCCATAATACCCGGAACACCGCAGCCTGTACCGATAAGAATAGGGATAAATGATTTACCCGAAAGACCGAACTTACGGAATACTCTATCCAATACGAATGCAATACGAGCCATATAACCGCAAGCTTCAAGGAATGCAAGCAAGATGAACAATACAAGCATTTGTGGTACGAAACCAAGTACGGCACCGACACCGGAAATGATACCGTCAACGATAAGACCCGTTAACCAATCAGCGCAGCCAATTCCTTCAAAGAAGCTCTGTGCTGCCGGAATGATCCACTCAGCAAACTGTTTATCATTTGTCCAGTCTGTTAAGATAGAACCAATCGTTGTTACAGATACATAATATACCAAAAACATTACAACTGCAAAGATCGGAATTGCAAGCCAGCGGTTTGTCACGATACGGTCGATCTTATCAGAAGTTGTAAGTTTCTCTTTGCTGCTCTTTGAAACACATTCGCCAATGATGGATGAAATGTATACATAACGCTCGTTTGTAATAATACTCTCAGTATCATCATCAAACTTATCTTCCATTTCCTTGATCTCATATGATACATCCGGAACAGATTTCATCTGCTCTTTGATCTTGTCATCTTTCTCTAATAACTTGATCGCAAAGAAACGTTTCTGATCCTCTGAAACAATACCGCTCAGTTTGTTCTCAACCTCTGTGATCACATCTTCTGCATCTTTAGAGAACTCATGTACCGGAACCATGTTCTTCTTCTGCTGTGCAAGTGCAACTGCCTTTTCAGCAGCTTTCTGGATACCGGTTCCCTTTAATGCAGAAATCTCAACGACTTCACACCCAAGCTTTCTACTTAATTTGTCAATATGTATCTTGTCACCGTTCTTCTCAACAAGATCCATCATGTTGATTGCCATAATAACCGGAATGCCAAGTTCCATCAACTGTGTGGACAGGTAAAGGTTACGCTCGATGTTTGTACCATCTACGATATTTAAGATGGCGTCCGGTCTGTCGCCGATCAGATAATTACGGGCAACAACCTCCTCAAGTGTATATGGAGATAAGGAATAAATACCCGGTAAGTCCATGATGACAACATCCTTATGTCCCTTTAATTTACCTTCTTTTTTTTCTACTGTTACTCCAGGCCAGTTACCTACGAATTGGTTAGAGCCAGTCAAAGCATTAAATAACGTTGTTTTTCCGCAGTTTGGATTACCTGCGAGTGCAATTTTTACTGCCATAACTTTTCTCCTTTTATTTTTAGTTTGCTGTAACTTGCTTTTGTTTGCTACGGCTTGCTTTCGTTTGCTATAGCTTGCTTTAGTTTGCCTTTTCTGTCTTTTGTTAGCGCATTCTAACACAAAGACAAAAAAATTACTCTACCTCGATCATCTCAGCATCTGCTTTTCTTAAGGATAATTCGTATCCTCTTACAGTTACTTCGATTGGATCACCAAGCGGTGCTACTTTTCTTACATAGATATCCACACCCTTTGTGATGCCCATGTCCATGATTCTTCTCTTAACCGGGCCCTCGCCAGTCAGTTTTTTGACCTTTACGGTACTGCCGCAGGCTACTTCTTTCAACGTCTTCATCGTTTCGCTCCTTTTCATTTTTGTATCATGAAACTGCGCTGTTGCAACAGTTTTATACCATAATTTTATTCGCCATGTCTTTTCCGATCGCAACTCTTGAATCCTTGATGTTAACGATCATATTACCGTCGATCTCTGATACGACTGTAACTTCTCCGCCTGGAACAAAGCCAAGATTCTCTAAAAATCTTCTGGTTTCTTCTTTTCCACCGACTTTTTTAATCGTACTCGGTTCTCCTGTGTTTAACATAGTAAGCGGCATCATTTCTTCCTCTTTTCTCCTACTGTATTGATAATGATTTTCATTTCTTACGTTGGTTAGTATATTCTAACGTTCATTAGATGTCAATAACATTATTGATATTTTTTCTCATTAATTTTCATTTCATGGAAAAAAACGGATATTACAGAGACTTTTTTCACAGTTTATCGTCAAATTGCACAATAAAGTATGAAAATTTCAAGTCATTTGACTTTCAGTCTGACATGAAATTGCAGTTTCTCTATCCTATCCGTTTTATGTATTATAATTTTTACAGTTCTTCTATCTGTAATTGTACCTTCCACACGGTATGCGCCTCATCGCGCAAAAACTCTTCCGGCAGATCCGGTCCACAGGAATTACTTCCAATGCCCATCATCCGCGCATCCAGCGACAGTAAGGAACCAGACGCCGGTTCCAGTTCAAAATTATGCCTTTTTCCTGCCAGTTCTTCCACCGTGTAATCCGAAACGTTAAAATCCAGATAATTATCTGCCTCCGCAAGCAGACGGTATTTTTCATTTTCAAGTGAGACATATCGGCAGTGATAATGGCTTCCATTCTCCTGTGGTCTGATATAATTTTCATGCAGGTCTTCTACCTCTGCCTGAAACATATCGACATAACAGTGTTCCCTTTTATCAATATAGCTTTCATCCGGTCCATAGCCGTAATAAGTAACATGACGCATAGAGCGCTCAACCGGCAGCATGATCCCAAGCCGTGGCAGCGGCGGCATCGCCATATCTTTGTGCGCATCAAGCGTTACTATGACCCTGCCCCAGCGGTTCACACACCAGTCGGCATGAAGGTGCACTGCCGGCTGACGGTATATGGCTGCAATCCCTATATCTGCCACATAATGTGCCTCCCCGTCCAGACAGAATGCATCGGAATGATATACTTTGGTCATTGCCGCATCGTAGCCTGCCTCTTTCCACTTCTCCTTGATCTGGATGTCATTGTCTGTGGGTGCACGGTAAATCTGATATCCCGCATGTCCCCAGAGAATAGATTTTCCATCTTTGAAAATGCCGGTCGGCGCTCCGGTCTTCTTCCCAAAGGCAACACGAAGTGTACCGCATAATACGATCCATTCCTCCGGCTCCTCCACAAGTACGACCTCATGTTCCGCTCTGTTTTCCCTCTGCAAAACCGATACTTTCCGCTCCTGCATGCAAAACTGTGCAAATCCAAACGTACTGCTGCACGCTGCATATTCCACCGCTTTTTTCCGGATAAACGTCAGTTTTACATACACATCCATGTTTTCCGGCAGCTTTGGCACCGGGATCGTCAAGGCTGCTTTCTCATGCGGCAGCAGATGTGGCAACTCTTTTGTTCCATCTGCAAGAATGACTGTTTCGTCCTGTGCACTTCCCCCCGCTTTGATCTCATAACACAGCTCTGCCTCGCCGGATGCCTCAAGAAAATCAAACCTGTTTTCCACCAGGAACATACCATTGGCTGCATCGATCTCTGTGACAAAAACCGGACAGATCGCATTTTTCCATTCCCGAAGTCCCGTGTGCGGTGTACGGTCTGGATAGAGCAGCCCATCGACACAGAAATTGCCGTCGTGAAAGCGTTCCCCGTGATCGCCCCCATACAGATAGCGCTCTTTTCCGTTCTCTGCCACACCGTCATAAATGGCATGATCGCACCATTCCCAGACACAGCCCCCTAAAAATCCCTCATAACGGTACATTCGGTCCATATAGGCGCGGATACCGCCCGGTCCATTTCCCATTGCATGGACAAACTCACACATAAAATAAGGCTTTTTGTTTCCCGGATCTGCAAAATACTCATCAATCCATTCCACATGCGGGTACATTCTGCTGTAAAGATCGATCATGGATGTGTCGTTTACGTGACCTTCTGCTTCATAAACCGCCCCCTCGTAATGTGTCAGGCGTGTCGGGTCATATGCCTTGACCCAACGTCCTGCTTTCTCAAACGAATTTCCGTAACCGGACTCGTTCCCAAGCGACCAGATCAGGATACAGGGTGCATTTTTATCCCGCTTTACACAGCGCTCCACGCGGTCTATTACTGCCTTATCAAACATCGGATCCATTGCCAGCGTACAAAAAGTCTTTTTTGAAGAGCCCCCATAAAAAGAAGTTACTCCGTGCATCTCAATATCCGCCTCTGCGATCACATAAAAACCGTATCTGTCACAGTACTCCGGAAACCACGGTGCATTGGGATAATGGCTGGTGCGGATCGCATTAATATTATGCGCTTTCATCAATTTGAGGTCTTCCTCCAACTGTTCCCTGCTTATGGTATAGCCTGTCTTTGCATTGCTGTCATGGCGGTTCACACCGCGTATCTTGATCGGTCTCCCATTTAGTTTCACTACGGATGACTCAATGTGGATTTCCCGTATGCCCACATTCTGATGCAGGATTTCGTTTTCCGTCCGAATCTCAAGCGTATACAGATACGGCGTCTCCGCGCTCCATAACCTGGGATGTTTTACCGGAAACACAAGCTTTGCCTCACTTCCATTCGACACCAGTGTTGTCTGCCCCTCTGCTTCCACGCTGCCGGAAGCATCTCTTAGTATGGCACGCACGAAAAGCTCCCGCCTGCTGCCGCCCGTCGAGCGGGAAAGGGAAAGACAGACCTCCGCGCTCTGCGGTGTTACCTGATCTTCCCCAAACGTGATCCCGGTCGTCACTGTGTAATCACGCACAAAGTCACATGGGCGTTCGATCAGCCAGACATCCCGGAAAATACCGGACATCCGGAACTTATCCTGATCTTCCAGATATGTACCGTCACACCATTTTAACACGAGAACATCCAGACGGTTTGTGCCGTCGGCCAGCAGCTCTGTCACTTCAAATTCACTCGGCGAATGGGAAACCTGACTGTAACCTGCAAATGTTCCGTTTACCCACACATAAAAGCAGGAATCCACACCCTCAAAATAAAGATAACTGCGCGACTGTGTCTGTGACTCTCTCAAAAATTCTGTTTCGTACAGCCCGCACGGATTTTCATCCGGGACATAGGGCGGATCGAACGGGATCGGAAACCGCACATTGATATACTGGTGGCTGTCATATCCATGGTTCTGCCAACAGGATGGAACCGGTATACTGTCCCATCCCCCCTCATTTATATGCCGGCAGACATCCGTTATGTCCGCGCCCTTTCCCTCACCGGCAATGCCTGCAAACACTTCTGCCGCACTGGAAAAATAATGAAATTTCCAGTTTCCGGAAAGACAGTTTCTGCGACTCTCTCCGTTTTCATCCTGTGGCTCGCAGCAGCATCTCGTCTCCTCCGTCCCCACATGTAAAATCTCCGGGTCTTCAAAATATTTTTCCAGTCTCATAGAAATTTTCCTTTCTGCATCACGCATTACTCCGGCAGGACAGGAATGGCAAATGACACAAGCTCGAATGGATGATAAACGATCACATCTGTCCTCTCTCCCTCGCTGTCCTCCAGCAGATTTACCGGCTGTACCGCAAATGGCAGCACCAGTTTTCCTCTTGTACCATCCTGTTCACTCAGACGGATGATGATATTTTTTTCGTCCTCACTCATCTTTACCGCCTGCACATAAAGTGTTTTTTTCTCTGCTGCCTTCTGTATGACCGCATCGATACGTCCGTCGAACTGCTGCGGCAAGGCAGTCTTTTTAAGTGGTACATTAAATTCAAACGCCCTGCGGTTGATCCCTGCATCCAGATGGTTTCCTGCATGTGGAACGATCCGGTAACAAAAATCATGTTTTCCCATATCTGAGGTAATATCCGGACGGATCGTCGCGCGCAGCAGACTTAATGTAATATGATTTTCATCGACCCCGACACCATATTTTCCATCGTTTAAGATCGCAATTCCGCCGTCCGACTCTGCCATATCGCACCATTTATGCATACACACCTCAAATCTTGCCTGCTGCCAGGAAGTATTCTTATGGGTCTCCCTGCGTATAAATCCAGCGCTGGTATCGCACACCAGTTCTCTGGACACCAGATTCATCCCAAATTCCATCTTCGCAAGTTTGTGTTTCTCATGCCAGTCCACCAGATGTTCCACTTCGATCTCGTTGCTGTCCGCAAACAGCCGTATCTGCATCTTCCAGCTGCTCGCCTCTGTGCCAAGCACCACCTCAAACAATGCACATGCACCATCTGCCACCACCAGATGAAGCGGTTTTTTCACAGTGATCTCAAGCTCTTTCTCTTTGTAGTTCGGCAGAATATCCCATGCGTCATAAACACCCGGCAGATCCTGATAAATGTGCAGTTTGTGAAACGCACCATCCGTCCATTCACGGTCAAGATCCCTGTCATAAAAACTTTCCATGCTCCCGTCTTTCGCAAAACAGATTTTCGCATGCGCGGTTTCTACCCGGACCCGATACGGCTCATCTACATATTTGACTGTAATCCAGTCCGCCGGTCTTTCTGCCAGAAGCCGTGCCTTTTTCTCCATCTGCCCTGCATCCATGGTCTCAAACGGTGCCATCTGCGGGCACACAAATGCACCTTTTTTTCCTTTCCGCAGAACCGGTCCATCCTCCATCTCAACAAAGGTAACTTCCGTCCGCTCCTGCCCTAACGAGTTAAAATAGGTATCCCCTGTTCCAATCAGGGAATCCACACATTCCCTCACTTTTTTATAGTCCTCCATCGCATCCTCGTAGACCGGATGGATATGACTTCCCGGCAGGATATCATGGAACTGATTGACCAGAAACTTCTTATATATATCCCGCACCTGTTCTGCAGGATAAGTTTCTCCCGAAAGGCAGCGCAGGGACAATAACAGTTCTGCCTCGCGCAGGGCAAATTCCAGCTCCCGGTTCTCACGTTTCAGGTTGGATTTCGTTGTGAATGTCCCCCTGTGCATTTCCAGATATAATTCACCATCCCACACAGCAAGATTTTCATTTCCCTTTAAATTCTTTTCCAGAAAACTTGTGCCCCCGGTCTGCTCGGTCTTTGGCATGACAGACAGTTTGTCAAACCGGTGCATCAGTTCGATCATCTCCTCCGTAGCACCGCTGCCCCCATCGCCATATCCAAACATGGACAACGTCTGTCCGCCGCTCTCCTTATCCTGATATGCCTCCCAGTTCTCCTGGATCTGGCTTGGCATATTCCAGGTGATAAAGTGTGTTGGAGGAACACATGCATAGACATCTGTGCCATCGATCCCGCGCCATATAAAATTATTGTGCGGAAAACGGTTGGTATCGTTCCATGTGGACATTTTATTTGACACAAAATACTCCACTCCGCTCTTTTTCAAGATCTGCGGCAGTATCCAGCTGTTTCCAAAAACATCCGGCAGCCATGCATTATTGACAGTCTTACCGAACCGGCTGCGGAAATACATCTGTCCATACAGACACTGGCGGATCAGACTTTCCGCCGACGGGATATTGCAGTCCGGCTCAATATACATCGCCCCGACCGGTTCGAAATTGCCCGCCGCGATCTTTTCCTTTAATTCCTCAAACAGTTCCGGGTAATATTTTTCCAGAAGTTCATAGGTATACGCCTGTGTATGCGTGTAATGAAAATCCGGGTACCGGTCCATCAGCCGCATCTGAATCAGCACGGTGCGCGCATTCTTCTGTACCGCATGGATCCTGCGCCAGTAATAGGCAATATCAAGATGCGAATGCCCTACTAATGCCACATTGCCGCTGCCGCGGAAATCACCATTTTCATAGATATGTTTCTCTATGTAAGCAGATGCCGCGCGGATTCCCTCATTGACATATTCATACTTCTCCCGCTCCATGGATGGCGACTCCTGATTTTGTCCGATGCATTCCCTCAGTGTCTCAAAGTCAATCTCGTTTAAGGCATTATTTAATTCCTGATTTAAGAATTTTCTGTAATCTTCATTAAAATAGGTACTTTTTGAAACATCCAGAAGAAGCTGCAGATCATAAAAAAGGCTCAGTGCATCCTGATTTACTGTTGCAAGATATAATCCCTGAAATTCCTGTCTGCACCCCTTTAATTTCATGGAATCCGGATTTCGCTCATCATCCGGCTTTGAACGGTTGTACCCCTCCATCTCGATCAGGAGTTCCCCGCTGTCAATGTAAGGACTGAGCAGTACACGGTCACGGTTTGGATCCATGCCGCCCACATAAACCCCATTGACCTTTACAATGATCTCCGCCGCCGTCCACATGGAAAGCCACAGCTCTTTTCCCTGCATCTCTTTTGGCACGGTCACTTTTGCCTTAAAAAAAACCGTTCCGTCGGGCGTAAAATAAATATCGCCCTTTTTTAATCTGCGATAACCACCCGGACAATACTCATAAGTGTTCTCTCCCGTCTGTCTCGCATCCGTAATTTCAATATCTGTAATCTCATATTTACTTTCATATAAAAACCGTTTCAGCCATCCGGCTCGCAGATCCGTATACTCCTCCGGTCTCATGCTTCTGCGGACTACCTGTACAAATGCCATTGCCTCTTCCTCCTTAAATCGTATCCCAGAAAAACGGTTTTTTCCGTTCTGCAAAAACCGTGACGTCTATCCCAAGATCTCTTTTTATTTCTTCCTCGATCCAGCTCATACAGCGTGGTACGATCGCACACTTCGAACATTCCCCCTGCAGCCTGACATGTAAAACATTTCCATCAGTTCCGGTAAGATCAATAAAACCGCCATCCCCCTGCAATTTAGGGGCTATCACTTCATCCACATATTTTTTTAATCTCTCGTCCATTTTTATCCCTTTACTGCTCCTGCTGTCATACCATTGATAAAATATTTACTTGCAAAAATGTAAATGACCAGAATCGGAACGATCGCGATGGTCGCCCCGGCAAACATGATATTCCATGCTGCTGCACCATCGCCCGCATTCTTTAACATGGTCACCCCGACTGTCAGGGGACGCTTTGAGGCATCCGTCATTGTAAATACCAGCGGAAGGATATATTCGTTCCAGCCTCCGCGGAAAGACAATAGCGCCACGGTTGCAAGGATCGGCTTTAATACCGGAAGAATGATCTTATAAAATGTCTGGAAAAATGTGCATCCATCGATTTTTGCCGCCTCATCGAGTTCCTTCGGGACCGAATTCATATAGCCGCGGATCAGGAAAATATAAGTTGCCTGTGCAGTTCCCGCCGAGATGAACACAACGCTCCAGAGAGACGTATTCATATGGATTTTTACCGCCAGTTCAAACAGTGGACGCAGTGTTACCGATCCTACATTTACAAACATAAATGCCACAAACAGACCATAGATCAGTTCCTTGCCCCTGAAATTTTTACGGGCAAATACATATCCTGCCATGCTTGTGACAACTAAGGTCAGGATCATGACACTTAAAGCAAGGAATATACTGTTTCCTGTGTACACCGCAAAGTTTGCAGAATTCCACGCATCAATAAAATTCTGTACGATCCATTCAGATGGGAAAATATTGATCCCGCCTGTAAGTAATTCCTGGTTCTTCTTAAACGCCCCCAGCACTACATAAAAAATAGGGTACAGCGTCAGGAACGCCACAAACGACATGAGCAGAACTACCAGGAAACGGATGACCTTTGTGCCGGTAGAATATACTGCCGTGTCATTTTTCTTTCGCATTTTCATCTGTAAAACCTCCTTATACCACCTCATCAAGTTTTCTTGCAAAATACATATAAACAGCTGTCACGATACCAATGATCAGCGCAGCAACCAAGCTTAACACGGTCGCATAACCGATCTGTGGGTTTGTCCCGACATCTTTTCCAAAAATAAGCTGGTAAATATATAAAAACATGACCTGTGTACGGTTGTTCGGTCCGCCGTTTGTAAGTACCATGATTGACTCATAATCCTTAAATGCCCCGGTGATCGCCAGCATTAAAATAATTTTTAACATCGGGCTTAACATCGGCAGTGTGATCTTAAAAAATGTCTGGATTCCATTTGCCCCGTCGATTTTTGCCGACTCATATACGTCCTCCGAAATGCTCGACATTCCTGAGATAAAATAGATCATATAATTACCAAAACCTGCCCAGAGTGCAACAATCAGAACCGACCACATGGCGGTCTTTGCATCCCCTAACCAGTTAACATTCTGCCCTATCACGCCGATCGCCTTTAACACGCCGTTTAAAACGCCATTATACGCCGCAAAGATAAATCCGAATACCATACTTGACACTGCGGTAGAAATGATCGTCGGCATAAAATAGATCCCCCGGAAAAAGGAGCTGCCCCTTAATTTCTGGTTCAGAAAAACTGCCATAATCAGTGCCAGCGGAATGATAAATATAATTTTGAGCACCGCATATTCAAATGTGTGCAGCACACTCTGCCAGAACGTCGTATCGGTAAGCATACGCTCAAAATTGTGCATTCCGGTATACGTCGCCGTCAATCCATTGTACTCGTAACATACATATCGGAAAATCCAGCAAAACGGGTATACTGAGACTACCAGTAACATAATGACCGCCGGCAAAAGCATAAGACCTGCCGCAATATCTCCCTTGTTTTTTGCGCGTTTCAGCCGTTCCGCAAAACTAAGGTTCTTTTTTGTTTTTATCACTGTCGTATTATTTTTACTCATATGACTCTCCATTCCTGCGTGTGAAAAATCCCACTTTTCACACTGCCCTCCATTTTTATGCTGCCTGCATCCATATACTCCTGTCTTTCCATGGCGCTATCCTTCCATGGCAACGGGTCCATATGGATGCAGGCATCCTTTTCTTTCCTGCATCCATACCCGGACAGCGTTTTACTCTGTTTTATAGGTAACGGTTCCTGCTGACGGCTGAAGCGGATCATAGTTCTCAACAATGACACGTTTGCATGTTCCATTGGAAAGTCCGCTCTCAAGTGCTGCATTATAGCGTGTATTCAGATCTTCGATGGCTTCATCTGCACTGACATATCCAAGTACTACATTCCATAACACGGTCTTCCAGTCATCTCCCTCTACGCTGACTGCCGGTGTTGCCGGATAAACATCCTCGTAATCCTGAAGTTCAAAATCTGCAAGTCTGCCAATATTGCTTGTATCGACAATGTTGCTCATATAACCGGATAACGGAATGCTGTAACCACCCTCAAAATATCCCTTTAAGAAATCTTCACTTGAAAAATATTTGATGACTTCCCATGCTGCATCTTTATTTTCACAGGAACTTAGCATGACATATCCGCCGTTCGGTGAGCAGCTCAGCGCGCCTTTGACTTCACCGGTCAGAGTTGGCAGTTCTGCTACACCCCAGTCAAAGGAGCACGGGAACTGATCGGTAAATACACCTGCTTCCTGGGATGCATTTCCCCAGAGTGCAAATGCACCCTGTGCAAATAATGCACGGCTGTTATCTACGCCCTGATTTTCAGAGCCTGGAAGCACAGAACCATCTGCATAAAGTTTTGCCGCTTCCTCCACGATCTCTTTCCAGCTGCTAAAATCATATACGCCATTGGCATAATCATATCCGCCAGGAGTTGCGCCGCTCATCTCACCACATCCCTCTAACCATCTTGAAAACGGACTGGATGAAGTGAATGCGATCCCGTAAGTGGAATCATTGGTAGCTGCTTTGGCAAGCTCCACGAAATCTGATAATTTTGACGGTATCTCTGTTGCCCCGGCAGCATTTACCAGATCTTTGTTCCACTCAATCCTTGTTCCGGTACGGACACCGTTTGGAACCCAGTAGATATCATCCCCAAAGGAGGTAAGTCCCTCGTATTTATGGTCATATGCCTCCGTTACTTTCTGAAATTCTTCGTCCCCTGCGATATAGTCTTTGATGTTATAGAAGATACCGGCATCCACATATGTCTGTAATGTCATGTTATCGGATGCCTGGATGCTGATAATGTCCGGTGCCGTTCCGCCCTGATAGGCAAGCTGGATGGAATTGGCCCAGTCATCTGTCAGTATCGTGTAATTGATCTGTATATCACTGTGGCTCGCATTGAAAGAATCGATCATCTCATTCATATATGCCTCGTCATGACGGTTGTTTGTCCAGAATTCAATCGTCGCTGCACCGTCTTTCTTCGTATCCGATACTGCTGTCTCTGTTCCTGAAGCGGTCGTATCTTTCGCACTTTCTGTTCCCCCATTGTTTCCGCAGCCTGTAACAGAAATTATCATTGCCGCTGCAAGCATTGCACTAATCACTTTCTTTTTCATAGTTTTTGTCATTCCTTTCGCTTCGCTCAAGGCACAAACAAGTTATGAAAA
>ERZ772889.2616-NODE-2616-length-13742-cov-3.431797_pt1 | contig 13742 bp, 9 predicted proteins | sample MGYA00512127_ERZ772889 | MGnify/ENA primary metagenome ERZ772889 (study PRJEB29015, sample SAMEA2737689) | human gut metagenome | biome: human gut; feature: human-associated habitat; material: faeces | place: China | collected 2012 ...
CCATTTCCTGGAGGGTGACGGAAGAAACATACAAGTTTTTTACATCTTTATGTGTGGATGCACCAAATTCTGTGTACAGAGATGAATCAGTGATAACGTAGCCACTTTCAAAGACGGGACTTGCTCTGCCTTCCAAAGCATATGCTGATACAATGTTGATAGGCAACAGAAGAAAGCTCAACATGGTAATACCAAATCGTTTTAATTTCAAATTCATTCACGCTCCTGAAGTGATTCTATTATCTGCATCATATCATCTGCATCTATTGGACCAGATAAACTATAGCAGATATTCTCTTTCAACCATACTGCAATTGTATTTTCTTCATTAATGCAAAGATAGACCTTCGTGCTATTGACTAATTTATTAAATCCTGCTTTGTTCTGCTCAAATGCGACAGCAGCATCATCTGCCGTGGCATAGATTGACAATGTGTATCGGAGCAAGTATTTACTATTGTCATTAGCGTAAATTAGCTTTAGAGACGATAGATATTTGGAACTGGAAGCATTGTATCGTTTAGGCAGCCATCCTTCTGGCAACCATGTTGGTACTTCCGGTTCAATGCCCAACACATCGACAATCTCATCTAATTCCCTGCTGTTCAGAATGCTACCCTGCATGTCTGCCAAACTATCTTGTATAAACACGCCATCGATTTCGCGCTTACCTGTTACGATATACTGCTGTTCATCCACAGTAGATTGCCCGCTCAAGACCTGCCGATTTCTCAGCAAATCTGACGTAATCCCTATAGTAAAGGCCAGTATGAGTACAGCAGCAATACGTCCAGCGTTTTGCATAACGGCCTTCCGCTTGGCACGCTGCTCAAGACGAGTCAGGACAGTTTTCCTGCTTTCCTGTGCATTACTTGTATAACTCGTCTGATGTATCTTCTCCAGCAGGCTCTCACAAGCTGAAACCAACTCCATATTTGCAGGATGTTCGTTCTGCTCCAGCTCCATCTTAATGAGTGTACATACCCCCTTCTCCAGCTTTTCTTTCGTTAGGGTCCCATCATCGATGGCTGCCAATATTTTTGACTCCATAGGGGTCAGGTTGCCATCTTCCATGCGAATGTTCCTCCTTTCACTTATATAGTGCGTGAAAAGTAAAAATAACACCTCAGAAAAGCCAAAATCAAAAATATATTTTCAGAAAGTGCGCGTTTCCGTATCCGAAAAACAGCCGCGCGTACAGAATTTACAGATAGGCCGGTTGATGTAGCGGAGCTCTTTATGCTTTTGCCTTCCAGAAAGACAGCATGAAATACCAGCTTCTCACGTTCGGTGAGTAGATCATATATATGAAGCAATTTTTCCTGAATTATTTCTTTATCCAATAGCAAGTCGTACTCTGTATGAAAAAGGTCTACACTCTCCTGAAGTTCACGCTTTATAAAAGGTAAGGGCAACACCGCATAAATGGCAGGATTCACATAGGCGGACATGCATTTTGTGAAAATCAACAGGATGCCCCATGCTTTTGCTCGCAGGGGCGCACTGATTCAAGCTGCCAGGCAGGGCCTGTCAGCCAGAATCAGATTCGCTAACGCGAACATGATATTGAATTTGGCTCTTTGCTTTTCGAGCCCTCGGTATCGTGTTTTTCGGAAACGCAGCTGTTTCTTGACAACACCGAATACGTGCTCTACTTTCGCACGGACAGAGGACTTTGCGTGTTCTGCTTTCTTTGCGGCATACTGGCCGCTTTTGCTCAGTTTCTTCACTTGGGATGGCCGGCGATTGATTCTGTATTTGATTTTGCGGCCAGCCTTGTTGCGGATGATCGCATCATCATGTTTTCCCGCACCGAGATAACCGCTATCACCGTAAACGACCTCTTCTTCTCCGGTCAGCAGCTTTGATGTTTTTGTGACATCATGGACGTTGGCTGATGTCGCCTCCACGGTATGAACCAGTCCGCTGTCCTTGTCAACACCGATATGTGCCTTATAACCGAAGTACCAGGTATTGCCTTTTTCACCTGATGTGCATCCGGATCCTGCTTCTTCTCACTGTTTTTGGTAGAAGATGGTGCGGAAATGATGGTGGAATCCACTATCGTTCCCTTTTTCAGAATGAGGCCTCGTTCCATAAGTGCGGCAACCACCTGAGAGAACAGCTTTTCCTGCAATCCGTTCTTGATCAGCAGATTGCGAAAACGGCCAAGGGTATCGCCGTCTGGACCCTGATTGCTGGAATCGATGCCGCAGAAATCCGAAAACGCACGGCTGTCGATTGCTTCTGCTGCGGTTGCCTCATCACTCAGGTCGTAAAGATTTTGCAGCAGATACAGCCGCAGCATGGTCTCCAGCGGATAGGGTTTGTTGCCGCGCTCTCCTTTGTAATAGCACGGCTGAATCATGGCAATCCATTCCTTCCACGGGACTATTCGTTCGATCTGAGCCAGAAACTCTTTTTTCTTCGTCCGCACCTGCGCCAGCTCATCGCTGAATGCGGAAATCGTCATCTGTTTATCCATGCGTCCATTTTATCACACTTTGCATTCGCTTTGCTTTTTTTGCGGTATTGCCTTAAATAATTCCGCCTTCCCGGAACCGGGAAGGCGGAGATTTTGAGAAACAAAGTTTTATTGACGCAGTATCGTGTCAAGAAACGCGTCAACCTGACAGATCGTATCTTCATTGACCGTTTGACTGCCCTTTTTCCGAACGACCGTCATGTGGCCGCTGCTTTCTTCCTCCTGTACCAGCCGAAAGGTAACGGGAGCATCGGCCAGCTCGCCGCGGTGCGCATACAGCGCGCAGTCATCGGGGGTCACTTCAACGTCCTCGCTGCCTTGCAGGACAAGTGCCGGAACATTGGCACGGGAAAGCCCCGCCGCGGCGGTCGGGCTGCAATTCCTTCCAAACAAAATGCGCTGCATCGGCAGGATCAGGCCGCACAACAGCTTTCCGAATTTGGGTATGTTTCCGGTCGCCTGCGCGATAACAGCCTCGTCCGATGAGAAAAACGGCGCATAGGCTACGATCCCGCTCACCGGCTTATCCGTGCATTGCCGCACCGCACAGACGGCGTATGCGCCCATGCTGTGTCCCATCAGGATGACGGGACGGGAACCGTCATCGACAAAATCAAGCGCATGTTTCAGGTCGATCACCGCCTGCGGGAAGCCGTAAAAATGTCCGGTGCTGCCCTGATAGCCGCTGTATGCAAACGCGAACACCTGATATCCCTGTGCGGCAAAGTGGTGGATCTCCGGCAGATAATACGCGATGCCCGTTCCCATTCCGTGGGCAAAAACAAGTAAACCGCGCGTCCCCGCCTCATTCCAGAGATACCCTGCAAGGTGATTTCTGCCGCTGGGGAATGTCACCCCGCGCCCGTCTATGTTCGCTTCCGGCCGCTTTTCCGGGCGGAACATGGCGGCGTTCACAAGAAAGGCGGCAATGAAGAATATGATCGGCAAAAGAAGTATGAATATCAGCATACGCTCCCTCTCTCAGATGCCTCAATGCACATTAAGCGATGCGTATTGCTCATTATACTCGAAAAAGGCAACTTGTCAATAGGGTGCGGTTCGGAACGCGGTCGGAGCCAATGGCACTATAAAACATGACGCACCTTTTCAGCATGGTTTCTGCGGCTCGTCAAACAGTCCATGCGCAGCTGCAAAAGAGCATTGGATCCCGGTTTCCCGGTCTCCAATGCTCTTTTTGTTTTATTTACGCGGCTTTACGCGAAGCGCTTATTTGCCAAGCTCACAGAAGCGGTGCAGAATCGCCGCCACCTGTGCGCGTGTGGCATTGCCCTTGGGGTTGAGCTTGCCGCCGCTGCCCTTGACCAGTCCCTGACCGACTGCCCAGTTCATCGCGGAAACCGCGTAGCTGCTGATCTCATTGCGGTCGGAGAAGCGCGAGAGGTTATCCTCCAGCGTCACAAGGTCAAGACCCTTATAGACGACATAGCGGAACAGGATCGTCGCCAGCTGCTCACGCGTGATGTTTGCCTCCATGTTCGTGCCGTCGGAAATGCCGTTCTTCATCGCCCATTCGCGGCCTGCGGCGTACCACACCGCACCCTTGGTCGTGTCAACGCCCTCCATGCGCGCAAGGATCGTCACGATCATGCCGCGCGTGGTCGATGCGTCCGGGCCAAAGGCTGCGCGGCCTGTGCCGTTCATCATGCCCTTTTCATAGACATACGCAACGTCCTCATAGAACCAGTCGCTCTCGCGCACGTCGCTGAACGGCAGCTTCGTGCTGTCCGATGCAGACGGCGTGGTGGGCTTGACCGTAGACGGATAGCTCGGGATGACCGGCTGCTCGTTTGCGGCCTGCTCGCTGCGCGCGGCGGCCAGCGCCGTCCTGACGTTCTCGGTCAGCGTGTTGAGCTCCGTCTGATACACGGTGTCGCCCGCGGCCGCAATACCGGCCTCCAGCGCGTCGATCGCGTCCTGCAGGGCGTTCATGGTCTTTTCCGAAACCAGACGCAGCGAGCCGTCGCTCACAGCATTCTTTGCCTCGGCCAGAGCCGCAGCGGCCTCCGCCGTGCTGACGGTGAACTTTGCAAGCTCCGCGTCCGCGGCCTTGATAAGGGCGTTGATTTCGCTCTGCGTGCTGTTCTCGTCGGCGATCGCGTCCTTCAGCGCCTTGATCGCCGCGTCAAGCGCGGTGGTATCCTCGCCGGTGATCTTTGCGCGCGCCGCTTCCAGCGCCTCGAGTGCTGCGTTTGCCGCGTCACTGTCAACAGCCGGCGTGCCATAGGCCTCGACCTCGCCGATCTGCATCAGATAGCCGTCCCTGCCTTTGTCTACCAGCTTGTCGCCGTAGACACGGACAAAGCGTGCCGTCTGCGCGTCAAATCCGATCTCGCGCCAGCCCTCCATGCCCGGATCGCCATTTCTGACCGCGACATCCGTCCACGTCGTGCCATCGAGCGAAACCTGCACGCGATAGTCGACCGGGAATGCGAAGCCGCTGCCGCCATAGATGCGAACCTTGTTCACGGCGAACAGATCGCCCATGTCAAACGCGCACCATTCATGCGCGGTCGCCTCGTCGTGGTTGACGCCGACATTCGACGTCCAGCCGTTGCCGTTCTGTGCAATGCCGTCGTTGAGGTATTCTGCTGCCCAGCCCCACTGCTTATACGTGCCGTCGGGCGTGGTGCTGGAAACGTAGTACTTCTTGTTCAGAAGCAGGTTGCTGTCCGGTTCATAGTGCACGACCTCATCCTCTGTCGTGCCGGGCGCCGGCGTGGGGATGGTGCCGTCGTCGTTGTAGATCTCAAGCTCGCTGGCCGCGCAATAGGTGCTGTTCGTCGCGGCGACGTTTACGCGCACATAGCGCGCCGTCTGCGCATCAAACGTGATGGAATAGGCCGCGCCGTTTTCCATCGTCTTATCCGCGGCGGTGTAGACGACCGCCCAGCTCTTTCCATCCTGCGAGACCTCGATCGTGAAGTCCTTCGGCATGCCCTGACCGGCGCTGACCGGCCCCATCTCACCAGCTGCCGGATAGAGGTCGACGCGGTTAAACGTCTTGCTCTCACGCAGATCGGCCGTGATCACAGCCTGCTGCGTGCCGACCGACTTCCAGCCGTTGTTTGCGTTTTCCGGCTCACGCACACCGTCGTTGAGCTTGCTGATATACCAGCCGTTGCCGCCCTCGGAGCTGTCGGCGTAGACATTTGCGTCCAGCGCGATGTTCGCGTTTTCTTCCTTGCCGCTCTCGTAGACATAGCCCGCCGGAAGCTGATACAGCGCGCCGTCGCCCGCTGCCAGCGTCACGGTCAGCTCGCCGCCGCTGAGCGCCGCATCGAAAAGCGTGCCGTCCTGCGCGCTCACGCGCTTGAGGGACGTGATCGCGCTGTCGAGCTTTACGCGGATGGTGGCTGCATTTGTGTAGTCATTGTTGACCAGCATCATGTAGCCCTGCGTGCCGTTCTTTTCCTTGAGGTAGGAGACCGTAAAGTTCGTGCTGTCCACGCCCTGCGCAAAGAAGCCCTCGGGAATGGGCAGATCGCCCCACGTCTCGCCGTTGAGATAGATCTCCTCCGCGTTCAGCCTGGCAAGCGTCGTGCCGAGCGCGTGGATCTCGCTGTTAAGCTGCTTGACCGCCTCATAGCTCTTGGGATTCGGCGTACCGTCCAGAAGGATGATGCCGTCGGCAAACGGCTCGGAGCGGTTGCTGGGGGTAAACCATGTGAAGTAGGAGAACTGTTTATAGCCAAAGGCCAGACCCATCATGGCCTCATAGCGGATCTCGGATGCAGACGGCGCACGGTACGCACCCGGGATCTGAACCGACTGCAGATAGTTTGCCGTCTTGACGTCGTTTTCTCTGCCCACTTCCCAAACGGCGCGCATATTGCCAAGGAAGCCGGAGCGGTTCATGGCTGTGCTGTTGTCGGGATAGGGGTACAGGTCGTACATCAGATAATCCTGCGGATAGCCGCCCGCAGCGTTCAGCTTGAGATAGTCGTTCATCTGATCCTTTGCCTGCTCCAGCGTCGCATATGCCCACGCCGGGAGGAAGTTCAGATGCATATAGCCGTTGGGATCGGCCTGCTTCATGGCCTGATGCACGGCGTTATACGGGTTGGCGTTCGCCGGCTCGTCCAGGATATAATAGCCCGCCACGCCGGGGACGTTGCGATACTCGCCGATCAGAGATTTGATCTGCTCCGCCGTCAGGCTCATGAGGTTGCCGCCAAAACGGCTGTCCGCGACGCTCACGTGCATGCCGTATTTGTTGGCGTATTCCGCCATCTTAAGGTTCGTTGCCTTGCTGTTGAGGTCGTTGCCGGTAACGTTGTTGACAAAGTTGATCCCGGCGTCGGCCATCAGCTTGTACTGCTCATCCCAGCGGGAATCGTCGCTGACCTTGTCCATATACTCGCTTGTGGGCGGCCAGAAGATGGAGATGAGAATGTTGTCGTCAAAGCTGAATTCCTTTTCAACGACCGTAACGGAGATCTCTTTTTTGATGTTCTCGCCGTTTTCGTTTCTTGCGGAGTTTGCAACGGTCGCGGTGATCGTCGTGCTGCCAACGGCTTTGGCCGTGATCACACCGTTTTCGTCAACGGAGGCGATAGCCGGATCTGCGCTTTCCCAGCTGACGCTGTGATCCAGCTCGTCAACTGCCGTAACCGTCACCTTGACGCTGTCGCTTTCGCCAACGGTCAGCTCCAGCGCGCTCTTGCTCACATCCACTGCAAAATTGTTTGCGCTGAGCGTGCCGAATGCGGCCAGCTCCGACAGCTGCACAACATAGGCTCCGTCGTTTGCGGCATATGCGCGCTTCGTCACATACAGCCGGACGTAGGAAGCCTCCACCGGTTCTTCCAGATCAAAGCAGACCGGCGCGCCGGGCGTTTTCTGACCGGTGACCTTTACCACATCCGTCCAGTTCTTGCCGTCGGACGAAACCTGCAGCTGATAGTCGATTGGGAACGCATAGCCATACTTGCCATCGTCCGAGCGCGGGAAGATCACAAAGCGGCTGAGCTCATACGTCAGGCCAAGGTCAATGCTTGCGTACGCGACCGTATCCGCCGATGCGCCCTCAACGGGCAGCGTCGTCCAGCCGTTCGCGCCGCCGTAGCCGACGACGCCTCGGATATAGCCGTCGTTCAGCAGCATGCTGCCCCAGATGCCCTCCGGCGCAACATAGTCGGACGAAACGCTGACCATCTTGTTCAGCGCTGCGTTTTCCGTGCCTTCGGGCTGCCATGCGCGCAGGTCATAGCGGCCCGGCGTGCCAAACACCGCAAGCTCCGACAGCTGCACCATGGTTCCGCCGCGCTTTGTCACATAGATCCGGACATTCTTTGTCGTGACCGCCGTCTCCAGATCGAAGAAGACCGGCGCAGTGGGCGTGGCCTGACCCGTCACCGTGACGAGATCTGTCCAGGTCTCGCCGTCGTCCGAGGTCTGAAGCACATAGTCCACCGGGAAGTTATTTGCGTATTCGCTGTCAGAGCGCGGGAATACCACGATCCGGCTGATCTCATACGACGCACCGAGGTTGATGGCCGCCCATGCAACCTTGTCGGCTGCTGCCCCCTCTTCAAATGGGTGCGTCGTCCAGCCGTTCGTGCCGTAAGGCGCGGTCGTTGAAACAATCACACCATCGGTCAGCTGGACAGATTCCCAGCAGCCGAGTCCCTCTTTAAAATCAGAGGACACGCTGACTTTCTTGTTCAGCGCAATGTTCGCCGTGCCGTCCAGCGCCCACGAGGCGATATCATCCTTTGTGCCGGTGGGCTTCTCATCGCCGCCCGATTCCTGCACGACCGTGCCCCAGATGGCAAACTCCTGCAGCTGCACCAGCTTGCCGTCGTTGCCCGCGCCGCCAATGGAATCCTGCGCATAGCGCTTTGTTACATTCAGCCGCACATAGCGCGCCTCCACAGCGCTGTCCAGCTCGTAGAAATACGGTTCGGCCGGGTCTTTGGGCGCGCCGGTCTGCTCTGCCGCAACGCTCCACATCTCGCCGTCCAGCGAGGTCTCGATCTGATAGTCGGTCGGGAAAATGGCGCCTGCGCGCGCAAATACGCCGAATTTGGATACCGAGCAGCGCCTGCCCAGATCAAAGGTCAGCACAACCTGCACGCTCGCGTCCGGCTCGCTATCATAGGGGTTTGTGGAAAATCCCTGGCCATCCAGCACGCCGTCGTGGACAAAATCCTTGCTCCAGTGCTCACTGGGCATTTCATAGCTGTTTTCCTGACCCATCGCATTATGCGTGCCGTTTGACACTGTCAGCGTCGCGCCCACAGCCAGATTGGTTGTTCCGGCCGGAGCGTAGTCGCTGAGCGACGCGTCCGCCGCAGCTACCGCGGGCAGAATGCCGAGCAGCATCGCCAGCACCAGAACCAGCGTCAGCCAGCGCCGAAAACTTCTGTTTTTCATTTGTATACCTCCTCATTTCTCTATGTGCATAAAAGCCAGAGCCGGCCTACGCCTTTTCACCGTCTATTTGCACAATTCTATAGATAAGTATAAGGATTTTCTGAACAAATGAGAGTCAACGCTTTTTGTGCGATTGGTGTCTTTTTTTCACTGGAAGCAAATGCTATTGTGGATTTTGCGCATTCCGCCGCACAATTTTCTCTATCATTCACACGCCATTCGCATTGATTTGTTTGGCTTTCTATGGAATTTTTATTGAAATCGTCAAAATTAACTCAGATTAGTTTTGTTATTCTGCTATCGGTTTTGTCAAAAGGTTCTTTCCCACGCAAACTGCCCGCAGACAGCGGCACTAATTGGGGGGCAAAATGGGGGTAGGGAAAGCAGGCACGCAGTACTGGACCTGCAGAATTTCAGATATCTACACCTGTCGAGCATATTCAGTGAACTGTAAATCGGTTTATTGTATAGATCGACATATAACAAACGACCCCTGCTGCAGAATTTCTGCAGCAGGGATGCGCGATTGTAGTACAGTATTTTTTGTGTTTTTTGCCGGAAAGAGAGTGCTCTTGTATTTTTCAGGAAGAACGGTTATGATGGTCTTGTAAATTTAAACCCCGGCATACTGCACGTCAGAATACGAAGGGAGATAAAAATGGATTTCTTAAGCTATAGAGAGCAACTGGGAATTGGACTGTGCGACAATAAAAAATATCAACATTTTCTTACAATTCTATTCAATTTCTTGAACGGAATTCCGACAGACCGCAGTTTTTCGGGAATCAGTACGAAAGAGTATTTACGCTTTTGCAGTACAACTGGAACGCAAATAAGCAATACGTATATGAATGAGCAGCGTGGCGACAATCGATATAACCATTGCATTCGTGTTTTTGCAGAAAATGCGGATGAACCCAAGAACTTCTTCTCGTATTATATCGCATTCACAAATGTGCTGCCCATAAAGCGTGACGGTTATGCCTTTTTAGAGCGAGGCACATTTGCAAATTTATTGGTTCAGATGCTGAAGGACTCGCATATTGCGGTCGACTTGGTTGTAAAGAATGGAGAATACTTTGTTTTTCCAAAGGGCGCGGTTGAGTTGGATTCTGCGCTCGTGTCACAGCCATTAACATGGTTAAATCAGTATGATACCTATATAATGTAGGTGTTCGACGAACTACAAAGTAGGGATTACCGCATACAAATTGGAGGTCATCGAGTTTGAAACAAATCAGTGACAAAAACATCCTAAAAAATGGCGCAACAAAGCAGACTGTCGGTTAGGCGGCCAAAAAACGAGGATGACAGATTACCCCAACGAAGGTAACGGAGAGGCATTTAAGACTATAAACCCCATATGGGCAAGCATTTCAAAGGCTTTTTTTGAGAAATCTAGCGAGCTACAGGGGGCTTATCCTCCTGTGCAGGCAGCTGGATTGTACGGCACATTCTTGCTCAGAATGTGATAGATATCGCGCATAAACGAAAAGGCGGGGGATCATTTCTGATGAAGCGGTCCGCCTGCCTTTTATATCTGCTCAGCGCAGTGTCCGCACGTACTCAGAAGGCGTCATGCCGGCCACGGTGCGAAACTGACGAGAAAAGTGCTGCTGGCTGGAGAAGCCCATGCGTAAGGAAATTTCACCCATGGACAGCGTGCCGTCTCGGAGAAGGAGCTTACTTTCCTCAATGCGGATCTTTGCCAGATAATTGCCCGGCGTCATGCCGAGCTGTGTGCGAAAAATACGGTGCAGGTAGGTTGTGCTGATGTGCGCGGCATCGGCGAGCTGCTGTAACGTGATCTTTTCTCCTGCTTTAGAGGAAATGATCTGTACCAGTTGGTCAGCGATGCGCTGTTCGGCGTGACTGGTGGATGGGAGCTGCGCTGCGGGTTGGAAGGAACGCTTTTTTTCGCAGCGGATCAGGTCAGCCAGAAGCAGTTTCAAAAGGCTCTCCACACAATCATATGCGAAGTCTGTACTGCTGTGTTCGTCCAGCATCCGGCGCAGCAGTGTGATCTGGCGTGCGGTAAGCGCAAGGACCTGGCCGCAGAGAGAAGAGCAGGGGGAATCGACGGCCGCACGGAAAGAGACGGTTAGAAAGCTGACGGGAAGATCGGCATACTGCATGTGCCAGATGTTCCGGTTGATGAGCAGCATCTGCTGTGGCCGGAGCAGAATATCCACGCCGCCGACCAGATTGTGCAGTTCGCCCCGGTCGACATAGACCAACTCCAGTGCCTCATGCTGTTCGCCGCGGAAGTAAAAATCCCTACTGCATTCCTGATAGAAAAAGGTATAGAGCCGCTCCAGCTTCAGATCGCTGGAGGCACCGTAGAATATCTCCGCCGGGTGCTCGCCCAGAAGTGAAAGCACATCGGGACGCGCGGTGCAGATGTCAAAGCAGCAGAGGGCATCCAGCGCGGTGACTGAAAACCGGACACCGGGGCGCAACTTAAAGACACGGTCGAGATAGTAGAGACTGTAAGACTCTGCTTCATAGATTACAAGCAGCGGCATCCCGGAAACATAATCCAGAACGACTGGCTCCTGCGACAGCCACTCTTTTATGGGTTCGCCGGCACGGACACAGCAATGACTGGTGCACGGCATATCGTCCGGGAGCGAGGCGATGACAGTGCCGAATGTCTGCGCGGAGGAGAGGTTCTTGATCTGCATAGTGAAGCCTCCTTTTGCACTATATTTATCACAAGGTACTTGGAAATGCAATATTTTTTTCCATATACCGCATGGAATTTATACGATACTGCACAGAGTAGGGGGAAACGTTGCTTTCCGCTGCAGACCCGGCTAAGATGAGCTCAGAATAAAAAACGGAGCAGGAGACGTGAAAAAATGGACAGACAAAAACCAACTCTTGTGATCATGGCCGCGGGCATGGGCAGCCGCTTTGGCGGCCTCAAGCAGATTGAGCCGGTCGATCCGGAGGGGCATATCATAATCGATTTTTCTCTGTTTGATAGCTGGCGTGCGGGGTTCCGCGACGTTGTGTTTATCATCAAGCGCGAGATGGAAGCAGAATTCCGGGCGTGCATTGGCGACCGCATGGAGCGGTATTTCCATGTGTCTTATGTATATCAGGACCTTGACCGTCTGCCGGAGGGCATTGAAATTCCGAAAGGACGGACGAAGCCGTGGGGGACCGGTCACGCGCTGGCCTGCTGCAGGGGCACGGTAAACGGACCGTTTGCCGTCATCAACGCGGACGATTTCTATGGCCGTACGGCCTTTTCGGAGATTTACAGCTTTCTGGAGGCGCAGACCGACGCGAGCAAGTACGCCATGGTTGGCTACCGCCTGAAAAACACGGTGACGGAGTTCGGTTCCGTGGCCCGCGGCGTGTGTGAGATCGAAAACGGGATGCTGACCGGCGTGACAGAGCGCACGAAGATCTACAAAAAGGGCGCGGATGCCGAATATACCGAGGATGGCGTACAGTTCTTCCCGCTGGCGGGCGATACAATTGTGTCGATGAACCTCTGGGGATTCTCGGCGCGCGTGCTGGATGAGCTCTGGAACCGTATGGGGGCGTTTTTGAACGACGCCATTCCGGCCAATCCGCTCAAGTGTGAATATTTCCTGCCGTTTGTGGTGAACGCACAATTGGCGGACAAGTCTGCAAGCGTGCAGGTGCTGCCGTGCGAAGAAGCGTGGTACGGCGTGACCTACCGCGAGGATCTGGATTCGGTCCGGGAGGCTGTGGCGAGGATGAAGACGGAGGGCATTTATACGCAGGCGCTTTGGACATGACGAACAGCTTCCTGTGCGCATATCAATGACCTTTATAACAATACACAACGTATGTCTTCTTTTATCCTCTTTTCAATTTGCGCAACTTATTGTACATTATCTGCCGGTTCTGTTCGTTCAGCCCCAGCAGACAGGCGGCGTTCGCCTTGTGAATCAGCAGCTCCCGCATCTGCTCCTGCGTATAGTGATTCTCTTTTCGTAATTTTGCAAGCTTACCGCCTGATGTCATGCTGATACCCTCCGTTTTGGAATTCCAGTGTTCCTTCATGATACTGATTCATGCTGCGAAATACCACCATTTTGCACGTTCTAACTGTAAACTGCAGGTTGCATTTTCTGTTTTCGTGACGGTTCCCCGAAATATTCCGGGCGATGAAGCGCCGGGGGATCGATGCCGGGACGGTTCTGCGCAGGATGAAGCGTCTGTCAGAACGCAAAAAACACGGATGCGCCTTGTAAGGAACGCGTTTCGTATCAGTCTTTTTTGGTCATTTCGTAAAATAGTGCTTTGCTTTTCCTGCGGGATATTGTACAATAAAACAGGGCATTCCCCACCGGAGCCTATCCGGTATCCCGAACATGGAGTGATTCAATTTGCACAGCACACTACTGGCATTCGATATCGGAACCAGCGGCCTGAAGGCCTCGCTGGTCGATGAAAATCTCAATATTATCCGCAACGTCACAACATCCTATCCCACGCACCACTACCCGAACGGCGGCTGCGAACAGGAGGCCGCCGACTGGTGGATGAGCGCCGTGCGCGCCATGATGATGCTGCGGGAGCTTGCGCCCGAATACGTCAAACGCGTCGACGCCATCGGCGTTTCCGGCCATATGCTCGGCTGCCTGCCCATGGACAAGGACGGGCAGACGCTGCGCCCCGCCATGATCCACGCCGATACCCGCGCGCTGGCCATTTCCAACGCCCTGCGCGCCAGATTTGGCCGGGATTATTTCTATGAGATCTGCGGCAACGTGCTCTCCCCGGCCTCGACGCTCTGCAAGACCCTCTGGCTCAAGGAGCACGAGCCGGAGCTCTACGCCCGGACCGCCCGGATCCTGCAGTCGAAGGACTATCTGGT
>ERZ772889.2619-NODE-2619-length-13730-cov-29.871152_pt1 | contig 13730 bp, 10 predicted proteins | sample MGYA00512127_ERZ772889 | MGnify/ENA primary metagenome ERZ772889 (study PRJEB29015, sample SAMEA2737689) | human gut metagenome | biome: human gut; feature: human-associated habitat; material: faeces | place: China | collected 2012 ...
ACATGACCACCATGGTGGTCATCATCATCCCGCAGGCCATCCGTGCGGTGCTGCCTGCACTGGGCAACGAGTTCATCATTCTGCTCAAGGATACTTCCCTGATCACCACCATCGGCGGCAAGGAGCTGCTGTATGCTGCACAGGGCATTATGAACCGTACCTACGACGCCATGTTCCCCCTGCTGGGCGTTGCATTGATCTACCTGATCCTTGTTATGCTGTTTACATGGCTGCTGAGCAAGTTTGAGAGGAGGCTGGCACAAAGTGACCGATAAGATTTTGGAAGTACGCGGCCTGACCAAGACCTATGGCGGCGTAAAGAAGCGCGGCGCAAAAAAGGCCGACCCCACGCTGGACGTGCTGAAGGGCATCGACCTTGACATCTACCGCGGCGATGTGGTTTGCCTGATCGGCCCTTCCGGCTGCGGCAAGTCCACCTTTCTGCGCTGCCTGAACCGGCTGGAGACCCCCTCCTCCGGCTCTATCAAGTTCGAAGGGGTCGAGGTGGACGAAGCGCACATCGACCCCGTGCGCCAGAAGATGGGCATGGTGTTCCAGCACTTCAACCTGTTCCCCCACCTGACCGTGAAAAAGAACCTTGAGCTGGCACCCAGCCTGCTGAAGCTAAAGGACAAAGAGGCCATCTCTGCCCGTGCAGACGAGCTGCTGGCACGCGTAGGTCTGGCCGATAAGGCCAACGTCTACCCCAAGAGCCTGTCCGGTGGTCAGCAGCAGCGCATTGCCATCGCCCGCGCGCTGGCAATGGACCCGGACGTGATCCTGTTCGACGAGCCCACCAGCGCCCTTGACCCCGAGATGGTGGGCGAGGTGCTGGAGCTGATGAAGGAGCTGGCACACACCGGCATCACCATGCTGGTGGTCACCCACGAAATGGGCTTTGCCCGTGAGGTGTCCAACCGGGTCATCTTCATCGACGATGGCAAGATTCAGGAGGATGAGCCGCCGCAGGAACTGTTCTCGAACCCCAAGCACCCCCGCCTGAAAGCCTTCCTCTCCAAGATGCTGTAATAATATAAAAAATTCAAGCCCAGAAGGTCGGTAGACCTTCCGGGCTTGTTTCATTAAAAATAGCGCTGCGGCTTAAAGCTCTGCCAGAATGGCATCGCCCATGGCGGTGCAGCCAAGGCAGGTGCAGCCATCGCTCATGTTGTCGGCGGTGCGCAGACCCTTGTCCAGCACACGGCTCACAGCGTTCTCAATGGCATCGGCTTCCGCTGCCATGCCAAAGGAGTACCGCAGCATCATGGCAGCAGACAGGATGCAGGCAGTGGGGTTTACGATGTCCTTGCCTGCAATGTCCGGGGCAGAGCCGTGGATGGGCTCGTACAGACCCCGGGTGCCGTCGCCAAGGCTGGAGGACGGGATCATACCGATGGAACCGGTGATCATGGAAGCCTCGTCCGATAGGATGTCGCCGAACATATTCTCGGTGACGATCACGTCGAACTGGGCGGGGTTCTTCACGATCTGCATAGCGCAGTTGTCCACGAACATCTCGCTGTACTCCACGTCCGGGTACTCGGCCTGCAGCCGGTGCATCACAGTGCGCCACAGGCGGCTGGTGTCCAGCACGTTGGCCTTGTCCACGCAGCACAGCTTTTTGCGGCGCTTGCGGGCGGTCTCGAAGCCGATGCGGCCAATGCGCTCGATCTCGTGCTCCGCGTAGGGCATGGTATCCACAGCCTGCTTTTCGCCGTTTTCCAGCGCGTGGGTCTCGTGATTGCCGAAGTACACGCCGCCGATCAGCTCCCGCACGATGATAAAGTCAATGCCCTGTGCCACGATCTCGGGCTTCAGGGGGCTTGCCGGGGCCAGCTGCGGCCAGATCTTGGCCGGGCGGTTGTTGGCGTACAGCCCCATCCCGGCGCGCAGCCGCAGCAGGCCTTTTTCCGGTCGCTGCTCCCCGGGCAGGCCCTCCCACTTGGGGCCGCCTACCGCGCCCAGCAGCACGCTGTCGGCAGCAAGGCACTTGTCCAGCTCGTGCTGGGGCAGCGGGTCGCCGTACTTGTCAATGGCCTCGCCGCCCATGGCGGCAGCGGTGTAGTGGAAGGTATGGCCGTACTTTTCAGCCACCTTATCCAGCACCCGGAGGGTCTGCTTTACGATCTCCGGGCTGGAGCAATCGCCCCAGATGACAGCAATATTTTTTTCCATGGGTCTGTTCTCCTTACTGGTTAATTTCTCACCGGATGAACCCTCTCAGCTTCGCTGCGCTCAGCGCTCCCCCAAAGGGGGAGCTTTTATGCTTCTGACCGATAGATGCGCAAGACCTCCCCCTTTCGGGGGAGGTGGCATCGCGCAGCGATGACGGAGAGGGTTCCGCACCGTTTGCGTGGGAGCGGATGGGGCTTATTTCTGGATGGCCTTCATCAGGCCGCCGGCGGAGATGATGTTCTGGATAAAGGGCGGGAAGGGCTCGGCGTGGAACACCTTGCCGTTGGTCTCGTCGGTGATGACGCCGGTATCAAAGTCTACCTGAACGGTGTCCCCTGCCTCGATGGCGTCCACCGCCTCCGGGCATTCCATGATGGGCAGGCCGATGTTGATGCTGTTGCGGTAAAAGATGCGGGCAAAGCTTTTGGCAATGACCACCGCGATGCCGGCGGTCTTGATGCACAGGGGTGCGTGCTCACGGGAAGAGCCGCAGCCAAAGTTCCAGCCGCTCACCATGATATCACCGGGCTGCACCCGGTTCACAAAGTCCTTGTCGATATCCTCCATGCAGTGGCTGGCAAGCTCCTTGGCGTCCTGCGTGTTCAGGTGGCGTGCCGGAATGATGACGTCAGTATCCACGTTATCCGGGTATTTGAAAACAGAACCTCTTGCGTTCATGCTCATGCTCCTTTCGGGTCAGACCGTGCGCGGGTCGGTGATGTAGCCGGTCAGGGCGCTGGCGGCGGCGGTGGCGGGAGAGGCCAGATAGACCTCACTGTCCACATGACCCATGCGTCCCACAAAGTTGCGGTTGGTGGTGGAAACGCAGCGCTCGCCCGCTGCCAGAATGCCCATGTAGCCACCCAGACAGGGGCCGCAGGTGGGGGTGGATACGATGCAGCCCGCATCGATAAAGGCGGTGGTCCAGCCCCGCAGGATGCACTCCTTATAAACAGCCATGGTGGCGGGGATGATGATGCCGCGCACGCCCTTGGCGATGTGCTTGCCCTTGAGGATGTTGTAGGCGGCTTCCATGTCCTCTAAGCGGCCGTTGGTGCAGCTGCCGATGACCACCTGATCGATCTTAATGTCCTTGCCCTCGCTGGCCTTGTGGGTATTCTCGGGCAGATGGGGGTAGCTGACGGTGGGCTCCAGTGCGCCGAGGTCGATCTCGATGGTTTTTTCGTACACGGCATCGGGGTCAGCTTCGTAGAACACCGGCGGGCGCTGGCTGCGGCCTGCAAGATAAGCCTTGGTCACCTCGTCCACCGGGAAGATGCCGTTCTTGGCACCGGCCTCAATGGCCATATTGCAGATGCACAGGCGGTCGTCCATGGTCAGGCCAGCCACGCCCGGGCCGGTGAACTCCATAGACTTATACAGTGCGCCGTCCACACCGATCATACCGATGATGTGCAAAATCAGGTCTTTGCCGGATACCCGGGGATTAAATTTGCCGGTAAGCACAAACTTGATGGCAGAGGGCACCTTGAACCATGCCATGCCGGTGGCCATGCCTGCGGCCATATCGGTAGAGCCTACACCGGTGGAGAAGGCACCCAGCGCACCGTAGGTACAGGTGTGGCTGTCCGCGCCGATCACGCAGTCACCGGCGGTGACGATGCCTTTTTCCGGCAGCAGCGCGTGCTCAATGCCCATCTGGCCGACATCGTAGAAGTTGAGGATATCGTATTTATTGGCGAACTCCCGGCACTGCTTGGACTGGGTAGCACTCTTGATATCCTTATTGGGTACAAAGTGGTCCAGCACGATAGCGATATGCTCTTTATCAAACACGCGGTCGAAACCGGCGCGTTCAAACTCGTTGATGGCCACCGGGGTGGTGATATCGTTGCCCAGCACAATGTCCAACTTTGCGTTGATCAGCTGGCCTGCCTTGACCTCCGGCAGTCCGGCGTGTGCGGCAAGGATCTTCTGCGTCAGGGTCATTCCCATGGTAGTTTTCTCCTTTTTATCGATTGTTGATTGCGCTGACAAGGGCGCGGATACCGGCCACGATGATGTCGGTGTCGGTACCGGCACCCCATGTGACCGTGTTGTCTCCCCAGACAAGCCCCACATAGGAGGCTGCGCGGGAGGTAGAGCCCTCGTCCAAGCTGTGCTCAGAGTAGTTTTCCAGATGGAAGTCCATGCCGGTGGCGCTCTGGATAGCGTTGGCTACGGCATCCAGACGGCCGTTGCCCACTGAGGTGACCACCTTGCGCTGCCCGTTCAGCTCCAGCGTGACTGTGGCGGTAATGCCGTTTACCTGTGCAAAGTGGGCTTCCACCACGTTCAGCGGCTTTGCGCGGTTGAGGTAGGTATCCTCGAAGATGTGCAGCACCTCGGCGGCGCTCAGTTCCTTGTGGCTGTGGTCGGACACGCTCTTGACCTTATAGCCCAGCGCCTCCCGCATCTTGGGGGGCAGATTGTAGCCGTAGTTCTGTTCCAGCACAAAGCCGATGCCGCCCTTGCCGCTCTGGCTGTTGATACGGATAACGTCGGCATCGTAGGTGCGGCCGATGTCGTGGGGGTCCACCGGGATGTAGGGGCATGTCCAGCGGTGCTCGCCGGTCTGCTTGCGGTACGCCATGCCCTTGGCAATGGCGTCCTGATGACTGCCGGAGAAGGCGGCAAACACCAGCTGCCCGGCGTAGGGGGTACGCTCGTAGATATGCATCCGGGTCACCCGCTCGTAGGTGGCGCAGATGGCGGGCATATCCGAGAAGTCCAGCTTGGGGTCTACGCCGTGGCTGTACATATTCATGGCCAGCGTTACGGCGTCCACATTGCCGGTGCGCTCGCCGTTGCCAAACAGGCAGCACTCCACGCGCTGTGCGCCCGCCAGCACTGCCAGCTCTGCGCAGGCCACGCCGGTGCCACGGTCGTTGTGGGGATGGGTGGAGATGATCACGCTGTCGCGGTATTTCAGGTGCTTGTCGCAGTACTCGATCTGGTTGGCATACACATGGGGCATGCTCATCTCCACGGTCACCGGCAGGTTGATGATCATGGGGCGCTCCGGGGTGGGCTGCATGATATCCAGCACGGCGTTGCACACCTCTACGGCGTAGTCCACCTCGGTGCCGGTAAAGCTTTCGGGGCTGTACTCGAACAGGAAGTTGCCCTCGTACTCCTCACTGAGCTGCTTGACCAGCTTTGCACCGTCCACGGCGATCTGCTTGATCTCCTCCTTGGACTTGTGGAACACCTGCTCCCGCTGTGCCACGGAGGTGGAGTTGTAGAAGTGGATCACCGCCCGGGGTGCGCCCTTGACGGCCTCGAAGGTGCGGCGGATGATGTGGTCGCGGCACTGGGTCAGCACCTGCACAGTGACATCGGCGGGGATCATGTTCTTTTCGATCAGGGTGCGCAGGAACTCGTACTCGGTCTCACTGGCGGCGGGGAAGCCCACCTCGATCTCCTTGAAGCCGATCTTTACCAGCATCTGGAAGAACTCCAGCTTTTCTGCAAGGCTCATAGGCACGATCAGCGCCTGATTGCCGTCCCGCAGATCCACGCTGCACCATGCGGGAGCCTTTTCAATATGGTCTTTTTTTACCCAGCTGTCATAACCGGCGGGTACCGGGTAGTACCCCGGTGCGTACTTGGTAGCGTCCATCATCCTGTTGTCCTCCTGAAATAGCATAAAGCCTTCACCCCTTGGGGGAAGGTGGCGCGTAGCGCCGGATGAGGGGTGATTTCCCGGCAGCAGCTGCTTGCCTGCGCCCTCATCAGTCACCTGCGGTGACAGCTTCCCCCGACCGGGGGAAGCCTTTTGCCCTACTGCAACCGTTGTACGAAAAAAGGCTCCCGTCTTTCAAGGCGAAAACCTTGAGAGACGAGAGCCTGTAAATTGCTTTTACAGGGCACCCGTGGTACCACTCTCCTTGCTGCACGGTCAGGTACAGCCACTTTGCACGATCGGCCAAAACAGCGAATCGCTGCCCTTGTAACGGTGGGCATCCGTCAGAACCTACTTGTCCGTTCAGTTCTGCCGCTCGGGGGCCAGTATCCGAAGTTCTCTGCACCCGCCTTGCACCACCCGGCGGCTCTCTGCACGCAGAAGAAAGATCGTTTTATCCCTGTCAACGCATTTGCACTTTGTTGAAAGTGAGATAATTTTAGCACGACTGCCAGAAAGTGTCAAGAAGTTTCGTTCAGGATAAAGATGAAAGCATTTCACAATGCCATGGGGTAAATCATGCAAAATTGAGGTCGTTGCTCCCCTGCCCCCTCATCCGGCAAGCCCTTTGCGCACCTATAATATGGTAACTGAGCGGCTTTAGCCCTCTTTGTTAAGAAACTGCTAAGTTTTTGCAAAGTTGCCCTCGCTGCGCTGTTGCTAGGCGGTAAGGTGTGGTATACTGGACGCAGCAAACGGGTGGAAGCCCACTTTATATAGAAGGAGGAACATCCCATGAAAGAAGTCAAGCCATCCAAAAAGCCGCTGGCTATCTACTATGCCATCGTGTTGCTGGTGCTGCTGGTCATCAACCTTGTGGTCATGCCGTGGCTGGCCGAGCGTCAGGTGCAGGAGGTAGACTACGGCACCTTTATGAGCATGACCGAGCAGGAAAACATCGGCAAGGTGGATATCCAGTCCAACCAGATCATTTTTACGGATAAGGACAACAAGCAGATCTACAAGACCGGCCTGATGAACGACCCCAGTCTGACCGAGCGCCTGTACGACGCAGGTGCACAGTTCTCCAGCGAGATCGTGGAGCAGGGTTCGCCGGTGCTCAGCTTTTTGCTGTGGTTCGTGCTGCCCATCCTGCTGTTCAGCTTCATCGGCAACCAGATGAACAAAAAGCTGATGGAAAAGGCAGGCGGCGGCCCGGGCTCCATGATGTTTGGCGGCGCGGGCAAATCCAACGCAAAGGTGTATGTGCAGTCCACCCACGGCATCCGCTTTGCGGATGTGGCCGGTGAGGACGAAGCCAAGGAGAACCTGCAGGAGATCGTCAATTATCTGCACGACCCCAAGCAGTACGAGGAGATCGGTGCTTCCATGCCCAAGGGCATTCTGCTGGTAGGCCCTCCGGGCACCGGTAAGACCATGCTGGCCAAGGCCGTAGCAGGTGAATCCAACGTGCCCTTCTTCTCCATCTCCGGCTCGGAGTTCGTGGAGATGTTCGTGGGCATGGGTGCCTCCAAGGTGCGTGACCTGTTCAAGCAGGCCAAAGAAAAAGCACCCTGCATCGTATTCATCGATGAGATCGACGCCATTGGCCAGAAGCGCAACAGCGGCCAGTTTGGCGGCAATGACGAGCGCGAGCAGACCCTGAACCAGCTGCTTACCGAGATGGACGGCTTTGAGGGAAACACCGGTGTCATTATTCTGGCGGCTACCAACCGCCCGGATTCCCTCGACCCTGCCCTGACCCGTCCCGGCCGGTTCGACCGCCGCGTGCCCGTGGAGCTGCCCGACCTGAAGGGCCGCGAGGAGATCTTGAAGGTACATGCCAAAAAGGTGAAGATCGCCCCGGGTGTGGACTTCAACACCGTGGCACGCATGGCCTCCGGTGCCTCCGGCGCAGAACTTGCCAACATTGTAAATGAAGCCGCTCTGCGTGCCGTGCGGGCAGGGCGCAAGAGCGTGACGCAGTCTGACCTTGAGGAGAGCATCGAGGTGGTCATTGCCGGCTACCAGAAGAAGAACTCCATCCTGACCGACCACGAAAAGTGCATCGTAGCCTACCACGAGATCGGCCATGCCCTTGTGGCAGCCAAGCAGTCCAACTCTGCCCCGGTGCAGAAGATCACCATCATCCCCCGCACCTCCGGCGCACTGGGCTATACCATGCAGGTGGACGAGGGCAACCACTACCTGATGAACAAGGCCGAGCTGGAAAATAAGATTGCCACCCTGACCGGCGGCCGCGCCGCCGAGGAGGTGGCATTCAACTCCATCACCACCGGCGCATCCAATGATATCGAGCAGGCCACCAAACTTGCCCGCGCCATGCTGACCCGCTACGGCATGAGCGATGAATTTGACATGGTGGCGTTGGAAACCGTGAACAACCAGTATCTGGGCGGCGATACCTCGCTGGCCTGCAGTGCTCAGACCCAGTGCGAGATTGACCGGAAGGTGGTAGAGCTGGTCAAGACCCAGCACGAAAAGGCCATCCGCATCCTGACCGAGAACCGCGCAAAGCTGGACGAGCTGGCACAGTACCTGTACCAGAAAGAGACCATCACCGGCGAGGAGTTCATGGATATCCTCAACCGCGATGATGCCGAAAATAAACCAGAAAATCCCTGAAAATAAAAATTTTTGAATCTTTTGCAATAATCCGGCCGCCGTATCCGTTTACAAAGCAGATACGGCGGTTTTCCATTGTGGATGCGCCGCAGCTGAACCATGGTTTAAAAAAATTATGATGCAAAAAAAAACAAGGCAGTCCCTTCGGCTGCCGTTTTCAGGAGGTATTTCCTATGAAGATGCTGAACAAAAAGTTTGTCCGTACCCTGAGCTGTGCCGCTGTGGCGGTGTGCGCCGCTGCCATGCTGAGCGTGGGTGCATTTGCCGCCGAGGTGGATTCTACCTGTGTGGAGGGCTATCTGCCCCCGCAGGAGCAGATGGTGCAGGGCGACATCGCACTGCACAGCGGTGACGTTGCCGTGGGCGAAAAAGACCCCAGCTACGGCGGTTACGGTGCCCCGGAGGGCAACCCCATTCAGGGCAACATTATGCTGATCTCCGGCGATGAGCTGGCCGACACCGCAAAGACCGAGGCACGCTACACCGTGAAGGGTCTGCTGGGCAAGCAGCTGCTGTACACCGCCCGCCAGAAGGACGGCGTGCTGACGCTGGACGTCCCCGCCGAGGTGGCTACCTTCCGCACCACCATCGAGGATATGCAGACCCTGCAGGCCAGCGGTGTGAAAACGCTGGTGCTGGTGACCGAGAAGAACACCACCACCCTGAACCTCTCGCTGCTGTGCGAGGGACAGAAGTCCGGCACCCGCGTCACCCTGCGGCATCTGGGCAGCAATGCTACCCTTTCTGTGGGTCTGCGCTGCCGCCGCGACCTGCTGATCGGCCGCTGAGTAAGACGGTTTGAAATGCCCGCCGCCTGCGCTTTGGGCATGATGCAAGGAAAAATTATTTTTATTAGAGCAATACCGGAGCGTCTGCGGACGCTCCGGTATTGCATTTTCACGGGTTGGGTCGTAAAGATAAACGAGATGACAAGACCCCCAGCGGGCAGCCGGGGGTCTTGTCGCACACTTATGGAGGCTTGGACAGGAATAAAAGGAAGATCACATTCCCTTTGCGGGAAAGAGAATCGCTGCTTACTTGCTGCGGACGGCTGCGAAACCGGCTTCCAGATCGGCAAGGATATCATCAATGTGCTCGGTGCCGATGGACAGGCGGATGGTGTTCTGGTAGATCTGCTGCTCGGCCAGTTCGGCATCGGTCAGCTGGCTGTGGGTGGTGGAGGCCGGGTGGATGACAAGGCTCTTCACGTCCGCCACGTTGGCCAGCAGAGAGAAGATCTTCAGGTTATCAATGAAGGTAAAGGCCTCCTCGCGGCCGCCCTTGATGTTAAAGGTAAAGATAGATGCGCCGCCGTTGGGGAAATACTTCTGGTACAAAGCGTGATCCGGGTGATCCGGCAGCGAGGGATGGTTCACCTTTTCCACCTGCGGGTGGTTTGCAAGGAACTCCACCACCTTTTTGGTGTTCTCCACATGACGCTCAATGCGCAGGCTCAGCGTCTCGGTGCCCTGCAGCAGCAGGAAGGCGTTGAAGGGGGAGATGGTAGCGCCGGTATCACGCAGCAGGATAGCGCGGATGTAGGTGACAAAAGCGGCAGGGCCTGCGGCATCCGCAAAGGAGACGCCATGGTAGCTGGGGTTCGGGGCGGCAATGTTGGGGTAACGGCCGCTGGCCTTCCAGTCGAAGTTGCCGCTGTCCACGATGATGCCGCCCAGCGTGGTGCCGTGGCCGCCGATGAACTTGGTAGCAGAGTGCACCACGATGTCTGCGCCGTGCTCGATGGGACGGATGAGGTACGGGGTGCCGAAGGTGTTATCAATGACCAGCGGCAGGCCGTGCTTGTGGGCGATGGCGGCAATGGCGTCGATATTCGGGATATCACTGTTGGGGTTGCCCAGCGTTTCCAGATACACAGCCTTGGTGTTGGGCTGGATAGCGGCCTCCACCTGTGCAAGGTCGTGGGCATCCACAAAGGTGGTGTTGACGCCGAACTGGGTCAGGGTGTGAGCCAGCAGGTTGTAGCTGCCGCCGTAGATGGTGTTTTGTGCCACGATGTGGTCACCGGCCTGTGCCAGTGCCTGAATGGTGTAGGTGATGGCGGCTGCACCGGAAGCGGTAGCCAGTGCTGCCACGCCGCCCTCCAGCGCTGCGATGCGCTTTTCGAACACATCCTGCGTGGAGTTGGTCAGCCGGCCGTAGATGTTGCCTGCATCGGCCAGACCGAAACGGTCGGCGGCGTGCTGGCTGTTGCGGAACACATAGGACGTGGTCTGGTAGATGGGCACCGCACGGGCATCGGTGGCGGGGTCGGCCTGCTCCTGACCGACATGAAGCTGCAGGGTCTCAAATTTATATTCAGACATTGTTATTTGCCTCTCTCAATATACTAAAAGTATTATTGTTGTGTACAAAAAATCCCGATGCGTTTTCAAAGGCGCACCGGGCAGTGTGGTCTACCGGAGCTGCTGCTGTCACATTCGGGTGCACATTCGCGCAGCCGAGGGCAACATACAGTACACATCCGATGCCGGTGCCCGGTTGGTATGCATTCGCCCACAGCGATAATTCGCGTGCAGCAGTTCTTTCCAGATCAGCTTCATCTTTGTGCCCTCCTTCCGGTAAAACTTTTCCATCCCTCTATGTACCACCCGCCGGAGAACCTCTGTTTCATTTCCCTACAAGACTGGTGGATTGGATGTTTGCATTATATCCCGTTCTACCTAGTTTGTCAATAGGTTAATTCCACTTTTTTCAAGGATGTATTTTTTGCATGATAATTTTGCCCGTACTGCCACCGCCCGACAGCATTTTGTACAGCGACCCCTCTGAACAAAAAACGAAGCCCGGAACGTCTGCGGACGCTCCGGGCTTCGTTTTCTCATAAAATGGTCAGGCCTGCTTTGTCTCTTCCGTCCGGGTGGAAATGCCGAACAGCACAAAGCCGATGACAAACAGGATGGCAATGGAGCCCACACCCACGTTGGCGCTGCCGGTCAGCTGGCTGCCCACACTGACAATCATGGTGCCAAGGAAGGATGCACCCTTGCCGCAGATGTCGAACAGGCCAAAGTATTCGCCAGATTTTTCCTGCGGGATGATTTTGGCAAAGTGGCTGCGGCTCAGTGCCTGCACACCGCCCTGGAACATACCCACCACCACGGCCAGCACCCAGAACTGCCACTGACTCTTCAGGAAGAAGGCAAAGACGGCAATGCCGGTATAGGCCGCGATGCACACCGGGATCAGGGTCTTGGACGCGTATTTCTGGCTCAGGCGGCCAAAGATCAGCGCCGAGGGGAAAGCCACGATCTGGGTGACCAGCAGCGCCAGCAGCAGACCGGTGGTGTCCAGCCCCAGTGCCGTGCCGTAGGCGGTGGCCATATCAATGATGGTATACACGCCGTCGATGTAGCAGAAGAACGCCAGCAGGAACCAGAACACCTGCTTGTCCTGCGGCAGATGCTTCAAGGTCTGCCCGATGCGCACAAAACTCTGGCGGATGGCGTGCTGCTCCACCTCCACATAGTTGATCTGGCGGTATTTTTTCAGCAGCGGCAGGGTGACCACCAGCCACCATACGGCGGTAATGACCAGCGCGATGGACAGCGCGGTCATCTGACTAAGCCCCACCGCACTGCTGCCCAGCACCAGCGCCAGACAGACCACAAAGGGCACGCAGCTGCCGATATAGCCCCACGCGTACCCGCGGGAGGACACCATGTCCATCCGTTCCGGGGTGGTCACATCGCCCAGCATGGAGTCGTAGAACACCAGACTGCCGGAGTAGCCGATCTTGGCAATGATAAAAATGACCAGAAAGGCCAGCCATGTGCCCGCCAAGCCCATGGCGCAGCAGCCGATGACGCCCACGAAAAGGCAGAGCATGAAGATGGGTTTTTTAAAGCCCTTGGTGTCCGCCAGCGTGCCCAGAATGGGACCCAGAATGGCGGTGACCACCGTGACGATGGAGCTTGCGTAACCCCAGTAGGCCAGATAGTCCACCTTGCTCACGCCACCGGCCTCGGCCAGTGCATTGAAGAAGATGGGCACCAGCGTGGCGATCATCAGCACAAAGGCCGAGTTGCCCACATCGTATAAGATCCATGCCCGCTCCAGCGGTGTCACCTTGAATTTTTCAGTTTTCATCGTATTTCCCTTTTCCCCTTGCACCGCCGGGCGGTGCAGTTTTTAAAATTCCCCAAAGGTATGGTCGTAGGCAGCGTCCAGCGGCTCGTCCGTGTCCAGCTTTGCCACATACTCTAAGATCAGCCGCTTTGCCAGCGGCAGAGCCTTGGCGTACAGCGCATCCAGCTTGCGGTTGCTCTCGGTGCACTGCGGGTTCGGCTGCGGGTTTGCCACAAGGCCGTGCATTCCATCGTACTTGCCCAGCACCTTCATGCCGGTCAGCACCACCCAGCGCTTGACCGGGTTCGAAGCCTGCAGCACCTTATGCACCAAGATCATCCCCTTCAGGGCTTCCAGCGCGGTCTGCTCCGAAATATCCTTGTAGAATGGCGCAATGACCCGGGCGTTCTCTGCGCTGGGGTGGATATGGCTGGCGGTAAAGAAGGTCAGCGGGTCATAGCCGTCCCGGCGCAGCAGCATATTGTCGAACTCGGTCTCGATCTCACAGTGAGTCACACCGCTCTCTCGGGTAAACTGTTCCACAAAGGGGTGGCAGGTGCTGTCCAGCGCAAAATGGCACACAAAGCCCAGCGCGTAGGCCAGCGCAGCCTCGCGGTCGGCTTCCTCGTGCACCACCCGCCGTGCCCGGTCAAAGAACGTTCTGCCCTGCTCGTCGTGCATGGCGTTGCCCAGCGCGGCGACCGTGGTGGACTTTTCCGCATGGTAATAGAACAGCACATCCGGCCCGTGCAGGCCGATATCGTACAGCTCCCGGTGCGCCTCCAGCTTTTCCCGCAGCGGCGCGGGCAGATGGTCCAGCACATTTGCGCCAAAGCGGCGGTGTGCGTAGGTAGAGGGCATTTCTCATTCCTCCTTCTTGCAGTGCCAGCGCCCGCCGCCCTGTTCCGGCTGCACTGACCAAAAATTCTATCGTTTCCAGTATAGCAGAAAGTTTGCCGACCTTCTACCCTTTTGTGTCTGTTTTCTGTAAAAAGTTTTAATAATTTTGCTGTACCTCCCGCCAAATAAAAGAGGCTTCCGGAATGCCCGTAGACATTCCGGAAGCCTCTTTTCGATTATTTCAGGTTCACACGCTCTCATAGCCCTGCGGCATCTCGCTCTTGCGGTCGCGGGACATCAGATTGCGCAGCGCGTCGCTGGCGCTCATGCCCTCCTTGACGATGGCGTTCACCGTCTG
>ERZ772889.2645-NODE-2645-length-13616-cov-3.138117_pt1 | contig 13616 bp, 8 predicted proteins | sample MGYA00512127_ERZ772889 | MGnify/ENA primary metagenome ERZ772889 (study PRJEB29015, sample SAMEA2737689) | human gut metagenome | biome: human gut; feature: human-associated habitat; material: faeces | place: China | collected 2012 ...
AATAGTAACACATTTATTAGTTGGTTAATGTGTCTACCTATATCAGTCTAAGACACTTTTACATAAAGAGGTAACTTGTCGGTAAATACAGTTCGCTGATAGCTAACACATTAACAAAATATCATTAGCAAAGCAAATGATTTTCCAACAGTGCATAAAGTTATATAGATATTTATTGCTAACTTTGCTATACCTTTTTAATGTACATAATGAGAAGCACAACTGACATACCAATGAGCAATGCTATCGTAAGTTCTTTTAATGAGATCTATACTTCTTATTACAAGAAGTCATTCTTCTTTGCCAAATCATATGTTCATGATGATTTGGCAGCGGAAGATATTGCTTCCGACTCGTTGATTAAATTATGGGAGAAACTAAAAACAGAGAAAATAGATTATATAGAACCGCTCCTACTTACCATATTAAAGAATAAAGCTTTGGACTATCTGAAACATGAAGAAGTCAAACGCACAGCTTTTGAATCTATGGCCGATTGGCATCAACAAGAACTTTCTATTCGTATTTCAACTTTAGAGTCATGCGATCCCAATGAAATATTCTCGGATGAAGTAGAAAGTATCATCCGGGAAACATTGAAATTACTTCCTGAACAAACCCGACAGATATTTCTACTAAGCCGGTTCGAAAACAAGTCTAATAAAGAAATTGCCGAACAGATGGGAATTTCCATAAAAGGAGTGGAATATCATATATCAAAAGCATTAAAGGCATTACGGATAACCTTAAAAGATTATCTTCCTCTATTTTATTTCTTCTTCTATTATTAAATTCAGCCATGTATCTCTGCCTTTTTGAGAGCAGAAATCTTTTTTTTCATTTTTTCCAATTTTCTTTTAGGGTTGTTTTCACTTTAGTCGTTACTATATAAAACACAATAAAGAATGAATTCCGAATTACTTCAAATATATATATCCGGCAATGCCACTGAAACCGAAAAACAACGTGTTACCGAGTGGATGCAAGAAAGTCCGGAAAACATGCGCGAATATATGGCACAGCGCAAGCTACATGATATTGCCCTATGGCGCACAGAACCTGTGAAAACAGAAAATAAGCAGTTAAAAAAGCATTTCACATTGCGCACACTTTGGATAGAGACTGCAAAAATTGCAGCAATATTCGCAGTTGTTCTATTAGGTACATACTATTGGTCCGAAAAGCACCAGGCAGAACAAAGTGAATCACTCCAATCCATACATGTACCTGCCGGGCAGCGAGCCGAACTAATGTTGGCAGACGGTACTAAAGTATGGCTGAATTCGCTTAGTACGTTAACCTTTCCGGGACATTTCAATGGTGATATCCGGAATGTAAAGCTGGATGGTGAAGGCTACTTCGCAGTCACTAAAAATGAAAAACAGCCTTTTATTGTAGAAACCAATAAATGTAATGTCAAGGTATTGGGGACGGAATTCAATGTCATGGCTTATGCAGCGGACAGTATCTGGGAAACGGCCTTATTGGAAGGAGCAGTAGAAATCTTAAGTCCCGGTACTACAATGAACGGAATGAAGTTGGAACCCAATACAATGGCAAGTCTGAAAGGAAACAAACTGATAAAAGGACGAATTAAAGACCCTGAACACTTTTTGTGGCGTGAAGGCTTGATTTGCTTTAACAATGTATCCGTCAAAGATATGCTGGAAAAGCTAAAGTTATATTACGGAGTAGATATTATTGTAAATAATACCAAAATATTAAACAATCGTTATACCGGTAAATTCAGAACGGGAGATGGAGTAGAACATGTTTTGAGAGTCCTCAGACTGAATAATAAATTTACCTACAAGAAAGATGATGAGAAGAATGTAATCACTATTTATTAACCTTTTAAAATCGTTTTGCCTATGAAGTAACACACTCGAATAAAAAAATGGGACAGTGCTGCAACACCATCCCATAGACAGTCAATTATGCATTGACTTTTTTCTCTAAATAATCTTAAGTAAAAACCTAAAATTAGTAATGCAAATATATGAAAAATATTTTGTATCAGGAATCTATTGTAGAAATTAAACATTTATTCCATATTATGAAAATCACAACCTTAATCCTGTTCATATTTGCAGGAACAGCTTTTGCCACGGAAACTTATTCCCAAGTGATGAAAGTGACTGTCATGGCAGATAAAATATCGACAGGTAAAGTTATCAATGAAATAGAAAAGCAAACCGATTATTTGTTCGTATATAATGTGAACGAAGTTAATCTGAAACGCACTGTACAAGTGAATGCAGAGAACAAGTCCGTAGCTGAAGTTCTGAACAAGGTATTCGAGGGAACTGATATTTATTATGCCATGGAAGGCAAGAATATTATGTTAATGAGCAAAGCAAAAGAAAATAGTTCTGTACAGCAGACGGAAAACAAAATAAAAGGTGTCGTAAAGGACACAAATGGTGAGCCCATTATCGGCGCTAATATAACAGTTAAAGGTCAATCAATAGGTACAATTACAGATATAGACGGGCGATTCATATTAGAAGCCTCGACAAATGCTCTATTACAAGTAACATACATAGGTTATGTTTCTCAAGAGCTACAAGTAAACAATAGAAAAGAAATAACAATTATTTTACAAGAAGATGCCAAAGCTTTAGAAGAAGTGGTCGTAATTGGTTATGGCACAGCGAAAAAATCAGATTTGACAGGTTCTACAGCACAAATCAAACCGGAAGCATTAACTGCATCAGTCGTAGGAAATGCTTTGGAATCATTGCAAGGTAAGGCAGCCGGAGTAGCTGTTTTCAATGACAATAAGCCAGGTGCTTCACCTTCTATTCGTGTGCGTGGTAGTGGTTCTATTACTGCCAGCAACGAGCCCTTATATGTTGTTGACGGCTTTCCTTTAATGGATGGAAACATTAGTGATTTGAATCCTAGCGATATAGAGTCCATGGAGATATTAAAAGATGCCTCTTCAACAGCTATTTATGGTTCACGTGGTGCAAATGGCGTAGTCATGATTACCACCAAAAAAGGTAAAAGTGGTACAAAGAATCTTTCAGTCAATACTTCAGTTGGAGTCCAGATTCCGGGGCGTCTAGCCAATTTAATCTCCGGAGAAGATTTTATTAATTTCATGAATGCCGGTTACAAGAATCAAGGAAGTAATGTACCCTTTCCGAATAATCCTTCTACATATGCTACCGATACAAATTGGGAAAAAGAAATTTTAGAGAACTCATCTTTGCTTCAAGATTATAGTATTACTTTTGACGGAAGTAGCAATAAAACCAATTATATGCTGTCAACAGGTTTCTATAATCAAGAAGGTTTGTTAAAAGCGCAGAATTATCAGAAATATACTTTCCATGGAAATTTGCAACATAGTTTCAATAAGTGGTTAACAATAGGTGCCAACACCCAATTTACATATAGCATTCAAGATGTATTTGATAGTGCTCTAATTGATATTTATAGATATGGATGGCCTACCGAAAAAATAAAAGATGAAGATGGTGCATATAATATAGCTTCTATGCATAACACATATATGCTTTATCCGTGGAATCCAGTTTTAGATATGAATGAAACCACTACTCGATTTACCACAAACCGTTTCTTAGGAAGTTTGTTCGCAGAAATGCAATTAACGAAAGACCTTAAATACCGTTTGAGTTTAGGCATTGATTTGAAAAACACCCGTAAATATAACTATGTGAGTTCCGAATCGGCCATAAATAAGGCATCCGGACTGAAAGGAAATGGCTATAATAATTGGGATAAGCGGTTTAGTAAGGTAATGGAGAACATATTAACTTACAATCATACATGGAATAAGCATCGTTTAACTGCAACAGCCGTATATTCATGGCAAGATTTCACTTACGAAGACATCAATCTGTCCGGTTCCGGCTTCGAAAACGACCAAACAGGCGCATGGTCTATGGGGTTAGCAGATAAAAGTTCAGTTTCATGGGCAACAAATAAATATAGTAATAAGTTAATTTCATTTACAGGACGAGTATCTTATGTATACGACGACAAATATTTATTAACAGCTACAAGTCGTTGGGATGGTTCTTCTCGGTTTGGAGCTAATAGTAAATGGGGATATTTTCCATCCGTAGGTTTAGGCTGGCGCCTTTCACAAGAATCATTTTTAAAATCAAATAAAGTTATTACAAATTTAAAAATCCGCAGTAGTTTTGGTATTACCGGTAATCAGGAAATAGGTAACTACCAGTCTTTGGCTACCTATAAGGCTTATGGCTGGTATCAGTATGGGGGTAACAACTTCCATGTTTGGGGACCGAGTAAGAATGTCAATTCGGAACTTCGTTGGGAGAAGGGACACAACCAGAACATCGGTTTGGACTTCTCGCTTTTCAAACACAAAGTAACCGGTTCATTTAACTATTTCCACCGTAAACAAAGCGATTTGCTCGGTAGCTATTCCGTATCGGTTCCGCCCAATTTGTTCTCTACCATCTATGCCAATGTGGGTACATTGCGCAATACCGGTTTCGAGCTTGATATAACTGTCAATGCTGTTCGGACAAAAGACTTTACTTATAGTTTCACATTAGTAGGTGCTACCAATAATAACAAGTTTGTCAGTTTCTCCAATGATGTGTACAAGGGACAGAAATATTACTCCACCTGTAACATGGCAAACCCCAATAATCCGGGATATTTGCAGCGGATTGAAGAGGGGGAACGTATTGGTAACTACTTTACATATCGTTATGCAGGAGTGGATAAAAAAGGTGACTGGCTGATTTATGATAAAAAGGGGAATGTGATTCCTGTAGCCCAAGGTACGGAAGAGGATAAGTCTGTGACCGGAAACGGTTTGCCGAAATTCACCGGTTCTATGACGCATAACTTCACTTATAAGAACTTCGATTTGACTGTTGCTCTTCGCGGTGCTGCCGGATTTGACATTTTTAACGTGCACGATTTCTATTTCGGATTACAGAGTATGAGTACCAATCAGTTGACCACCGCTTATTCGAAGAATGCACATATCACAACAGGTAAGAATGTGATTACCGACTATTTCATCGAGCCGGGTGATTACCTGAAGATAGACAACATTACTTTAGGATATACAATGAACCTGAATAAGAAGTACATCGAAAAGATACGCTTGTTCGGTACAGCTAACAATCTTTATACGTTTACGAAATTTACAGGTGTAGATCCTTCTACATACGAAGTGAATGGACTGACACCGGGTACTTTCGGAGGAGGATACAACTATTATCCATCTGCTTTCCAGTTTATTTTAGGTTTACAAGTAAGTTTTTAAAAGAAAAACAATTATGAGAATAACAAAATATATTATAGGATTGGGTATGATGGCAGGTACAGTGTTAGGCCTACCGTCTTGTACTGATCTGTCGGAAACGGTGTATGACCAGGTGATGTCCAAGAACTATTATAACACGAAACAGGATGTTATCAATGCTGTCTTCCGTCCTTTTGAACACATGTACTGCTGTATCTGGATACGTCATGAGAATGAAGAACTACCGGCGGACCAGCTGATTACTCCTACTCGTGGTACTTGGTGGTACGATGGAGGACTGTGGGAAATGTATCATCGTCATCAATATGACGATATTAATCAAGGGGACTGGTTGAGTGAATGGGACAACTTTTATGTAGGCATTGGTCAATGCAATATGGTATTGGATGACTTGGCACAGTTGAACCCGTCTAATTTTGGTTTAAGCGACAGTGAATTTGAAAGTTTTAAAGCGCAGCTACGTTGTATGCGTGCCTGGGGCTATCTTCGTCTGTTGAATACACATCGCAACTGCATTCTAACGACCACGTCGGATCAGGCAGTGAACGAACTGCCGGAAAACCGGAAACAAGTTTCTCCGCAGGTGATGTTCGATTTCATCGAGAGTGAATTGAAAGACTACTGTCTGACAGCTTTACCTTCCAAGAGTGGACAATCTGGAAATGGTAGCCAGCAGGGACAGTTCACGAAAGCTGCTGCGGCATCCTTATTGGTGCGTCTCTATCTGAATGCGGAGGTATGGATCGGTCAGGCGAAATGGCAGGAATGTATCGATATGTGTAAACGTATCACGGGAGGAGAGTTCGGATATTATGCGATTGCGGATAACTGGTATGAACCTTTCGACTGGAACAATGAAATGTGCAATGAGGTGATCTTCGGTTTTCCCGGTTCTTATGGGCTGACCAGCTGGCATCTGCAAAATGACAGAAGAACGGTTTACGGACGTGGTTTGCCTTATGGTAGTGCGTATTATCTGAAAATAGAGGGAAACGGCGAACGGAATCCGAAATACGCGCTTTCACCGAGCTATGACAATCAGCAGCCACGAGAACTGTTCGACTATGGATTGGGAATGGTTACCCGGAAGTTTGCTAAGTATCAGGGAGACATACGTTATAAGCAATATGTAAACACTGGTAACAATACCCGTGAAGGTATGTTCTTTCTCGAAGGTAAGATTGCCAACTCCGCTGTCAGCGGAGGATATGCCAAGAATCCGGATAATCAATATGTGATTTATTTACGTGATCAGGTCGGACGATTCGAAGGGAATGCAGAGTCTGGTTATATCTCCAATCCGGCTTATAAGGAATCTAAATTGGGTAATGGTGACTTCAACTCCGGACTTTACTGCGTGAAATATCCTTTCTATCCGTTTACCGGAGGTTATTATATTGAGTCTGACTATACAGAGATTCGTTTGGCAGAGATTATTTATTCTCAAGCTGAAGCTCTTCTTCGCCTCGGACAGGCGGGTGAGGCTGGTAAATTGCTGAACAGCGTGCGTAAGCGCAACTATGAAAACTTTACAGCGAATATCGCTTACCAGCCGGAAGGGAACGTGGTGCTCGATCTGAAAGAAATGCTAGATGAGTGGGGACGGGAGTTTCTGGCGGAAAGCCGTCGTCGTACAGATTTGATTCGTTTCGGCAGGTATCAGGAAGCATGGTGGGACAAACCACGGGATGCGGACAATCATTATGAGCTGTTCCCCTTGTCGCAGACACAACTGGAACAGAATGAATACCTGAAACAGAATCCCGGTTATCCGGATATTGCCCGGTGAAATCGGTGAATTTGCGATTATTCTTATCTAATGTACAAGTTAAAAAAGAAAGAAAATGAAAAATAGATTATTCATAATATCGAAGATATGTATGCTGGCTTTCATGATTCTGTTGGCACAGGGATGCCAGGAAGATTATGAGATGATAGACCCACCTATGATGACGGATTACGATGACGATCTGGACGAAGAAGTGATTATGCAGAAAGGATTGGAGAGTTACTTTGTGACTCAATTCGGTGAAGGTGAGATGGATGGCAGTTCTTGGGAACAGGCACTGGATGCGGCTGGCTTCCGTAAGTTGTTGAGCGGTTCAATCGATCTCTCCAAGAGTACGATTTATATGAGTCAGGGGAAATATATAATGTCCGAAGAGAGTGGGCTTGGTGTAATCGTTCGCAAGGATGTCAAAGCGATTAAGGGCGGATATAGTCAGTTTAGTGAAGGGACGGATGTTTCGGCACGTGATATAGATGCGTATGTGACAGTCATCAGTGGTGATGTGAACGGAAATAAGCAGGCGGATGCCGGTGATTGTGGTTTGTTATTGGTGAAGAAAGGGCATATTACCATTGAGGGAGTTACTTTCCAATATGGATATGTTTCTGAAGCGGATGCCAGTACAACCGAATGTGGTAGTGGAATTTATGTGAGTGGCAGTGCCAGTGATACTTCTATTGAGTTGACCGATTGCGTGATTAGAGATTGTAAGTCGGGAGTAACGACTTCTGCCAAGCAGGGTGGTCCGGCAGTCTTTGTCTTGTCGGGACAGGTACGGCTGAATAATGTGAACTTGCTGGATAACACGGCTGTCGGTCGTGGAGGAGCTGTTCGTTGTAATAGCAAGACAGCGGTGGTGTTTATGAATGGTTGTCTGCTGAAAGGTAATTCTCATAACGGTTCGTGGGGAAATGGTATTCAGATGTCGGAAGGACATATCTGTATTAACAATACCACGTTGATAGATAATATGGGGACAGGTGCCGCTTTGAACGGAGGAGGAAGTATCCTGCTGACCAATAATACAATCATTGGAAATGCGAATGATAGTCATGGGGCTGTGCGCTGTGAGACGGGAGTTGGCGGTGATACGAAGTTTATTAATAATTTGTTGATTTCAGAAAATCCTTCGGCTCCGAGTTTTAATCTGAATGGTAGTAACTTTGAAGCTTTCTCGAAAGGATATAATGTGTATCAGCGTGTGACGGGGATAACGATGAGTGCATCCGATACGGCTTATCCTAATCAGGTGAACGGTGCGCTGAATGAGGAGGGAGTGTATGTGTGGGATCTCAATCAGATTGGTTCGGTAAAAGGATATGCTACCAGGCAGGCGGTGATAGAAGTTGCGAAAAGTTTTAATCCGGTGGCTTCGCCTATTGCTAATTTGGGAGAAGTGTTTGTGGAATGGATCGGTGAAGATGCTTTCGGAATAGACCAGCGGGGAGTGACTCGTAATGCCAATAAGATGCAGGCCGGTGCTTATGATGCTGTTCTGGCCAATTAAACCCTAAAACGACTGTAACATGAAGAAAATATTTTATATAATAGCCTTGGGTGTCGGACTAGCCGGATGCTCAAATAATGAGGATGAATTACTGTCAACGGGTAGTTTTCCCGAAGACCATGTAATCCGTATCATTACAGAAGTAAATGAACCTTTGTCGCGTGCAGGGTATGACGTAACGAATCTGGAACGTTTCGGATTGATGATCCGGAATAGCGAGAATGCTGCTTATAACTATCATAAGCAAATGGTTAGTTCCGGAAATGCCTGGAGTACGTCCGACGGTCAGCAGATGCTTTGGGATGCGGAAAGAACGCCGGTGACGATGATAGCGTATGCGCCTTATATGAGTGAAGCTGCTCCGGATGCCTCTTTGGCAGTCAATGCTCTTACCAATCAGACTACTGAAGAGAATGTGAAGTCCTCCGATTTTTTGTTGATGAAAGCAACAGTCGACCCGGAGCAGGATTTAACTGCGGATGGAAAGCTGAAAATCTCTTTGAGTCATGCCATGAGCAAGCTGCTTATAAAAATCACAGTCAATGGAACGACAGATGCTGCGATGAATAAGTTAGGGGATATGTCTATCAATGGGGCTGTTGTTAATGGCATTTGTGATTTGTCGGCAACGGTTCCGATAGTTGTTCCTGCGCCAGATGCGGTAGTGGCTACTGTGGCTCCCTATAAAGGGACGGAATCTTGCGAATGTATTCTGCCTCCGCAAAAAATAGCAGAGGGCTTCTCTGTGAACTTCAGCTATGATGGAAAGCTGTATATCTGGACTGCAAAGGAAGCCATTGAATTGGAAAAAGGAGTGGAACATACCTTGACGCTCAATGTAAACACAACTGTCCGATTGGCTGCTAAGATGGCAAGAAATTGGGCAACCGGACAACTTATCGACCGGAATTAAAGAAGGAGGAGATAAACAATGAAGATTACAAAACTGATATTAGCTGCGTATTTACTGACGAGTATGGCGGCCTGTGATACGGATAAGAATATAGCTATGTACGGCGAAGATTCCGGTGCTATTCAGATTGAAGCTGCTATTAATACTGCCTTTACCCGCAGTAATCCCAGTGCGGCAGGAGATCAGCAGAAACAATTTAATGAGGGTGATGAGATTCAATTAAGTTGTGAGGATGGGTATTTGAATTATGTACTTTCGGAAGGAAAATGGGTGCCGACCGATAATTATTATTTAAGATGGGGTGCGGAACCGGTAACTTATTCGGCTTTTTATCCGGTAGTGAACGGAGCCAGTACGGCTAATTTTACACTTCCCACAAACCAGCAACGTTTGGAAAACCTGGCTAAGGCCGATTATATGACGTGTACCGTAGAGAATGCAACAGACGACGGATCCCGTATTCTTCGTCTGGGTATGAACCGGAAAATGGCAAAAGTGATTATGACGCTTGCAGATGTAGGCGGACAAGCTAAGGTTCAGGGAGTAAAGATTGGTTCCTATCAGGGATATACAAACGGGGAAGTGGTATCGGGTACTTCTTTAATATCCCCTTTCATTACAGTTCCCGAAGGTGGTAAGGCAGGACAGGATGGTTGTACGTACACTGCCATTGTGGCTCCCGGAAAAGCCGGGACAACTGCTACCTTTGTTTCTTTGAACTATTTGGGCGAAGATCTGGTGCTGCCCGGTATACCGGAACTGAAATCTGGAAAGTGTTATGAATTCACATTAAAAGTGGAAGGTTCGATCATAACTATCAGTGAACCGATTGTTTCTCCGTGGGATAGCGGTACTTTGCCGGGCGGAGATGCGGAAGAACTTCAACTGGCCGCTTACTATGTGAAAGAGCAACCTGCTGGAAATGCGACCGGTATGGATTGGGATAATGCAATGGGAGTAGATGCGTTACGCAACTTATTGCAAACGAATAGCAATAGTGAAATTTCCAATGCTAATGCAGCCAAACTGGATGGTAAGAAGATTTATGTAGCTGCAGGCTCTTATGAGATTGTGAAAGAAAACTCTGGAGTGAAGATAGAATATAGCGGTTATAGTAAGCAAGTGGAAATAACGATTGAAGGCGGATATGATCCTTCAAGCACGGGAACAGATTTAACGAAACGTGACGTTGCTAAATATACGACTGCTTTTGTCAGAAATACCAGTAGTGGAGCATCTGCGACGTCTAACTATTTATTAGTATTGGGTAATCAGATAAATATTATTTTCGATGGCTGTACTTTCAATGGACAATATGAATTGAGCGATGCAGGAAGTGTTCGTGCCGTATTTGTTGCGGCAGGTGGAGGTGATGCAACCCTGCAACTGAATAATTGTGTCATCAAGAACTTCAATCGCGGAAGCGATGGTGGAACAGATGGCGGAGCAGCCGTTAAAGTATCAAAGGGAAGAGTCTTGTTAAATCAGGTGGAAATGGTGAGCAATAAAGCGACAGGGCGGGGAGGAGCCATCACTACCACCGCAGCAAACAGCTTCCTGTTTATGAATAATTGTTTGTTGCATGAGAATTATGCACCAACCGCTTGGGGAACTAGTATTCATGCCGGAAATGGATATGTCTGTATGAATAATGTAACCGTACTTGGCACGGCAGCTACAGGAGGAAATAGCATCACTGTCAACGGAGATGCCTACTTTATGCTTGCCAATACTACGATTGTTGGAAATTCGGGCAATCCGAATGGTGTCTTCCGTGCAGGGAAAAATGCTTCTCTTGTGGTCAACTCTTTATTTGCCAAAGGAGCCGGAAACAGAACTATTTATGCAGGTAATATCACTTCCGGTGGATACAATGTATATCAGGCGGCAGATGCCGGTTGGGGAGCAGTTGCTACGGATACGGATTATTCATCTCAAACTCTTCCAGCTGCTACTTTAACGGATGGCGTTTATCAATGGACTGTGACCGGGGTTATTGACGAATTTGCAACCAGACAGGCTGTGATAAATGCAGTGAAATCCTTTGATGCGACTGTGGGACAGCAATTTGTGGACTGGGTTGGTGAAGCCGGCTTTGGAGTAGACCAGCGTGGAGCAACCCGTAATGTCAACAAGATGCAGGCTGGTGCTTATGATGCAGGACTGTAACTGTGACCAAGATATAATAGGTTTTGAATTAAGTAAGAAGATTAAATAACAAATGAAAGATATGAAGAAAAGCAAGTTTATAGTGCTTTTGTTACTGTTCTGTCTGCAGCCAGGTTTCCTGGCTGCACAACGGGCGGAGGCCATCCGCAAGGATGTATTGAATCCGCACCTGGATAAAGTATTGGTGGTGGCGCACCGTGGAAATTGGAGTATTGCCCCCGAAAACTCTTTGGCGGCTATCGATAGTGCTATTCAGATGAAAGTGGATATTGTAGAGATAGATATCCGTAAGACGAAAGACGGTGAGTTGGTTCTCATGCATGACGATACGGTAGATCGCACTACTAATGGTACAGGAAAAGTAAAAGATAAAACGTTGGCTGAAATAAAGCAACTCCGGTTGAAAGATAAGGATGGTCAGTTAACGGAACATACTGTTCCTACTTTGGAAGAAGCATTGTTGGCAGCCAAAGGTCAGATTATGGTTAATCTGGATAAGGCCTACCCTATTTTTGATGATGTATATATTATATTGAGGAAAACCGATACTGCTGATTTGGTTATAATGAAAGGTGCTCAACCGGTGGAGACGGTGAAGCGGGAGTTCGGCTCTTATCTGGATAAGGTGATTTATATGCCTGTCGTAACGATTGATGAGGAAAAATCGATGAAGGTTGTCGAGGATTATATGGAACAGTTGCATCCGGTTGCTTTTGAGTTGTGTTACCGGAATGTATCAAGTCCGGTACCTGCCCGGATGGAACGCAGGCTGGCAGGGAAAAGCCTGATCTGGTATAACACTTTGTGGGCTTCTCTGGCAGGAGGGCATGATGATGAGGCTGCCAGGAAAGACCCGGATGCAAGCTATGGGTATCTGATAAACAAGTTGGGAGCAAGAATCCTCCAAACAGATAGTCCGGCTTTTATGCTCGATTATTTGAGAAGTAAAGGATGGCATGACTAATCACTAAGACTAAATTTATGAACGATATAAAGTTTTCTTTATGGTCAGCGGGATGGTTGCTCATCCTGCTCCTTGCAGGCAGTTGTAAGTCAGCAAATGAATCGAGAGCTCCGGTTGCTTTAACCTGGGAAATGGGAAGCTACGATGGGAATGGTAAATATTATGAGAATTCTTTTGTATTGAAGAATGTTTCGGATGCTCCTATAGGAAAGGATTGGGAGATTTATTATTCGCAGTTTCCCCGTTCGATCCGGCAGGATGCTTCGTCACCGGTTAGAGTGGAGCAAGTGAATGCAACTCTTTTTAAAATGTATCCGGGAGAGGGATTTATCTCATTAGCTCCGGGAGATTCATTGAAAGTGATTTTCCAGTGTGATGGGGAAGTGCCAAAGAATTCGCATGCGCCCGAAGGAAGCTACTGGGTGAGCCAGTCGGGAGCATCGAAAAGTAAGCCACTTCCTGTAACATTGAATAACATACCATTACCTATGACGGAATGGCAAAGAACGATTGCTCGGAAAACGTACGAAACAAACCTTCGTTTAAACAATGCGAATACTCCGGAGTTTCGTTCGACGGATATAATACCTTCCATAAAAAAGGTGATTACTACCGGAGGTAATATCTTGTTAGAAAAACAACTAGCTTTGACTTTTCATGAGGATTTTGCCAATGAGGGAAAACTGCTAAAAGAAAAACTTTCCGGATGGTATGGCTTGGAAGTAGTGCCGGAAGCTTCGGTAACCATTACTCTGGATTACCTTTCTGACAAGAAGAAAGCAGTTAATGAGGAATATTATGAGTTGAGCATTGCCGGTCAGCAGATCAGGATTAGCGCTACTACTCCACATGGTATTTTTAACGGAGCGCAGACCCTGTTGGGGTTACTGAAAGGGCAGGAAAGCCCATTCCGGTTGGAAGCAATGTCTATAGTGGATTATCCGGATTTATTATATCGGGGACAGATGTTGGATATTGCCCGGAATTATACAA
>ERZ772889.2646-NODE-2646-length-13613-cov-3.330580_pt1 | contig 13613 bp, 9 predicted proteins | sample MGYA00512127_ERZ772889 | MGnify/ENA primary metagenome ERZ772889 (study PRJEB29015, sample SAMEA2737689) | human gut metagenome | biome: human gut; feature: human-associated habitat; material: faeces | place: China | collected 2012 ...
TCTTTATCGGATTGGTTGTTGTTGCTGTTTTTCTGAAGAGAAGTGAAAGGGTAATTCTTGGAGGTTTTCTTCTTCCGATGCTGTTTGCTTTTCTGATATCACTGACTCCGGATATCAATGTGAACCATAAATATGTGATGATATCTTATGCGTTTGTTACGGTGTTCTGGGGATGGGTGGTAAGGAATATTTTTCTGTCAGGGAAAACGAAATGGAAGAAGTGGAGCTGTAAAGTTGCCTGTGCAATCTTATGTATCTGCCTGATAGGAACGGGTGTTTATGATTTTGTGGTGATTTTGCTGGATAATGATTCCGCACATCGCATGACCGTAGATATGGAAAGCAGCCTTACAGACTGGCTTTCTTCAAACCTCAAGAAAAACGATCTTCTTCTGACACCGGAATATACTATGAATGAAGTTACCATGTCAGGTGTGATGCTTTACTGTGGATGGCCTTATTATGCCTGGTCAGCAGGATACGATACAAATTACAGAGCCGGGCAGGCGGTAATGATTTACACGACAGACGATCCGCAGGTTTTGAAAACAACAGTGAAAAAGGAAAAAATCACGTACATTCTGTTTGAGGAAGATATGGAATTTGAGCAGCAGGAATGTCGTGAAGATATTATAAAGAAGACGTATCCGTTGGTTTATACGTCGGAGGATGGGAGAATAAGAGTTTATGAAACATGACAGTTTGTACATTATTATGCCTGCATATAATGAAGAAAAAAATATCGGAGCTGTGATTGAACAGTGGTATCCGGTTGTGGAAAAAATTGGAGGAGACAGCCGTCTGGTGATCCTAAATGATGGAAGTAAGGACGGAACATATGAGAAGATCCGGAAATATCAGGAGAAATATGACCGTCTTATCGGAATTGACAAGCCCAATGAAGGTCATGGAGGAACTATTCTTAGAGGGTACCATTATGCGGTTGACGCCGGAGCAGATTATGTTTTTCAGACAGATACTGACGGACAGACGCTTCCGGAGGAATTTTGGCAGTTCTGGGAAAAACGAAAAGAATGTGGTCTTCTTATCGGATACCGGAAAAAAAGAGAAGATGGAATTTCAAGACTTTTTGTGACAAGAGTTCTCCGCCTTGTGCTGTTTCTCACATTTAAAACGTGGGTAAAAGATGCGAATACTCCTTACCGGCTGATGAACGGAAAGCAGCTTAAAAAAGTACTGAAACGGATTCCGGACGGATTTTTCCTGTCCAATGTACTGATGACAGTGATCTATGAGAAACATCATCTGCATGTGGAATACATCCCGATCACCTTCCGTCCACGTCAGGCTGGAAAAAATTCTATTAATATGAAGCGAATTATAACAATAGGCAAACAGGCATTTCATGATTTCATGCGCCTGCGTCACAGAATATGATACAGGAGGAACAGAAAGATGAAAGTAAAAATCAGGGAAATACTTCCGGAGTCAGTTGCGGCGGTGGTTCTGATCGCTCTTTCAGTCTGGCTTCTCGGCGGAGATGTATGGACTTTCTGGACCTGGTGGCTTCTGGCCCTTTTTATGGGAATGATTGCAATGCCGCTGACCGGAAGACTTTTTGATGGATTTGAAGATAAAGGATGGCTTTTTTCGAAAGTTCTGGCAATTGCCATAACAGGATTTCTTACCTGGTTTCTTGTGGCGGTGGAAATTCTTCCATTTACGTTTGCATCCTGTGCGGGAGTATCTGTATTTTGCGGAGCAATCTGCGTCATTTTGTTCCATGTACAGCAGAAACATGGAATTGAATGTATTCCAACGGGGAAAATGCACCTGATCTTCAGAGAGGAACTTCTGTTTTTCGGAATTTTTCTTCTCTGGACATATCTGGCAGGATTTCGTCCTCAGGCATATGGAACAGAGAAATTTATGGATTATGGATTTATGGAAGCCATGATGCGGAGCAAAACACTGCCGGCAAGGGATCTCTGGTATTCTCAGGGAACCATTAATTACTATTATGGCGGACAGTATTTTGCAGTCTTTCTTACGAAGCTTACAGGCAGCAGAGTGGAAGTAACCTATAATCTGATGCGTACATTCGTGGCTGCTTTTGCATTTGTGTATCCATTTTCTCTGGTACGTCAGATGACCAAGGACAGGCTCTACGGGCGCATGAGCGGGAAGAAAAGATATCTGCCGTCTCTTGCGGGAGTGACTGCAGGTATTTCCGTTTCAATTGCGGGAAATGGACATTATATTGTCTATCGCTGTGTTCTGCCGCTGATCCATAAAATACAGGGAGTGGAAGAAAGTGCCAGTTACTGGTTTCCGGATGCTACCCGTTATATAGGCTATAATCCATTGAATGAAAGTGACAAAACCATTCATGAGTTTCCGAGCTATTCATTTGTTCTGGGAGATCTTCACGCTCATGTGGTGAATGTGATGTTTGTGACATTTCTGGTGGGGCTTCTTTATGCGTGGTTTAAAAAAGTTCGTAGCAGAGGACCGGAACCGGAAAAACAGGACCTGAGAGATTTCTGGCTCAGACAGCTTTTGATGCCGCATATTCTTCTGGCAGCAGTGCTTCTTGGAATGTTCCAGTGGACAAATTACTGGGATTTTGTAATTTATTTTGTGGTAACCGGCGGTGTTGTCCTGATTGCGAATATTATCCGTTTTGGCGGAAAAATCACCAGAATTCTTTCTGTGACTGTTTTGCAGGCGGCAGAGATTATTGTGATTTCCTATCTGGTTATTCTGCCGTTTACTCTGAAATTTGAAACGATGGTGCAGGGAGTTGCGCTGGCACAGCATCACTCTCTTTGGTATCAGCTGCTGATCCTCTGGGGTCTTCCGGTAGTACTGACTGTTCTGCTGATTGTTTCCATTCTTGTGGAAAAACTGAGAGGCATGAAGCATAAAAGTCTGTACAGACTTCTGGAGGCGGTCACAGTTCCGGATCTTTTTGCGGTAATTATGGGGCTTTGTGCCATTGGACTGGTTATCATTCCAGAACTTGTATATGTAAGAGATATTTATGAAAACGGAAATGCCAGAGCAAACACCATGTTCAAACTTACGTATCAGGCATATATTCTGTTTGGAATGACTATGGGCTATGGAATCTACAGAATGATGGTAGTTTCGAGACAGAAGATTGTCAAAGTCCTTTCAGGCATAGGACTTTTTGTGCTGATCTGGACAGTGGGATACTTTGGAAATGCGGTACATTCCTGGTTTGGGGAAGTATGGAATCCGTCAAAATATCAGGGATTGAACGCAACTACATTTCTGGAAACTGATTTTCCGCAGGATGCGGCAGCAATTCGCTGGTTGAAACAGAATATTGAGGGATCTCCGGTTGTGCTGGAAGCCAATGGGGACAGTTACAGCGGATACGAAAGAGTCTCTGCGTCGACAGGCCTTCCTACGGTACTTGGCTGGTATGTTCACGAGTGGCTGTGGAGAAACGACGTGCCGGATCTTAATCAGAAAAGTGCAGATATTCAGACTATTTATACATCCGGCGATGTGGAAACCGTGAAATCTCTTGTAAAGAAATATGATATTTCCTATATGACAACAGAGGCTGTAAGCCTGCTTAAATCACTGATTAGCATTCCTTCCATCAGCCGGGAAGAAACCCAAGCTGCGGATTTTCTGCAAAACTATATTGAAATGGCAGGTATGCAGACCGGACGCAAGGGAAATAATGTGTGGTGCCTCAGTCCGATGTTCGATTTGAAAAAGCCCACTATCCTGCTTAACTCTCACATTGACACCGTAAAACCTGTCAACGGTTGGAGAAAGGATCCGTTCACTCCCCGCGAAGAAAATGGCAAATTGTACGGGCTGGGCAGCAACGATGCCGGCGCCAGCGTTGTTTCGTTATTACAGGTGTTCCTGCAACTATGTCGCACTTCGCAGAAGTATAATCTGATTTATCTGGCCTCTTGTGAAGAAGAAGTTTCTGGAAAAGACGGAATTGAGAGCGTATTGCCGGGACTTCCTCCAGTCTCATTTGCCATAGTGGGTGAACCGACAGAGATGCAACCCGCCATTGCCGAAAAGGGATTAATGGTATTGGATGTTACTGCAACAGGTAAAGCAGGACATGCAGCGCGTAATGAAGGAGACAATGCTATTTACAAAGTATTGGATGATATTGCCTGGTTCCGCGACTATCGTTTTGAGAAAGAATCGCCCTTGTTGGGTCCCGTGAAGATGAGTGTCACTGTTATCAATGCCGGTACACAACACAATGTGATTCCCGATAAATGTACTTTCATCGTCGATGTCCGGAGTAACGAGCTTTACTCAAATGAAGAATTGTTTGCTGAAATCAAAAAGCATATTTCCTGTGAAGCCCAAGCTCGTTCATTCCGTCTCAATTCTTCACGAATTGACGAAAAGCACCCATTTGTACAGAAAGCTATGAAGTTAGGACGCGTTCCTTTTGGTTCTCCAACATTGTCCGACCAGGCCTTAATGTCCTTCCCATCGGTAAAAATTGGTCCGGGACGTTCGTCACGTTCACACACGGCAGAAGAATATATCATGTTAAAAGAAATAGAAGAAGCTATCGGACTTTATTTAGAGCTATTGGACGGACTTCTGATTTAATAAAAGTCATTGGTGAATTGATAGTGGTTATCCTATTATATAGTTCTCAACTATCAATTCACCCATACAATAAAAACAAAGCAACGATTATTCAAACAACTTCGATAAAGCTTCCTCCAGTTTTTCACCCCTTAAATTTTTGTCTATAACAATTCCCGTAGGATCTACAAGAAAAGTTCTGGGTATAGCATAGATACCATATATATCAGAAGCATCCACATCCAACAATTGTACCCAATTCATTCCAAGTTCTTCAATAGCAGCCCTCCAAGGTTTCAGTTTCCGATCTGTGGATATGCTAATCACCTCAAATCCCTTAGAAGCATATTTTTCATAGGCAGCTTTCACATTGGGCATTTCATGCCGACAAGGTCCGCACCATGAAGCCCAAAAGTCAATCAAGACATATTTTCCTTTACCCACATAATCAGACAAGAGCTTCATGTTGCCAGCATTGTCTTTCACTTTAGCATCCGGGAAACGTTCGCCAATCTTTATCTTAGCGTCCATTGCCTGCCGTTTCTTTTGTTCTTCACGCTGTTCCGGAGTCATTTTATTTTCAAGTTCCGCCTTCATTCGCAGCTCTGCTTGGTTCTTCTTTTCCACAATATTTCTCACCAAATTATTTTGTGAAAACAGAGGCGAAGCTTCTTTCATCAAAATCTTCATATCATCAAAAGGCATCATCATACCTCCAACGGAGAAAAGATATACACCCACTATACTATTCTTATAATCCTTTATACAATGTGATACTGAATCCATTTGTGCAAGAAATTTCTTCTCTATTTTATCATATCTTGCTCTAAATGCAGTATCATTCACCATCTTATCAGTAAATTCTTCAGATTTCATTCCAGTCATTAACTTATAAATACTATCTGATGTTTTCAACATATTATCCATTATTAGCTGCATACGATTTAAAGCTATATTCAATGAATCATTTAAAGGCGTTCCCCCTCTCTTATTCGCAGCAATATTTACTGATATTTCTCCTTTTTCGAAAATCAACGGATAGGTTTCTCCATCCATATCCTTGATGATTGCAATATCCGGCATCTGATGTACACCAGAAAAAGAGAACTTACCTTTTTCCACTGTTGTACTGTCCAAAACGACTTCTTTGGCTTTCTCTCTATCTCCCATCAGACATAAATACAACAATTGATTATTCAATTCCTCATTAGCAATACCTTGGATAGAGAATTTCTCTTGGGCAGAAGAAAATATAGCAATAGCACAAAAAGTGCATAAAATCATAATTCGATTTCTCATATAGAATAAATTTATATCAAAAACAGTAAACACTCATGTTCAATACCTGCTATTATCATTTCAAATTCTGATAATCATTTAAACTAATAATAGATCTTCTTATTTTTCTTATCGGAAACGACCTGATAATCCTTCACCTTTATATTAAAATATGATTTAGACTTTCCATCATCATTAGAAGGCAACTGTTCTTTATCTTTTTTGTGCGGCAACTCAAGAATATCTATTTCTTTCACACTCTTCTTCAGTTTCGGGAATAAAAGACTGATATAAATATATTTATGATTAAATCCTTTGACAGCCAACAGCCTACCCATCGGAGCTCCACCATCATATCCTCGTACATTATACTCATCGCCACTTTTCTTATCGATAATCTTAAATCCCGGACTATAATACAACCATTGCCAGTCCCAATAAATAGGTTGTATGAATGTCACTTTAGTATCATTCTTTCTCCTTTCAATCGAATATAAAGAAGGCCTTGTAGACCTCCCATTCTCATACGCTTTCTCATACACTTCTTCAGGAACTATCACTATACTATCGCTTGGAAGCATATAGGCTTGTGCATATAATTCTTTATCACGCTTCTGCTTTTGCTCATATTCTTTCAACCGCTGTTCACCTCTTTTTACTCGTTCACTTTTCTCCGGCATTATCTCTTTGGACATCTCTGTCTGGAGTTGCTCCACTAGCAGCGGCATTGTCTCACGCATAACCATCAATGAAGCCTCTTTATATTTCTTACCTACGGGAGATTCATAAAATGCAGCAACAGCTTTTAATTCTGCCAATGTTAAATGCTTTTCATAAACAGGCATATACATTTCAAACACCTTATTTTCTACTTTCTCTTTCCAGTTTTTAGAGAACTCATTCCAATAAGCCTCATCCTTTTTCGGCGCATTTAATTTCATTATAGATGATAATTTCTGGAAAAAGTCATCCGTAGTAGTCGAAGTACCAGAAAAATCCATGATTTTCTTCAACGTTTCTTTGTACTCATCTGTCACATTTGTATTTTGTGCAGAAACTGGTAAAATTAAAGCAAGCAGTGCAATTATACACATCGTTACTTTGGGAAGGAAAATGTTTTTCATAATTATCTGATTTTATTTATGGGATTTATATTGATTCCATGTTTCATCTTGTATTGCTATACAAAGATATACATTAAATCAACATCATTCAATAGTATATTACAATCCATAAGGTTACCATTCACGCTCTCTGTAAGATACAGACAAACGAAATATCCCCTATTCATCTATAATTATAACATTCAAGCACCTATTTTATCAAGGCTACTTTGAACAATTCATTTCATCTTTTGAAACGATATTATTACCTTTTTCATCCAAAACCGCCTCTAATAATTTTATGAAATAGGCACCCGTTACCGCTCTTCCCCATGATGTGACTCTTGTTTTCTGATTCACAACATTATAAGTGTCCGCCATTGGTACACGCCATTTGTTTTCATTCATATAATTGTAAAGCGGAAGAAGAAACTCACGAAACATAAGTCGGTCATTTTGCAATGCAGCCGTCCATACAGTCCAATCAGCTTTCGCATAATCAGTTTTACTATGCAACGGACAACCGTAAGTATTCAATTTAGTCCTATAAAAAGCAGTCTCCAATTCTACGACTCTATCCGGGAAAACATGAAGGTCAAGGAGTTTATCCCAAATCAAGTTATACTTTTGCCCCCAGCTATCCGGCTGGTCAAAAGCCAAACGATAATGGTCTCCGTCAGAAGCCTGCTTCTCCCATTCCTCGGCCATTCTTTTTGCTGCTGCAAAATATTTTTCAGCATCTTCCTGTTTACCTAGCATTTTTGCCAGAAGAGCATACGATGCAATACCTAAAATTCCTTTGGCAGACAAATTAGCATTATGAGAGTAGCGGCCAGCAAAGCTGTCAGTATCAATCTGTTTACCGGTATCAATCCCGTTCTCCATCAAATAACCCGCCCATTTGGAGAGAGTCTCCCAATGAGCCTTTGCGTAAGATGCATCTTTTTCCGCTTTAGCCATAGCAGCCACCATAATCAGCATATTTCCGGCATGTTCAACCGGTAAATCTCCCCCTTTCGCTTGTCCGTTTACAAACGGATAACCACCCAAATCATGAGCCGGGAAAGGCTTATTCCATTTACCACTCTCACTATAATAAAAGAAAGGATTCAACATTGCTTTCAGCAGATCGGGATTGTAACAAAGAAATAGTGGTGAAACAGCATAATAAATATCCAGCGAACCCACCAACGTGGTAAAATAGAGCAACTCATCACTCGAATTCTTAGACATCTGGAAAGACGAAACGGCCTGACGATATGCCGAAGCACACAGTTCTGCGTACTCTTTACCACCGACACGGCAAGCATTCTCCATCAATTGCCTGTCAAAAGCATAGCACCTTGCCATTGTTTCTTTATATACTTTTTCCGCGTCTTCATATACCCCTTCTATCGTTTTATCTCCGTCCTTATTCCAATAAGGTCGTAGGTCCTCACCGAAATAAGCCATTGTATACAATCCATCGAAAGCCGCAATCAGATGTTGAGGAAACTCACTATTCATTTCCAGCTTCTGTGCTATAGCCGCATAACGTTTTTCATTCGACCGACGCATTTCTTTCAAATCACCTTCTTTCATAAAATGCGCCCGCATCTCTGCCGCGTCCCCTTGTGCACAAGTAACATTCTCTTTCGCTCCTAAATAGAAATATCCCCAGGCCGGAGCATCCTTCAGCTTATCCACCCATAACTTCTGATTCTCCCGACCGGTCTTCATCATCACCCAACCGTCTTTTTCATACATCTCCGTAGACTGTCCGGCACGAAAGGCTTTATGAGGATCCATTTCAAAATAAATAGCGACATCATGCTCCTTACCATCCAAAGCCTTAGCCTGATAAGAAATATAATTAACCGGACGACTTAACAGTTCCAAATCATCCAATAAATAAGGAGCCGTAAATGTCAGTTTCAATTCCACATCTCCACAATCAAAAATATAATGTGTTTGGGTAGCCTGCACATCCACTGATTTTTGCCCGGCTTCTTTCAGCTCACCATACAACCCGAAATCTGCAAAGGAAGTACCTCCCCAATTCACACAACGGGCCGCAAACAAGGCTTTTCCATCTTTCATTGTTTCTAAGATAGAATCCGGGATCTGCACTTTCACATCGTTGCGTGCCTTCGTTCCCGTACGGACAAGCTCCTTTCCATTAATAAGCAGTTGCATACCGTCATTATACGAATAACGCACAAAAAGTTGTCTGTTTTTCACTAAGGAAGGATCGAATGAGACTTCCCTTCTAATCCATAGCCTATTGGTATTCCAGGGAGTACCAACACTCGGTCCGCCTTCCGTGCCAAAAGCAGCGCTTCCTTGTGCCCATGCGCTATCATTGAAAGCAGCCATTTCCCAACCCTCTTCCGGTTGTTCTGTTGTATATTTCCCAATCCATTCCTTCTCATTAGAAACAGGAGCTATGCCTTCTACCAATATTCCCGGCTCCTCTGCAAATAAGCCGAAATCAATCAATGCACTACCTTTTTTATTCTCACAATGAGCTGCAATAAGGGCTTTCCCTTCCTTCATTGTATTCAAGATAGAATCCGGCAACTCGACTTTTAAATTTGCCGCTGCGCGGTCCGCACTTACAACTAGTTTTCCGTTAATATATAATTGAACTATGTCATCATACGAATAACGCAAATAAATCTTCTTGTTCTCAAGCAAATATGGATCAATATCCACGATTTCCCTCCGCACCCATATATCAGTTGAAAGCCACTGCGTTCTCGTTTCACGTCTGTCGCGTGTACCGAATGCACCTTCATTTACCTGCCAATATTGATCATTAAAATCCGGTTGCTCCCAGCCTTCATCCGGTCTAAGAGAGGTGTACTTTCCTTCCCAGCTTTCATAATCGTATGCCATTGTTGCAATGGCTTGCATAGGTAGTTCACGTCTACCCATAAAGCGATACATCGTTCCGTCCACCCGCAGGAAACCGACAAAAGGAAGATTTTTCCCATTAGTAAAAATCATATTCTTCTCTGTCAGCTGATCTGTTGTCGACCATAAACGCAGATGTGGGTGGAGCATCAGTAGCGGATAAGCAGGTACACGCAAGTCGTTTTTAATAGTTTCGTCAGAATAAGGAACACTTTTCGAACAGGCTGCCAACAGGATAGCTAACAAATAAAGGATATACTTTCTCATAATTGTTTTTTATTACAAATAATATATTGTCAGGCACTTAGTCCTAACTAACTTTCAATTTACAGTTTTGCAGTTAATAACGACTGCTATGGATACAGAGAGATACATATCTGCTCAATTCTTCTCATTCTTGATAGAAAATATCTCGACATATAGTAACTAAAGCACCTTAAACGAACCATAAGGAGAACTATTATAACCAAACAGAGCCTATGTTGGAATCACAAAATAAGCTAAGGCAAGAAGCGTTATAGATATAACATATCCTATCCTTTCTATTTTGCTATGCCGAAACAAATAATTAAATACAAACAAAGCAATTACCCAACCAAACACTATTTTAATTAAATCATAATGTTTCCCCAAAGGATTCCAAATATAAAGGTATACATTAAGGAAAAACATTATGAATGCCGCATAATTACATACTATATTCATAATATTAAAGGTTCACACTCCTTTTTGAGTTGATATTTTATCCGCTTGATTAACATTGAATTTATCTTTGCAAGCTTTTTCACTATTTTCTCCCAATATACTATCACTGTAACGTATACTTTCGAGAAACTGTTTCATGTATTTATCTTTCGCATTGTCTCCTTCCATCAGAAGGATTTTTGCCATTCCATACGGATGCCCCTCTTTCACCATATTTATCCCGATACACTTCGTATAAACTCCTTTATAAGGTTTCAATAACGGGACGTCATATACATATACTGTATCGGCATTAAAATAATTCTCCATATTCTCCTCTGCGATCACTCTCATATAGCGGGCAGTGTCGAACTGTACCGTTTCCTTTGAACGGTCGGGTACTTTACTCTTACCAAGCGTAAACTTGCCATTCACCAAATTCATTCTCATACATTCATTCTCTTCCGGTGCTAAATTCAATGCCGCCATTACTTCACCATAAGCCATATTTTTTGCAATACCATGAGGTCTATTTTTAATAAAGAATGGATATAGAATCAAACAATCTTTATTTCCTGATTCCAACGCCACACGATAGAATGAGCCTATGCTTCTTCCTTCATTCACTCTGAATGGAACCATTTTTCCAATGGTCTTAAATCCCTTTGGCTTTATTATTTCTATATCGAACAGCCGAGCACACTCCGAACGATACTCTTTAAAGAGTTTCTTTTGTGCAAAAGTATATGAGAACGTCCCCAACAGAATGATACAGAACATAACTATTACTCTCATGATTTTAATCTTAAATGGATTCTTGACTCAATTCCAACATCTAGCAATTATTATTTAAATTCATTTTTTTGTTTCAGATTTCAAGACAGCCTGCTTCATTTTATACCTAATCTGGTTAACAGCCAAGGATTTTATCTTAACAGGAGTTTCCATTACTTTTTTCGCCACCTCTAATGCTTTTTGTTCCTCTCCGGTTTCCTCATATAAGTCGTATAAAAAGTTTAAAGGGGCGAAACGAGAAGGACACATCATTGAAGCATTTTTATAATATATCTCCGCTTGTTTCGGTTTATTTAAATGTTGATAATTCTCTCCTATCATCAAATCCAAATCATAATCCGCCCAATACTTGCGACACTCTAACGCTACCTCTAAAGCCTTCCCATACTCCTTGGTTTCCGTGAGAACTGCAGCATAATTATACAGGAAATAAGGATTATCTTCGAATCTGTGTTTCAGACTTACATAGTACGGAAGAGCCTCATCATACGAATGACAAAGAGCTAACACTGAAGCCTCCTGCCAACTGCGTTCCGACTGTGTACGTTCGCCCAGCCTAATCTGTCCCCAAAAGCAAGACACCACCGTTGCGGAATATATTATATTCCTGCCCCATGTACCTATCTTTATCCGCTTCAAATAATCAGCAGTCAACATGAGAACGGCAAGAAATGTCACCATCCACGTGAAAGGATACGTAAACGGATAGGAAAAGAAAGAGAATACGCCTATTGATAACAAAGCATAAAGAGCTATTTTCTTTTCCAGTGTAGGATTTTGCCTATAACAATACACAAGCGCCCCCACCATACCCAAAAGCAAAGCCAATCCGACAATACCGAAATTAATCAGAACTCCCAAATATTCATTAAAAGGCTGCTTTACATTATCCGCTAACATTGCATAGCGATTTTGCGAACCATATTCTTTGAAATAATCCGCCTGATAGTCCATATATTTAGCCTCGAAACTTCCGATGCCATGCCCCGTCCAAGGAGCATCTTTCACCATTTCCAAGCCACACCGCCAAATCAACAACCGACCATCTGCCGAATCTTTTTTCAACCAATAGGAGCCGATTATTAACAATCCTATCATAGATACCGATAATAAATATCTCCACAATCTCCCATGAACGAATCTTCCACACAAATACATGACACATACCGCAATGACACTTACCATACCGGATCGCGAATGAGATAAAAATATCGCCAACACCATCACTCCCCCTGCAATCCATCCGGCATATCGAATGTACTTATTTCTATGTATGATCAAAAAAACGACAAAAGGCAATCCGGCACAAAGGCAAGCGGCAAATCCTGCCGGATTATCAAAACTACCAGTCACACGGAAGGTTGCATGAGAAGGAAATAAACCTACGTATTGCAATATTCCATAAACAGCCTGCACCCAACAACTGGAAACAATGATACTCCCCCATATCGTCATATCCGTCACTATGGATTTACGCTGCAATGCCAGAAATGCAGCATACACCAGCATCCATAACAGCACAAACAAAACGCAGCACCATTTAGGCACAATATATGCGTCTGTAAATTGGTGGGAATATACAAACATACTGCCTATACATGCTGCGGCAAACAAAAAATGAAAGAGTCTTATCATTTTTATCCTAGTATTAAATCAAGTTCTCATCCTCCAATACCTTTTTCAATCGATGATAGAGATCCAGTTTATGCTCCCATTCCTTCGGATTATCTGTATCATTCAATGCCGTTCGTGTCGGACAGCAATGCTTTTCCTCCCAAACAGGCGCCGAAGCCTCATCAAATTCTGCTACTTCCACTTCTATCACGTCCCCGACTTCCAACATTCCTCCGTCCCATACCAAATGCATCTCATCAGACACCCGCAAACCACCAACGCTCCAAGACGCACCACTATGCCAAGTAATATTAGCAACAAGACCAACTCCATTTTGAGGAATACCAGCCTTGCTAATTTTATCTTTGTTTTTTACTAAAAGTCCTTTCATATCAATATTCTATATAAGTCCCTTTGCCTCAAGCTCGGCTTTGAGTCGTTCGTATTTTGCCTTCAATTCTTCCCGATCATAGGTCATCTTCACAGTAGGAGATACCGCCGACACTTCAACAACCTTTATTCGGACTCTATCACCCACTTTCAGTTTTTCATCTACCCAAGCGATTCTTCTCGAAGTATCCGATCCTCCTACATAAATACTATCACCGAAAGAGCAATTGCTATGCACCATGACGAATGCCACGTCAGGTGACGTGACAACCACAGGTGACTGAT
>ERZ772889.2663-NODE-2663-length-13539-cov-4.729754_pt1 | contig 13539 bp, 8 predicted proteins | sample MGYA00512127_ERZ772889 | MGnify/ENA primary metagenome ERZ772889 (study PRJEB29015, sample SAMEA2737689) | human gut metagenome | biome: human gut; feature: human-associated habitat; material: faeces | place: China | collected 2012 ...
GCCAAATACTGGAATGACTACCGCTTCGGATTCTGATTCCTCATTTATACACACGTAAAAAACACATAGAAAAGATATGAAAACAGTTACATTTATCTCTGCATTACTTCTTGCTTCGGCCACCGTTCAGGCACAGCCCAAGGCCGAAGGCTACCAGTTTACTACCGTAGTCAACCAGAAAGTGACTCCGGTCAAGAACCAGGCTGCTACCGGTACTTGCTGGTGCTTTGCCACTACGTCGTTTATGGAATCCGAACTGCTTCGTATGGGGAAAGGCACGTATGACCTTTCGGAGATGTTCATCGTCCGCCAGAAATATATGAACCAGTTGCAGGACAACTACCTGCGTCGCGGGGACGGTAATATCGGGCAGGGCAGCCTTTCACATACCTTTATGAATGCGTACCGCCAGGTGGGTATCGTCCCGGAAGAGGTGTACACGGGCATCAACTACGACTCCGAGAAGCATAACCACAGCGAGATGGTTCGCTACATGCACTCCATCGCCGATGTGGCAGTGAAGGCGAAACAGCGCAGTCCGGAATATGACAAGCTGATTGCTAACCTGTTCGACACCTACTTAGGAAAGCTGCCGGAGAAGTTCACGTATAAGGGGAAAGAATATACGCCGAAGTCGTTCGCCGAATCTTTAGGGCTGAATATGGACGACTATATCGAACTGACCAGCTTCACGCATCATCCGTATTATGTGAAGTTCGACGTGGAAGTGCCGGACAACTGGGAACATTCCCTGATGTATAACCTGCCGCTCGACGAGATGATGCAAACGGTGGATTATGCCCTGAACAACGGTTATACGGTCTGCTGGGACGGAGATGTGAGCGAGAAGGGTTTCTCCTTTACGAACGGTGTCGCCATCAACCCGGAAGTGAAGAAGGTGGAAGACCTGTCGAATACGGATCGCGCACGCTTCGAGAAATTAGGGGAGAAGGAACGCTTAGAAGAGGTCTTCAAGTTCGAACGTCCCTACCCGGAAATCAACGTGACCCCGGAAGTGCGCCAGGCCGGATTCGAATCATTCGTGACCACCGACGACCACCTGATGCACCTGACCGGCATCGCCAAAGACCAGAACGGCACGAAATACTACATCACCAAGAACTCATGGGGAACCGACCGCAACAAGTTCGGCGGCTACCTGAACATGTCCGAGAGCTTCGTCCGCGCCAAAACCATCTATGTGATGGTCCATAAGGACGCGATACCGAAGGCGATCAAGGGGAAACTCCATCTTTAAACAATACGTGGAGCTGTGTCAAAACTGCCCCGTTCCCGCGCTTGACGCGGGATCGCATTAGAACTGACCCTATAAATATCTGATTAATAAGGCCTGTTCTTTTGCGACCCCGCGTCAAGCGCAGGGACAAGGCAGTTTTGACACAGTTCCATGCTATCTTCTCTTATTAATTTAATCAGAACCGAATCTTCATCTCGCCATAGCAAGGCACCACCTCCAACGTCTTGCAATAGTTGCCCCAGGCAATCTCCGGATAATCCCAACGATTATTAATGTAAAGCATCAACTGCCCGTCTCCTCTTTTGGAGGTGCGGCAAGCCAGGGATGCGTCCGATGAGCAAACCGTAAGCCCTGCTCCTCCCCCTGTAGCGGAAAGGGTATAGCGATAGATGTTCTCCTTCATACCCTTTGCCATTTGCGTCAACGGACGGTCACAGTTTGTACCGGCATCCGCCCAATAGTAATAGTTGTGCGTATCGGCCAACCAGGGTTGAGCAGGGTTCTCGCCATATCGCACTTGCTTCGGGTTATAAAGGGAAGTCTCGCCCGTGTTTCCGGCAAAAGCACCTTCGGGGTAACAGCTCCACATACCTTTACGCTCCCATTGCAGATAGTCCAGACGTTCGGGCAGGTAGAAAGACAAGCCCGTCTCACGCAGATATCCGTTCGGCTGTCCCGCAACGACATAGCTGACATTCATTTCCCCGGCGGGAGATATCCGGATCAGGATATCCGTTTGCACATCCTGATAGAAGCCGGAGAGGGCGACCTCGACCGTACCCTCTTTGCGGGTATAGGTCAGGCTCTGCTTCTTCCAGTCGCTGTCGGAGGTCAGGAACTTCCGGGCGCTCTTACGCACTTCGGCTCCAGTCAGATGGTTCAGGTTGATGTCGAGATGCAGGAACGGGCCTTTCTCGATGATGACCTGTCCCTTAGAGGTCGCGTTGCTGATCAGGCCGGTTTCTTTGGAGAAAGGGATCTCGAAACCGTCTCCTTTAATCGTCATCATACCGGCGGTTTCCTCTACCTGCAACACACCGTTTACCGGAGATGCTTCCGAATCGGCAAGGCGAACGTGGTAATCGCTGCCCAATGAAACTTGTTCGGCATCCAATAACTCACCCGTAGCTGTATAGAAACAAATTGACAACAGTTCGCCTTCCTCCCAAGTCTCGGCAGGGATTACCAACAGTCCTTTTTGGTGAGGAGCGATGGAAGGAGCGGGAAGTTCCTTCTCCACACCTTTGTAGGTATAACGTATCTTGATCTCATCCAGGTCAGTATGGTCGAAGCGGTTGTACAACGGAAGCAACAAACGTTGTCCGGACAGGAAGGAAGCCACCTCGGTCGTCATCAGGCGGACGGGCGAATAGGCTTTCTTGGTAGCCCAGAACTCCGGTTTCTCACGGCGCCAGACATCGACGATCCCCCACTCTCCGTAGCCAACGCATTTACCCTGATAATCCTCCGGCTTGGCGGTACGGGCAAACTCTTTCCAGAAGGCAGTCCCTACTTTCGGTTCGGGCAGCATAAACGTTTCATCCACATATCCCCAGATCGCACCACCCAAGCCGCCGGGAGCATCAAAGAGGCCGCTCCACATCCTTTCGATCGAATGCCCCCAGAACTCGCGGATATTCGGATCTTCCTGCAAGGTAGCGTAGGTGTAGCACGCCGGGTGCGCCCACTCGTCGAACAGGGCAGGTATCCCTTCCCCCTGGAAACCACGGGTAGAGCGGTTCCATTGGTTCAGGTTGCCGTTTACATCCTGGTAGTGCATGCTCAGGATATCATAGACAGGCTCCTTCTCGCCGACCGATCCGGGATAGCTGAATATAACCGGGCGAGTCTTGTCGGTTGCCTTCACCCAATCCCAGCATTGCTGGAAGTTCGTGCCGTACACGCTTTCATTGCCGATCGACCAGAACAGGATGGAGGGATGGGAACGGAACGACTTCACCATCTCGCGGCATTGCGAGAGATAGCGGGGCGTAAACCCGGCACTGTCCTGCGTCTTGCCCGGCGCATAGTTCTTCTGCCGGTAGGTATCGACGAAACAGACAGCCGTCTCGCTCTCCACATAGATGCCGTAGCGGTCGCAATACTCTAAGAAACGTTCCGTAGGAGGATAATGCGAGGTACGGACAAAGTTCATATTGGAACGTTTGAAGAGGATCACATCGAGGCTGTCCAGTTCGGCAGTCGTCGTGCGGCCGAGTGTCGGGTGGATATCATGCCGGCAGGCTCCGCGCAACTTCACCGGCATGCCGTTCACCAACATGCGGTCTTTCTCTATCTTCACGTCACGGAAACCGATACGGCGGTCGAAACGACCGATCTCCTTTCCGTCCTTGCTGAGGGTTACGGTCAGCGTATAGAGGTTCGGATGTTCGGCATCCCACTTCAAAGGGTTCTTCACAGGCAGTTCATTCATGTTCCCGCCCTCTTTTAGGGGGAACCGGGATTGCGCCAACGGATAGCGTCTGCCGGACGGGTCGGCCAGCGTATAGGCGACTTCCGCACCTCCGACAACCGGGCTGCTGTAGCCGATCTTCAGGACGGCATCCTCGTAAGCAGCATCCAGATGTGTCTCGGCGTAGAAGTCATACAAGCAGGTTTCGGGTAATGCGAACAAGGTTACATCGCGCAGGATTCCCCCGATCGGATGATGGGCATAGCCGGAGGCATAGGAAATATCGTCCAGGCGATCCGTCACTTCGAGGCGAATCTCGTTTTTCTTTCCGGGACGGACGAAGGGGGTGACATCCGTATCCCAACGGGTAAAGCCGCCATGATGTTCGCGGACGAACGTGCCGTTCACAAACAGGCGGGCATGGCTGTAGACGCCGTCGAAACGCAGGATCGTATGCTTGCCGGCGTAATCGGCCGGGACGGTGAACGACTTCCGGTAGGTGAACGGCTTGTCGTGCTCGATGGCATAGCCCTGCATAGCAGGCTCGCCGGGAACCTGTATCTTGTCCCACTTGCTATCCGGGGAATACCGGAACTGCCAGGTTCCACTCAGCAGGACGGCAGGCGTTTCGACACCGGCCAATTCCTGCAAGACAGGATAGGAGGCTTCATCGGGAAGCCTCTCTACCTGTGCGAATGCTTTCGTGCCTGACAGCAGGAAGCTGCAACCGAAAGCGAATAGGATTGTCTTTATCTGTTTCATTTTATGTGCCTATTATTACATGTGTATAAATTTACCACCAAAAGTAGTAAAAGCCTATTAATATCGCCAGTATGACTACCGACATTACATTGAACATCCGGCCAGTATGGAACAAAGCCGGGTCATGGCGCGTATAAGCGTTGGCCGGCTGGCCCTTTTTCCCCAGCAGGACGATGAGCGCGCAGCACATCAGGAACACAAGCCCCATGCGGTCCATCCAGGGCAATCCGGGGAAGAGGAACTTCATGCCGAAGGAGAAGACGAACGAGCCCAATGCCGCCACCAACGCCCCGTTTGCCGTCGCCCGTTTATAGAAGAAACCGGCCAGGAATATCGACAAGGCGCCCGGACTGACAAAGCCGGTAAACTCCTGGATATACTGAAAAGCCTGGTCCAGCCCTGACAGCATCGGGGCGATCAGCACGGCTACCAGCAACGAGCCGAAGCTCGCCCAACGTCCGGTATGAACCAGCTCTTTCTGCCCGGCCTCCTTTCGGAAATAGGAACGGTAGATATCCATCGTAAAGATCGTGGAGATACTGTTCATCATCGAAGCAAGCGAACTGACGATCGCGGCTGTCAAAGCAGCAAACGCCACCCCCTTCACCCCTACCGGAAGCAGATTGCCGAGCAACCACGGATAGGCTTCGTCCGATTTCCCTAACGGAGCATCCAGCGCAAAGGCGGCAATCCCCGGGATCACGACCAAGAGCGGGATGAACAGCTTGATGAAACCGGCGAAGAGCATCCCGTTCTGCGCCTCCCGCACCGACTTGGCGGCCAACGCGCGTTGGATGATATACTGGTTGCATCCCCAGTAATAAAGGTTTGCCACCCAGAGTCCGCCGAGGATCACGGAGATGCCCGGCAGGTCCTTATAACCGGGATGCGACTTGTCGAGGATCAGGTGGAACTTATCGCTCGCCTCGCCATAGAGGTTGACCATTCCCTGGTACACGCCGTCGCCTTCTCCGAGGAGGTCGAGGGCGATATAGGTCGTGACCAGCCCGCCGCCAACCAGGAACACGACCTGGACCACATCCGTCAGCGCCACCGCCTTCAATCCTCCGTATATCGAATAGATACCGGCAAAGGCCGCCAGCCCGATGGCATAGCCGGAGCCGGACATGCCGACAAACTGTTCGGCGGAGATATTGGAAGCGATGATGGAAGCGCCTATCGCCCACCAGGCAAGCCTGCGCCCGGCGAGGAAATAATCGCCGGCATCCCGCTCGTCCCCCTTCTTGCCGCGTGAGACAAAAAGGCCGACACTGAGGATCAGGAGGCAGTAGGCTATAAAGATTATTAAGTCGATCGTGTTCATGGTATCTGTTTTTTATTCATCCTGCATCAACGCCGAGCGCCCACCGTCCATCAGGATCGTCGTCCCGCTGATAAACCGGGCATACGGGGAGACGAGATAGACGCATAACGCCCCTACCTCCTCGACCGTCCCGATCCGTTTGACAGGATGCAGGTCGATCGTCCGCCGGCGTTCCGCTTCGGGATCGGGAAAAGAGTCGAACCAAGTGTCGTTGCCCGCCGTATCGATAAATCCGGGAGCCACCCCCACCGTACGGACAGCCGGCCCCCACTCGATCGCCAGGCTGCGCACCAGGCCGGTGATAGCCGTTTTCGTCACGTTATAAGGGAAGCAACCGGGGATGGAGCTGAAAGCATGGTTGGAGGTCATCAGGAGCAGGACGCCTTCGCCGCTCTTTTCGAGATAGGGCTTGCAGAGCCGGGCCAGACGCCAGTGGGAAGCTAAGTTCAGATCGAGGTTGTAATGCCAACGCTCCTCCGTGCAACCTTCGGCTCCCTCGAACACGTTCATGCCGGCATTGGAGACAACCATGTCTATACGTCCGAAGGTACGGACCGTATCTTCGACGAAGCCTTTCAGCTCCTCCGCATCCGTCACATCCGCGGGGCGGTAGAACGAGCGTACGCCCTCCTGTTCTACCACCTCGCGGAAAGCCTGCACGCTCGCGTCGTCCGGAGACTTGCGCGAACAGCCTGCCACATGGGCGCCCGCCCGTGCGAACTCCTTGGCGACACCTAACCCGATCCCGGAGGAGACTCCGGTGACCAGAACTACCTTATCTTTATAATCGAGTACAAAGCTCATAGGGATCAGATATAAAAGTTATCGGGAGCATCCGTCGTGATGCCGGGGTGTTTCTCCATCTCCTCTTCAACGAGGTCCACGCCTAGGCCGGGACGGTCGGACAGGTGCAGGTGGCCGTCATAGACCATCTCGGCTATCGGATGATCGATCACCGTGTCACGCCAGGGAACATCGTTGAACATAAACTCCTGACGGAAGAAGTTCGGGATAGCGGCGCATACATGCGAAGAGGCGAGTGTCGAGAGAGGGCCGTTCGGGTTATGCGGGGCGATCAGGACGTTGTAGGCCTCCGCCATCGTAGCCATCCGCTTCATCTCGGACGGTCCGCCGCAACGGGTGATGTCGGGCATGATCACGTCGCACACGTGCTTTTCCAGCAGCGAACGGATGCCGAAACGGGTGTAATGGCGCTCGCCTACACAAATAGCGACATCCGACGGGATGCGTTCGCGCATGGCACGGAGCGTCTGCGAACTTTCCGGGCCGGCGGGTTCCTCATACCAGGTGATATCGAGCTTTGCCAGCCGTTCCGCCATCTTGACGGCAACCCGGTAGTTCAGCATGGCGTGTGTCTCGATCATGATGTCGCATTCCGGGCCGACAGCCTCGCGTACGGCTTTGGAGACGTTGAACGCCAGGTCCTGCTGTTCCGCCGTAAGCGTCAGGTTAGAGGCGAGGTCTTCGCCATAGAAATAGTTCGTGTGGGCGAAGGGGTCGAACTTCAGCCCCGTAAAACCGGCGTCCATGACACGGCGTGCCTGGGCGGCATAGTCCGCCTCGTTGTGTCCGCCGCCCGTAAACCAGTAGTTGGCATAGAGCAAGATATCTTTCCGGTAAGCCCCGCCCAACAGTTCGTAGCAGGGAACGCCCAACACCTTTGCTTTCAGGTCGAGCAGCGCCATGTCGATACCGCTGATCGCACACAGGCTGGCTCCGTACGGGCCGATCCAGTTCAGGTCGCGGTAGAGCTTCGTCCAGATAAAATCGGTCTTCATCGGGTCGAGGCCGATGATGCGTTGTCCGACATGCTTGGCGGCTTCGAAAACGATCGGGCTGCCGGGCCAGTTGGTAGCTTCGCCTACGCCGGTATAGCCTTCGTCGGTATAGATTTTCAGTAATGTCCAGTTATATTTGATGCCCCGGACCAACCATACTTTTACGTCTGTAATCTTCATTGTATTGTCTCCTTATTATATCATCTTACATTATTCCGTATGTATCGAAAGCGTCGCGGGCTTTCATCCCTTCCTGTATCTTCTTCAGGACCATCCGTTCGCCACGGGCTTTCTCCAAGGCGCGGGTGAACACTTCTTCCTCGATCTCACGGGGCACGACACATACGCCGTCGATGTCGCCAACCAGGATATCCCCGTCATTGATCCGTACGCCCTCCATTTCGATCGGCACACGGTAGTCGATCACCTTTCCACGCGGCGCCTGGTCCTGGGCGTAGGGACCGTAGGAGAAGCAAGGGAAATCCAATGCTAAAATCCCCTTCGTATCGCGGGAGTAGCCGTTGACAACCGCTCCGGCCGCCTTGCCCTGGATCGCACGGGCACTCATCAGCTCGCCCCACAAGGCATAAGCAGGGGAAGAGCCGGAACAAACATATACCTCGTCTTCTTTCAGGTCGTCCAACGCTTCGAGCATCAGGCCGAAGGAGCGTTTCAGCACCGGGTTCATCCCTTTCTCCTTTCCGGCATCCAGCACATCGGCTTCCAATACCGTCATGGCACGTCCGGCCACCAGCATATCGTCACGAAGCGGGCGGATGCGGGGAGGCAAAAACTGGCGGGTATAGCCCATCTTATCCATAATATCACCGACCACTGCGGTGTAAAGTTCTTCCTTTATCAAAGCAAACAGGGCTTTATCGTCTTTCCATTCTTTCATTGTGAATTCCTTTTTACAGTTCGTCTTTCTACCTGCAAAGATAGAGCCCGGAGGGAAGAAGATACGGCAGTAAAGCTCCCGGTTGCTTATGCTACGAGGAACAGAACAAGGGAAAAAGTAGAGAAAACGGCACTCTCTATTTCGTCACTTCACGCGGAGAGATGCCCATTTGTTGTTTGAAGATACGGGAGAAGTATTGGGGGGACTGGAAACCGCAGGCAAAGCAGACTTCCTTGACGGACATCTCCGTGTTCCGCAGCAGCTCGATCGCTTTGTTGATCCGGATCTGGTTCAGGTAGTCCAACGGGGAGAGGTTCAGGTACTGGGAGAACAGTTTGCGCAAGTACCGTTCTCCGACTCCGGTTTGCGACGCGACATCGCTGATCGTGATATCGGACTGGTAGTTCAAACGGATATAGGAGATCGCCTTTTTCAACGAATCGTTTGTACAAATCGGAAGATAGGCCTCATCGAGATAACGGTAAATCAGGATCAGCAGCTCGGCATAGTACATGACAACCAGATATTGGTAGTATTTGCTCTTCTGGTTCATCTCGTTGACAATACGCTGCACGGCGCGCATGATCCGGACGTTATTCACAATCTTGATCAACCGGTTTTCTTCGGAAAAGATCGTGACAGGCGCCAGATCCTTCGTCTGCCCATGCCCGTCCGGATTGAAGCGGGAGAAGACTTCCGGCAGGAACTCCAACTGCATCAGGGTCGTATCTTCGGAACCGGCCTCGAAGGTATGCTCGACATTGGAACAGATCACCATCATCTCGTTCTCGCTGAAGCTGATACTCTCGTTCTCCAGATGCAGGATGCAATTGCCCTTCTTCACATAGTTGATCTCGATACGCAGATGCTTATGCGGCCCGAATGTCTCGAACGGGCGGAACGACACAAAGCGAAACACATCCGCCAGCCGCTTGTGCTTCAGATTCTCGGTGATGCCTTCCAGCATTCCCCATAACGATTGTTCAGACGGTTGTTCCATACGGCTCTGCATTTGATTGGTGCTTACAAAGTTAAAAAAATACCGGTAATGCCCAATAGCCCGTAAGGTATTTTTGTCTCCTTACGGGCTGTCGGACAATACCCTATAGCCTGTAAAGACACAGGTTATAGGGTAAGTTAAGAGGTTATTCCACTCTCACCACAATCTCTCCACCGATCCGGTCTCCTTTCTTCAACGGCTTGCGGTAAGGAGCATAATAGCTACTGAGGAACATCTCGTTTCCTGCCGTCACAAAGTCGGCAACCAGGAAGCGGATCTTGTCTTTTTCCAACCAGGAGCGCCAGTGCTGTTTGCCATTGGAAGGGACGGTAATCTTACTACCGTTTCCGTCTTTCAGACCGGCATACCAGATGTTCCGGCGGGTGGAACGGAAATCATTACTTCCCAGTTCGTTATAATCCATACTCCAAGACCAGGCAGGTTCCGTACGCGGATCGACTTTCGCAGGGAGTCCTTCATAAAAAAGGCTGGCTTCACCTACCGGACAGCTGATATGGTCGGCCGGATAAACGCTCCACATGCCATCCCGGCGCCAGAAGGTCTTATCATAAGAAACAGGAGCTTCAAAAACCAGTCCCCACTGCCTCGGATTCACATCTTCAAGGGCATCGAACGAATAGGTTACCGATAGTTCGCCTCCTGCATTTATTTTCAGGTCATAAGAGCCGGAAAACTCTTTATAAGCGCCTGCCACCTTTACCAGAACGTCATCACCCTGTCGGACCGCCTCTACTTTTTCTACCTTCCAGTCCGAGCAAAGGTCATTGAACACAGGCGTATTGGCATTATGATTCGGGTAGCATCCGCCACCTGTCAACGGCAAGGCCATCAGCCACGGTCCACCGTTCAATATTTCTTTTTTCCCTTTCTTCACCGAGAGTATCTGGCCGGATACACGACTGATCTCACAACTAAAATCTTTTCCGGTAACGACATAGCGGTCTTTCTTTTCTTTCAAGCGGGTAGAAGCAGTTGGCAACGCCTGCAATTCGTTCTGTACCTGTCTGCCGACAGGGATCAAATACTCATCGGCAGTAAAGCCGCGGGGATCGGCAAAAGACAGATAGAGCTCATTCGCCTTTTCGGGATGGGCAAGCCGGATGCGAAGTTGTCCTTTTTCACCGGGTTCCAGGTCTGCGAAGGCCGTTCCCTTCTCCTCTCCGTACGTCCACGTGATACGCAGTTCATCTAGGTTTGTATAGGTGTACCGGTTTTCAAGATCGATGACCAGTTCGTTGGCTGGAGATAGCGCCCCGGTCGTCACACGAACCGGACTGTATATCTTTTTCATATCCCAGTACTCCGGTTTCGGGCGACGCCAGCCGTCGATCGGTCCCCAGGGACCATAACCGACTGCATCCCCGTTAGGCATCTGGAAAATATCGTCGATACCAGACCAGATAGAACCGCCTAAAACGCCCGGTGTCTTATACATATTGTCCCACGTAGGAGCCAGCGCCAATGCCCAATCGCTACGGATGCCGGGGTCAGTCACCAGCTCGCTCCGGTTATAGACATTCAGGTGGCAGTATTCGCCATACGTCATCGGCCGGTCGCTTTTGGCGGCGACCTTATATCCGTTGGGACCCGGATAATGGATATTCGCGATCGGGGCCGTGCTGCCCTGGTTGTTGAACCCGCCATAGGCCTGGTCGTGGAACGTGAACGGACGGGTAGGATCGGCTTTTTCCATATAGACCTCTACCTGTGCAAATTCCTTATTCCAGTACGATTCGTTCGCCATCGACCAGAAGATGATGGAAGGATAGTTCCGGTAGAACTGGATCATCTCCATATTCGCCTGCAATACATACGGATAGTATTTAGGATCGCGGTAGTTCAGCACCTTCCAGTTCTCATTCGCATGATGGCCGATCCAACAGACCGGTGCTTCCACTTCCACGAACATGCCCAGTTCGTCACAGACTTCGAGCAGCTCTTCACAAGGAGGGTAATGGGAAGTACGGATAAAATTGCAGTTCGCATCCCGGTACAGCTCGACATCCTTCCGTTCCAGGGCAGGATTCATCACACGTCCGGTCAACGGATGCATTTCATGCCGGCAAACTCCTCTCAACTTGACAGCCTTGCCATTTACCAGCAAACGATTCCCTTGTATCCGGATCTCGCGGAAGCCAAAACGTTTCTCTATCTGCTCGACAACCTTGTCCGAGGTTCCGACTTCGATTTTCATCGTATATAAAGATGGATGCTCGTTATCCCACTTATCCGGAGAAACGACTTTGCCAGTCAACCAACCGCTCCAGGAAGACCCGGCGGTAATTTCCGGAATATGCCGGCTCAGGACAACAGGCAGTCCGGAGAGGGAAAGGCGAACCGATACATCTTTTTGTATCTCATCCGAGCTATTCGTTACCGACAGGTAGACTTTCAAGTCTGCATCTTTATAGTCATCGTCCAGCTCCGTCACGATACGAAGGTCCGACAAATGGATATCCGGAACGGCAAAGAGCGTCACTTTACGGGTTATACCTCCCAACTGATGTGCCGCATATTGAGTCAGGCTCCCTAACATGTCTGCCAACGACTCGCTGCGAACCCGCAGGGCCAACAGGTTCTCACCCGCCTTCAGCCCTTTCGTGACATCCAGTTCAAAAGCAGTCATTCCTCCCATATGGGAACCGATCTCCTTTCCATTCAGATACACGACCGACTCGCAGGAGACACCGTCGAAACGCAGTTTCACCTGCTTTCCCTGCCAATCCGCAGGCAATGTGAATGTAGTCTGATAGCCTCCGAAACCGGCAGAATCGACTTTAAAGCCTTGCATGGACCACTGCCCCGGAACTACGATCGGCTTCCAGTCCCGCCCGTTCTGTTTCTGTTCATAAAAACGGGCAGCAGGCTTTTCATTGAACAACCACGTCCCGTTTAAGGACAGGACCGGATTATAGACACCGGCTACCTGATGGGGCTTGATGGTATATAAAGGTAAAACTTTTTCCGCACAAACAGTCGTATCCACCGTATAAGCCTGGGTATGCACCAGTTCCTTTTTACGTTCTTCCCCGAAAGGTTTCAGCTGGGCCGGATTGGACGAATACAGGTTCAGCTCCGAAACAATCGCATTATCTCCCTTCAAGGCTTCAAACACCAAGACCAATTGTCCGTAGGCGTAGGCTTTCTTCGGCAGGTCGATCATGTAGCGTTGCTCCTTCCCTTTTTCAAGTACGACGGGCCCCTGCACTTCGTTGCCGTCAGCCACGATACGCTGTTCCCTCCGGTTGTCAGCCAGATAGACCACTTCCATCCGGTAATCGGCCTGTATATCCATCTGATCGAAAGCATAGATGACCGTCCCGCCGAAATTACAGGTTTTCGCCTCTTTGCTTCCCGTGAAAGAATCCGGTAATGTATAGTCATCCCCCTTGATCAGGAAAGCTTGTGTATTCGTTACTCCGCAGTCGTTCGTAGCCACCCGCCGCATCTCCTTGTTCTGGGCCTGCAAGCCAAGGCACAAAAAGAGCATAAGCCCGGTATTGAACAGCTTGTTTTTACATAGATTGACCATACGCATATTGGTTTTCGTTTTATATTTACATTATCTGATATGCAAAAGTACGGACAATCCCAACATCTTTCTCCTCTCTATTCTAATTGAGTACACACCTGCCAGGAACAAAAAACAGGAAAACTAACACAAAACGGAACTGCTCCCAGACGCGGCAGCCGATCAGTAGACCTTAAGCTTTTGCATGCCTCCTTTTTCAAACTCGATTGCCCCCGGATACGAGTTTTTCCGGCTTCTTTTATTACCCAGATAATCCCTATTCAAGACCTTCGGAGTTTCCGCTCCTCCAACAAAAGACTGATGGAAAATAGCTAGGTGCGACCAAAACTTGTTTATCTAAATCCTAAACATGCATAAAGACAACAGGGCAAGCATTACCTTGCTATGCAATAAACTTATTAGCATTAACACATGACCTGCCCCGAAAGTGACGAAGAACTATGTTTCCCATTTTCTCTGTCACTGTATCACTGATTTCTTTTTACCAATTGATATTCAACTTATTTGATTAGTGATATATGCCCGTTTTCTC
>ERZ772889.2667-NODE-2667-length-13516-cov-4.456133_pt1 | contig 13516 bp, 13 predicted proteins | sample MGYA00512127_ERZ772889 | MGnify/ENA primary metagenome ERZ772889 (study PRJEB29015, sample SAMEA2737689) | human gut metagenome | biome: human gut; feature: human-associated habitat; material: faeces | place: China | collected 2012 ...
AATGAATTTGGGCTACGTTCATCCGTCAACTATAACAATTCTACAAAAAAGACAGATTTCTCTTTTTTAAAAATCTGTCTTTTTTGCAAATATTTTTACATTATTCACTTTTTTCACGCTCTGCCCGAGCTAACTATCTATAAAAATATTCTGTCTATCATTTATCTCAGATCAGTTTGACAATATCATTGTACATGACAAATACCATCAGCGCCATCAACAGCATCAGCCCTGCGAAATGGATGCCGCCCTCCACCTGTCTGTTAATCGGTTTTCTGCGGATTGCCTCTATGACAAGGAATACCAGCCGTCCACCGTCCAGTGCCGGAAACGGAAGGAGGTTCATAACTCCAAGGTTTGCAGAGAGCAGAACTGCCATATTAAGCATATTCATCCACAGGATCATGGTTCCTTCGCTTTTGCTTTCCTCATACGTAGTTCCGATTGCATCCACAACTCCGACCGGACCACTCAGATCTTTCATTCCAAGCTTTCCGCTGACCAGCTCTTTCAGGCTGAGAATCGTTGTACGTACCATATATTTTACTTCTACGGCACCATATTTGACTACATTCAGCCCTTTTGCTTTTTCAGAATACATATTGTAGGTAAATCCTGATTCTGCCGTACGGTATTCTTTTGGTGTAACCGTAATATCATATTCCTGTCCGTCCCTGGAATAGGTAATCTTTACAGACTTTTCTGTCAGCGGATTCTCCTGAATATATTTCTGGTAATCTGCTGCATTTGTAATCTTCACTCCATTAATGGATGTGATCACGTCTCCCTGCTGAATCCCTGCTTCCTGCAACGGCATTCCATCCATTACAGATTCCACTGTCATGGCAGAAGTATCATCCCCGTTGAAATTGCAGCCCAGAAGGTATCTCACATTTGTATCCGACTTATAGGAAATGTCCATCTTCTTTCCGTCACGCTTAACAGTCAGGTTAATGGTATCTCCCTCTTTCAGCTGGTTCAGATAGGAATATACATAGAGATCTTTTCCCAGATCAATGTGATATCCCTGATAACCGGTAATAATATCTCCCTCTTTCAGTCCTGCCGCCTCAGCCGCAGAACCTTCCTTTACGGAAAGAACTCTGGATGGTTCATATCCTACAGCACCTACAATGATCACAGACAATACAAATGCCATGATAAAGTTAAATACCGGTCCTGCGGCAACTACAGAAATCCTGCTCCACACAGACGCACTGTTAAAAGTTCCCGGTTCATTCTCTACGTCCGTATCCTCCCCAAGCATGGCACAGGAGCCACCGATAGGAAGAAGTTTCAGTGAATATCTGGTATCTCCTTTCTCAAAACTGAAAAGTCTTGGTCCCATTCCCAGAGAGAATTCTGTGACCACGATCTTATTCAGCTTTGCAAAAAGAAAATGTCCCAGCTCATGAAAGAGAATGATTGCACTGAATATGACAATTGCAATAATAATTTTCAATCTACCACCTGCTTTCAATCCAACGATAAGTTTCTTTCTCAATCTCCAGAATCTGATCCAGGTCCGGATCCTTTACTGCTGTATGTCTGCTCATAGACTGCCCGATAATCTCGTAAATATCCAGAAAGCTGATTTTTTTCTGAAGGAATTTGCGCACTGCCAGCTCATTTGCAGCATTAAAAACGGTTGGCATACTGCCGCCTGCCCTTGCCGCTTCCACCGCCATTGGAAGACCTTTAAAAGTTTTCCTGTCCGGCTCCTCAAAGGTGATCTGCTTCAACATATGAAAATCCAGTCTGTCACCTTTTAAAAATCTTCTGTCCGGGTAGCATAATGCATACTGTATCGGAAGTCTCATATCCGGTGTTCCAAGCTGTGCCATCACTGCACCGTCCTCGAATTCCACCATAGAGTGGATAATACTCTGCGGCTGAACCACAACCTGAATATGATCCAGATCTACATCAAAAAGCCATCTGGCTTCCATAACTTCCAGACCTTTATTTACCAGAGTTGCAGAATCCACTGTAATCTTCTGTCCCATTACCCAGTTCGGATGCTTCAGCGTATCCTCCAGAGTCACCTTCTCCAGATCTGCTGTTTTCTTTCCGCGGAAAGGACCGCCGGATGCAGTGATGAGCAGTTTATGTATCTGCTCTCTTTTCTCTCCATGAAGTGCCTGGAAAATAGCACTGTGCTCGCTGTCTACAGGCAGAATCTGCACACCGAACTGCTTTGCCAACGGCATGATCAGATGTCCGGCTGTTACCAGTGTTTCCTTATTTGCCAGAGCAATATCCTTACCTGCAAGGATTGCTTCCATAGTTGGTCTGATTCCTATCATTCCTACGATAGCGGTCACCAGAATGTCTGATTCTTCCATTCTGGCAAGTTCGATAAGACCACCCATCTGGCTTACGATTTTTACATCCAGATCCTGCACACGTACTGCCAGATCTCTGGCTGCCTCTTCTTTCCAGACTGCAACCAGTCTGGGATGAAATTCACGTATCTGCTTCTCCAGCATTTCTACATTACTGCCTGCTGCAAGACCAACTACTTCCAGGTCATCATTTGCACGTACCACATCCAGTGTCTGTGTTCCGATCGAACCTGTAGAACCTAAGACTGCTACTTTTTTCATATTGTACCTCATTTCAATACTTATACAACAATTTTATAAAATTACTTCTGACCTGACAGTTCTCATATCAGAAAATACTGTAAACATGTATATCAGAAGAATATATGCTCCGTTAGAGCGCGTCTGAAAAAGGCTTTCTGCAAGATGTGCGTCACAATTTGTGGGATATTTTGCCCGGATGAGGGCGCCGTAGCGGGCTACGGCAACTGAATTCGGGTGAAATATCCCGCAAAGTGGGGCGTGCAGATTGCGGGAATGATTTTTCAGACACGCTCTAGATCTCAATCATCACAAGAGAGAGGAAATAAATAACCGGTGCTGTGAAGATCACACTGTCAAATCTGTCAAGGATTCCTCCATGTCCCGGAATTAATTTTCCATAATCTTTAATCCCCTGATTTCTCTTGATCGCAGATGCAGCCAAATCGCCTACCATGGAGATCAGTGCTCCGATTGCACAGATCACAGCATATTCCAGCATCGGTCCCTGAGTGGCTGCTGCATAGATCACACCAAGAAGTGCAGCTCCTGCCACACCACCCACAGCTCCCTCCACAGATTTCTTAGGGCTGAGGACAGGTGCCATTTTATGTTTACCGATCAGCATTCCCACACAATATGCGCAGGTATCACATCCCCATGAGCACAGAAAGATCAGCCATACGTGGAACTTTCCACCGGGAAGCTCTCTGGTAAGATAAATAAACGACAGCATAACTGCCACATACACAATACCAAACAGTGCAGGCATTACCTGCCCTGCCTCATAGGTTGGATAAGTGAACACGTATACAAACATGAGCAGCACAAGTCCGAAAATGATTGCCAGCACTCCATACCTCTCAAAATCAAGCAGTACTGCCAGATAATATAATACTGCGCCTAAATAGCCTGCTGCTGCCAGCAGATTTATCTTCTCATCCTGCACCTTCATTGCTCTGTACAATTCTCTCATTCCAATGAGAGAAACCGCAAGAAGTGTGAAAAACAGCACATAATCACCGCTGATAATAGTGGCAAGCGCAATAATCACAAGCAGGATTCCGCTTAAGAGTCTTGTCTTAAACATTCTTTACTCCTCCTTAACTCCGCCGTATCTTCTGTCTCTCTGATTATATTTCTCAATAGCCTTAATCAGCTCTGCTTTATTAAAATCCGGCCATGCCACATCTGTGAAATAAAATTCCGTATAAGCCATCTGCCATAACAGAAAATTGGAAAGTCTCAATTCACCGCTTGTGCGGATCATCAGATCCGGATCAGGGATTCCTGCCGTATCCAGGTAATTGTCAAAAACATGCTCATCAATTTCTTCCGGCTTTACTTTTCCATCTGCAGCATCCTGAGCAAGTTTGCGGATACCTCTTATGATCTCATCTCTGCTGCCGTAGTTTAATGCAATCTGGAAATAGATTTCATCATATTTCTGAGAATATTGTTCCAGACGTGCAATACTTTCCTGAATATCCTGATCAAATGCCGAAACCTCTCCGATCACCCGGACACGCATTTTGTTCTTATCTGCCAGTTTAATACATTTTTTCAGATAACTTCGGAACAGTTTCATCAGACCGTCCACCTCATCTTTGGAACGTTTCCAGTTCTCTGTGGAAAAAGCATATACAGTCACATATTTAACTCCCAGCTCCTTCATATAGTCACAGACTGTTTCCAGATTTGCACAGCCCTTCACATGTCCGTAGCTTCTGGGCATTCCCTTTGCCTTCGCCCAGCGTCCATTACCATCCAGAATAATGGCAATATGATTTGGTACATTCATACTCTTGTTTCCTTTTCTTATCCTGTTATTCCTTTAACCTTACTGTCTCATCATAATGAACCACAGTTTCCGGTCCATTATCTCATTCAGATAAAAAGAGAGCCCGCATTCATGGAGCTCTCCTTTTCGTTTCCCTTATACGGTCATGATTTCTTTGCTCTTTGCATCCACTGCCGCATCAACTTCTTTGATATATTTATCTGTGCTCTTCTGGATTTTCTCCTCAAGTTCTTTGATCTCATCCTCAGATACATCCTGTTTTGCAAGTTTCTTAAATGCATCATTTGCATCACGACGAATGTTGCGGACTGCTACTTTGGCTGCTTCGCCTTTTTTCTTGACATCTTTAACCAGTTCCTTACGGCGTTCCTCTGTAAGTTCCGGGAATACAAGGCGGATTACTTTACCATCGTTGCTTGGATTTAATCCAAGGTCAGAGGTAAGGATTGCTTTCTCAATTCCTTTGATCAGGCTGCTTTCCCATGGCTGGATCTGGATCATACGAGCTTCCGGGACAGTGATATTTGCCACCTGCTGAAGAGGTGTCGGAGCTCCGTAATAATCTACGGCGAGTTTGTCAAGGATATGCGGGTTCGCACGTCCTGCACGAATTGTAACCAGTTCGCTCTCAAGGCTTGCCAGTGTCTTTTTCATCTTCTCTTCATATTTCTGAATTCTCTCATCCATTAGGTTCGTCTCCCTCTTTTTATAGTTTTTATATTACACTTTCTCTGTAAACTGACTTATAAGCCTTACTTATACAGTAACCTTAGTTCCGACAAATTTGCCATGTACTGCATTGATGATGCTGTCTTTTTCATCCAGTGCAAATACCAGCATCGGCATCTTCTGTTCCATACACATGATCGATGCTGTCAGATCCATAGCTGCCAGTTTCTTTGCAACTACTTCTTCAATGGAAATTTCATCATATTTTACTGCATTCGGGTTTGTCTTCGGATCACTGTCATAAATTCCGTCAACAGCTTTTGCAAGAAGGATTGCTTCTGCTTCGATCTCTACTGCGCGAAGTACAGTGGCTGTATCTGTGGAGAAGTAAGGATGTCCTGTACCGCCTGCAAAGAATACGATCTTGCCCTGTACAAAGCTTGCTTCCACTGCATCCTTAGAGTAAAGGCTTGTAAATGCACCGCATACAAATGGTGTAAAGATTTCTGTCTTTAATCCAAGGTATCTGCAGATATCAGATACATAAATACAGTTCATAACTGTTGCAAGCATACCAATCTGATCAGCCTTATTCCTGTCGATAGTCTCACTGGTGCGTCCTCTCCAGAAATTACCTCCGCCGATCACGATGCCGATTTCCAGTCCTTCCTCAGCAATTGTCCTGATCTGCTTTGCAACTTCAATAACAGTCGCCTCGTCAAATCCGGTCTTCTTCTCACCGGCAAGGGCTTCACCGCTTAATTTTAATAATACACGTTTCATAGTAACTGTCTCCTGAAATTAATTTTATCGCAGGTAACAGAGGATCGGAATACCTCCTCTGTTACATTCGTAGTTCTATTCTACCATATTCCGGCAACAATTTCATTACCATTTTCATCAACTGTTGTAGAAACTGTGAAATTGCTGTAATAATGGAATCCTGTTTTACCTGTCTCAGGATCATCCTCATAGCTGCTGCCCTGTGGAGAACCGCATGCGCCTTCCAGTGCATCCAGAGACTGACCGATATACTGTTCTGCTGTGGAAATCATATCGCCGCCATTGTTATCCTGATCTGTGTTTCCACCACCGCCGTTTCCACCATTTCCATTATCTGTGCTTCCACCATTTCCATCATCAGAACCATTATTACTGCCATTTCCATTGTCATCTGTATTCTGGTCACCGCTGTTATTATTATCTGCTGAATCAGAATTATCTGTAGAATTCTTATCACTGTCGTCTGTGGAATCTGATTCTGACTCACTGTCATCTGTAATGCCAAGACGTTCCTTTACCGCATCAAGCGTGGATACTTCTTTTGTTGATGTACCTGTCAGATATTTTGCATATGGGATCGCATCATCATCTGTGCCATCCATACATAACGTAATCTGCGAAATTGTTCCAAGCGGAATATCGCGGAAAAAGCATTCATTCTTGTCCTCATCTGTATATGCAATACGGATATCATAGGAAGCTGTACTCTTGTTGGATGTTGTCTGTGTATCTGATGTCTGTGTATCTGATGTCTGTGTACCTGATGTCTGTGTACCTGATGTCTGTGTATTTGCAGTCTGCATATAATACAGTGCCTTGTCCTTATCTGTCAGGGTAAACATTCCATTGATGAGATCATCTCCCCATCCTCCATCCTCGTCTGCATCATAATCCTCACTGTCTTCATCCACATGAGTGCGGATATAGAGTGACTGGATGTCATCCCCTGTATTATTTACAAACACAATCTTAGATGCTGTGGAAGTTTTCTCCCCCATTACATTCTTTATGTCTTCATCTGCTGTCTGCTGCATATCCACCATATCGACTGCCTTGGTTACCTCAGGAGTCGGGGTAGCTGTTACCTCTACAGGTGCTGTCTCTGTTGTCTTTTTCTTACCACATCCGGCAGCTGCCACTGTCATTACCAGAAGACCTGCCAGTATTAAATAACGTTTCTTCATAATATATTCCCTCCTGCTATATGGAATATCTTTTTCTTTTTAACAATGTCATTTTTTCAATTTCCTATTATTGCAGAGTATCGAAAACTTGTCAACTAAGCCTCTGCCGATTTCATACAATTTTAAGACTTTCAGATTTTTAAAGTCTCTGCCTGCAGACGCATTCTTATAAAAAAATCACATTTTTTCCTACTTCATATTATGATGTCAGGATCAAAAGGTATCTGACCCTGATATCATATTATTGCACAAAAGGAAACACGCACTGTAATCAGCGGATACTCCAACAGAAAGGACTGCCATGTTACTCTGGCAGTCCTTTCTCATCCCGTTGTGGTCATATTTAATATATTTCTATTCTGCAAGCTTCATCAGAAGTTCCACACATTCTTCCTCTGATAAAACCGAAGTATTCAGGCAGATATCATAGTTTTCCATTTTCCCCCATTCATGTCCTGTATAAAAGTTATAATAATCTCTTCTCTGACGATCTTTATATGCAATTCTGTCAAGTGCCTCTCTCTGAGAAATATGCTTATTTTTCTTGATCCGTTTAATACGGTCTTCCATATCAGATGCATAAATATACACACGAAGCAGCTGATTATCATCTTTCAGGATCTGGTCTGCACATCTTCCCACAAAAATACATGGACCTTCCTGTGCCAGGCGCTTCACTGTCTCTTTTTGCGCATGAAACATCTTCTCCGGAATTGTCAGGCGTTTTTTATCCTGCGATTCTTCCGACATCATTACTCCGATTGCATAGAGAAGACTGGTCTTGCCTTTAAATTCATTGATGATTTCCTGGCTGATTCCATGCCTCTCTGCTTCCTTCAGCAAAAGCTTACTGTCGTAACAGGGAACTCCCATTTTTTCTGAAAGCAAAGCTGCAATGTGTCTTCCACCGCTTCCATACTGTCTGCTGATCGTGATTGTTTTCATAGGGCACCACTCCTTTCAGCTCATCTGCCTGAAAAATGAATTGTTATTATTTTATCTATATGATAGATTATACGAATTTTCGAATATTTTTGCAATATCCATTAGTTTTTTCATAACATTTCACAATTTTGAGCCAAAGGATTTGGTAATATTATCAATATAGATTCTTAACCTTAAAGTCACGTTCTGCTTCTCTTCTCTGGTCTTTCTTTGCGATATCCTGTCTCTTGTCATAAAGTTTCTTACCTCGAGCCATTCCGATCTCTACTTTTACCAGACTGTCTTTGAAATAAACTTTCAGAGGTACCAGCGTCAGACCTTTCTCTTTTAGCTTTGCTTCGATTTTGTTGATCTCATACCTGTGAAGCAGCAGCTTACGGATCCTCAGCGGGTCTTTGTTGAAAATATTTCCTTTTTCATAAGGGCTGATATGCATTCCGTAGATGTAAACCTCTCCGTTTTCCACACGTATAAAGGATTCCTTAATACTACACTTACCCATGCGCAGGGATTTTACCTCTGTTCCTGCAAGGGCAATGCCGGCTTCATAAGTATCTTCTATAAAATAATCATGAAATGCCTTTTTATTATTGGCAATCAGCTTCATTCCTTTTTTCTTTGCCATAATATCCTCCAAGCCATTTTTATTTAATTCTCTTCTTCATCGTCCCGGATATCAGAAACCAGCTCAAAATCTACAGTCTTGAGCATCTTATCTGCATCTGCCACGCGAACACGAACCTTATCTCCCAGCTTGTACACTTTCTTTGTCATCTCACCGCAAAGTTCATAGCTCTCCTGATCAAAAACATAGTAGTCATCACGCAGCGTGTTGACATGAACCAGTCCCTCTACAGTATTCGGAAGTTCCACATAAAGTCCCCAGCCGGTAACACCTGAGATAATTCCCTCGAACTCTTCTCCCAGATGGTAGGACATGTATTCTGCTTTCTTCAGCTTGTCTGATTCACGCTCTGCCTCATCTGCGCGACGTTCGCATACACTGGACTGTCTCGCAACTTCATCAAGGATTTCAGCGTAATGTTCGGTTCTGCCTTCACGCATCAGTCTGCCTCGCAAGTTATCCTTAATGATCCTGTGGATCTGCAGATCAGGATATCTTCTGATTGGAGATGTGAAATGGCAGTAATATTTCGCTGCCAGTCCGAAGTGACCACTGCATTCCGTGGTATATTTCGCCTGTTTCATGGAACGCAGTACCAGGCGGCTGATCATTGCTTCATTCGGAAGCCCTTCGATACTTTCGATGATCTGCTGGATTTCTTTTGGCGTGATTTCTTCTTTTGCTTTCTGAATCTTCACACCCTGATTGTGAAGTAATGTCAGAAGACTCTCCACTTTCTCCGGATCCGGGTTATCATGGGTTCTGTATACAAACGGAATCTCTTCTGTGCAGTATTCCTGTGCCACAGTCTCATTTGCCATCAGCATGAAATCTTCAATGATTTTGGTTGCCACATTTGCTTCATATGGCTTAACATCGATTGCTTTTCCTGCTGCATTGAGAATAATCTTGCTCTCCGGAAAATCAAAGTCAATGGAACCTCTGTGATGGCGGCTGTTTCGTAAGATTCCGGACAGTTCTTTCATCATAAAGAACATCGGGATAAGTGCCTCATACCGTTTCTTTGCTTCTTCGTCTGTGTCCTCAAGAATGTTCTTTACATCAGTATAGCACATTCTCTCATTTACGTTAATCACTGTTTCTGCAATCTGATGAGAAACAACCTTTCCCTTTTCGTCAATGTCCATCAGACAGCTCAACGCCAGTCTGTCCTCTCCCTGATTCAGAGAACAGATTCCATTGGAAAGACGTTCCGGCAGCATTGGCACAACGCGGTCTGCCAGATAAACGCTGGTTCCACGTTTCAGTGCTTCCCTGTCCAGAGCACTGTTGTACTGTACATAGTTGCTTACATCTGCGATATGGACTCCCAGATGGTAAATGTCCCTCTCTTTTGTCAGGGAAATCGCATCATCCAGGTCTTTGGCATCTTCGCCGTCAATAGTGACTGTCTGCAGATGTCTCAGATCCAGTCTTCCATCTCTGTCTGCATCCAGCACATGATCCGGAACACGCTGAGCCTGCTTCATTACTTTCTCAGGAAATTCACTTGGGATTCCGAAGCTCTTGACGATTGCCAGAATATCTGTACCCGGTGTTCGGATATTTCCCAGATTCTCCTTAATTTTTCCTTCAGGATTCTTATTTCCGGAGCCGTAATCTGTGATCACCGCGATTACTTTATCACCATTTTTAATTCCTGCTGCTTCTTTTCTCGGAATGAAGATATCTTTGGAAAATTTCGGATTATCACTGATCACAAAACCGAAATCCCGATTTAGCTGGTAAGTTCCTACAATTTCAGGCATACCACGCTCCAGAACCTTCACAACTACGCCTTCCTGGCGTTTTCCCTCTTTTTTGTCATCTCTGATGATGATCCTTACTTTATCCTGATGCATGGCTGTTCCTGTATCACTTTCAGGAATAAAGATATCCTCATCCTGTCCTTCAATTTCTACGAAGCCGAAACCTTTGGGATGTCCGATGAATGTTCCCTCAGCCTGGATTCCCTCCGGCTGCTCTTTTTTATTTTTATCTTTTTTATTTTTATCTTTCTTCTTTCTGCCATACTCTGATCCGTATTCTTCTCTTCGGTCATCGTAATAACGGTCATCTTTTTTCTTTTTCCATTTTCCTTTGACCTTTTCATATCTGCCCTTGCGGTCTACAGATACCTTTCCTTCCTCGCAAAGTTCGTCCAGAACATCATACAGCTCTCTTTTCTCTTCTTTTGAAAGTCTCAGAAGAGAAGAAATCTCGCGGAGTCTCATTGGCTGATAAATAGGATCTCCCATCAGTTCCAGGATAAACTTTTTTCTTCTGTCCATATCTTTTTTACTCATATTACTCCTCACAGCCTCCGCAGAGGACTTTTATCTGATTCAGCTCTTTATGACACAAAAAACACTCTTGCACATAACAAGAGTGTTTCAAATTTCTTTTCTGATTAACCAAGCATATTTAATGCTACAGAAATTACAAAAAATAAAATTCCCATAATAGTGGTTGCCTTAACAAGTCCGCCCTCCATGGAACGACCTTTGTTCTTACCCCAGTATGTTTCTGCTGCTCCGGCGATAGCACCAAGTCCCTGCTGCTTACCTTCCTGCATAAGAACTACTACTGTAAGAGCGATGCAATCTATTATGAAAATGACACTCAGAATGATCTTAATAATCTGCACTTCGTTACACCTCCTAATCAACTGAGTTTCATTGTAACATAGCCGGATGGGGATTTCAACCACAATTCAGAGTTTTTGTCAGGTTTCTTAACAATTTTTTTCATTTTCTTTAAAAGGATTTTCATACACTGCCAGTTCTCCCAAGGCCTCATGGATACGAAGAAGCTGGTTATATTTGGCATTTCGGTCCGAACGGCAGGGTGCACCTGTCTTAATCTGGCCGGCACCTGTGGCAACTGCCAGATCTGCGATAAATGAATCTTCCGATTCTCCTGATCTGTGAGAAATTACTGCCCTGTATCCCGCTTTCTGTGCCATTTCCACTGCATCCAATGCTTCTGAAAGTGTTCCTATCTGGTTTAATTTTATCAGAATGGCATTTGCCGCTCCCAGTTTGATACCACATGCAAGACGTTTGATATTCGTGACAAACAGATCATCACCTACGAGCTGTATTTTATCTCCCAGTCTTTTTGTCATCTGTTTCCAGCCTTCCCAGTCATCTTCCTCAAGTCCATCTTCAATGGAAACAATCGGGAACTTCTCTGCAAGTTTTTCATAATATTCTATCATCTCGCCGGAATCCCTGAGAACTTCTTCCCCTTTCATTTTTCCTTCTCCGGGGAAAACATAAACGCCTCTTTCTTCATCGTACAGTTCACTTGCCGCAGCATCAATTGCAATGCTGATATCCTTTCCGGGTTCATACCCTGCCTTTTTTACTGCTTCCAGAATCACTTCCAGGACGCTTTCTGAATCGGAAAGATCCGGTGCGAAACCTCCCTCATCCCCGACTGCTGTTGACAGACCTTTTTGTTTCAGGATAATTCTGAGAAACTGGTATACTTCCGCACACATTCGGATCGCCTGCTCCATATTTTCCGCTCCCGTCGGCATGATCATGAATTCCTGTAAATCCACCGTATTGTCAGCGTGACGTCCCCCTTGTGTCAAGCTAATGACACAAAATTTTTGTAATTTGTCCATCATCACTTCAACTGCAGATTTTCTGCACCTGCTCTACATACTTCACCAGCTCATCAGCAAAATTCCATTCAATTTCTATTCGCTTATCATTATATACCTTGATACCACGAATAAAAGTTACTGCTATCTCTCTGGTTAATTGCTTATTTCCTTCGATCAGGTCTGTCAGGCACTGTCTGCCATCGGGCGGAAGTTCAAATAAACGTTCAGCCGCTTCACTCTGTTCTGTCTCCATTTGCGCTATCGCTAAGGTTTCTTTCTCAATTTGTTTATCCAGCTTGTCATTTTTTCTGGTGAACTCTTCTTCTGAGATTTCTTCCATTGCATATCGCATATATAGTTCAGTCTTCTGGTGCTTGTATCTGCTAATACTGTCTTTGGCATCCCGAATCTTTTTTGCAGCTCCATTCACTTTTGATTTTAATTCTACTTTCTGTAATTCATTATATAACTATTTTCCTCACCTGCGTTTACATTATGTTCAAACCGGTTGCCCTTTCAAAGCTTTATTACTTTCTGCCTGTTTTTCTCTTATCTTAGCCATTGCAATATATTATTTCCTCACCCACAATCTCTTCAGCTCTCGTCCGGATATTATTAATCTTCTGCACCCAAAGCATCTGATTTTCTTCTTTCAACTGCTCAGTTACGCCCTCACGTTCTGACATTTGCCCCACCAGCACATCAAAATGTGACTCTGCCTGTTCCTGCACCATGAGCAAATGTTCCTTTAGCTTTCCACTTAGAACCATTCCCTGATAAATTCCACTCTTATATTCTTTCAGATAATGTTTCCGCATTAATCCGAACTTTCTCAATTCTCCTTCCGGCTCCGGTTCAGGAATTATGTTCGGTATCAAATAATCTCCACATTTTTCATAAGTCAAATTCACTGTACGTTCCTCGCTTTCTTCAAATTTACATTTCCTGCTGCAATTTTTTCTTCTTATCCGGCATTTCCTGTTGTGTTGTCTTTCTCAGTCGATTCTGCTCCGCTACATCCGCTTTTTTCTCTTCGAGTTTTTGCTTAAAAGATTTTGGTGCCAGCGATTTTACAAACTCTACAAATGCCTCTCCAAGTCCCCTTGATTCCACAAACTGTTTTAACTTCTCAATCTGGTCTGTAAGAGTTTCTATTTTCTTCTCCAAAGCAGATATTTTCTTCTCATATTTTTCCAACAAATGATTCCTTGATACTGCCCGGCTGAAAGCATCCATAATCTTATTCCAATCACTTTTCTTTACCTTGACATATTCCTCACCGCCAAACAGATGATTGACCGGAATTGC
>ERZ772889.2676-NODE-2676-length-13495-cov-6.944643_pt1 | contig 13495 bp, 11 predicted proteins | sample MGYA00512127_ERZ772889 | MGnify/ENA primary metagenome ERZ772889 (study PRJEB29015, sample SAMEA2737689) | human gut metagenome | biome: human gut; feature: human-associated habitat; material: faeces | place: China | collected 2012 ...
TCCCCCAACTGGGCTCGAACCAGTGACATCATGATTAACAGTCATGCGCTCTGGCGAGTGTCAACAAAAGCATAACTAATCACTTTTCTAATAATGACCCCTAGAAAAAGATATTTTATAAATCCAGGTTATTGCAATAAATAAGAAATTAAAATATATGCCTTATGTTTCCATTAACTCAAGTGATATCATTTTATCTGCTCCGGTAAGATAATCCTTTAATCCATCCTTCAGTTTTGTAAAGGAATATTTAATATCATCTGTCTGACATAAAATTCTTATCTTATTGTCTTCAATGTTTAAACTTATATTTTCGCCGTACAATGTATTTCCTTCCCATTTTACTAAACCATAATTTATACTTTTATTTCTATCCCATACTTGCAAATTATCACAAAACATACCAAAATAACTAAAAGGATTAATTAACAAGTCATTTCTTGGTTTTTTACCAAATATTTCACTATATCTATCTGTATAAATATTATGAACTAATACTGCAAATATAGATTCTGCAATTACTTGATCAGAGTATTGCTTCAAAAAAAGCTTACCAGACATTATTCCATCTTTTATATCCTGTATTTTTGAAAAATAAGCAAGCATAATTTCACCAGCAACAATACCATGATCAAATTTCGAAAAATTAGTATTATAATTCAAAAATTCACTTATATTTTCATCATTATTTAAAAATAAACAATTTTTCAAATGTTCTTCTATTTTTCCAACCATTGCCGCGTCAAAATTATTTTTTAATAAATCAACCTTTCTATTTTTAATTTTTAAAATTTCATAATTATCTTTTTTTATATACAATGCATTAAATATTTTTTTCATTGTTGGAAAATAAAGATCCCTTAGCATATTTTTGCTATCTTTTTTGCAGTAATATTGTTTTTCTATATAATCAAATAGTTGATTATAATTGTTTTGTTTCAGTCTGCAAATTGTATTATGAATATCTATACTTTCTTCATTATTTTTATCTTTTGTTATAATCATATTGCTGTTTATATTCTTTGCAATTTCCTCTTTAATCGTATCAACAAATAATATCTTATCTTCTTGCAGAGTGTCAATAGGATAAGAATCATGAATTTCACTTATTTTAAAATTTTGCATTACAATTTTATAAATATCGTAAATAATCTCTTTTGTTGTTAAAGTTTGTGATATCATTACAAATTTATATCCTATCTCATGCAATAGATTTTCACTAATGGTTGTTATTTCTCTACAATATGCATCTAAATTTAATTGTTCTAAAAGTTTTAAAAATTCCGTTTTAAGGTCTCCATATACATAATACTCACAGCGATATTTTTCTTCTTTAAGAATTCTATGATTAATTTGTTGTATTTGTATCTTTTTGCCACATTTTTTCAATAGTTCATTAGATATTATATCCTTTGTACTATTACCAATATTTCCTAACCCTATTATTTCATAATCTTTATTACGTATTATAATAAATCCACTAGTTATATTTAGCCAAGAAGATACCATAATATAGTCTTCATTAGAGCTAATATATTTTAAATGAATATATTGATCCATGTTATATGAAGTTTTAAATGTTGCATGGTTTTGGGAAATAAAACTTTCAATTTCTCTTAATTTTACGTTATCAATTTGTTTATCAAAATCCTTTATTAGTATTCTAATAAATAAAAGTTGGGCATAACATTTTATACTTAAATAATAATATAAAATATCATTATACTTATTAATGGAAATTATTAAGTCTTCTGAATTCTTTTTTATTTTCCCATTTTTATCACATAGTATTTCTAACGGATATCCAATATCATGCAAAATCGAAAAACTCTTCCAAGCTTCTAAAAAATTTAAGAAAGCTGTTTCTCTATTAGTAAAATTAATCTTATTGTTTTGATTATATCTTAAAAAATATTTGTTTAATGCCTCATTAAAAATAGAATAATTAAAGTAAAGATAAATACCGAGTAAATACATTTGGACTGAATGAATAGAATGATCTTGCTGAATATACTCCCTATTTTCCTCAGCCAATATCTTACTTTCTACATTCATAAGATTATAATAAAAATCTTGTATTCCATTCCAAGGGCTATCAAAAACTAATCTATCAACAATACTTTTTGCATATTTCATCATTTGATCCTTTCCTGATGTATTTAAAAACTTTATAAAATTTTCTTTTTCAGGAAAAATCATATCATAATATCCAAAAAATAAATCATTATCAAATAAAACAGTTCTATTGACAAACATTGATTCAAGCATTTCTTTTTTTACATTTCTATATTCTTTCATACCAATCATCCCCTAAAATAATAATTATGATTAAAGACACGGTAGCTAATCGAATTTTTTATAATTCTAAAACTGTTAGAATAAAAAGGCAGGCTGATGTTGCTCATTTTTGACTAAGATGTCCGTATAGGAATCTGTCATCTGCCTTTCTCATTCTTAAAATTTAATTTGCGTAGATTGCCGCATTGAAGTTCTACTGTATTAGTGTCGCTCATTAGATATAACAAACATTGAATAAAAAGTTAAGGTCCTATCAAAATTCTAAGAAAAATTTTTATATACTAATTAGAAACTGAATTTATTTTCAGAATTCCAATCATAATATATAATATAATAATCAGGGCTAAAAATAGCTTGCCGTATCTATAATGACAAAGATAATAAAAAATAACCCATCTTGATAAATCTGATTCAATAGATGTTTTAATATTATTTTTAAGATCTAAGGTCAACTTTAAAATAACAATATTATTCAATGATTTTATAATGCCTTAAATAGTACAACATAAATTTCCATTGTATGTCTTTATTCAATTTGCAAATAGATTTTTTCTTTTTTAATATGTATTCTGCTTTGTTTTCAATAATTTTATAATATTGACCAAATGACTTATCAATATTAACACAATCTTCGAACAAGTACGAAGGAATGCTTTTTGGTAATGTATACGAAAAATATACTTTCATTATAATCTCAAATACTAAGAATGCTAATCTAATAGATTTATACTCCTGCTTTTTATCCTTTATAAGAGATTTTAGTTCTTTCTTAGTTTGCTTAAAAAATCCATTTATACGTTTTTTGGTATAAAGTGGATCACTATTTTTAAAAATAACTACCTTTCTCTCTGTCCAAAATACACTATCGTTGTATTCATCAAAAAAGCACCTAAGGAAATAGCTAAAATCATCATCTCTTTTCTGATTTTCAAAAATTTTACAAATGTCACTACCAGTAACTATTTTTCCCTTGCATTGTCCTGACACCTCCATGAGCTTTCTAATTGAAGATGCAATTATTCTTTTAATTTGTTTAATTACCTTAATAGTCAACGCTTTATCTTTAGGAGCTAAAAGCGCTTTTTCTTTAATTAAATTATATTCTTTTTCACGAAATATTTTGAATCCATTAACATTAAAATGATTAGATTTTACAATTACTATATTTTTATTAAATTTTCTTTTATTATTCTTGCCCATTTTATAATCTCCTTAACTTATCGTTATTTAAATTCACCAATCATATTGTAGGGTATTATTTCCACATTGTCAATAACTTTTGTAAACAATTTAATAAACAACTTCTGTGAATATTATTGTACAACAAAAGTTGTTGTACATTTCTTGTTGCAATTATTATCATTATGATGTATAATAAAAATCAACTTATTTGAACTGGAGAATTATAAAATAAAATGGACAAATCAACATCAAATATTAACATTGTCATTGAACATATTCTTAATTTGATTAAAAACGGAACTTTTACTGCTGGATCTCGTATACCATCTGAAAATTATCTATCAACACAATTTGATATAAGTCGAACAACAGTTAGAGAAGCTCTTAAAATATTACAGTATATCGGATTATTAAGCAGTACCCAAGGTTCAGGATACCATGTTAATAATGACTTGTATAAACCTTTACGTACTCTTATTAGACTGTTATTTAAAATACAAGAATTCACTTACAAGGATATCAGAGATATAAGAGAAGCTTTAGAGTTAAAATCATTTTTGCTTATTAAAGAAACTTCAGTGGATATAAAAGATATTGATGAATTAAACTCTTACATAAATAAAATGAGTAATAAGCTTTTTGCTGTAGATGCTGACATTAGTTTCCATCAAAAACTTGCTCAACTTTCAGGCAATACACTAATAGTAAATATAAACATGATACTCACTGAAATAAGCGAAAAATATATTTTAATACATTGGGACAATATAGATGATGATGATATGAATAGATTAATAAAAGTGCACCAAGAAATAGTAAATGCACTTTCATCACCTATATATTCGACTTCTAATTTCATAAAGCAAAACCCAATATCTAAACATTATAGTAATGCTGATCAAATATTAAAAAAACATAAAAAAATCAACTCTATAGTTTCATTATCTTCACTTTCATCTGATCTAGAAACTGCTGGATATAACACTAAACAGATTTCAGAAATCCTTTTTTTTATAAAAAGTCAAGATAAAAAATGGTAATTCATAAATTTTATTATTGTTAATTAAAATTATAATTTGTATAAAAAGACGGTGTTTCTTATATTTATTATTGACTTATATTGACCTTTTTATGTATAAATTGCTTATAATTCAGATCAAATACAATCTTAAGTTTGTAAGTTCTTTCTACTTTGTCCACTTTTATAAGCTGGCAGGATATTATTTTTTCTGCTCCATTATAGAGTTATCAAATTCATCTGTCCAGATTCTGAATTGAGAATAATAAAAATCAAGCTTGCCCATAGCGTTTTGCTGATTGGCAAGCTTGTATTTTATATCTTCTAATTCAGTTTTTCTTATGCAGTAAATCGGTTGTATTAATATCTAAAGACATTAATCAGAAAACCGCTGCAATATCGCAGCAATTTTATAATTTATCTTGCATTATCGCAGCAATAATGTTATAATATATAATAATAAATGAGGTGATTGGATGGATTCACTTGGAACTTATTTGCATCTAATTAGAGAAGAAAAAAAACTTAGCCTGAATGACGTATATAAAAAAACAGGAATTACTGATTCCAGACTCAGCAAACTCGAAAACAATCTATATCAGGAACCTTCTCCCCTGATGCTTAAACAATTGGCTGATTTTTATGACATCAGCATTGTTGATTTATATATTAAGGCTGGATATCTTACTTATGAAGCACTGAACATTTGCCCGCAAGTCTTTCACGGGATAGACAAGCTTACTGAAGATGACAAAAAACATATACAGGGGCAAATTGATTACATAATATCAAAGCAGCATTGAAAGGAAACAGTTATGAAATTTAAATTAGGAGAGCTCTTCTGTGGACCGGGAGGAATTGCCTGGGGAGCAATGAATGCGAAAATAAAAGATAAAAGTTTCTCAATTATACATCAATGGGCCAACGATTATGACAAAGATACATGCGATACTTATAGATATAATATATGTCCGAAAGTTCCAAAAACAGTTTATCACGAAGATATCAGAAAACTGGATATGACCAAGCTGAAACCAATTGACGCTCTGGCTTTTGGTTTTCCGTGCAACGATTACAGCATTGTAGGCGAACAAAAAGGGATGGACGGAATTTACGGTCCTTTGTACTCTTACGGAGTTAAAGCACTAAATCTGTTTAACCCTCAGTGGTTTCTTGCTGAAAACGTAGGCGGGCTTCGCAATGCTAATGACGGCAAAGCTTTCGTCAAAATACTAGACGAACTCAGAAATGCCGGAATAAACGGATATAAGATAACCCCTCATCTCTATAAATTCGAGGAATACGGGATACCGCAGGCCAGACACAGAATTATTATTATTGGCATACGAAATGACATTAATGTTACCTATAAAGTTCCTTCACCTGCTCCATATTCCGGCATTGACAACACATGTAAAACCGCTATAGAAGTCCCTCCTATACCTGACGATGCATTTAACAACGAAAGAACAAAACAATCTGACACAGTCATCAGAAGGCTGGAACACATAAAACCCGGAGAAAATGCTTTTACCGCAAATCTTCCGGAAGAGCTTCAGCTTAATGTCAGGGGTGCAAGAATCAGTCAAATATATAAGCGTCTTGATCCGACAAAGCCTTCCTACACTGTCACTGGAAGCGGCGGAGGCGGCACACATATTTATCACTGGAAAGAACCCAGAGCCTTGACCAACAGAGAGCGAGCAAGACTGCAAACTTTTGAAGATTCATATAAATTCATCGGAAGCAAGGAAAGTGTAAGAAAGCAAATTGGCATGGCAGTTCCCTGCAAAGGCGCAAAAATAATTTTTGAAGCAATACTGAACAGTTTTGCAGGCATTCCTTACGAAAGCATTGAAGCAAATATAAATGAATAAACAAAAAGAAGAAGCACTTCAATTTGAGGTGCTTCTTTCGTTTGGAGTTTATTCATTTTTTCACACTGAGAAGTCAAGATAAAACTGTTCTTCATCCAATTTATAAAATGTAACATCCGTTCTGCCATAATTAAGCAAATCCTGTTTCCAAACATATGCTCCGTTCGGAACACCAATTCGATTTCTCAGATATTCACCTAACTGTGCATTGCTCAAAGGCGTAGTTATAGCTTTATCGTTTTCCTGTTCAACCCGCAATATCAGCATATGTCCGTCATCAGTAACTACAGTAAAGTGTCTCTCCTCAAGCGGAAAAAATCCGCTTTTAGCAATTCGTGCAGGGAGAGGAATATATGCTTCATTTGGATTTCTTCGATCACGCTGTCCCCAGTTTATTCCTGATTTTTCGCCGGTTTCTCCTCCCCTTGCAAGCAGTGAAAGCGTCACAGACTCTAACCCGGAATTTTCAAACGGTGAAAGAGGATGGTTTTCATTATCTAAAATAGGGTGTGTCGGATGTAAAATTATGTATTCTTCTACCTCAGCATGATTACAGAAAATGCTGTTATTTTCTATCGCACGAAAATATGACATTGCCTCATTCGGATCACATATATTCATAATCTCCCGTCTGTTATTGCCAAAAGCTGTCTGTGTAAAATTGGCAGAACCTAAAAAAGCAGAAACAGGATTGTCGTCTTTAGCCCAAATATATAGTTTTGAATGCACAGGAGGTCCCTCACATATATATGAACATGTAAAAGAATTAACTGACGGCGGAAGAGGTTCTGTCATTAAGTCTTTAAATCCGTTATGAACAGAAACACTTAATCCGTCATATGGCACCATTCCCACTATAAGATGAATATCTATAGATTTTTCGGGCGGCAAATCAATATTTTTTATAAACCACGAAGCCATATTGGGAGTGGCATATCCCGAAACAATAAACAGCTGATTAACATCCATATTCAGAGGTGCAAAAAGCACACCCCTTCTTAAATTATCTGAAAGCACTCTAATCTCTCCTTTGTGAAATAATTTTTATATATAGATTTGATAATGTTTGCTCTCTGACAGGCTTCTTCAATTCACATTCCCATACGGTTACAATATTCCAGCCCAAGTCTCTAAGTTTAGCATAATTTTCTTCGTCTCTTTTTACATTGCCAAGGATTTTCTTTTTCCAGTAATTTTCATTTGAAGACGGCCACACAAATTTTGAGCATCCCTCATGCTTATGCCAAAAACATCCATTTACAAAAACAACAGTGTTATACTTTTTTAATACAATATCAGGACAGCCAGGAAGATTCCTAACATTTTTTCTGTATCTCAAGCCTTTAGAAAATAAATATTTCCGTACAATTTGTTCGGGTTTTGTATCACTGCTTCTTATCTTTGACATATTATAGCTTCTTGTCTTTGAATCATGATTATCCATATTATCGCCTTTTCAGTATCTCTTAAGCCCTGTTAATTCATTTTGCCATGAGCAGACAATCTCATCTAACTGGTGAGCAATACTATCAAACTTATCATTTAAATCCAATGAGTTTACGCTGATTTCATTTCTGTCAAAGCTATAATGATAATCTGGTGTAATTGCCTCATCAGTTTTTGCGTAAAGAAGCATCCCGCTGACTTTTCCGGATTTATCATAATCATGATTCTTTACATAAGTATAAATTTGATAAAGATTTTCGGAACGAACAGTTTTTTTGCCGTACATTCCTGTCTGCATACTTTTTCCATAGAATTTTGCATCAATAATAAGCGTATAACCATTGTATTTTAATGTAACATCAGATTTCATCGCCGGCAGAAATTCAATATAAGAATTATCTTCATTCCAGAAAATATATGATGCAGACGGTTTTAAAAAAGGATAGTGACGCCTATAATATTCAAGGATAAATTTCTCATATAGTCTATGCATTTTTTGTTCATCAAATATGTCATGAAATTTTACTTTTTTCTCCTGTTCAGAAATTATAAGTCCTTTTATGATTAAGTAACAAATATTAATCAGCATTCTGTATGAAGCATTATTTCTGTCATATCTAATTGCATCCCACTTAATGCAGGAAATCGCCAATACATCAACATTATAAAAAAATACCATTGATTTTTTTAATGATTTTTTTATTGCAGTATCTACATCATCGGATCCTATCAGCATCAAAGATGTTGATTTTAAAATCTGATTTGCATATGTATTTTCTGAAAGCTCGTCGTATGAACATACCAGTTTTTTCATTCCTATATTTTGATTTATTGTTTGGGAAATGTTAATTTTTCCGTGAGGAGTACTCATCAGCTCCTGTTGAAAAATATATTCTTTGTGCAATCCTTTCTTCACCTGATTTGCAATACCTCTTGAAAGTATAGCAGCAAGCAAATTATGAATATTGTCGAACTTTTCAGCGGAAAACTCCTTGAAGCCTCTTTCATTCAAAACTTGAAAAGCATATGCCAACATATAAAATATATTCTGAACTTTTATCATTTTAATGCACCAAGCAGTCTTTCGCTCCACTGTTCATATTTGGAAGGCTCATCAAACCAATATTCATTAATCAATGGAAGAATTTCATATTTTATAATCATTCGAAGCATATTTTCATCAAGTACTTTATCACGGCAAAAATAACTGTGCCCGATCCTAAATCCCTTTCCTAAGCTGTCATCTTCAGATATATCCTGATTAAGCTGTTTTATTACAGCTATAACTTTATCAGTCTTTTCAAACGAGCCTGCAAGTTTATCTATAAATTTTTCAGAGTCAAAGGCCGGTTCCATCTCAAAGAAACTAAATCGTCTGCGAAGAGCATAGTCAATTATTGCAAGACTTCTGTCAGCAGTATTCATCATTCCGATAATATAAATATTTTCAGGAATACCAAACTCTTTATTTTTATATAGGATATTAACTTTTTCACCTCTTTTATCAGCTTCAATAAGCATCAGAAGCTCTCCGAAAATCTTACTGAGATTTCCTCTGTTTATTTCATCAATGATAAAAAAGTGTTTTCTTTTATCACTGTGTGCCTTTTCACAAAAATCATAGAATGGTCCCGGAGACAATACAAAACCATTCTCTGTTGGTCTGAATCCCATAATAAAATCTTCATAGCTGTAACTCTGATGAAATTGTACCATCTTAATACAACTGTCATATTTTCTCCCAAGAATTGAATATGCAAGGCGCTTTGCTGCAAAAGTTTTTCCAACACCCGGAGCTCCCTGCAAAATTACATTCTTGTTCATTTCCAGAAGTTCACAGAGAGTATCATAATCTGTTTCTGATAAAAATACTTCATTAAGAAAATCTTCCCTGGTATATTTGTCAGCCATCTCTTCGTGCAATTCTCCAGATGAAAAGTCTTCCAGCTTTTCTTTAATTATTTCTTCAGGATTTTCTTTGTAGTTAACTTCTGCAGGAATAAACATTGTTGCTGAACCTTTTATTCTGCTCATAATTTTAGAATCAACAATTTCCTCTAATTCGGACTCAATTTCAGGGCATATTTCAAGCATTGCTCTCATCAGTGAAACTGCATTCCTTTCAGTCATCTGAGAAATCGCCTGATTTGGCTCCCATTTAGTAATTGGTGCAATTCCAATAATTCCATATGTATCTTTATACGGGACTAAATCTTCACGTTTAACAGGCTTATTAAGCAATAGTTTCATATCGACCTTTATCTTGTAGTTTCGCCCTGAATATCCAATATCATACGGTTCTTCAGAAACTATTCCTACACCAATTAGTCCAGTATCCCATTTGGGTTTATCTCCGCCCAAAACAACAAATACAAGCTGTCCTTTTTTTATGGAGTCCTGCAAAATATTAAGTCCGTCGAACTCGATATTTTTCTTTTTTGACAGTATATCTTCTACCGTTTCAGCATTTTTTGTTTTTATGCTGAAATAGAGAGCGTCATCTTTTTTTGCTTCAGCAATAATTCTATTGGCCGCATCTTCAATAGCTTCTAAAGGATATGACTTATATGTTTCATAAAAATCAAACAGATACTTGCTTCTCTTTTCTAATGGGCGATCATGCCATCCTGACCTTTCGTTATCAAAAAGAGCATCATATGCGTCCTTATCATTTTTTATATTGGAATATTTATATCCAAATTTATCCGCCAGCAAATGAAGGCTTGAATGACAGTTTTTCTTATATTTATCATCACTGCTTTTTAGCTGTGCAAAATAAAGGCAAACCAAAGCTGTTTTTTCTTTATCTGTCATAATATCAATGTTTATCTTACTCATCATATAAATAACCTCTGAAAAAAATATATTAATAATCTTCAGGAAAAAGTTCCCTGTAAGTTTCTCCTGTATATGGATTAGGATAATCATCAAGCTTTGGAGGATTATTTTTCAGTAAATAGTTAATAACAAACTCCCAATCTTTTTCCAAATATGAAAACTTAATTCCGAAGTTATCAGCTTGTAAATGCACAGGATTCCTTGTGCTGGGAAGAAGATCACCCTTTTTCAAAATTTCTGTATTAGGAACATCATTTTTCAATTTCATAATAGATGCACAGCCGACCATTTTAACTTTTCCGGTTGGAGCATCTTTATCTCTGTCCCAACAAACAGAAGCCATAACAAACAAGTGCGGCAAATCTTTATCTCTCTGGCGAAAATCAATTTTACTCCACTCGATAAGCATCCACCTGCCGCCTTGTCTTGTTCCCTTAACATCTATCTTCCAGCCGTTGATAATTGTATCCTGTGCATCCCATTCTCCGCGAGGGTAATACTCAAAATCAAGATCAATACTAATTCCAAATTCGTTATAAAGCATTTTTGCAAAAGCTACTTCTGCAATTTTCCCAATATAATTATCTCTGTCAATTTCAGCTACTGCTCGCGGTTTTGTATCAGACTGTCCAAACTCAATATCCTGTTGATTTTCAGCACACTTAATTGAAAATTCCAGACATTTTTTCAGTTCATCATCAGTAAGTATGATATCCACAACAACACATCTTCCTTCATTTTTCACTGGTGGTTGATATATTTATATGATAACATATTTCACATAAAATCACAACAGATATAACGATTTATTTATATTTTATTTAACCGTCCAGAAATTATTGTGAATTACTTTTACAATAGCAAATATTCGCAGATATGCAGGGAATCAGCTCTTACTGCATAACTGCGAAGCAATCATAATTAATTAAATATTTATTTTCTATAAGCTTTATTTTGATTGAGATATATGGCTATCTTCAATAAACTTTATACTTCAGTTATCATTCTCAATGAGAAAATAGAAACTGCTCATAATTAAGGTCGAATATTATCTCTAATTCATACCCTCGTGCGACTTTAACCTCTTTGATAAGCTGACAAGCTATCATTTTCTTCTGTTCCATTGTGGAGTTATCAAACTCATCAGCCCAAGTTCTGAATTGTGAGTAATAAAAATCAAGCCTGCCCATCGCATTTTGCTGATTGGCAAGCTTGTATTTTAAATCATTTAATTCAATTTCCTTTTTATTGAGCAAATCGTTTGTGTTATCTATAGAAGTTGACAATATATCGGGAGTGAATCGGCTTTCGCCGAGTAGCGAGCGTCCTATTTCTGCGGATAATTCAACAACCTGTCTTTTTAGTTTTTCAATTTCTTTTTTAAGCTTTGTCTGCTTTCTCCTATACTCCGATATTTCGGATCTGTAGCGTTTTTCCAGTGCTATATCTTTTGGCGTTGATTTGATTTTGGCGAGATAATCTCTCAATGTTGCAAGTACAGCACCGTCAATTCTGTGCGCTGCATAAGCCGACTGCCCGTCACATGCACCTCTTTTCATTGCTTTATTGGTACATATATACCTCTGTCTGCGAACTCTGCACTGACTTCCGTCTGCCCTGTCGTATTTGTCGATATAGCTTGTTGATACCATCTTCTGACCGCAGTGGGCACAGTATATATTTCCCGACAGCAATGTACTGCCTTTGGTAGTCCTTGCTATCTGTTGCTTTTCCTCATTCTTTGATGAGCGTTGTTTCAGTATAAATTGAGCTTGGTCGAAGATATTTTCATCAATGATATGCAGTCTTTCTATATACGGTGATTCAACACCGCCTGACACAAGATAACCGCAGTACAGCCTGTTCTTTAGAATACGATTAACCGTATTACATTGAAACTTGCTGTTGTTATGAGTTCTTATGCAGTGACTGTTCAGATAGTCAGCCATTCGATATGAGCCGTAACCCTCTTTAACTGTCATCTCAAATATCTTCTTGACTATCGGAGCTTCATCATCGTCAACGACTATGTCCATAAGCTCTTTTCCCTTTTTGTTGATTTCACCGCTTTTTATAAGTTTGTAACCGAATGGAGCAACACCTCCGGTAAATTTGCCGTCTAATGTCATCTGGTTAAGGCGAGTTTTAACACGAGCTGACGTTTTCTGACTTTCACCGTTGGCTTGCCAAAATCGTATGTAATTCATAAGTTTGTCCACATGATTATCCATACGCTGTTCGCCCTCGTTAACGCTCCACACCTCTATGCCGTGCTTGATAAACCATTCGACGACAAACGGGGTTTCATCATCAATTCTGCCTATTCTGTCGAACATAAAGACAAGGAGCACATCGAATTCTTTCTTTTCTGCGGCGGCTTTCAAATCCTGAATAGCATCTCGGTCGCTTGCCGAAACCTTAAATCCCGACACGCCCTTTTCCTGAAACTCTTTCAGAATTGTCCAGCCATTGCGCTCTGCGAATTCTCTGCACGAGGTTTTCTGCATTGGGATATCATCTTTATCAACCTGACCTTTAGTTGATACTCTGTACAAGCAATATACTCTTTTCATTTTATCACCCTTTCATACGATTTTTGCAAACCAACAATACTACATAATTCCTATAATATCCAGCAAATCTGAAAAATAACTTGAAGAAATTCAGCATCCAATCTGAGCTTTCATTCTGTTTTCAAATGTATCCAAAAGATTTTCAAGAACATTTCTTTCAACCTGTAAATTTCTGTTTTTGGAAAAGCAAATGGTAACCTTGCAGTCGTTTATAACAGATTCTATTCTGTGTTCTGAATCAATGTTATTTTCATTTATATAGT
>ERZ772889.2683-NODE-2683-length-13452-cov-3.707248_pt1 | contig 13452 bp, 10 predicted proteins | sample MGYA00512127_ERZ772889 | MGnify/ENA primary metagenome ERZ772889 (study PRJEB29015, sample SAMEA2737689) | human gut metagenome | biome: human gut; feature: human-associated habitat; material: faeces | place: China | collected 2012 ...
ACGTTCTGCTGATATGCTTTTTTCAGACAATTGGAAAGAAATCCAATTGCCTGATTGTACATGGTTTCTGTAGCATCCACTTGGATAAAGGAAAGATACCTTGCTTTTTCTTCCTCGTCCAAAACATTTTTACTGAAAATAAAATCTTTGTGTCTGCTGTATTCGGATTTTATCAGATACTTGTAGGTTTCAAATGCAAGCGTAAAGTTTTTCTGTTTCATGCTTTTCAGTGAAATGCTGATTACCGGATACTGTCCCTGATATGCCATGTACTCCGGATACGTTGCGATTTTCAAGCCGTCAAAAAGATAAGCGTTGCTTTTCTCAGTTGCCTCAAAAAATCGCTGCAGCATGCTCATGTTGAGTGTTTTGCCGAATCTTCTTGGTCTGGTGAAAAGATTGACGGTTTCCTTGTTCTCCAGAAGTTCCTTTATCATCAGCGTTTTATCGACAAAGTAGTACTCGTTGTCCACCAGCCGTTTGAAATCCTCTACGCCAATCGGCAAGGGTTTGTGTTTCATGTTCTCACCTCTGCTTGTTTCTGCAATTTTACCGGAATCCTTGTTATTGTTATTATACCATGTTCCTGCGGAAAAAGCAACTGGATTTGCGGCTTTTTTGAATGTGGGGGATTGATAATTTCAAGCATAGAGGACCGATGTCTTATCACATTTCCCATTTCCCATTTGTTTCTATCATAACAAGAAATATTTGATTCGAAATATCATTTTTCAGCCTTCTTTAAATCTTACCGATTTGTCATTGACTTTTTGGCAACATTACTTTCTTTTTTTGATAAAATATGCTATGATATGTATATAAGCCATATCAAATGTGCATATGAAACAAGCGGCTTTATTTGGTGCACAATACGAATGAACAGGAGGGATCTATATGATGAAACACAAATCGATTCGTCAGGTCATGGCGGCAGTCACTGCATTTGCCACCGTTTTTTCCTGCTGCTACGCCTATGGGGCATACACTGGTACCGTTGAAAACAGCGGTGTTGTATCTGCGGCATATGGCGTGCGTGGAGAGGGGACGACCGATGACAATTACCAGTACGCTGTATATTATGATTACGATGGTGTGGGAAGCGACTACTGCATAATTCAAGGGTATTCCGGAACAGATGCAGAACTTGTGATCCCATCAGCTGTTACTTATGACGGCACGGAAATACCTGTCACAGAAATAAAACAGGAGGCATTCCGGGACAACACAGCAATTACCTCGGTAACCATTCCGGAGGGTGTTACAAGCATCGGACAAAAAGCGTTCAGCGGATGCACCTCTCTGACGGATGTTTCTCTTCCGAAATCGCTGCAAGAAATTGGCGTAGATGCGTTTGAGAAATGTCCTGTAAAGAGTATCCTGATCTCCGGCGATCTGACCTCCGGACAATATGCTTTTGACAGCGACGCACTCGAAACGATTACATTTGCCGATGGCGTGACAACGATTCCGGAATACACATTTCGATACATGGAAAATCTGAAAACGGTTCATTTTTCTGATACCATCACAGAGATTGGCTCGTGTGCTTTCTGCGGGTGCAAATCCCTGACGGATCTCGTGATTCCGGACAGTGTAAAGACAATCGGGGACAGTGCCTTTGAGGGCTGCACGGGTCTGGAATCTGTTGTGATCGGAAACGGCGTTGAAACGATCGGCAATCGGGCATTTTACGGATATTCTACTGAGGTTCTTGTCAATCTCAAAAAGGTGACATTTGGAAACAGCATAAAAACAATTGGTGCTGAAGCATTCGCAAATTCCGGTATCAGCGGAGCGATTACTTTTCCGGACACGCTTGAAACCATTGGGGAAAGTGCATTCGGCTGGTGTCGCAACATTACTTCTGTCCAGTTCGGCAAGGGAATCAAGCTTATCGGTAAGACATCATTTATCAGTTGCGGTAAACTGATTGAACTCGGTTTCACGGAGGGTATGAGCGATACCGTGATCGGAGAGAGCGCATTTGAAAGCGATCCGATTCTCGGAAAAGTCGTTTTCCCCAGCGGTATCGTCAAAATTGGAGAAAATGCATTTGACGGTTTCTGGACAACGCCGCAGATCACAGCGGTTGAACTTCCGGATACATTGGAAGAAATCGGCGACTGTGCATTCCGCAGTCAGCCGATCACAAGACTGGCCATTCCTGATTCTGTAACCAGTATCGGCGTTGCTGCATTTGCCAGATGTTCCAAACTCAGAACGCTGAAACTTTCCGAGAATTTAACAGGCATTCCGAGAAATTGTTTTGCGAATGATTTTGGGCTGGAAAGTGTCGTGATTCCCGACAGCGTCAGGGAAATCGGAACGGCAGCGTTTCAAAGCTGTTCCCTCAGCAATGGTCTGACACTTGGCAGCGGACTGGAATCCATCGGAACATCTGCGTTCGAGTACAGCAGCTGTCCGGTTCTGCAATTCCCTGACAGCGTCAAAGAGGTCGGTGACAGTGCTTTCAACGAAAACAAAGATCTTACGAAAATAGAGAACTTTCCAAAATCTTTGGAAATGCTGGGAGAGCGTGCGTTTGGAGCATGCAGCAATCTGACGGAGATTCCGCCGATACCTGCACAGATCGGGGAAATCCCAGACAGTTTGTTCAGTGGCTGTGAAAAGCTGGACAATGTTGTTCTGGAGGACGGTATCACACAGATCGGAAACAGTGCCTTTTCGGAATGTGCACTTACGAAAATCGGAATCCCCGACAGTGTGAAAACAGTACTCAGCGGTGCATTTGCATATAATGACCTTACAGATATTACGATAGGAAAAGGCGTTGCAAAGCTCGGCTCAAGAGTATTTGCTGCAAATCCTGCAATGCATATTACTGTTCCGGATAATGTATCTGTTATCGGTGCTCAGGCAATCGGATACGGCATCAATCCCAGAGATCCTTACGGGGATCTGATCCCTATAGAGGGCTTCGTCCTGTATGGGGCGAGCCAGACCGTTAAGGATTATTCTGCGGATTACAACGTTGCATATGAAGAACCGGGCACGACAACTCCTATTGTAACCACAGTCACAACCACCGAAACAACAACGGAAACTGTCACAACAACTGTAACAACAGAGTCTACTGCAACTACCGAAACAACTGCCGATACCGTCACAACGGAGGAAAGCGGAACAACCACTTCCACTGGAAGCGTTACTTCAGCCACAACGACTACCACAATGGGATACTTTGCTTCCGAAGATGAGCTTGGCAAAATGGCAATGGAAGATTATCACCAGAAAACAGGGACCACTCCGGCGAAAGTGGAAACGACTACAAACGCTGACGGAACGCTTTCCATGCAATTGTATGATGAGGACGGAACTGTTCTGGATACCTATGTCATTGACCCTGTGACGGGAAAAGGAACAGACAGTGCGGGCGGCGAGGTTAATCTTCCGCAGACTGGTTATTCCAATATCTACAAGGTGATTGCAGGACTGGCAGCACTTATGACACTTGGCGGCGCGGCAATCGTTCTCAAGACCAGAAAAAAACATAGCTAATTCACCCGTAGGAGTGTTGTGTTCCAAGCGGCACTCCTATTTGTAAAAACAAAATGATGAAAAGAAAAGTATTACGGATTTTGGGAATCCTGTTGCTGATCTGTGGGGTTTTGATTCTTTCTCTGTTTGCGTATCGAAAGATCAGCAGAGAGGTATACCTCAAAAGATTGTTGAATGATAATATCAATTTTGAAATCCCATCTTTGCAGATAAAAGTTCCGGTACTTGAGGGAACAGATTCCAAAGCACTCCAAGTATCGGCAGGACATTTTGAGGGGACTGGTTCGCTCGGGCATGGCAACTATTGCATTGCCGGACATAACAGTACAGTCTATGCTGAGATATTCAATGACCTTGACCAGATCCAAATCGGTGATGAGATGTATTTGATCAACAATGATGAAAAGAGAACACGGTACACATATGTTGTGACGGAATACAATATCGTTGCACCACAATCTGTTGAAGTATTGGACGATTATGGCGACGACAGATTGACCGTAATATCTTGTACAGATGACGGAAAGCAAAGACAGGTGGTTGTTGGAATCCTCAAATCATTTTCAAAACCATAGCCTGTCGGCATGCAGATCAAAAAACTTCACAGCAAATGAAACCAGCCTGAAGTTCTGGTATTGGAACCTCAGGCTGGTCATTTTTATAGGGTTTTGATTTGCAGGTTCTCGAAAATTATTCCTCATTCAGCACTTGCCACAGCCCATCTTCGATTGCCTTTCTCATCTTCGGGTGCCGAATGACAAAATGAATCACCGGACTTTTGTTTTTAGAAATGATAACCCATTCATCGTGCTTGATTTGAATCTGAATGTTTCTGAAAATGCGGGCATGCTGCGGCAAAACTGTGTAATTCGGACAGCGTTCTGTAAATGCCATGGTCTGGTGATAATGTTCCAGATACTCATCGTAGGTACAGCAGATTTCATGTTCGTAAAACATTTCAGACAGAGAAAGCGTCAGCGGCATTTCTGCATATTCCTCCTGCGAAAGAACAGGGATTCTGTCCTCTACAGAACTGAACCGGAGCGTTTGCAGAAAGTGGTCTTTCACCCTGTGCAGTTCCTGCAAAAGCATTTGCTGTTTCTCCGCTGCAACATGATTTCGCTCCAGTATGTTCTGAAACAGCTCCTCTGAAATAGTGTACAGCGGAAGTGCGGTGTACAGATTGGAATGTACGCCGTTCTTTTTGGCTTCATTGGCAAGAAAGCGGTGGAATTTCTCCTTGGATTCTCCCGTGTAAATTTCCATTAAGGGGAGTGCTTTGGACAAAATATGATTGGTTTTGGTGCGGTAATAGGCAACTTCCTGTCTGGCATTTGTCAAATAATATTTGCCGTCCTTGTGGTATCCGTTGATACATTCTCCTGCAAGAGCCGCCGCACCCGAAACATAATTCAAATGATGATAGATGTCGGTGTTGTTTTTTTTCAAGTAGTATGGAGCAATCTGTCCGGTCATGTAGATGGGAATCCATGCTTCTAGCCCTAAGATCATCTCCTCCAGGGGTCGGTCAACATGGTGGATCATGTGCAGATGCAGCCCTTTTTTCAGACAGGCGGCAATGCCGAACATCCACTTTTTGTTAAATTCCATATCCTGTGCCATATCTGCCATGGGCATATCGCTGTTCATAAAAATCGGTTCCTTGGAACGGGAAAGTGCCGTTGCCTTGAAAAAGTCCAGTTCGCCCTGCTTCATCTGCTCAATGCCGTAATAATTTTTGGAAGAAGGCAGATGAAACGGCACGGTGGGGACTTTCAACTGATCAAACCGAATTAGCGTCATATATTCGTTCAGGTCGAATTCGTCCAGTTTTTTCAGATAATCTCCGATGCCTTCCTCTGCTTTCTCTTTGGGTTCGTTGCTGCAAAGATACTGAATCATTGCAGATGTGAAATCCGTATGAGATAACATATCCTTATCAGCGTGACAGTTTATCTGTTTGCAGATCTTTTCCATTTTCTCGGATTCGCCGTATTTCCGCAGCAGAAAGCTGCTCAGATTCTCTGCAAACTTCGTAATATCTGCCGGCATACGCTGTCCCTTTTTGATTCTGGAAAAATAAGACGGGTCATAGCCCATGCTTTTGGCAAGTTCATTCAGATTGATGGGAATTGTATCCACAAGGGCGGAAAACTGGCTGGAAAATTGAGCTTGGTCTGTTTCCACAATGCCGGCTGCCTCTGCCAATTGTGCAAAAACAAAATCAAAATCCAGACCTGTATCACTGTTCTGCTCTGCAATGTGGACAATCCCGGCAGCAAGTTTTTTCAAAGTATCCGTTTCCGGTATTCGTTGTCCGTTTCGGTATCTGCTGAGAGATGCCTGCGTCAAACCAGAGGCATCTGCCAGTTCGCCGGCAGTGCAGTGTAGTTGGTGAATGTATGTATTCAATAATTCCGGAAATGTCATGTGCATCGTCCTTTCCTGTGAATACTTCTATTATAACACAGAAATGCTTTTTATGAAATACAATTTCATGATTTTTTCAAAAATTACCGATTTGGCATTGACTTTCCGGTAAAATGATTTCCTTGTTCTCAAGATATATACGATAGCTTGTCAAGTCAAGTGCAACATAATCACTTCCATGGGTTGCCCTTACGCTCAAGATAATCGTAAAACGCCTGTCTGCTGACTTGCAGCGTATTGCAGTAAAAACTGATCTTTCCGATGTTTTTGCCGTCATCTGTCCGGATCGCAATATACATCAATCTTTGTTCTTTCCCGATTTCTGACGGCTGGCAGCGAAAAAAGCCGCTGCATCCTCCAAAAACTCATTTATTTCGCTTAGGCGTTTGTTTTCTTTTTCCAATGCTTTGATCCGCTTCCTCAGCTGCTGGTTTTCTTCGGCGATATTCAGAGATTCTTCCGGGCTGCGTTCTCCGCAGCCAATATCAAGGCTTCCGATTTTTGCTTTTCTGATCCAGCCGTACAGCGTATTTACGGGTATCTGAAGTTCATTCGCTGCATTTACCGCACCTATCTTTTTTGCAAGCTTTACTGCCTGCACTTTGTACTCATTTTCATATTGTTTATTTTCTGACATTCCTTTTTCCTCCATTTTTTCCCATTTTATTCCTTTGAGGTTAGGGTGTCAAGTTTTATTATACTACATCAATCTGCTTACAGATTTTTGCGTTGACATGTTTCACAAAATGTAGTATAATATTGTTGACAGAATCATCTGTATTGACGATGTACTCTTTTGAGATGTGCATCGATTTCAAGGAGGTATAAATGTATGAAACAATGGATTCGCGTAAAAAAGGCATTGCTCCTGTCGTTAATTTTGCTGATGGCTTGGCTGTTGCCGCTGTTTCAATGGAATGGAACAGTTATGTCGGCAGCGGCAATCTCTACAGATTATCCGGCACAGCTGATGCATCTTGCCAGCAAGGACAGCGCCAAAGTTCTGACAGCAAATGGAACTTCTGACGAAGCGGCACTTTCTCTGCAAACGCTGGGCAGTGATTTATCTGCATCATGGCGGTTCGATCGTGTCGGTTCGGATGGGAACGGTACTTTTTTCAAACTAGTCAACGCACAGTCCGGAAGGCTTTTGACGCCGCGAAATTATAACGTATCTGACAAAACAGATGTGATTTTGTACGGCAGTGAATCAGCACAATCTCAACATTGGTATGTTGTTCCCGTAAAACAAGATCATCTGGGCAATGATCTATACTATAAAATTGTGAATTATTCTGATACTTCTCTTGCCTTGACGCAGGGAACTTCCGGCATGACATTAGCCAAATACAGCGGAACAGACAATCAGCTCTGGCTACTTAATGCTGACGGATTACAGGGTTTTGCAGGATATTGCTTTGATGACAACACCGGCAACATCAAGACAGGGGACATTGGTGGTCTGTTCGGCGAAATCGTAGAGGTTTCCACTTTTGCCGATCTTAAGAAATATGCTACCGCTGATATACCCTATACCATTGTTGTCACGGCAAATATTCGTGTTGCCGCACTGCAAAAGGATTCCTCCGGACACAACTATTGTCCGGACGGACGAATTTATGTTCACAGCAACAAAACGATCATCGGCAGTTACGCGGCACATACTATGTATAATGTACAGTTCTGTACATCTTCCAATAACGGAACCGGAAACAATCTGATCCTGAAAAACTTTGAGCTACAGCACGATGCGGAGTCCAACGGCAATGATTCCATTGTTGTCTATCTCGGCTCTGGACAGAACATCTGGGTAGATCACTGCACCTTTGTAGGCCATAGCGATTATAATACAGCATCTACCGGACTACCAGACTGGGATAAGTTTCTGGCATGCTGCTATGATGCTGACTACACAACAGTTTCAGACTGCTCTTTCGGACTTCACGAATACGGTGTGATATTGGGGTATCCGGCAGATGATGAAAACTCTTATAAAACCTATAATAATTATCCCCGCATGTCCATTATCAGCAATCGCTTTGAAAAAACTCTAACCCGCGGCCCTGGGCTGATGCGTTACGGTTATTTTCATTCGCTGAATAACTATGTGAAAACATTCAGCATGGCATATACTGTGCACACAGCATCTAAGATTTTTGCAGAAAACTGTTATTATGAAGACGGCGGAAACGTTATCTGTGACTGGAACACAGTAACCTATCCCGGCTCTTATGCAGAAACAGGTTCAAAATCGGTGAACTGCAAGCGAACAACGATCGAGGGGTATGCACAGGACTGTACATGGCGACCAACTTCCAATTACAAAACCATTTCTCGCACTGCAGATGAGGCAAAGGTTTATTGTGAGAACTACAGCGGCTGTCAAAATGACAGAAATCATATGATGTATCTGCGATATGCAGTTGCTGGTGTGCCAAGTGCAAGCTATACAGAATCACCCAGTGCACCATTGGCAGAACTTTTTGCCGAGGGTTCTGCTTACCGTATTCGCAATGTCAACTCCGGCTTGTATTTGCAGGTAGCAGGTGCTGCCGCAAAAAATGGCACCAATGTGCAGCAGTGGGGATCAGATGAAATCGCAGTTCACGACATCTGGAAATTGTACAGTGCCGGTGAAGGGTACTACTATCTGGTTTCTGCAGTAGGGGACGGCGGAACATATGTGCTGGACGTTGCTGAAAAAAAGGCCGCAAATGGAACCAATATAGATATTTACACCTATAACGGCGGTGACAATCAGAAGTTTATGCTGACAAAAAACGGGGACGGCAGCTATCAGATTCGAACCCATATTTCAAATGGAAATTCTGTGGTAGAAGTAGAAAATGCCTCCCAAACCTCCGGTGCCAATGTGCAGCAGTGGGAAGTCAACGGTGCGAACTGTCAGAATTGGATTTTAGAGCCGACAACTGACCCCGGCTGCTCCATGAACACCGATGTGATCTATACCTTTGAAAATGCTGGTTCTGGTCTGGTAATGGATATCACCGATGGAAAAATGACAGACAATACAAATGTACAGCAGTGGTCGTCCAACGGGTTGAATTGCCAGAAGTGGACACTTCGTGCCTTTGGCTCTGGCAATTACTATTGGATTCGCTCACAGCAGGATAGTCATTATGCATTGAAGGCAGAGGGCAGCAAAAACGGCGGAAATCTGGCAATTGCAGCATGGTCCAATAAAGATAGCACTCAGTTGTTCCGGTTTACTAAGAATCTGGACGGATCCTACAGCATTTTGACACACGCTTCTAGTGATTCCTGTTATGTAGAAGTCGCCGATGCATCCACTGCAAACGGTGCCAATGTGCAGCAATGGGAACCGACCGGCAGCAGTTGTCAGAAATGGCAGACAAAGACAGAAACCACTACTGTAACAACTAAGGTAACTACAACTGTAACAACAACGACAACAACCAAAGCAACCACAAATACGACAACAGCCGCAGCAACTAGCACCACTGCTGCAACTGCTACAGAACCGCCTGTGATTTCCGGTGACATCAATGCAGACGGCAAAACGAATCTGGCAGATGTGGTGCTGCTGCAAAAATGGCTGTTGGGATTTCCTGAAACAAAACTTGCCAACTGGCAGGCAGGGGACCTGAATGCAGATAGAATTCTGAACGGATTCGATCTTTGCCTGCTGCGAAATAATGTGATATAGCTACCTGTACACTTTTGTGCAGTATTTCCTTTGCACAGAGTAATGCCTGTTCGTACCTGTCGAACAGGCATGCAGCAGAATATCAATTTCCCGGCGATGACAAAAGATTCACTTACTCATGTTCCCTCATGCTTTCCATGAAAATCGTCACGCATTTCCAGCCGTCGCTGAGATGCTGCCGTCTGTCCTACGGAGTGCAGCAGTTCTGTCAGCATTTTTTGCATAAATCGGCGGGTTTCCGGCTGCATGTCTGTCCATGCACGGAGCACACCAGAGAGCGTTCCTGCACCGCCGCCGATCAGATCTTGTATGGTATGGGCATTGGTTTCACTTTGCAGAATGTGGAAAATGGCATCGGTCAGCTTTTCTCGCTCCTCCGGTTTCATGCCCAGGATCCACTGCCGCAGCGAGGAATCCAGCAGCTTACTGGTGTTGGTGGTATCCTCGGAATAGTACCAGTCATTCCGGATCACACACCACGAGTATGGATCGTGCTGCAAAAAACCTTTTTGTGTGCTGTAAACTACCTGATATTCCTCGTCATGCTCCAGCAGCATGCCTACTACAGAAGCTTGTGGAACAAAGGTATACACTCGTTCCTGCAATTGCTGAAACTGCGGCTCAGCAAACAGGTCTGTCACAAAGCCTGGTCCGTCATTGTTATAGACTGCACGAATCCGCGGAAAGTCTTCCGGCTGCATCTGGACAGCTGCATAAACTGCCAGATTGCCACCTTTGGAGTGTCCGCCCACATAGACGTTGGAAAATCCCAGTGACAAAATCCCTCGCAGATACGCCGCCGCTGCTGCCTGTGACGGCACATAGGGCAGAAAAGACAAGTTGAAATCTTCCCGCCAGCCAGTCAGTGTGTTGTCTGTGCCACGGAATGCCACATAAACGGTATCACTGTCCAGCAGAAATGCAGTGGCGGAAAATTGCTGCTGCCGGGTTTCGCTGAACTGTTCTGCATAACGGAATAAACGCACTTCTCCGAAACGCCGGCTGGCTGCGGTCTGCCGAAGCAGGTCACGGTCAGTTTCTACCCGCACTTTCTGTTCTGCAGTGGGACGGTGTTCCCAGAGCCTTGCTGCATCCCGCAGAGAAATTGATTCCGCTGCGGTAAAGCCCTCTGCAATGCCGTCCCAGTTCAAATAGGACAGGCAGCAGAAAATCAGATTGTCCACGTGACAGAAAGGCGATTGTTGCATGGTCAGATCATCCCGCCACTGGCAATAGGTCAAGATATTTGCATCATACGTGGTTTTCATTGCAGTCACCTCAAAATCCATTTTGTTTCAGCTTTTGTACCAGCTGGCTGTACCATTCCCGCACGTCAAAGTCCGGAATATTTTCCCGATTCAGGTCGATCATATCCCCGTGGGAAACTCCCCGCCGCTTAGTTTCAGGCACCATGAGAAAAGGTGCCCACTCCAGCTTTGCCGATACAACCGGTACCAGGCCGTCGTTCTCTCCAGCTTTTCGCCGGTTCAGGAAATATCCCAGCCACAGCGGGAACGGGGCGGAAAATGCACTGTGCATCCTGGACATCACCGCCTGATAATAGACACCGGAAATAGGGGGATGTTCTGTATGAAATTTTTGACAGTTTTCGGCAGTCAATTCCCGCACACCAGCCAGAAAATCCGGATTCTGATCTCCCAATTTTGTAAACAGCCGGTTATACTTTGCTGCGATCCATCGTGCCACACCTGCCGGCACCTTTTGCAATAGATCGTCCACAAAGGCACAGCCATGATGCGGCGTATTGATCGTTGTCAGAGAAGCCACATACTTTGCCGCACCATATTCCTGCATGGCACAGCGGCAGTCCAGACCGCCTTTGGAATGGGCAATGACGTTGACCTTTTCCGCACCAGTTTCAGCAATAACAGACTGAATTTGTGCTGCCAGTTCCTTGGCACTGACGGAAATCGATTGTGCTGACTGCTGTTTTCCGTAAAAAATAGTTGCTCCGTTTCGAATCAGTTCTGCCGGAATCCGTCCCCAGTAATTGAAAAATTGCCAGTCCCGAAAAAAGATGCCGTGCACCAGCAAAATCGGATATCTGGTCTTGCAGATTTCTGATTCTTTTCGCATAACATTACATTCGGCTTTGGCACACTCCAGCTGCAATTCCCGTTTGGCAGTACGATAGACATGCCCCACCAGAAACAAATTTAGCAGCGGCACCCACCAGAGAAAAAAGAGGGCAACATGCCACGGCAGTTTCACCTGTGTGGAGTGCAGTGCAATATGCAGCAGTCCCTGAAATACTATGAACCAGCAGAGCAGAGAGAACACGCCCAGATCGATCAGCAGAATTACCCAGAACAATTTCACGCCCCAAAAAAGTGCACCGGCAGTGAGAAGTTCCAGACAAAACCAGACAGTGCTGGTGCGGAGCAGATCACAGCCGTGTGCCAATGAAGCCAGCTTCTTTTCTCCTGCTATGGTATGCACATGGGCAAACTGGAAGAACAGAAACAAGATACCGCACAAGATGCCGACAAGAATTTTCCAACCGACAGCGGCGTGCCATATGGCAAAAATGGCTGTCAGATTTCCTGTGCCCCAAAATGTCACCAGCCGAAGCAGGCAAAAGCCTAACGAATTCTTTTTCATCTGTATTCCTCTCTGTTCAGACATTTTTCATGTCCTATTGCAAAAAACCGGACCGGCAGTGCTGCCTAGTCCGGTTTTTTCTTTATTCATCAATATGGTTTTGTTCCTAGAAAATCAATCATAGAAACCATCATCTGGAGCCGGAATCGTTTCTTCCGGAACAGAAGGTGCCGCAGTAACTACTGGTGCCTGTGTAACAACAGGAGCATTTGGAGCCGGCGGCTGTGTCGCTGCCGGAGTGGTATATCGGGGTTTTGTTGCGTTACTGGTATTATTGTTGTAGTATGCCCGTGTGGTCACTGCCGGCTGATAGCTGTTGTCTGTATCGTCATCATATGAACCGTAGTTGTTATACGTATCATCATCTTCATAGACTGCCTGTGTGCCATAGATTTTCGCGGTAGTAATAGTTTCTGTAGTGACACGATTGGCATCGGTGGTCTTTCGCTCAAATTTAGTAGAAACTGCTGACGCTGTGGTTTCGCTGGTGATCTGGGTTTCTTCTGTGGAAGCCACAGTTACCACCAGAGAATCATTGACGTTATTGGCGGAACTGCTTTCCTGAATCGGACAGAGCATCAAAAAAATCAAGATCAGCATTGTCAATATCACAAAGCTGGAGCAGGTGATCAGCGTGATTTTGGTGGGGTGTGACAAGTTTGCAAAGAAGTTTTTCATATTCCAAAACCTTTCTGAAAAAGAAAATTTTACTGTTTTTACGCAAAGACATTTCACTTTATTATAATGGATTTTTCCGGAAAAGTCAAGCCTTTCTGCAATACTAGTGAAAATACAACAAATGAGATAATTTTCACCAAAACATTGAGATGAAATTTGTGCACAAGTACAATTTTTAAAAAAAGCTTGCTTTTCTTTGTAAAATGTGATATAATACAAAGTGTTGTATCGTCGTTGGATTTGACGATTCTTATGCACTGATTTGGAGAGTTATCGAAGTGGTCATAACGAGCTGCACTCGAAATGCAGTTGTCCGAAAGGGCACGTGGGTTCGAATCCCACTCTCTCCGCCATTTTTTCAAAAAGCCACGCAGTTTCGACTTTGTTTGAAATTGTGTGGCTTTTTAGTCTTGTTTGCAATATTGTGCACGCATTTTCGTATTTTACGGCCGAGTGCTGATATTTTGCATAAAACATCTATTTATAAAGCTTATAAAGCGGGAAAATCATTAAGG
>ERZ772889.2687-NODE-2687-length-13440-cov-5.111468_pt1 | contig 13440 bp, 9 predicted proteins | sample MGYA00512127_ERZ772889 | MGnify/ENA primary metagenome ERZ772889 (study PRJEB29015, sample SAMEA2737689) | human gut metagenome | biome: human gut; feature: human-associated habitat; material: faeces | place: China | collected 2012 ...
ACAGCCAACTTCCTGCAGGACTGCCCCAGCCCCGGCAAGGGCGGCAAGCCGCTGCAGAAATACGGCGGCTTTGCGCTGGAAACGCAGCACTACCCCTGCAGCCCCTCCCACCCGGAGTTCCCCTCCACGGTGCTGCGGGCCGGCAAGGTGTTCCGCGCCACTACCACACTGCGCTTCTTCACCGGCAAGCAGTGCGGGAAACTGTAACGACTCAGAACGGATGGCTGCCGGAAACGGACAGCCGTCCGTTTTCTTTCTCCCATTTGCACAAAGAGGGCCATCCATCCATTTGCGGCAGACAAAAAATGCTTTGAAATCAGAAATTGCAAAATTAAAGATGCAACAAAATTGCATGTAAATAAAAACCGCGTCCCTTGATTCTGCGCAGAGAACGTTGTATTCTTTAAGCAGGCCGGGGCACGCCCGGCCGCAGCTGAACAAGTGATAAGTGAGAGAGGTACTGGACTATGGCAATTTTGGTTTCCGGCGGTGCCGGCTATATCGGCAGCCACACCTGCATCGAACTTCTGAATGCCGGCTATGACGTGGTCGTGGCAGATAACTATTATAACGCTTCCCCCGTGGTGCTGGACCGCGTGAAGCAGATCACCGGCAAGGACTTCCGCTTCTACAATGCGGACATGACCAAGCACGAGGACGTGGAGAAGATCTTCACCGAGTGCCCGGACATCACCGCCGTCATCCAGTTTGCCGCTTACAAGGCGGTGGGCGAGAGCGTGTCCAAGCCCATCGAATACTACTATAATAACCTCAACTGCACGCTGGTCATCCTGGACGTGATGCGCCGCCACAACTGCAAGAACTTCGTGTTCAGCTCCTCGGCCACCGTCTACGGCGACCCCGCCAGCGTGCCCATCACCGAGGACTTCCCCGTGGGTGCCACCACCAACCCCTACGGCACCACCAAGGCTTTCACTGAGCGCATCCTGCAGGATGTCTGCAAGGCCGACCCCAGCCTGAACGTGGCCCTGCTGCGCTACTTCAACCCCATCGGTGCCCACAAGTCCGGCCTCATCGGCGAGGACCCCAACGGCATCCCCAACAACCTGATGCCCTACATCGCCAAGGTGGCGGTCGGCAAGCTGGAAAAGGTGCATGTGTTCGGCAACGACTACCCCACCCCGGACGGCACCGGCGTGCGCGACTACATCCATGTGGTGGACCTGGCCCGGGGCCATGTGTGCGCCATCCGCAAGCTGGAAACGAACTGCGGCCTGTTCATCTGCAACCTGGGCACCGGCAAGGGCTACAGCGTGCTGGAAGTGCTCCACGCCTTTGAAAAGGCCTGCGGCAAGCAGATCCCCTACGTCATCGACCCGCGCCGCCCCGGCGATATCGCTGAGTGCTACGCCGACCCCACCAAGGCCAAAAACGAGCTGGGCTGGGTGGCACAGTACGGCATTGAGGACATGTGCGCCGACAGCTGGAACTGGCAGCAGAAGAACCCCGACGGCTACAACACCGCAAAGTAACGCATGATTTCCAAAAGCCGTGCATTCTCTGAAAAGAGTGCACGGCTTTTTTCTTTGCCGGCCTTTTCTTCTGCCATCTATTGACATATTTCGCCAGTTAGCCTATATTACTATTGTTCGCAAAAGCTAACATTTTTCGCTCAAAGGAGCATGAAATATGACACTGAAAGAATTGCAGATCGGCAAGAGCGCGGTGGTGGACACGGTGGGCGGCACCGGGGCCCTGCGGCAGCATTTTCTGGATATGGGCCTTGTTCCGGGGGCGCAGGTCACTCTGATCAAGCTGGCCCCCATGGGCGACCCCATGGAGCTGCGCATCCACGGCTATGAGCTGACCCTGCGCCTGGATGACGCCGCACAGATCGGCATCATCCCCACCGAAAAGGTCCCGGCGGCCCCCGCTTTGGTGGATGATAAGATGGTGGACCACCCGGGTCTGGGTGAGGGCGGCAAGTACCACATCAAAAAGGGCGAGCATCCCCTGCCGGACGGCACGACCCTGACGTTTGCGCTGGCCGGCAATCAGAACTGCGGCAAGACCACCCTGTTCAACCAGCTTACCGGTTCCAACCAGCATGTGGGCAACTTCCCCGGTGTGACGGTGGACCGCAAGAGCGGTGCCATCAAGGGCCACCCGGAAACGGAGGTCACCGATCTGCCGGGCATCTACTCCATGTCGCCCTACTCCAGCGAGGAGATCGTCACCCGGCAGTTCATCATCGGCGAAAAGCCCACCGGCATCATCAACATCGTGGATGCCACCAACATCGAGCGCAACCTCTACCTGACCATGCAGCTCATGGAGCTGGACACCCCCATGGTGCTGGCCCTGAACATGATGGACGAGATGCGCGGCAACGGCGGCACGGTGCGCATCAACAAGATGGAATCCATGCTGGGCATCCCGGTCATCCCCATTTCGGCTGCCAAGAATGAGGGCGTGGACGAGCTGGTGGACCATGCCGTGCATGTGGCAAAATATCAGGAGCGGCCCGGCCGCATGGACTTCTGCAGTGAGGATGACCACGGCGGCGCGGTGCACCGCTGCATCCACGGCATCATCCACCTCATCGAGGATCACGCCAAGGCGGCGGGCATCCCGGTGCGGTTTGCCGCCACCAAGCTGGTGGAGGGCGACCACCGCATTGAGGAAGCCCTGAAGCTGGACCAGAACGAAAAAGAGATGATCGAGCACATCATCGTGCAGATGGAGCAGGAGCGCGGCCTGGACCGCGCTGCCGCCATTGCGGATATGCGCTTCTCCTTCATTCAGGAGCTGGTGGCCCAGACGGTGGTCAAGCCCCACGAGAGCAAGGAGCAGCTGCGCTCCAACCGCATCGACAAGTTCCTTACCGGCAAATACACCGCCATCCCGGCGTTTATCGCCATCATGGGTCTGGTGTTCTACCTCACCTTCAACGTCATCGGCCTGTTCTTCCAGAACCTGATGGAAGCCGGCATCGACGCCCTGACCGGTGCGGTGGACGCGAGCACGTCATAGCGCTCTGCCTCCCGCGCCGCGCAGCCGGAGAGCGGCGCGCACAGCAGAACCAGCGCCAGCAGTCCGGCAAAAAGCCGTTTTTTCAGATCTGTCATGATAATATTCCCTTCAAGCTCACTTCACTTTTATTATAGCGGAGCTGTCAAGTGATCCGTTTTGTTTCCTTCTTGTCGCTGCTTATCCGTTTTTTGTGCAGAGCGGCGAAGACAATTGTCCGCGCAGCGTGAATTTTTTTCAAAAAACAAGCAATTAGGGCTTGCATTTTACACTTCACTTCGCTATAATGGCGACTATAAGTTCATGAACACTTGTCTATTGTACATGGACAGAAGGAGGAAATATTCTATGAAAAAGATCATCGCTCTGCTTCTGGCTGCCGTTATGGTCATGTGCCTGTTCGCAGGCTGCGCGTCCAGCGGCGGCTCCAAGGTCATCAAGATCGGCGTGTTTGAGCCGCAGTCCGGCGACAACGGCGCCGGCGGCAAGCAGGAGGTTCTGGGCATCCAGTACGCCAACTCCGTCAAGCCGACCGTCACCATCAACGGCGAAGAATACAAGATCGAGCTCGACATTCAGGACAACCAGTCCTCGACCGACAAGGCCGTCTCCGCTGCCCAGCAGCTGGTCGCCGACAAGGTCTCCGTCGTCCTCGGCTCCTACGGCTCCGGCGTTTCCATCGCCGCCGGCACCTACTTCGCAAACGCCAAGATCCCGGCCATCGGCTGCTCCTGCACGAACGCGGCCGTCACCGCCGGCAACGATTATTATTTCCGCGTCTGCTTCCTCGATCCGTTCCAGGGCTCCGTCATGGCCTCGTTCGCCATGGAAGAGTTCGGCGCCAAGAAGGCCTACGTCCTGTCCATGCTCGGCGACGACTACACCGTCGGCCTGGCCAAGAACTTTGTAAAGGCCTTTGAAGAGGCCGGCGGCGAGATCGTAGCCGATGAGACGTTTGTCGAGGGCACGGCGGACTTCTCCGCGTACCTCAATAACGCCGTCTCCGGCGGCGCAGACGTCATCTTCGCGCCGTCCGCCATCGCCTATGCCCCGCAGATCATCGAGCAGGCCTCTGCACTCGGCGTCAGCCTCCCCATCCTCGGCGGCGACACGTGGGAGAACTCCGCGATCTCCGACGCGCAGAACGGCACCGATATGCAGGTCTTCGTCTCCACATTCTTTGACGAGAACGACGAGTCCGGTCTTGCTAAGGAATTCGTCTCCGGCTATAAGGCGTGGCTGAACGGCAATGCCCAGAACCTCACCAACAACGGCGGCAACGACGTTGTCGCGGCAGTCTCCGCCCTCGGCTATGATGCATATATGGCTGCGGTCGCGGCCATCGAAAAGGCCCAGTCCACCGACGGCACCGCCATCCGCGACGCGCTGGCCGGTCTGTCCATCGATGCCGTTACCGGCGCGCTGAGCTTCGATGCCAACGGCGACGCGGTCAAGAGCACCGCCTACATCAAGCAGGCCATCGACGGCGGCTTCCAGTTCTACAAGGTTCAGACTGCCGCCTGAGCATTTGTCCCGCAATACTGACCACAATGGTTTCCGGCCGGAGGAAATCCCTCCGGCCGGTACGCATTTTCATCCGGCAGCGTTCGAACCCGCTGCCGGATGGAACCATTCTTTTATCGCCGCGTCCAAGCTGGCCTGTTTTGACAGGCGGTTCGCGGTTTGGACATGGCGATAAACAAAAATCAGGAGGTTCCCCATGGGTGTTCTCAAGCAATGGCTGCCCTATGTCCTGTCGGGCATTTCGGCCGGCGGCCAATATGCGCTGATCGCCGTCGGCTATACGATGGTCTACGGCATTCTGCGCCTTATCAACTTCGCGCACGGCGATATCTTCATGGTCGCGGGTCTCATCATGGTCTATCTTTCGGCGACCATGCCGTTATATGTCGCGCTGCCCGTCGTCGTGGTGCTGACGGTCGCGCTCGGCTTCGCGGTGGAGCGCTGCGCGTACAAGCCGCTGCGGCAGGCTCCGCGTATGTCCGTCATGATCTCCGCCATCGGCGTGAGCTATCTGCTGCAGAACCTCGCGTATTACGTCACCGGCGGCGTCCCGAAGCAGTATCCCGAGCTGCCGTGGATCTCCGACACCATCACGATCCTCGGCGCGTCCACCAAGCGCGTGACCGTCATTACCCCGATCCTGACGCTGGCGCTGGTCGTGGCGCTCGTGGTTCTCATCAAGCGCACGAAGGTCGGCATGGCCATGCGCGCCGCGTCCAAGGATTTTGAGACGGCGCAGCTGATGGGCATCAAGATCAACTCCGTCATTTCCTTTACGTTCATCATCGGCTCCGCGCTGGCCGCCGTGGCCTCGTTCCTGTATTTCTCGAATTATACGACCATCGCCCCGGCCTCCGGCGCCATGCCGGGCCTGAAGGCGTTCGTCGCCGCCGTCTTCGGCGGCATCGGGTCGATCCCCGGCGCGGTCATCGGCGCGTTTATCATCGGCATCTGTGAGAACCTCCTTAAGGGCATGAAGCTGACGGCGTTCTCCGATGCGTTCACGTTTGCGCTGCTCATCGTCATCCTCGTCGTCAAGCCGACGGGCCTGTTCGGTGAGAAGCTGACCGAGAAAGTCTGAGGTGGAGCATATGGAAAAGAAAAAGGGCCTCTCCTTACAGACGATCCTGACCATTGCGGGCCTTGCGCTCGTCTATCTGCTGGCGTTCCTGCTCGACCGCATTCCGGGCGTGCCCATCATGCTCACGACCGTCCTGCGCAAGGGCGCAATTTACTCCCTCGTGGCGGTATCCATGAACCTTCTGAACGGCTTTACGGGCCTGTTCTCGCTCGGACAGGCGGGCTTCATGCTCGTCGGCGCGTACACGTTTGCCGCCATCAACATTTCAAGCGGCATCCGCTCGACCGTGTATCAGTATTATGACCCGCTGCTCAAGTTCTCCCTGACCGAGACGCTGCAAGGTGCGCTCGGCAATACGGCAGGCACGGTCCTCGGCGTGTTCATTTCGCTGCTGCTGGCGGGACTGCTGGCGGCAGTGCTGGCGTATCTGATCGGCCTGCCTGTTCTGAAGCTCAAGAGCGACTATCTGGCCATCGCGACGCTCGGCTTTGCCGAAATTATCCGCGCTCTTGTCCAGCTGGAGGCGTTCGCGCCTGTCACCAACGGCTCGCAGCTCCTGCGCGGCTTCCCGTATTTTACGGATACGTTCATGCCGTTTGTGATCGTCGGCATCTGCATCGCCGTCGTCGTGCTGCTTATCAACTCGACCTATGGCCGCGCGTTCAAGGCCATCCGCGACGATGAGATCGCCGCCGAGGCCATGGGCATCAACCTTGCCCACCATAAACGCATGGCGTTTACCATTTCCTCGTTCTTTGCCGGGATATCCGGCGCGCTGCTGGCCATGTATCAGACCACGGTGCAGGCCAATACATTCAAATCCGCCATGACGTATGAGATTTTGCTCATCGTCGTCATCGGCGGCATCGGCTCCATCTCCGGCAGCTGCATCGGCTCGTTCCTGTTCATCGCGTGCTCGGAGTGGTGGCTGCGGTTTTTGGACAACGAGACGTATATCGGCGCGTTCAAGGTCCCGCTGCTGCGCACGGGCTTCCGGATGGTCGTGTTCTCGGTCATCATCATGATCGTGGTGCTCTTCTTCCGCAAGGGCATCATGGGCACCCGTGAGCTTTCGCTGGCCGGGCTTGCCGACAGGCTGCGGAAAGAATCCGCGAAGGGAGGAAAACAGGCATGAGCACACCCGTCCTTCATGTGGAGCATATCACGATGCAGTTTGGCGGCGTCGTCGCCGTCAACGACCTGTCCATGGATATCTATCCCGGCGAGATCGTCGCTCTGATCGGCCCGAACGGCGCCGGCAAGACCACGGCCTTCAACTGCATCACCGGCGTTTACGAGCCGACCAATGGCCGTGTGGACTTCATGGGCGAACCCATCGTCTGCAACCATCCGCGCGGCAAGATGAAAAAGAGCTATGCGGGAGCGGAGTCGGAGCGTTATCTGTCCCTGCCGACCGTCTCCTACACGCCCGACAAGATCACAAAGCGCGGCATCGCGCGCACGTTCCAGAACATTCGTCTGTTCAAGTCTATGACCGTTTTTGAAAACGTCCTGACGGCCATGCACGTGCGCCGCACGTCCAATGTTTTTTCCGCCACGTTCCGCGCCAACCATAAGGAGGAGGCTGCGCAGCGCGAAAAGGCGCTGGAGCTGCTGAAAATCGTCGGCCTTGACGATGTAAAGGACGAGCTGGCGACGGCTCTGCCGTATGGCAAGCAGCGCAGGCTTGAAATTGCCCGCGCGTTGGCGACCAGTCCGAAGCTGCTGCTGCTCGACGAGCCTGCGGCTGGCATGAACCCGCAGGAGACGCTTGAACTGACCGCTTTCATCCGCAGCATCCGCGACCGGTTCGGCCTGACCATCTTCCTCATCGAGCATCACATGAATCTTGTCATGGACATCTCCGACCGCATCTATGTCATCGACTTCGGCAAGCAGATCGCGGCGGGCGTTCCGGCGGAGATCCAAAACGATCCGCGCGTCATTGACGCGTATCTGGGGGTGGACGAGGATGCGTAATATTCTGGAAATCAAGAATCTGGTCGTCTCCTACGGCGGCATTGAGGCCGTCAAGGGCATCGACCTGAAGGTCGAGGAGGGCAAGATCGTCACCCTCATCGGCTCGAACGGCGCGGGCAAATCGACCACGCTGAAGGCAGTCGCCGGACTGGTCAGGCCGAAATCGGGTGAAATTCTCCTGAACGACGCGAATCTGGTCGGAAAATCGACCGACCAGATCGTTTCGAGCGGCGTTACGCTCGTGCCGGAGGGCCGCCGCGTGTTCGAGAACCTGACTGTTGCAGAAAATCTGCGCATCGGCGCATACCTGCGCAAGGACCCGCTGGCGGACGATCTGGCCCGGGTCTACGACCTCTTCCCGCGTTTGAAGGAGCGTGCGTGGCAGCAGGCCGGGACGCTCTCGGGCGGCGAGCAGCAGATGCTGGCCGTAGGCCGCGCGCTCATGGCAAAACCGAAGCTCATCATGATGGACGAGCCGTCTCTGGGCCTTGCACCCATCGTCGTCCGGGGCATTTTCGAGATCATCCGCGAGATCAACCGCCAGGGCATCACGGTGCTTCTCATCGAGCAGAACGCGAACATGGCGCTCAAAATCGCGGACTGGGCCTACGTCATGCAGACCGGCTCCATCCTCATGCAGGGCCCCGGCGAAGAGCTGGCCGCCAACGAGGAGGTCAAGGCCGCGTATCTCGGCACGGCAAAATAAAAGAAGCGATTCCCCCGGCAGCCGCCGGGGGATTTTTGCGCGGCTCCGGTGCGTGCGGTTTTTACACATCTTTTCCTGCTTGCCTATTGCCAGATCCGGCTGTTTTGTGCTAAACTGGATTAAATTTTCAGGAGAATCCAAATACGGGAGTGTGAATCATGAGTCGGGAACCGAAAAACAACGAAGAGGGCTTCATGTATAAGCTTGCCAGCTTTATTGTTGACAAGCGGAATCTGATTTTTCTGATCGTCGCCATCGGGCTGGTGTTTTCCGTGTTTTCACGGAACTGGGTGCAGGTGGAGAACCAGCTTTCGGCGTATCTGCCGAAGGATTCGGAGACATACAGGGGCCTGCATCTGATGGAGGATGAATTCATCACCTTCGGCACGGCAAAGGTCATGCTTGTCAACGTGACCTATGACGAGGCGCAGGCCGTATCCGAGCGGCTTGAAGCGGTCGACGGCGTGCAGAGCGTTACGTTTGACGACACGAAGGAGCACTATACCAACGCCTCCGCGCTCTACAACATTACCTTCGACTATTCCGAGACGGACGAGATGTGCGAGACGGTCATGAACCGGGTCGAGGATGAGCTTTCCGGCTATGACATCTACGTCTCGGCGACCTTCGGCGATACCGCGTCCAAGACGCTGGCGCAGGAGATCGGCGTGATCGTCATCATCGTGGCAATCGTCGTCGTGTCCGTGCTGATCCTGACCTCGCAGACCTATGCGGAGGTGCCGGTGCTGCTCATTACGTTCATTGCAGCGGCGCTTTTGAACATGGGCACGAATTTCCTGCTCGGCACGATCTCGTTCGTGTCAAACTCCGTTACCATCGTGCTGCAATTGGCCCTGTCTGTGGATTACGCGATCATTTTCTGCAACCGCTATAAAGAAGAGCACGAAAAGCTTCCCACCCGCGAGGCCGTCATTGTCGCTCTGAGCAAGGCTGTGCCGGAGATCTGCGGCAGCAGCCTGACGACGATCGGCGGCCTGGTCGCGATGCTCTTTATGGAGTTCCGTCTGGGCTTTGACCTTGGCATCTGCCTGATCAAGTCCATTTTCTTCTCGCTGTTCGCGGTGTTCTTTCTCATGCCGGGCCTTCTGGTGCTCTTCGGCAAAAAAATTGACGCAACGCGGCACAAGAATTTCGTTCCCAAAATTCCGTTCGTCGGCAGGTTTGCCTATGCGACAAAGAAGATCATTCCGCCGATTTTTCTGGCGGTCATCATCGTCGCCATGCTCCTTGCGAATAACTGCCCGTATGTCTACGGCTTCAGCTATCTGGAGACGACCAAGCGCTCGGAGCAGCAGATCGCGGACGATCTGATGGACGAGACGTTCGGCTCGACGAATATGGTTGCCGTTGTGGTCCCGGCAGGGGATTACGCGGCGGAAAAGAAGCTGCTGGATGAGCTTGGGACATACGACGAGGTCGATTCCACGCTGGGCCTTTCCAATGTGGAGGCCATGGGCGGCTATATGCTGACCGACGCACTGACGCCGCGGCAGTTTTCCGAGCTGACCGACCTCGACTATGAGGTCGCAGAGCTTCTCTACGCGGCCTATGCCGCCGACGGCGGCAATTACGGCAAGATCATCGGCGGTCTTCCCAATTACTCCGTGCCGCTCATCGATATGTTCACCTTCCTCTACGGTGAAATGCAGGACGGCTACGTTTCGCTCGACGCCGATATGACCGAGACGCTGGAAAGCGCCTATTCGCAGATCACCAACGCCCGCAAGCAGCTGCAGTCCGACGATTATACCCGTATGCTCGTCTATCTGAACCTGCCCGTGGGCGGCGACGAGACGTATGACTTCCTCGACCAGATGCGCGTCGTCGCGCACAAATACTATCCGGACGGCGAGGTATACGTCGTGGGCGATTCCTCGTCCGAGCAGGACTTCAAGACCTCGTTCTCGCGCGACAACGTCGTCGTGTCGGTGCTGTCTATCCTGATCGTTCTGGTCGTGCTGCTGTTCACGTTCAAATCAGCCGGTATCCCGGTGCTGCTGATCGTGGTCATTCAGGGCAGTATCTGGATCAATTACGGCATCCCGACCATCACCAATAGCCCCCTGTTTTTCCTGAGCTATCTGGTCGTCTCGTCCATTCAGATGGGCGCGAATATCGACTATGCAATCGTTACGACCAGCCGCTTCATGGAGTTCAAGGACAAAATGCCCAAAAAGGACGCGATCATCGAAACGATGAACATGTCCTTCCCGACGATCATCACCTCGGGCCTCATGATGGCCATCGCCGGTATCCTCATTGGACAGATGACCTCCAACGCCGCTATCGCCGGTATCGGCGACAGCCTTGGCCGCGGCACGATTATCACGATCTTCATCGTCATGTTCATTCTGCCGCAGATTCTGCTTCTGGGTGAGAAGGTCATTGATAAGACTGCGTTCGATATGCCCTCTGCTGTCTCTTCGCATCAGTCTTCGGGACGCGTGCGCATCGACGGCATGGTGCGCGGCGAAATTCACGGCCAGATCAGCGGCATTGTACACGCGGTCGTGGAGGGGGACGTCAATATCAGCCTGCTCTCCGGCACGGCAGAGCCGGAAACCGCGGACGCGCCGCAGGCGCAGACGGAAAAGGAGGATGACGCGCATGAATAACAGAACGCTTCGGGCCCGCGTGGGTGCGGTGCTGCTGGTGCTGGCGCTTTGCCTGACCGTTCTCCCGGCAGCCGCGGCATCCGGCAGTATGCAGACCGTCTATCTGGACTCTGCTGAAGAGTTTGCCGCGTTTGCGAAAAACTGCTCGCTCGATACCTGGTCGCAGGGAAAAACCTTCATCCTGCGCGCGGATATTTCGCTTTCCGGCGTGGACTTTACGCCTGCAGCCTCCTTCGGCGGCACGTTTGAAGGACGCGGACATACCATCTCTGATTTCAATCTCACGGAAAATGCCAGCCCCGCCGGGCTGTTCGGCACGATCCTGCCCGGCGGACGCGTGGCAAACCTGAATGTCGCGGGCTCCGTGGCTGCGGGCGGCGATAAGATCGCCTGCGGCGGCATCGCGGGCGAGAACTACGGCAAGATCGTCTGCTGCACGTTCACCGGCATGGTGCAGGGCGACACGCAGATCGGCGGCATTGCGGGCCGCAATCAGGCCTCCGGCCAGATCGTCAGCTGCTCGTTCGAGGGCAAGGTGCAGGGCACGACCGCCACGGGCGGCATCGCGGGCCAGAATGCGGGCACCATCCGGCACTGCACGAATACAGGCAGCGTCAATATTGACAACATCGACTCTGCGCTGAGCCTCAGCGACATTCAGATCGACACCACGCTTGATCTTGCCAATCTTGCCACCACGCAGACCTTCCTCACCACGACCGCCACCGGCGGCATTGCAGGCCGGAATACTGGCCTGATCGCAGTCTGCGAAAATACCGGCACGGTCGGCTATGAGCACGTCGGCTACAATGTCGGCGGCATTGCGGGCGTGACGAGCGGGTATCTGCTCAATAATACGAACTCCGGCACGATCTACGGCCGCAAGGACGTCGGCGGCATCGCCGGTCAGGTCGAGCCGTATGTCGCCGTGACCGTCTCCGAGAGCACAAAGGAGCAGCTGCAGAACCAGTTGAAGGAATTGAAAACGCTCACCGATCAGGCAACCGCTGACGCAGGCGGTGCGGCAAGCGACCTCGGCTCCCAGCTGGCCGGAATGGGAACGTATCTCGACAGCGCCTCGAATGCAGCCAATAATCTCCGCGCGACCGCAACTATCGATGCGGGTGCGCTGGCAAACGGCGGCGTGAGCGGCGGGGCAGACCTCACCGTCGGGGACGCGTCGGCAGGCATTGGCGCCGTCATTGGTGCGGGAGCGGACGGCGGCGTCAGCGTCGATACGCACCCGCTGGAAATTGAAGGCCACAAGGACGCCGGGATCGGCGCGGGCGTGGGCGGATTCGTTGACCCGTCTGACATTTCAATCTCCGGCGGCACAGACGGCTCCGGCGCGCTCAGCGCGTCGCTGCAGATGAATGCAGACGCTTCCATGCCGGAGCTGGCAGGTGCGCTGAGCGGCATGGGCGCGCAGATGCGCGCCATCGGCTCACAGGCGGCGAATCTGTCCGAGACGCTGCAAAAAGACGTGCAGGCCGTCAGCGACAAGCTGGACGAGATCAGTACGACCGTCTTTGACGCCATGGACAGTCTGGAAAACCGCGACCTTGTGACCGACGGCTCGCAGACCGATCCGGAGAGCATCACCATGGGCGCTCTGCGCGGCTGCGAAAATACCGGCGCGGTGCAGGCCGACCGCAACGTCGGCGGCATCGCGGGCGCGATGGGCATGGAGGCTGGCGCTGACCCGGAAAGCGACGTCAGCCAGAGCCTGTCCACGACCGAGCGCAAGCAGTATGAGCTGCGCGCCGTTTTGCAGCGCTGCGTCTCCACGGGCGCAGTCACAGCCAAGAAGGACTGCGCGGCGGCGATCTGCGGCCGGATGGATCTCGGCCTGATCGACGGCTGCGAGGCCTACGGCAGCGTGGAGAGCCAGAGCGGCGATTATGCCGGCGGCGTCGCGGGCATTTGCAGCGCGGCGATTGAAAACTGCTGGGCCAAGTGTGCGCTTTCCGGCGGACGTTATGTCGGCGGCATCACCGGCACGGGTGTGACGGACAGCGTGACCGGCAGCGGCAGCACCGTCTCCGGCTGCGTGTCGCTTGTGTCCATCACCGGGTATTCCCAGTATGCGGGCGCGATCAGCGGCAGCAGCGCAGGTGCGTTCGCGGATAACGTTTTTGTCTCCGATACGCTGGCCGGACTTGACGGCGCAAGCGCTGCCGGACAGGCGGAGCCGGTCGCGTATGAAACGCTGCTGGAAAACGAAGCGCTTCCCGATGCGTTCCGCACCTTCACTGTGCAGTTCGTCGCGGGCGGGGAGGTGCTCAAGACCGTAGAAGTAAATTACGGCGAGTCCCTGCCGGACAGCGTGTACCCGGACATCCCTGCCGTCGACGGACAGTACGGCGAGTGGGACGTGCAGACGCTTGAAAATATTCAGTTTGACACCACCGTGACCGCGCAGTACCACGCCAGCATCGACGCGCTCCCGAGCGATGTGCAGCGGGCCGACGGCAGGCCCGTCTTCCTGGCCGAGGGCGCGTATACGAGCGCCGACCGCCTGC
>ERZ772889.2689-NODE-2689-length-13437-cov-4.144224_pt1 | contig 13437 bp, 8 predicted proteins | sample MGYA00512127_ERZ772889 | MGnify/ENA primary metagenome ERZ772889 (study PRJEB29015, sample SAMEA2737689) | human gut metagenome | biome: human gut; feature: human-associated habitat; material: faeces | place: China | collected 2012 ...
TTAACTTCATCTATATCTCCGTCCTTTATTTTGTAAAGCATTCACACACGTATTATAACATAAACTATATTACCCATCTCTAAATTTTCTATAAAAAAGCCCCCGGTACTGACACTACCGGGGGCTTCAATCTTTGTTCTTTTGGAACTATTATTATCTCTTACAGATATTTCTTCAGAGTCTCAACCTTGTCCAGATGCTCCCATGGAAGGTCAACATCTGTACGACCAAAATGACCATAAGCTGCTGTCTGTTTGTAGATCGGACGGCGAAGGTCAAGCATCTTGATGATACCAGCCGGACGAAGATCAAAGTTCTCACGAACGATCTCAACAAGCTTGGTCTCAGAAAGTTTACCGGTTCCGAAAGTATTCACACTGACAGATGTCGGATGAGCAACACCGATCGCATAGGAAAGCTGGATCTCGCACTTGTCAGCAAGACCTGCTGCAACGATATTCTTTGCAACATAACGGGCAGCATAAGCAGCAGAACGGTCAACCTTTGTGCAGTCCTTACCGGAGAAAGCACCGCCGCCATGACGGCCTGTTCCACCGTAGGTATCAACGATGATCTTACGTCCTGTCAGACCACTGTCACCGTGAGGTCCGCCGATTACGAAACGGCCTGTCGGGTTGATGAAATATTTGGTATCAGCGTCAACCATATCAGCCGGAATGATGGCATCAAAAACATATTTCTTAATGTCCTCATGGATCTGCTCCTGAGTAACATCCGGGTCATGCTGTGTAGAGCATACAACAGCATCGATTCTCTTCGGTTTGCCAGCCTCATCATACTCAACGGTAACCTGAGTTTTTCCATCTGGTCTTAAGTATTTCAGAGTACCGTCTTTACGAACCTTTGTCAGCTGCTGAGCAAGCTTATGTGCCATGTTGATGGCATATGGCATATACTCCTCAGTCTCATTGGTAGCATAACCGAACTGAAGTCCCTGGTCACCGGCACCGATGGAATCCAGTTCGTCCTCGTTCATATCGTCCTCTTTCTGCTCAAGAGCTTTGTCAACACCCATAGCGATATCTGTGGACTGTTTGTCAAGAGCTGTGATAACTGCACAGGTATCTGCATCAAAACCATAATCAGCATTGTCATATCCGATCTCACGGATCGTATCACGAACAATCTTCTGGATATCAACATTAGCCTTGGTTGTAATCTCACCCATAACAAGTACAAGACCTGTTGTAGTAGCAGTCTCGCATGCAACACGGCTCATCGGATCCTGCTCCATCATAGCGTCAAGGATGGCATCAGAAATAGAGTCGCAGACTTTGTCAGGATGTCCTTCAGTTACAGATTCAGATGTAAATAAAATTTTTTCCATGTTCTTCTCCTTTTGTAATAAAACAACGGTTATAGACATAAAAAACAGCCCGTACAATCCGGACTGTTTAAGTTCTGTAAACAATCCTCTTATTGTTCGATTGCTCGCTCAGGTTGGCACCTTCCAGATCATTCCGGGGTTGCCGTGGCTTCACAGATCCTTTGTATCTCCACCACTCTGAATAAAAGGCTATCTTTTATAAAATTACTGCAACACATACAATATACTTCTCATCCCTAAATGTCAAGAAATTTTTTCTGCAAAATTCTCTTTTGATAAAAAAAAGACAATATCATGAAAACCTGTTGTTTATTCCACAAAGAAAGACCAGACATTTCTGCCTGGCCTTTCCTCATGAGCATCCTCTATGAGGAGCTCTTATTTTTTCTTTTTTCTCTTTACCGCAATTCCTGCTGCACCACCAATTACCACTGCTGCTGCAAGAATTCCAACCCATACGCCAATCGGTGTATCATCTCCGGTCTTTACAGAAGTACGTCCTGTCGTTCCTCCGTTATCAGATGTACCACCGCCTGGTGTATTGTTATCCTGAGAAGGTGTCACAGAAGGCTGTGTTCCCGGTGTCGGTGTCGGAGTCGCTGTCGGATCAGGTTCTGTCTCCTGGCTGTTTGTAATCTCAATGCTGTTGATATAGCTTTCGCTCTTATTCAGAACTACATCGCCTTCACCACTTACGTCAAACAGGAATGTGTCCTTATCAATCGGATTTCCTTCTTCATCTGTCTCCATTACTGTATAAGTAACAGAATCCGGTTCCTCATTTGCCTCGAAAGAAACCTCGGCCCTTACTGAACCATTCTGTTCAAGTTCTACATTATTGATCAGTGTAAGTGTTCCATCAGACTCTTCTCTGAAAATACCGGCATAGAAAGTATCCGCTACTGTATCTTCGTTTCCGTCGACAAGGACTTTCTTGGTAATATCAATATATCCTCTTAAGGAGAATCCATCCGGAATAAAATAATAGTAGTTATTTACATAGGACACGGATTCCGCGGTACCACTCCTGCTGACTGTAGCTTCATTGGACTCATTCTCATCAGGATCTGTAACATTGTAATAAAATGTATTTCCGTCCTCCACTTCGATCACATCATTGATCGTCATCGGATCTCCGTTTTCATCCAGCTCAAATATATAATAGGTTCCATCCGGCACATTGGACCAGGTCGCTGTTCCACTGTGTGCATTGACAAGATGAATATCCTTCATATAATCACTGCGAAACGGAATGGTTCCATCTTTATCCAGAAACAGGCCAACCTTATAAACCGCATCATCTGCTTCCATGTCAAGAACATCAAAATTCTTGTCAATATAAAACAGCTGCTTGGTAACCTGAATTTTCGTTTCTTTTCCACTGTCATTTGTTACAGCTTTCGGATATGCCTGAACATCATAGGTCCATCCGGTTCCCTCTTCTGCAAAAGGAACCGAAAGAAGCATTGGGGAAACAGACACCTTACCATCCCGGTTATCCTGTACAATCAGATACATGCCTTCCTGCTGATTGCTGTACACGATTTTTCCCTGTGCGTCTGACTGCTTTTCAACTCCGGTAAGCCCGATCTTTTTTACTGCGGCAGAAAGAGTCTCTGCGGCAGAATACCAGTCTTCCGCTGTTTTCAGATTTTCAAAATCGACTCCCGTAAACTGAAGCGCACTGTCTGCCACAAAATGCACATTTCCATCATAGGATACACTTCCTACTTTATAGAGTGTCAGCTTTACATTTGGAATCGGTTTCTGGGTTCCGTCATCTCCGGTTTCCTGAACGATCAGGCTGATATTTCCTGTTTTTCCAGCTTCATAATTGCCGGCCAGAACTATCTGTGACAGACTGCCGATCAGCATTACGCCCATCACCAGAAATGCCAGAAAACTGCTAAAAAAATTTTTCCGCTTAGTTCTCTTTTCCACTTTTTTCTGCCTCCTCTTTTTCTCCCGATCCCCGCCTCTTTTCACCGCGACGGACAATCAGATAAACCAGCAGTATCAGGATAACAAGCACTACACTTCCCGCAGCCAGAACCTTTTTCGGATCTGTCTTTGCAAGCATCTGCGGAACTGTCTCATTACTTTCCTCTTCTTCCACATATTTTGTACGGATTCCCCGCACAAGAAGTCTGTGTGTATTTACACCATATGGGGTACAGGTGACAAGGGTTACAAGATCTTTTCCTTCTACGATATCCAGTTCACTGGTTTCATCCGGAAGAACCGTCTTGATCTGATCTACTTTGTAGGCCAGATTTTTTCCAAGAATATGCAGAATAAAAATATCCCCTATTTCCATCTGATCCAGGTCTGTAAAAAGCTTCGCATTGGGAAGGCCTCTGTGTGCCGCAAGTACCGCATGTGTACCTGCTCCTCCAATAGGAAGGCTGGTTCCCTCTACATGCCCCACACCTTTTTCCAGGACATTTTTGCTCAGTCCGTGATAAATCGCAAGCTTTGCCTGAATTTTTGGAATTTCAATACTTCCCATCAGACCATCGCCATTGGGATCAAGAACCTCATCATAAGGATGTGTCGGTTCATAATCCTTTTCCTCATCAAAAGCGTCCACAATGGAATTCACAGGATGTTCCGCATTGTATTCTTCTGCCTCTTTCCAGAGCTTCTCATAATTCTCTTCTGAAAGATTCGAAGTCGACTGTTCATATTTGCTGATCAGTTTTGCATTCCTGTACTGATTCCACATATCACTGAATGTAGGATAAAGAAAAATTCCTGCCCCTGTCAGAAACACTGCTGCTATAAAAATATTAAGGACAACATTTCCTTTTTTCTTCTTTTTCTTTTTTGCCATAAATTATTTCCTGCGTCGTTTTTTGTTCTGAACAGAATTGATTACTGTTACAAGAACAGCTGCAATCACAATTCCGATTACAACACAGAGAAGGATCATCGGAAGAGACGGATTGGTAGCTCCGCTGACTTTCTTCTCTGATTTTTGCGCTTCTTTCGCAGCTTCTACAGTTATTCTGTGTCCCCGCACAAGAAGTCTGTGTGTATTTACCGCATACGGAGTACAGGTGACAAGTGTCACATAATCTTTTCCCTCTGTGATTGCCAGAGACTCTGTCTGGTCCGGCAGAACCGTCTGAATCTGATCTACTTCATAGGCAAGTGTCTGATTCAGAATATGCAGATAAAAAACATCTCCTTCTTTTACAAGGTTCAGATCTGTAAAAAGCTTTGCACTGGGAAGTCCACGATGTGCGGAAAGAATTGCATGGGTGCTTTCTCCGCCAACCGGAAGACTGCTGCCAAACAGATGTCCGGCACCCTTCTCCAGCGATTCATCTGTTGTGTAATGATAAATTGGAATCTTCACATCGATCACAGGGATCTCCACATATCCCATCATACCATCACCATTCAGGTTGAGAAGAGATTCGTATGTACTGTCTTTCTCTCCATCTCTTACAGAAAAAGCATCCGGTACACTTTCCTGTTTAATCTGTTCGTTATATTTCTCTGCTGCCTTCCACATGCTGTCGATCTTCTCCGAATTCTCATCCGAAGAAACACTGCTGCTATATTTGCTGATCAGGATATTATCCCTGTGTTTATTCCAGGCATCGCTGATCATCGGATACAGCAGTATGGACAACCCTATCAGAAACAGCAACCCAAGTCCAATATAATTTTTCTTCTTATTCTTTCTCATAGGTTTCTCCATACTGTTGTATTACCGTTTCCGGCCTCCGAAGAGGCCGGGCGGTAACTGATTTACTTAATTATTACTTTGGTTCTGTTGTTTATAAATATTCAGAAAAAGCTGACCAAATGATCTGTAAGGATTACTCCTCAGATGTTCTTCTGCGGCTGATGAAGAAAGCACCAGCTGCAACAGCCATAACTACAACACCGATAATAGTGAAGAGGTATGTTCCCATTCCACCTGTGGATGGAAGAGTGCCCATCTTGGTATTTACGATCTCAGTTGTGGAAGATGTTCCATCAATCTTTGTAATAGTGCCGTTATTGTAAGTTGCTGTATAAGTAGATCCTGGATTTCCATCAATTGCAATAGTATAAGACTTCAGAGTACCATCATCATTATATGTTGCACTAATCACTACTGTATGTTCCTGTGTATCAAGAGTAAATCCTTCCGGAGCTACAGTCTCGACAAGTTTGTAAGTACCTGCATCAATACCCTTGAATGTCATATGACCATCTTCGTCTGTTGTAGCTGTATAAACCTTGTTGGAATCAGTTGTGCTTGTAAGAGTAAAGGTTGCACCTGTAGCTACGCTTGTTTGGGTATTAGAATCAATCTCCTCTTTACTCTTTGTAGAAATAACTTTTCCGTTCTCATCAACTTTTACAAGCTCTGTTGTTTTTCTGTTATGTTCTGTTTTGGTTCCGTTGATATTTCCGTCGATTGCAAATGTATAGTGGTATGTTTTCTTCTCATCTGTTCTTGCAGTTGAGTTACTTGACGGATCATTTGAATACTCTACATATACAGTATTGGTATGTGCGTCAAAGTTTACTTTTGTGTCATCTGTTAATGTAGCTGTATAAGTTACCTCTACATTTTTTCCACCATTATTGAGGATAAATGTTTTTGCAAAGGCAACTTTAACTGTCTGTCCTTCAGCCTGCAGTGCAAATGTATCGTCACCTGCCTGAATAACATCATCACCAACTTTTACTACAACACTTCCATTTTTTACAGCAAGTCCATTTAATGTATCGTTGATGGTATAAGTTACATTTGAAGAATCATTGTTGTATTCTGCACTGTACTCAGGAATTGTTGAAGTAATTTTGTAGTTTACCTCATCATCGATTGCTACATCATCACCTTTATTATTTCCAGAGCCTGAATTTACAATTGTTTTGTCTACAGTTACTTCATTGGATTTTGCATAACCTTCAGTTCCGTTTAAACTCCATTTCTGAGATGCATCAATCGGATTGGAAGTCATGGTATTATCGGTTCCGCTTACGCTGTAGTAAACACCTGCAAGCATCGGGTTATAAACTTTTGCCGGTTTTGTATTATTTGCACCAGCAGTTACAAGAACGATCCAGTAACCTGCAGCAACATCTGCAGTATAAGTAGTTCCATTACCTGTAAGTGTTACTCCACCGCCATTGCCTGCAACAACTTTTGCCAGAGCTGCAACCTCATCAGCTGTCGGAGCTAAAACATCCGCAATATCATAACTGGAATTTACTTTCTCATATCCCCGAAAACCTTTTCCAGCCTGATATTTTGCTTTTGTGATCTGGTACGCAGTTACTGTTAAACCTGCTTCTACGTTATTAACAGTAATTGTTGCCCTATCTGCCGCTGTAGGCTCCTGACCATCAGCAAATACTGCGGTGCACATAGACAGAACCATAACTGCTGCCATTAATAACGCACCAATTTTCTTGAATAAATTCTTCATAATAGTCTCCTTTCTTTCTATCCCTTTTCCTTTTTCATTCTCCTCGTATTTCCCTTTACAATAATGAGTCACGATCTTTTTGCTTCTTCCTCCCTCCGTTTATTTTTTATAAACAACAGGAGTGCAGTCGCAAGAATCGCCACACCACTGATTGTAAATCCATAAATTCCAGGGCCACCGGCACTCGGTAAGTTATAAATTTTGTTGTTTTTGATTGTCAGTACATTACTTCCATCGGAAGAACTTAAAGACCACATGGTATTCTCTGTCTGAAGAGTATTTCCATCTGCGTCTGTAAGAACAATTGATCCGTTTTCCTGTCGGAAGTAAATCTCATCTGTCAGCAATGTACATTTTTCCGGTGCCTTGGTTTCCACCAGGTAATACTGCCCTGGTGAAAGATTTCTCAGAGCTTCTTCCTGATAATCGTTGTCAATCACAATTGGATCTGAATTTACTTTACTGTATCCGGTTCCGTTACGATCTTTCTTATACAGATCGAATTCCGCACCTGCCAGCCTTGTCACACTGTCATCTGTACTGTTCAAAATCTTAACCAGATCAAGATCCGCAGTAATTTCTGTATAGGTGTTTTCAATTGCAACTTCTGCATTGCGTCCATCTGTAATTTCATAGGTTCCTGTTGCAAACATCGCCCACTGTTTCGGATATTCAAAATGCAGGATATCTTTGCAGTCATAACGGATTTTTGCACCTCGGAAAATCATGGTTCCTTCGATGCCTTCTCCACTGTAGAAATAACAGTTATCCAGTGTTGCATTGTTATCAAATCCATTAAGCGATTTAATAATCTTTATAATTGCCAGTCTTTCATTGATGCTTGCAGGCTGTCGGGTCCATACAAAAGTTCCCTGCCCATTGGTTAACTTAGCAACAATTAAATTCTGCACGCCAATGGAATAATTCTGTTTATTACAGTTGGTAACTTTGTCTTTTCCTACGTAATTATAAGTTGAAGCCTCTGTGATAACATCCACACCATTCTGTTCCGGATTCTGAACAGTGTTTCCATTGATCTTTACTTCCGAAGTATATCCGTTTTTGTTGTAATTGCTCTCTGTAACGTGATACGTACCTGTTCCACATCCCTCAATTTTCCAGGTATAAGTCCAGGTGGTACCGCTTCCTGTTACGAACGCATCCCTCCTTAAGTAAAGATCCTGTGTGAAATCAACATAAGTATTGGTTTCTGTATCCAGTTTCTTTCCGGTTACCGTGATCTTATATGGAGGTTCCGCATTTGCAAGTTCCCCGATCTCAGCATCCGTAAGACCTTTAAAGGTTTTTGATATTCTGATAAATGTCTGATCCTGTTCCTGGCCCTGATTCTTCGGAGTATTGGTAACAACCACATTCGCGTCCTGACCAAGTTTGATGCTTCCATCTGCTGTATGACCATCAGCGTCTGTAACCACAGATGTATCAGCATTATTCACTGCTTTGTCAGGAGTATCATACTTCTCGGAATCCAGATTTACTTCTTCAACCCGGAAACTTGTCCCGGAAAGAATACTTGTTACTGCAACTGTGTATCCGGCAGGTACGCCGGTTACAGTTCCATCGTCTGTTGTCTTGCGGCCACAGACAATTGCATCACTTCCATTGAACGTCGGCGCACCGGATGCATTGTAATACCAGTAATTTCCATCCTCATCCTTCAGGTAATAATCACCGTTTGCATATGGCACCAGGACATTATCCTGGTTGGAAAGCTGAATGCGGAAACTGAATGTATCATCTACATAGATATCATCTTTGATTTTTTTCGTAATCTGAAGCTCACGGCTGTTGACTGCCGAACAGTTATTGGTAAATACTACCAGTGGTCTGCTGGCTACAGTAGCTTCGCCCGCTGTTATATTTCCGGTCTGATCAGTGATTTCCACTTTATTGATAAATACCTTATCATATTCCTCACTCTTTACACCAATCTCCCGTACTATATACTTTCTGTTTTTCTTAAGTCCTGAGAAAATCGCCCGTTGTCCAGGTTTTAAAGTGAAAACTTTTTTGTACGTTGTTTCACCGATTGTTTCAGTATTAAACGTAACAGATGTATTGTTTTCATCATTTAAAACTGCCGAATCCAGATATACATAATTCGTATCTGAATATGTTTCCTTCTCGCTTATCGGATCTGTAGACACAATATCCTGTGCAAGTAACTGGAATTTAAAATCTACATTTGCATATTTCTCTTTATCTGTGTTGCTGAGCTGTTTTTCTACTGCAACGGAACCTTCCGGCATTGTTGTCAGATTAAATTTCAGATGACAGTTGGAAGCTCCCTGACCTCTCTCAAGATAATAGAAGTTAATCGTGTGTCCACTGTAATCAGAAAATGTATCCCCCTCAAAATCAGCAGTAGATTCACCTGCATTCTGGAATAAAGTTTTCAAAGTGGTAGAAGTTGTATTTCCGACTTTAACTGCACCTGTCTTAAAATTAATGCTGCCGGAAATCGCATCATGGATTCCACCGATATCCAGAACAAGAACACCGTCAATGTATACCCACACATCATCGTCACCGGAGAATTCAAACTGCATATCTTTTCCATTAACCAGTCCATCTTCAGGCTGGATAAAATCTGCTGACATTGTCATACCGAAATGATAATCTACAGTTTTACTTCCAGTTCCGGATTCTATATTTCTTATACCATTGCTGAGCGTCCCACAATCACTTACCAGTGGGTTAAACGGGAAAAAGCCACCCGTATCTTTACCACCGCCTGTATCATTTGCTTTCTGACATGTAGCCGGTATATCATAAACCTCAAAGTTACTTCCATTCAGATACGCATAATTTAATGCACTGTTATATTCATAATAACCATCCGCATCTTTCGTGAACAATTTATTTACATCAGGATAACTGGTTTTTCCCGCAACCTGGTCATTGGAAAACAGATAAGAAGCACTTTCACCATTTCCTACCGCAAGAACCGGATATGTATAATTTCCATCCGAATCCTGTCCCATAAGGTTGCTCATGATTCCCTGATATGGTGCTTTGCTTCCTATATTACTCAAAAATCCAGTCCACCTGTTGTAATCACTCTCATTATTGGGTTTACCATCATTAAACTTTAACGTATGATTACTGTTAATTGAATTGTCATAATCAAACAGATTTACTGTGATACCGTCTTTTCGGTTATCAACCGTATTGAGTTTACCGCTGTATCTGGCAATTTCATTATAGACAAGATATACATCCGCTGTTTTTCCGGTAGTATAAATATACCAGCTGTTTCCGCTCTCATACCACCAGTTCTCGCCCTCTTGATTCTGGATATTGTTATAGCTTACTGCCGTCGCGGTTTCCTCCACTCCATCCTTCAGCACATAACCATAACTATAAGCACAGTCTTCTGCCTTGTATGTTTCTGCCAGCTTTTCAAGTTTTATATTATTGGAATTATTATATGTTGTAGTATAGGTAATATCACTGCTGTTCAGTTCCACTGTTGTTCCGTCCAGATTCTGACGCATCCTGTGAACATTCAGCGTATAATCTACATTATTGACTTTCCATATAATAGAAAACGTAGAAAAACTCTCTGTCTCAAACTCGGCTCTGGTAACTTCATTCCCATCGGTTGTCTCAACATTTCCCTGGCCTTGTCCGGTCATGTCCACAACTTCTTTTACCTGGCCGTCTGCATCTTCTGATAAATGTACAAGAGAAACTTCACACTGCTGAATATTACTTTTTACAGTATCCTCAGAAGAATCAGAAGCAGAATCCGCAATGGAGTCATCACTGTCTGAAACATCTGCTGCTTCACTTTCATTTTCAGGCTCTGCAGTATTTTCCTGATTGGTAATCTCTTCCGGAACTGCTGCCTGTGTATATGCCATGGAAACTTTTACTTTACCATCCTGTGGTTCAATCTTGTTTCCATCTTTATCGGTAAAGAAAATATCATATGCCAGGAAACCGGCAATAGAATAATTTTCCTCTTTTGCTTTGGCTTCCAGCTTCTCTGATACATCAGAGTACTGTGTATTTCCCTTATCAATAGATGTTACATTTAATTCCGCCTCATCTGGAAGAACTCCTCTGGCTGCAGTCGCTGTGATCTCTACATTATCTATGGTCTTTGTGTAAGTAACCATATCTTCCTGTGTCAGATCCGTAACCTCCTGCTCTTCCTCCGGAACTTCTGTTACTTCTGGCTCTTCTGCAGGTGTTTCCGTTACTTCCGGTTCCTCTGTCACTGTCGGCTCTTCAGTCGGTGCTTCTGTTAATGTTGGCTCCGGTGTAACTTCATCGCCCGAAATATCCACATTGTCACTGTTATTCTCTGAATCAATAGGTGATTCATCATTTTCAGCTTCGTCTGCAGCTGTCTCAGGGGAATCCCACATTACTGCAAACACTGCTGCATTGCCGGTTTCTGCCTGAATCGTCTGAACCTTTTTCTCTTCTGTTACATTCAGAACTTTCAGATCTTCGTCCGGCTGTAAAGTATTAACTTCTGTCTCGCCGGTGCTGCTGTTATAACGAAGTTTTTCAACAGTTACACTCGTATTGGCTGCATCGGTAAGTTCCGGTGCTGCCGGTGTCTTGTATTCAATTGTTACCTTCACTCTGCCGTTCGGCTCAACTCTGTTTCCGTCAGCATCTGCAAAATATACATCTAACGCAAAAAAGCCCCGCAGGCTGCTGCCTTTGTCTTCGGCTGCCTTCGAAAGCTTCTGAGATACTGTATCATAAGATACAGATGTATTCTCGTTTACAGTATCAACTCTCAAAGATGTATTCTGCGGAAGAGATCCCTCTTCCAGTGCCTCTGCTGTTACTTTAACAGAATCATTTTCATATGTAAGCATAGTTTGTTGCGCCTGTTTTTCCTGGTCTGCGCTGCTTACATCCGGTGTCGATTCTTCGGCTTCGGGTCCCGATGATCCTTCACCATCTGTGAACAGATCATCTGTTCCATCTCCAAATGTCTCACTCGCGGAGATCGTGTATGCACTTGGCACACAAGATACCATCAACGCCAAAGCCACCATAAATGCCAGGATTTTTCTGAACTTATCTTTCCTCAATTTCTTCATACCTTTCCTGCTTTCCTGTGTGTGCATTAACGTGTACTATAATTCTTATTATTTTTCTTCCGTTTATATTCCTCTCTTCTTAAAAAAGCTTCAGGTTTTTTATCTGGTAATTAAAGCTGTTTCATACCGCAAACATTTTATATTTACAGGATTCTCATGTCAATACAAAAAACATTTTTGGTATCCAATGATATCCAGATAAAAACTTTGGCTTCTTCTCCTTTCTTAAATATCGTTCTTTTTTGTTTTTGTTGAATATTTTTAAGTATTGTCTGATTATTTGTGTTATTTATTATAACGTGAACCCAATTGTTACGTAAGGCCCATTTGGCTACAAAAAGGTGCCTTTGAACATCAATTTAACATATATTGTTTCAATTCCTCACGTTTCTTTATATCCAGCTTACAGAAAATATCCGTAAGATGATGTTTCACCGTATTCACAGAAATCCCCATATGTGCTGCAATTTCTTTATTCGTCCATCCACCACTTGCCTGCATCGCAATTGAAAATTCCATAACAGTCAGTTCATCGGTCACTTTGTTCTTCGTTTCAGGATTATGCACTGCCATCCATCCTCTGCTGAAAGACAGTACTCCATCTGTAATCCTTTTGTAGGCATCCGGATCATTTTTCCGAATGCAAACCTCTATCAGTCCCTGAAGGAGTCCATGATGTTCTATAAACGGCTCTGCAAAATCATCCTTCTCCGCCATTTTCCATCCTTCCATCAGATCAATCTGCGCTTCTTTTTTATACCTTCTGTTAATTCTGCACGTCGACATCATACACCGGAGATAAACCATACTGATCGGATAAGTCTCCCTCGTCATAAACAACGCTGCTTTACACATTCCATAAGCACTCCAGTACTCTCCGTTCAGATAAGCCTGATGTGCCAGTACATACACCGCAAAAAGTCTCAGCCCCTCAGAAAGAATGCCACTGTATTCCCACAGCGGCGGAATTCCTTCTGCTGGAAGATGAAGAAGCACCGCACCAACATATCCTGCCAGTACACAAGATGCCTGCAGTTCCTCCGAAATCTCTTTTTTCATTGCCTTACTGATGCATTCCTGAATTCCCTGCAGACCTCGCTTCGAAGCAACCGATCTGCCAAGTGTCAGATTTGCATAACAATAAAGCATACACGCCGAAAGGCGCAATTCCATTTTTTCATTTTCCAGATACAGTTCTGTAATCTCACAGCACTCTTTTGCTCTGCCCGTAAAATAATACAACTCAGCCATCGCAATATTTCTGAAATCTTTATCCTCAAACTGCTCCACTGTCTCCAGGGCTTTTCCCGGTTCAAAAGAAGAATTTAAAAGCGGAAGTACCGTATATTTATTCATTTTCCACCCTCCGTGGTCATTCCAGTATTCATTCAAGAATCTCCGCAATGAAGTTATTCTCTGAAGTCTCCGAATCTCAAATTTATGCTGTTTTTTAGTTATACGGATATTCAAAATCCGTCGTTTGTCCCGTTCATTATAGTAAAAAACTATTAAGAAAAAAGTTAATTGATTTTGTGGCTAGTGATAATCATTGTAACAAAGAAAG
>ERZ772889.2693-NODE-2693-length-13421-cov-19.983540_pt1 | contig 13421 bp, 8 predicted proteins | sample MGYA00512127_ERZ772889 | MGnify/ENA primary metagenome ERZ772889 (study PRJEB29015, sample SAMEA2737689) | human gut metagenome | biome: human gut; feature: human-associated habitat; material: faeces | place: China | collected 2012 ...
CAATCCGCCGTTGGCCAGCAGGTATTGGAAAACCTTGCCGCAGCAGTAGATGGACCAGCAGTTGGGAGTATTATAAAGGGAGTCGGCGTCAGCGTGGGTCTTGTAGCGGAGATAGGTGGGGACGAATTCCGGCAGATCCTCCCGGATCAGGTCCTCCCGGATGATGACAATAGACATACCGGCGGGGCCTACGTTCTTCTGGACGCCGGCCCAGATCAGACCGTACTTGCTGACGTCGCAGGGGCGGGAGAGGAACAGGGAGGACTGGTCCGCCACCAGAACCTTGCCCTTGGTGTTTGGCAGCGTGTGGTAGGCGGTGCCGTTGATGGTCTCATTTTCGCAGATGTAGACGTAATCGGCGTTGCCCGGGATGTCCAGAGCGGAACAGTCGGGGAGATAGGAGAAGTTCTTATCGGCGGAGGAGGCAACGATCTTGACTTCACCGTATCGCTTGGCTTCGGCAATGGCCTTTTTGCTCCAAGCGCCGGTCTCCACATAGCAGGCCACGCCGTTTTTCATCAGGTTCATGGGAACCATGGCAAACTGCACCGTACCGCCGCCCTGAACAAAGAGCACCTTATAGTTATCAGGAATGTGCATCAGCGTCCGCAGATCGGCTTCTGCCTGAGACAGGATCTCCTGAAATACCGGAGAGCGGTGGCTCATCTCCATGACGCTCATGCCGCTGCCGTGATAGTTCAGCACTTCGGCGGCGATCTCCTCCAGAACGGACTCCGGCATCATAGCAGGTCCGGCGGAAAAATTATAAACACGGTCATATCTCATGGGGGCTTCCTCGCAATCTGAAAATTTTCTCTCATTATAATGCGGACCCCGCCGGGAATCAACGGAAAAAGCGGCAAAATCTGACGGATAAAATCCGCGGCTCTCCGGTAAAAACGCCTGCAAAGGAAAAAAACGGTATTTCTACAATTTTTCGCAAAAAAAGGATTGACGGCGGGGGGGTTCTGTGCTAAAATCAGCATTACCTGTGAAAAAGGGCTTTTTTGTTGTGCGTGTGCCTTTTCATTAAAATATCCTGAAAAAATCACATGGATTTGTGAATGCTCACAAACTTCGTCCAGACCCCTTGATTTTTTATAGGGGGGGGGGGTATGATAAGGTGCAAAGAGCACCTTGTCAGCAAAACAGAAAGATCGGCAAACCAGTCGGAAGGCTGTGACGCAAGGCGGAAGGTCCAGTAGGGGCCGCCAGCTGCACTTTGCTCTGCAACCCTCTTCGACTATGCGGAAATGTGCCGGCACCCCCCAAAGGGCAGCCGGTGCGGGGTTATGGAGAAGTTTATGGGAGTAGCTTTTCCGGGTACCACGATCACCCTGCCCTTGAGAGAAGCGGCGGGTTAAAGCATAGATAGAGAGGGCGAGCACCCCTAAAGTACAAAACGCAAAGCGTTGTACCAGCCATTTGGCTGGTGCGGCGCTTTTTTCTTTTTGTCCGGATGCTTTTTGTGGAGAAACTGGGAGTATTGATGACTGACAAAGGAGGATTTTTATGAAAAAACGGCTTATCAGCCTCTTACTGGCGTTCAGTATGATGCTGACATTCCTGCCTGCGGGGGCAGTGTCGGCATTTGCGGAGGAGAACATTGACGACAGAATCGCAGGTGGTGCGACCATTACGACGGCCGGAACGTATCAACTGTACGGAAACTACAATCAAGGAATCAAGATCAATACGGAAGGCTCTGTGAAGATCAATGTTACCGGAAATGTGACAGTAACCGCTCCGGAGAATGAGTACAATTTTGATTTTATCACGATCGAAAAAGCCGACAGTGTAACTATTAATGACGCTGCTCAATATCCTGTTACTGTTAACGGTGGCAGTGTGATTTATAATAAGGGTGGAAACCTCACTTTAAACGGTGGAAAATATATTTGCAATGTTCGAAATCCTTATTCCTTCGCTTTCTCTCTCGCGAATGGCATCAATCAGGTAGAAAATGTTACGATTGAATCGGAACGCCAAGCCATTAGTGCTGTGCTTAACTGCGAGAAAACAGTGATAAAAAAATCTAAAATTACATCAAAATGGGCATATGGGCCATATGATGGAGCCATCGTCTGCAGGCCCAGTGAATATAGTAGCATAATGGAACTGGATAATGTCGATGCAGAGGCAGTAGAGGAAGGAGACGCACTTCGAGCTGAGACTGGTACAGTCACCGTTAACGGAGGAAATTATAAATCAGGTAAAGGTTGTGCTATTGGTACTCGGAATAATTCCGATACTAATCTGGATCTTACGATTAACGGCGGAACTTATCAAGGTAATGATTATACTGTTGCAGATTTTGGGTGCCATGGGCATCCGAGAGATCCGAGAGAATGTAATATTCACATTCACGGAAGCACGTTTGTTGGCGGCCGATTGTTGCGTTTTTATGGTGATTATGCCAAAACGTTGACGATTGACGATAATACCACTTTCCAGAGCATAGGAGGTACGCGTGATGCAGTTGTTGTTGGCCACGGTCAACTGTTTTTTAACTCGGGTACCATTGAAGTTTCCGGTGGTTCGCAGCGCAGCGCACTTTGCACCTATGAAAAGGGCGAAGCCATTGTAAATGGCGGCACCTTCAAGGGGGCAAAGTGTGACATTTATGAGCAAAACGATGACTACAGAGTGTCTCCCGACCGTGTTCAGCTGAAGAACGCAACTTTTGATGATAACGTCTGCAATGTTTATCTTGAAAAAGATCTACAAATTGATGTGGCCCAGAACTACACCGGTCAAGTGACGATTGAGTGTAAAGACCCCAGTGATGGCCGTCAGCTGACCAAAGCTACAGAAACAAATTATCAGAAGGATCTGAACCTGACGAGTGCGAATAAGGGTTATCTGGTGGGCTACAAAAAGACCACGGATGGGGAGTATCGCTGCCTTTCCAAGGAAGTCGGCGTGACCATCAACGGTCTGAAGAGTGAGATCAAAGCAGAAGACCAGGCAGAGTTTACCGTGACCCTTACCCATGAGGGCAGCATCGGTACCGGTATCCTGACCTTTGGTGACAAGAACAGCGAGATCGAGTATAAGGACGAAAACGACAAGTACGTGCCCATGCCGAATGACGGCCTGCCCATTGACAAGAATGATTATGCGTTCCGCATTACCCCCAAAAATGCCGGCGAGCAGACGCTGACCGCAGCTGTGGTGCGGGATGCTGTGGAAGTGGGCAAAGATAGCGAGACGTATCACGTTGCAGGCCGTGTTCACACCACTGTGACCATTGAGGGCCTGGAGGATGCCGTCATCAAGGAAGGCGAAAGCAAGGACTTTACCGTAAAGGTTGACCCGAAGGATGATACCGGCAAGGGTAAAATCGACTTTGGCGGTAAGAACGGCGAAGTACAGTATAAGGACGGCGATGACTGGAAGGATATGCCTGCCGATGGTCTGGAAATCGACCTGGATGACGGCGCAAAGGATTACGAGTTCCGCATTACTCCCAAGGAAACCGGCAAGCAGACCCTGACCGCTGCTGTCAAGCAGGATAAGAATGAGCTGGCAAGGGACGAAAAGGACTTTGTTGTGTCTGAAATGCCCATCCTGACCTTGAAGGACGGCGTTATCACCAGCGTAACAGTGCCCGGCAAGAATGGTGCTGACCCCGAGGATATCACCGAAATCGTTAAAAAGAATGCCAACGAGGACGGTTCCTTTAATGTCCCCGAGGGTGCAACGGTGAGTGTTGCATTTGATAAGGATGCTTTTGCAGATAGCGGTCTGAAATTTGGCCACTGGGATATCACCGGCCTGGATGATCCGAACGCTTATCAGGATAAGGAAAGCTTTGCCTTTGTGATGCCTGCAAAGGGCGTGACCCTGAAAGCCATGACACAGGATGCATCCATTGAAGATGACGAGCCCGATATCGTTGGCCCCATCGTGATCGGCACTACTGTTGTTGTCGGCGGTGCAGTGCTGGGCTATCAGGCCTATTCTCTGGGCGCTGAATTTGCAGGCAAGCTGATGGCTCTGCCCTACTTCCCCAGCAACCGCAGCGCCCTTGCCATGATGCTGTGGGAGGATGCAGGCAAACCCATGCCCGAATCCGAACTGCTCTACCCCGATGTCGGGCAGGAAGAGCAGGATATGGACCTGCAGCATGCCGCCCGCTGGGCCATGGAAAATGACCTTGTTCCCGATCTGAACGATGAGGGAACGGCTCCGGAAGAGATGAAATTCTATCCCGACAACACCGTAAGCAAGATCGATGTGCTGAAAGCATGGCAGAAAGCACAGGAGCTCAAGCAGAACGCCTGAGCAGCCCTAAACCAACCCCCACTTGGCCCGTAAACCGCAATGCGGGCTGAGTGTTCCAAAAATCCCAAAGTACAGAAGCGCTTCATCCTCTCCCGGATGAGGCGCTTCTGTGCTTTCCGGAATTTTTTTCCCGGCACCCCTTGCATCCCGCCCGCCGGTGCGGTATGCTTAACCAATAGAGCATTGCAGAGGGAGGGAGACCCCGGATGGACATGGAAGAGATCCGCTACCTGCTGGGCGGCACGATATTCGCGCGGGCCAAGGCTTACACGGACCGGATACAGGATCTGAATTGCGAAGTGGCCGGGAACGGCGTGCGCCACCTGAGCGCCGACGTGCGCGGCGGCGGGCGGAGCCTGTACCAGACCCAGGTCTGGCTGCGGGAAAACGGCAGCTTTGTCAGCGCCAGCTGCTCCTGCCCCTACAACGAAAACGGTGAGGGGCCCTGCTGCAAGCACATCGGCGCGCTGCTGATGCGGGACAGCGAGAGTCAGGGCCTTTCCGGCAGAGCGCCGCAAAGGCCCTCTGAGAGCCCGGAGAGCATCCCGGGCGTGGTGCGGGGCACGGCCAACCTGCAAACGCCCCAGCCTGAGGAGCCGCCCCGCAGGGACAGCTATGCCTCCAGCCTGGAAATGCTGTTCGGCAAGAAATGGCGGGGCGAGGAACCGGAATCCGACTACGAGGCACGGCGGCTGCTCCAGGCCTATCAGGAGGGAGCGCTGGCCGAGGTGGACGGCGTGACCGGCCACGCGGAGCTGCGCCCCCACGCCGCAGAGCTGGAGCCGGAGCTGACCCTGCTGCCCGGGGAGCTGCCCTGGCTGCGGCTGCGCATCTCGGCAGACGGCGGGCGGCAGTATGTGGTAAAGAGCATCCCGGACCTGCTGCGGGCCGTGGAGAAGCACGGCTTCATCAGCTACGGCAAGGCGCTGGAATTCCGGCACAGCTGGGAGGCCTTTGCTCCGGAGGCACAGCAGCTCCTCCGCCTGCTGCGGCGGCAGCTCAGTGCAAAGGAAGGGGCCGAGGCGGCTCTGCGCAGCTATGGCAATGCACCCCGCAGCGGGCCTGCCGGGGGCATCCCGCTGAACGGCGAGATCTTTGATGGACTGGTGGCCCTCTATGCCCCCACCGGCAATCTGGGCGGCTACACCCTCAAGACCGGCATCCCGGCCCTGACCATGCGGGTGGAAAAGCGCCGGGGCGGCGTGGAGGTGTCCGTGACCCCTGCGTTGGGGTGGAAAACGGGTTTAGACAACGACTATTTATACAGTGAGGATACGATCTGGCAGCTGGACCGGGCCGAAAGCGCCCGGATGCGGCCCGCCCTTGAGGCACTGTGCGGCAAGAGCCTGTTCTTTACCACCGGGGATGCCACCGCCTTTTGCAGCTATGTCCTGCCAGAGCTGGGCAGCAGGGTGACCATTGAGGACCCCGAACGCCTGCTGCTGAATCAGATCCCGCTGGAGCCGGTGGTGCAGTTTTACCTTGACGCGCCCACGCGGGAAACGGTGCGGGCACACCTTGAATTTTTGTACGGCGAGGACCGCGTTACGCCGGAGGAACCGGGGCCTGCCGGGCTGCTGCGGGATGCCCGCGCCGAACAGCGGGCCGGGCGGCTGCTGGGGCGGTACCTGGAGCCGGGGCCGGACACCATGGGCAACGGCCTTGCCGCCCACTACGATGCCTATGAGGAGGATGAAGTCTACCGCTTCCTCGATGAGGGGGTCCCGGCGCTGCTGGCCGAGGGCGAGGTCTACCTGACCGATGCCTTCCGCAGTATGCAGGCCGCACCGCCGAAGATCTCGGTGGGGGTGTCGGTGCACGGCAGCGTGCTCGACCTTGAGGTGGACACGGGGGAGTTCCCGGTGGGAGAGCTGAAAGCCCTGCTGAGATCGCTCCACCAGAAAAAGCGCTACCACCGCCTGCGCGATGGCCGTCTGCTCCGGCTGGACGATTCCATGGAGGTGCTGGACGAGCTGAACGAGACGCTGGAGCTTTCCGGGGCCAAACTGGGCCAGACCCACGCCCGGCTGCCCCTGTACCGGGCCCCCAGTCTGGACTGGGCGCTCTCGGGGCAGAACGGCATCCGCTTCAACCGGGACGATGCCTTCCGCCAGCTCAGCCGGAGCTTCCATGCGGTGAAGGACAGCGAGTATACACCGCCTGTATCTCTACAAAAAGTTTTGCGAAAATACCAGCGGGACGGCTACCGCTGGCTCCGCACGCTGGATGGCTACGGCATGGGCGGCATCCTTGCGGATGATATGGGTCTGGGCAAGACGGTGCAGGTGCTCAGCTATCTGCTGGCACTCCGGGAGCAGGGCGGGAACCCCCTGCCCAGCCTCATCGTCTGCCCGGCCTCACTGGTGCTGAACTGGGCCGAGGAATGCCGGAAGTTCACGCCGGAGCTGAACTGTGTTGTGGTGGACGGGGATGCCGCCCACCGGGCCCAGCTGGCCGAGCAGTGGGACGGGGCCGACGTGGTGGTGACCAGCTACGACCTGCTCCGCCGCGACGAGACCCTGTACGAGAGCCAGAAATTCTACGCCTGCATCCTGGACGAGGCCCAGGCCATCAAGAACCACACCACCCAGAAATACAAGGCGGTGTGCGGGGTGAACAGCCGTGTCCGCTTTGCGCTGACCGGCACCCCCGTGGAGAACCGCCTGGGTGAGCTGTGGAGCATCTTCTCCTTCCTGATGCCGGGCTACCTGCCGCCCTACAAGAGCTTCTGCAGCCGGTTTGAAAAGCCCATCACGCAGGAAAACGACCCGGCGGCGGTGCGGCGGCTGAACCAGCTCACAGGGCCGTTCATCCTGCGCCGGATGAAGTCCGAGGTGCTGAAGGAGCTGCCCCCCAAGACAGAGAACGTCTACCGTATCGAGCTGGAAGAGGAACAGCGCAAGCTCTACCTTGCTGCCGTGGTGGATGCCCGGGAGAAGCTGCGGGCCGCCAAGCCCGAGGACAAGATGGCGGTGTTCGCCGTCCTCATGCGGCTGCGGGAGATCTGCTGCGACCCCCGGCTCATTGCCGACAACTGGACAGGCGGCAGCGCCAAGCTGGATGCCTGCATCGAGCTGGTCACCAGTGCCGTGGAGAGTGGGCACCGCATCCTGCTGTTCAGCCAGTTTACCTCCATGCTGGAGCTGCTGGCCAAGCGGCTGGACGCGGAGGGCGTGAGCCACTTCACCCTGCAGGGCTCCACCCCCAAACCGGTGCGTGCCGAGCTGGTGCGCCGCTTCAACGGCGGCGAGGCCAGCGTGTTCCTGATCTCCCTGCGGGCAGGCGGCACCGGCCTGAACCTGACCGCCGCCGATATCGTCATCCACTACGACCCGTGGTGGAACGTGGCGGCTCAGAATCAGGCCACCGACCGTGCCTACCGCATCGGCCAGCAGAACCCGGTGCAGGTGTACAAGCTCATCGCCCAGGACACCATTGAGGAAAAGATCGTGGAGCTGCAGCAGGCCAAGCAGGATCTGGCCGAGACCGTCACCGGCAGCGCGGATGGTGCCATCCTGCGCATGAAGCCGGAGGAGCTGTTGAATTTGTTGGAGGGAACGGAATGATGCAATACGCCATATTTGCCCGGCCTGTCGTGACCATTTACGACCTGCCCCAGACCACCAAACAGAGCGAGGCGGGCCTTGTTTCCACCATCGGGGACGAGGGCCTGTACGGTCAGGCCTGTCAGGTGCGCACCGCCCCCGGCGGCGTGACCTCCGAGGGAGTGCCCCTCTCCCCGGAGGTGGCCGAGGTGGTCACCTTTTACGGCTACCACGGCTTTGTCCGGCGGGATGCGCTGAAATTTGTCAGCGAGGATGCGCTGCGGGACTACCTGCCCCAGCCGCTGGTGCTGGTGGGCCGTGCCACCGATGTGCTCAGCCTGCCCAAGGTGCAGGGGGTGCGGATGCTGGAGCTGGAGCGGGGCTGCCTGCTCTGCCGCCTGCCCGAACCGCCCGAGGAAGCCTTGGCCCACACCGGCTGGGCCAGGGTGGCCCTGCTGGATGGCCGCACCGGCTATGTCCGGGACGTGGCGCTGGAACCGGTGCGGTTTGAGATGACCGCCGTATTCTCCCAGCGGGAGGGGCTGGCCTTTGATGACGCGCTGGCTGAGGCCCGGAATATTACCGCCGGAGAGCTGGTGCCGCAGGCACTGCAGGCGTGGTACGACGGCAGCGAGGAAGCGTTCCGGGATGCCGTCTGCGCACAGGCGAAAAAGTATCAGGGCACCGAGTACCGCTGGGGCGGCAAATCGGGCCGGGGCATTGATTGTTCCGGCCTTGTCAGCAGCGCCTATATGCAGTGCGGCGTGCTCATCTACCGGGATGCCAGGATCGTGGAGGGCTGGCCCATGCACCAGATCCCCTTTGCAGACAAAAAGCGGGGCGATGCCCTCTATTTCCCCGGCCATATCGCCCTTTACCTCGGCGAGGGCCGCTACATCCACTCCACCGGCGCGTCCGCCAGCGGCGGCGTGGTCATCAACAGCCTTGACCCAGCCGACCCGCTGTACCGGGAAGATCTGGTCAAGAGCCTGTATGCGGTGGGGAGTGTTTTCTGATAAAGTAACTCACCCTCTCCGTCATCCCTGCGGGATGCCACCTCTCCCAAAGGGAGAGGCACTGGCAATTCCCCCGCAAGGTTTCGGGAAACCGCCAGAGGCTCCCCCTTTGGGGGAGCTGGCAAAGCCGTCAGGCTTTGACTGAGAGGGCGAGGATGTTATAGGAGGAAGAACAATCCATGAAAGTCTTTGATCTACATTGTGACACCCTGAGCGAGCTGCGGCGCGCGGAGATGCGGGGCGATGGGCAGACCTTTGCCCACAACAACGGCCACATCGATCTGGAAAAGCTGGAGAAGGGCGACTACATGCTCCAGTGCTTTGCCGCCTTTGTGAATCTGGCTGACCCCACCCCGGGCGCGGACCCGCTGGTGACGGCGCTGGAAGAGATCGACGTGTTCAAGCGGATGATGGAGCGGTATTCCGACAGGATCGCCCCTGTCTACCGCCCCGAGGATATCCGCAAAAACGCCGAGGCGGGCAAGATCAGCGGAATGCTGACCATTGAGGAAGCAGGCTGCTGCAAGGGCAGTCTGGGCGTGCTGCGCCGGATGTACGAGCTGGGCGTGCGGATGATGACCCTGACCTGGAACCACGAGAACGAGCTGGCCAGCCCCAACGTGGTGCCCGGCAACGGCCCCATCTGGCCCTGTATGCCCAACACCGAGACCGGCCTGAAGGAGAAGGGCTTTGAGTTCCTGGCCGAGATGGAGCGCCTGCACATCATTGCCGATGTGAGCCACCTGTCCGATAAAGGCTTCTGGGACATTGCGGAGCACAGCACCCGCCCCTTTGCGGCCAGCCACTCCAACTGCCGCGCCCTGGCCCCCCACTGCCGCAACCTGACCGATGAGATGATCCGGGTCATGGCGGAAAAAGGCGGTCTGGTGGGCCTGAACTACTGCGCGGGCTTTCTGGATGACCAGCCCAGCCCCGACCTGTGCCGCAGCACCACGGCCCTGATGGCCAAACACGCCGCCCATTTCAAGCAGGTGGGCGGCATTGAAATCATCGGTCTGGGCAGTGACTTTGACGGCATCGGCGGCAAGCTGGAACTGAGCGACTGCTCCAAAATGCCCCTGCTGGCCGATGCCCTGCGGAAAGAGGGCTTCACCGAGGATGAGGTGGAAGCCATCTTCTTCCGCAACGCACAGCGTTTCTTTGAAAACAACCTGTAATCACCGTTGGTATCTCAGAATTTGTTGAATTTGTTGATTTTGTTGTAGTTGAGAGAACACATGCAACAAAAACAACAGAATCAACAAAAATAATGTCTTAACGGTAAGGATAAAGTATAACGGAAAGTATAGAAAAGTTGAGGGATTCCAGATGGATCAGAATATGACATTGGAAAAGCGCATTGCCGCAGAGCTCTATTCCTATCAGGGCAAGATGAGCGTTTTTGTGGATGACCTGCGCGGCAGCACGGTGGAGATCGGTGCCGACGAGGAATTTGAGACAGCCTCCACCATCAAGGCGTTCATTCTGGCGGTGCTGTATCTGCAGGCCAGCCGGGGCAGGGCTGACCTGGAGGAGGAGATCACCTACGAGGCCAGCCAGTTCGTGGACGGCTCCGGGATGCTCCGGGCCCTGGGCGTGGGGGCAAAGCTCAAGGTGAAGGACACCGCCACCATGATGATCATCTGCTCGGACAACATCGCCACCAATATGATCATCGATTACCTGGGGCTGGACACCATCAATGCCTGCATCCGGGAATTGGGCTTTGGGCACACCGTCCTGCACAATCCCCTCCATTTTGACCGCTACGACAAGCTGGGCACCACCACGCCCCGGGACTACGCCGCCCTGTTTGCACAGGTGGCAAAGGGCACGCTGGTCAGCAAAGAAGCCAGTGCCGCCATGCTGGGCATCTTCCGCCAGCAGCACTACAACACCATGCTGACCCACGATTTCCCCCAGTTCTATCTGGACTGCGAGGAGACCGGCGAGCCGGAGCTTATCTGGGTGGCCAGCAAGAGCGGCAGCATGAACGCCTGCCGCAACGACGGCGGCATCATCCACACCCCCTACGGCGAGTATGTGATCGTTCTGATGAACAAGGAGTTCCATGACATCATCGAGTACAACGACCACCCCGCCATGGTCTATGGTGCCCGGGTGTCCCGGATGATCCTGGATCAGATCCTGGCCTGCGAGGGAAAGCTGTATCTGAAGTAAACCTCTCAGGCGCTTCGCGCCAGGTTCACGCTGCGGTGACGGAGAGGTTTCGCAAAGAAGTACATAAGGAGTAGGAAAGTAGAACGAATGGAAATTACATTATCATTGCCAATGCTGCTGTTTCTGATGCTGATGACCGGGTTTGCGGGCTTTGTGGACTCGGCGGCGGGGGGCGGCGGTCTGATCAGCCTGCCCGCCTACCTGTTTGCGGGCCTGCCGGTGCATTACACCTACGGCACCAATAAATTCAGCGCGGCCTGCGGCACCACTTTTGCCACGGCGCAGTTCTTCCAGAAGGGAGCCATGAACATCCGGGTCGGCCTGCTGGCGGCTGTGGGCAGCTTTGTGGGCAGCGCACTGGGCTCCCACATCGTGCTCCTGCTCAGCGATCAGGTGCTGCGCACCATGATGCTCATCATCCTGCCGGTGGCGGCGGTGCTCATCCTCTGGCGGCGGGACCTGCCCGACGAAAACCGGGACGACGGCACCCTGAACGCCAAAAAGGCGGTGCTGGCTCTTGCCATCGGGCTGGGCATCGGCCTGTACGACGGCATCTTTGGCCCGGGCACCGGCACCTTTGCCATCATCGCCTTTACCACCCTGATGGGTTTTGATCTGCGCACGGCGGGCGGCAACGCCAAGGTGCTCAACCTTGCCAGCAACTACGCCAGCCTTGTAACGTATCTTTCCAGCGGGCTGGTGGTGTTCTCCATCGGCATCCCCTGTGCCATCAGCGGCATTGTGGGCAACCTGCTGGGCTCCCACTTCGCCCTCAAGAAGGGCGCAAAGTTCATCCGCCCCATGATGCTTGTGGTTCTGGTGCTCCTGCTGGGCAAGATCGTTTCGGATGCGGTGCTGTAATGAACGGATCTTCATTCTATTGGTGCTGGATATCGGGAATCGTGGCGATATCTATAAATAAGGAGGTGGCAGGATGTCTGAAATTGCAATGAATGCAGCACACATGATCGATATGCTGCCGGACCCGGACAAGAACCTTGCCTACGAGCTGATCAAAAAGCTGGTACTGGCATGGGACCCGGATTTCACCAAGCTGACCACAGAGGAAGCAAAGCAGCTGGAGGAAGCGAAGGACAGCGGCTTTGTGGATGCCGAAGAAATTGACTGGTCGAAGATCGGACACGAATGACCAACAAAAAAGAGGAACTGCCGGGAAAGCAGTTCCTCTTTTTGATTGGGTAAGATCAGAAGGTGAAGCCCTCATCGAGGAAGGCCAGGCCGAACGCGCCGGGGCCGGCGTGGGTGCCGATGACGCAGCCGATCTGGCGCACAAGGGCCTCGTTCCGGCCCAGATTCTCCTGCAGGTAGGTCTGGATGGGCTGCACCTCGCGGGGGGCGAGGGTGTAACCGGCCAGCGCGTCGGCGCAGGTGCTGATGCCGCCCAGCTCCTCGATCTTCTTGAACAGGGCAACGTAAGCGCCGGGCAGGCCCCGGGCCTTGCCCGCCATAACGACCTTGCCCTCCTTGATGGTGATGAGGGGCTTGATGCCCAGCATCCCACCGGCCACGGCCACGGCGGCGGGCAGGCGGCCGCCCTTGCGCAGATACTTCAGGTCGTCGATGACAGCCACCAGATGCAGATGCTCCTTGGCGTGCTCAAGGGTGGCGGCGATCTGCCCGGCAGTCTTTCCGGCATCCCGCAGCTGAACAGCCAGCCGCACCAGCAGGCTCTCGCCCAGGCAGACGTTCTCGGAATCCACAAAGAGGACATTGTCCACATTGGCCATGTCTGCGGCCAGCCGGGCGCACTGGCAGGTGCCGGACAGCTCGTGGGAGAGGAAGATGCCTACCACTTCGTCCCCGGCGGCAGCCGCCTCAAGGAAGAAGCGCTGGAACAGCTCGGGGCTGGGCTGGCTGGTGGTGGGCAGCTTGTGGCAGCGGGCCATCACGCCGTAATACACGGTGGGGGTCATGTCCACGCCGTCCCGGAGCACGGTGCCGTCCTCCAGGGTGACGTTCAGGGGGATGACGGTCACGCCCAGCTGCTCGGCTTCAGCGGGCAGGATGTCGGATGCGGAATCGGTAAGAATGCGGATCATAGTAATACCTCCAACGGGGCCAAGAACGGATAACCCGACCAAATCAATCAAAAAGTCGTATAGGAATATACCAGAGACGACGGGAAATGTCAATTGTTTGAATCAATATTTCTTCGTATTTTCGCAATTCCGCTCCGTTTTCTTGCACAAACGGGCCGGAACATGATACAATGGGCATCAGGCATTGCGGGGCGGTGCGCTGTGCGCCCGAAGCAGCGGAACAGCGCGGCCCCAAACGGAGAGGGGACGGAGAAGATGTCAGAACAGAACCGCCGCCTGCGGGCGGCAGGCATCGCGGCACTGGCCTGGGCCGGGCTGGCGGCGGTCTGGTG
>ERZ772889.2700-NODE-2700-length-13390-cov-3.106337_pt1 | contig 13390 bp, 12 predicted proteins | sample MGYA00512127_ERZ772889 | MGnify/ENA primary metagenome ERZ772889 (study PRJEB29015, sample SAMEA2737689) | human gut metagenome | biome: human gut; feature: human-associated habitat; material: faeces | place: China | collected 2012 ...
TTGTATTACAGCGGGCAAAATGTCCGCTGTTTTTTTGTATAAAAGACAAAAAGTATATTTTTTAATTATATTATTTTTCTTCTTTTGTTTTGCATATTAAATTTAAACCGATGAATGATGAATAAGGAGGAATCTATATGATAAGAATAAGAAACTGTGCAATGACAACAAAAATGCATGATGCTGGAAGAAAACGGAACTGTTTTCGTAATGGTGTTTTATTTTCCGTCCTGGCTGCCGGCGAAACATTTACCTCTAGCACGTTCCAATCCAACATCGCCGATACATATGCATAAGTTTCATGATGCAGCGAGCTTATGCTCGCTTGCACCAGACGCGGACGGGGTTTCTGACTCACACGTACGCGTCCAATTACCTCTAGGCCGACGGGCAAACAAGTTTGACCGCGGTTTCCCGTCCGTCGATGATACCGCGAGCTACGCTCGCGCGTACCAAACGGTCATGACCGCTGACAAAACAACGACGTAGTCAGAGTATAGAGACACGCTGGCGGTGTTTCATACTCCCATATTTATTCTGGTAACGAAGGCTCTAGACCTGAGTTATCATTTTTAATCTGGTACCGACTCCGGCAAAGCCGGGGAGGTATCAATTTATGCTGGTACCGAGCCGGTACGGCAAGGTATCAATTACCTCCAGACCGATGGACAACTAGTTGTTCATGGTCGGGTTGCTTGCAGCAATCCTCCCCTGACGGCAAGCTGGCCGCAGCTGGTCGCGGTTTTCCACGCCAGTCGATAATATTAATATAACGACATAACGCAGCGCTTCTCTTTTTTGCATAATAATCATCTTTATTTCATTTTACATATCCCCAAATCTGCCTGTCTTTCAACCAAATAAGCTCAACACGATGAATTAACTCATCCTCATCAATTGTATATATACAGTCATATGAGATATAAGTAATAGCAGTAGTAGTTGTTTTTACATCTATTTTTACAGGTTTTCTTTCAGGGAATAGCTGCACGTACAATGGAAGAATTTTCCCATCTGCACTGAATGAAGCAATGACCGGAAGGGGAATAAAGTTGTTAATCATATCGGTATACATCCTTTTGATTTTTTTGTTTATCTTTTTTGAATTATACAAAACATATGTTCTTATTTCAATATATTTAAAAATTTCAGAATATTTGTTATGTTGTATGACTATTACCATCGAATTAGTTTGCAGTAATATTATTATGTAAATCATACATTTATTTGTACTTTTTTATACCTATCGAATTCTATGGGGTTTAAAATTAAAAAACAAAATGTTCCGGACCTGTTTGCTCTACCTGGTTTTGTTACGAAATGAATCCAGCATGTTGTATGTATCTATTATTGACAAAGAAGGGAGATTACATTAATGGCAGCATTGCATAATTTTGGTCCATACAACGTAAGACATAACCAGGTGGTAAGAGGAAGTGTACCAGTAGATAAACCAGCATTGTTAATCCATAAAGATGATAAGACATGCTTTTCTCCAAAGGTCGGAGAACGCAGGCATATTGGGAAATGTTTTAAAAGATACATTCAGGCACACCCGGAAGCATTATATTCAATCAATATGTTTGAGTTCGCTGGTTCTGCATTGTCTGCGGATGACATTTGCACCATCTGCAACGCGGCAATGAGTAAACGCGGTGAAAAAAGCCTGCGTTTTCTTATGGAAGAAGACCAGAGAAAACTGGCAAAAGAAATCGGTTATCTCCAGGCTGCCGGATTCTAAATGAACCAGACAAAGAGCTGAAATATTCAGCTCTTTTTTATTAAAAACAAAGACAGACAAGGAAGCAAATCCCTGTCTGTCTTATCATCTGTCATTATATGTGCTTGCCAGCCATTCGTCGTGATGTTTTGCTGTCTGTTCTTTTTTGCTTTCTTCATAAAATTCAGCAATTGGTCTGTCGTCAATCCTTGTCTGTTCCATAAATCTTTGGACATTCTGTAGTTCACGTTCAAGCCTTTCATTTTCTTTTGCAAGTTTTGCAGCCTCGTCCTTTAATGACTGGTTTTCTTTTACTGTGCTCGTTTCCTTAAATTCTTTGAGCATTTTGAGCAGTTCTTTTCGCTCTGACTTCATAGCATTAATTGATTTAAGCAATGGCTTTACTCTCAACCAGTCAGTTTCACGCATAACGGTATAACCATTTGAAGTACTGGTCTGAATATCGTCAATCTCTTTTTCTGCTTTTTCTGTAATACCGGCCATTTTTAATATGCGCTGCTTTCGTTCCAATTCCTCTTCGGACTTAGAAATTTGTCGCGCAAGATAAGCGCAGCGGTCATTTAATGTTTTCTTTTTGAGTTCTTTTACGTTTCTCTCGTAATCGACCGTATCTTTTTTGACCATATTAAGTTCCTTACCCATCTGAGCAGAAACATAATCCTGAAGCTCTATTTGAAACTTTGCTCCGTAGCAGTCTGCAAGCGCTTCTTTAGCACAGACTTTATAATGTCCTTTATTTTTATCCTGAACAATCGGAACAAAAGTAAAATGCATATGCGGAACATTTTCATCCATATGTACATATGCAGAAATAATATTACTTTCTCCGTGTTTTTGCTTAAAAAAATCATACGTATGCTGAAAAAACTCATGACATTCTTTATCATTATTCGGTGCATAAAATTCCTCACCATCCGGTCCGATTTCTGCATGGCACAGTTCGCGCGGTATGGTTACAACCCAGCTACATACAGCTTTCACATCACTTCGCTGAAGCATCTTGACATTATTCTGATTAACTTTATTTTTAACGAAATCATAATCTGAAATGCCTTCATGTCTGCCATCTGCCATATTGAAATTCAAATTTGTCCGGTCCTGATGGATATGTGTTCCAATATTTTTCTGTGTCCGGCTGCAGTGTGCCAGCAGCCTTGGAGCTTCTTTAATCTTGAATTTTGCAACTGAAGCCATCATTGACACCTCCTTGAATTAACTTTGGTAATAATTACCAAATTAATATGAAAAAATAAATCCGAAATAAAAATAAGATTTTTGCAGAAATATATTTTTGCATATTGTATATATGAAGATACAAAGAAAGGAATTAAAAATAATGGATAAAAAAATAATCAATGTATTAGAAAAACTTGCAAATAAGAAAATTGTTAAACCTGGCCAGAGACATTTCGAATATCTTGACTGCTCATATGAAAAAGATAAGGAGAAAAAATATAAAACAATCGATGGGATTACATATGAATGCGACGAAGATGGTAAACTTGCTATCGTAGTAAAATGCGACACTTCTAAAACAGGCAATGTAATAATTCCGGAAGGCGTAACTAAAATTTTGAATGATGCATTTTGCAATTCAAAAATAGAAAGTGTTGTATTTCCATCATCATTAAAAACCATATATGGCGTTGCCTTTATGGGGTGTAAACGGCTCAAATCTATTGATTTTGGTCAAGGAATTGTGGATATTGGAAATGATTATTCTGGAGGTGTTTTTCAAGGTTGTGAAAATCTAGAGAAAGTGGTATTACCGTCACAAATCAAGAGTATTGGACATAATACATTTTTTGGTTGTTACAAGCTTACATCGATTCAGTTAAACGATGGCCTTATTAAGATAGGAGATGGTGCTTTTTCTGCTTGTTGTGCATTAAAAGAGATAACGTTGCCATGTACAATAGATAGAATTGGCAAAAATGCATTAAGCTGGGTGCAGAAAATAAATGTGTCAGAAATGCCAAAAAATATTGTATTTGCCACTACATGCAGTGATTTTGCTCTTGAAGGAATGCCTTCTTTTGTCGAAATTTCAGATATTCATAATAATATTACTCTACTGCCAAAAACTTTTAAAGATAAGACAAGTCAGGAGACAATAAATACTTTTATTAACAATGGCATCAGGCTTAGGGATGTCTGGGACTGTGCAATTCATGAGAATGAATCATTTGACCTTGCTGTAAGAGACTGTATTATCAAAAAAACGGATGGAGATATCTTTCCAGATTCACAGAAATATATTGAGGCAAAAGAAGAAAAAGTGCTCACTTATCTGGTGAAAAACAAGAGACTAGATGATATTTTGACACTTATTAGAACCAAATCATTATCATTATCAAAAGAAAGTATTGAGTTACTACTTGATTTTTCTGATGATGTTTCAATGAATGCTTATGTTTTGGAAGAAGTAAGAAAGGCAGGTTTGCATACTGATACATTAATGATTTGATTTTTGTTAAAATGCATCTCTAGCTAGCTGGCAGCACCTTTTGGTGCTGCTCTTTTTTGTACTTTTCTTTTGCCGACATATGATTTTTGCAATAAAACAAAAAAAGAAAGGAAAAAATATGAAAAGAAATCCAGATTATCACAATGGCGCGTAAAACCGCGGCCAATCTAAATACGAATCACTTAAATTTGCGTATTTAGTTGTCCGTTGGATGTAAACGCCGGTTTTATTTTTTCTTTAAAAAATCCGCAAAATTTTCATCTGTTTGATAAAATCTGGCATATTGAATATGTAGATAAAGATATGAAAGGAGGTATATGATATACGTACATTTAAGATGATAATCGACCCTACAAAAAATAAGAAAGATGCTGCGTTCTGTCAGTACTTTAAGACAAATACCGCAGATTCCAAATGTATGTATAATACTGCCAATTTTTATATCCGTAATACAATGACTGGTTTAAAAAAATCTCCGGAGGAGCGTACGCACCTGGAAACCGAAGTACTGCATTACGTATTTACCGGCATTCAGAAAGCCAATGAAGTTATTGGGCAAAAGAATATGAAGAAAAAATTTACAGAGCTGAAACTTGCCGAAGTAGGAGGTATGAATTCTGCAGTCATAGCTTTTTCTATCGTTAGCCAGGAGCCGTTCCAGTATCCGACTGAGGAAAAATGGTTCTTATCATATGGGACGCTTGATGCTATCTTTAAGTTTACAGACAATCCTGTATACAGACGCATGAACAGTCATATCAACCAGAATGCAATACGCAAGGCAGTTGCTGCATGGCAGGGATATTTTGAGTCTTTAAAGGCATACAGGAAGAATCCGGCAGGTTTTACTGGAAAGCCAAAAATTCCAGGATACAAGCAAGGCAAGGAATATACTGCATGGTTTTCAAAACAGGTGGCGAAGCTGAAGGAAGAAGACGGCAGATGTTATATCCAGTTCGTAAACAATCCTGACAGATTTGCAATCGGGAAGGCATCTTTGTATGGTGATTTGAAATATGTTAAGACTGAAGTAAAAGCCATGTATGGAAAATACTATATCCTCATCACATTTGATGACAAGATTGCTGAAGCAGAAGCCCCTGAAAATCCAAAGCGAATCCTTGGTCTTGACCCTGGAGTAAATAATTTTCTTGGTGTCGCAAATAATTTCGGTGGCGCCCCGTTTGTGATGAATGGCCGTGCGGTAAAGTCTGCGAATCAGAGATTTAACAAGAAACGAGCAAAGCTTATATCTTCTGTTACAAAAGGCAGTGACAGTAAATCTTCTGTAAAATACAGTAAACAGCTGAACATTTTAAGCCAGAGGAGAGAGTCATTCCTGAGTGATTACTTCTATAAATGTGCATGGTATATCTGCAGGTATGCAAAAGCTGCAGATGTTGACGTGATAGTGATGGGTCATAATGACGGCCAAAAACAGGAAATCGACCTTAAGGATAATGTAAACCAGAATTTTGTATCCATTCCATACACAAAATTTATCACGATTTTAAAGACGGTCGCTTCAAAATGTGGGATTGCTGTAGTCATCCGGGAAGAAAGTTATACATCACAGGCGAGCCTTCTTGATATGGACGATATACCAACATATAAGAAAGGCGAGAATAAGAAGTATGCGTTTTCTGGAAAGAGGATTCATCGCGGCCTTTACAGGTCAAAGAACGGGACTCTTTTGAACGCGGATATCGACGGAGCCGCAAACATCCTCCGTAAGGAATACCCGAACGCGTTTGACGGTATTAAAGATTTTACATATTTGTGTGTCACTACTATCTCTATTGGTTACAAAGATTTGTATAGAAACGCAAAGGCCTGCGCTGGCAGACCAAAGCCATATAAATACCATAAATCAGGCAGATACACAGTTGTCAGACATATGGAACGTAGTCATAAAAAATGTGAATACTGCAAGCTCTGGGGAAAAGGAAAGTTTGTCTGGAGGCCAGATAAAAATGAACAGGATACGCAGCATGGAAAAGCTGCGTAGATATAAATAAAAAGGTAATCCCCGTGATACAGCAAGCTTCGCTTGCTAGTACCAGACGCGTGCTATTCGCACGTCGATAACAGGGGATAGAGGGATAGTGTTAGTCCTGCGAGGCGAATTTGGCCTCGCGAAGAAGCCGCGGTCAACCTTTGATAACTCCCCGGCTTTGCCGGAGTCGTTACCAGATTTCAATGGTTGCCCGTCGGTCAATCACGATTGCCATGCTTACGATAAACAAAGCTGCTTCAAAAGTTGGATATACAGCTGGGGAGAAAAGAAATGGGTTGACCTTAAATATAATGGATATACTTACAACCCGGAGGAACCGGTGCTGGAGGAGCCGGTGTTCAAGATGATACCGCTGAAGTAAAAAAAGGAAGAAAAAAAAGAGAGGAGAAAAAAAGAGAAGACGGAGAGCTGAGAGGGTATTGGCAGCCGTCAGGTGAAACCTGCCGGCTGTTGTCGTGTACTGGCTGATGGAAAGTTGTGGGACCTGGTATGGAAAGATGGAAGGGCGGGAGTGTGTTGGCCGGTCGAGCCGGAAGCGTTTTTACTGGAAAGCTGAGTTGCATTCTTGATAAAGTTTGGCATATTATATATGCAATACAAAATAGGCTCAGCTGCGAGCCCGCCTTTTGTATTATATCTCCTGCATATACAGTGTAAGTGCAGAGATAAGCTTCATCTGCTTATCTCAAGGAAAGCTTAATAGGTAAAATCCATCGTCCAATATAATCGTCTTATAGCCATGCAACACGGTCATACGTCGGGTGCGGAGGATGAAAAACGGTGGCGTATAGAGACGTCTAGCCGGTTCTCTTTTGGGAACCCGCCAGATTTATCTGTGCGGAGCAGTCAGAAATAAATGCAATATAAAATAAAAAGGAGGTAACCATTATGAGAGGAGATACAGAATTTTAAGCACACAGAGCCACGCGCCATTCGGCGCGTGGCTCTTGTTTTTCTTTTGTTTTTCTTTTCCTTCTACTTTTTATCCTCGTTAATAATATAGAATGGACACTTTTTCTTTTCTCAAAAATCTATCATATTAAATATATCAAACAAAAACAAGCGCAAAGAAAGGAGTCAAAAAAAATGGCATATACACCAATGTTTGAAAAACTCATCAACACAAAACCTGAAAGAGAGCTCTGTCTTAAGTTTCTAGGATTCCTGAAAGAAAAAGGACTGCTGAACAATGACGCTAACCCGGAAGAAACTGTTACTGAATTCTTCGACATTGACCTTGAGCAGGCGGAAGACGAACGAAAAATATTAATAAAAGAGTTTCATGAAGCTGTTGCGGCAAATGTACATACAGCGTCAGAAGCGCTGGCGAGAATAGGACGACAAAGAGAATGCAGAAAAAAGGAAGATGCTGGCAGACACGCCGGAATAGCTGAGAACTCTGAGAACGGATGCCAGGAAGAAGAAAAAGAACTTAGAAAGGAAGCAGGAAAGACAGCAGAGGCGAAAGAAACGGCAGGGCAGGAGGCAGCCAAAGGCACCGAGACTGATGAGGAGAATGTGGAGCTGAATAGTTATGGAGTGAATGCAAAAATTAAGGCGCATATCTTTGATGATGTGAAGATGCGGGAACTTGGATTTACTGACTATGCAAAAGACAGATGGTATTTCTGCCGTGGGATTAATTTCAAAGATATTAAGAAAAAGAGAGGTCTAAACGACATTGCTATTTCATTTTCTGTAACGATACCAAAAGACGGAAGCGATATCCGAATTGATGTTCTGGACGAATGGTTCTGCCAGCCGTATGATTACCAGTATATTCTGGAGAAAGACCCGGGACACAAGATTGCAAATATTGTGAAAGAACAGGTGGAGTACTGGATGGAAAAGCTGCAGGAAGTAGGTGTGTTAGAAGGACATGTGAGTGGAGAGTATATCTGAAAATTAAGAGAATTGGCGGAAGCCCCTTCTTTTTGTTGCATATACTAAACGAAATACATCGGTATACCGATGTATTTTTTTTATTAGTAAAAATCCCGCATATTAAAGCTGTAAAAATATTTCAAAAAAATATACACAAAGAAAGGAAGACAAAAAATGAGTAAATGGATTTACAAAAATATCAAAAATCCGGAGTTTAACACACTGGCTGAAAAATTCGGAGTACATCCGGCAATCATTAAAATCCTGGCTGACAGGGGCGTGCAAGGAGAAGAAGCAGTGAGAGAATATCTTGAAGCGGATATCTCTAAAGTGTCTGACGGTTCGGAATTGACTGACATGAAAAAGGGCGTTGATATTATTTATGACGCAGTGCAGGCAGGAAAATATATCCGAATCATGGGTGATTATGACGTGGATGGCGTGACCAGTACATATATTCTGTATTCTGGCTTAACAAGACTTGGCGCCAAATGCGACAAGTTTATCCCGCATCGTATTACCGACGGTTATGGCCTTCATGAGCCGGCAATTCGTGATGCGTATGAAGCTGGCGTACAGGTTATCCTGACCTGCGACAATGGTATCGCTGCTGCGAATGAAATTAAGCTGGCAAAAGAGCTCGGAATGACAGTGGTAGTTACTGACCATCATGAAGTCCCTTACGAAGTAAGGGACACATGCTGCTCTGACAAAGACGTTAAGTCTGAGGAAGAACAGCACGAGGTGCCTTATACTGAAGATGAGTCTGGAACTCGCCACTATATCATCCCCGAAGCCGATGCGGTCATTGACCCGAAACGCCCGGAGGATGACGGCGTTTTCAAAGAAATTTGCGGCGCTGTTGTTGCCTGGAAATTTATTGGCTGCCTGTATAAGAAATTCGGAAAAGAACAGGAATTTAAAAATTCTGACTTTCTGGAAATTGCCTCTCTTGGCACGGTCTGCGATGTTATGGAATTACAGCATGATAACCGCGCAATCGTTAAAGAAGGGCTTAAAAAAATGCAGAACACGAGCAATATCGGTCTGCAGGCACTGCTTGAAGTTCTTGGGTTGAAAGACAAGCCGCTGAAATCTTATGATTACGGTTTTAAGATTGGTCCATGCATTAATGCCGAGGGCAGACTGGATACAGCAAATGAAGCTTTTGACCTGCTGGTTGAAACTGATTATCAGAAGGCACTTGAAAAAGCAACTCAGATGCGTGAACTTAACGTTGAGCGCCAGAACCTTACAAAAGAAGGTATGGAGGAGGCATTCAAAATCATTGACGCAGAGATGCAGAATGACAAAGTGCTTGTTGTATATCTTCCGGAAGTGCATGAGAGTATTGCCGGAATTATTGCCGGTAAAGTAAGAGAAAAATATGGTAAACCAGCTTTTGTTCTTACAAAAGGTGACGGTGATTTCTTGAAAGGTTCCGGACGCTCCATTGAAGCATACAGCATGTATAACAAAATGGTTGAGGTAAAGGATTTGATGATTGGTTTCGGCGGTCATCCGCTGGCAGCCGGATTGTCTTTGAAAGAAGAAAATCTGGAAAAATTCAGACAGGAACTTAACGCCCGCAGTGGCCTGACTGATGCGGACTTCATCCAGAAGATTATGATTGATGTAATTCTTCCGATTGATTTTCTGACTCAGAACTTTATCAAACAGTTAGATATTTTAGAGCCGTTTGGTAAGGGAAATGAAAAGCCGGTATTTGCCCAGAGTAATGTGAGAGCAAACCGTGCTGAAATCATCGGACAGAACAAGAATGTGCTGAAAATCACGTTCAACAGCCGAAATTGCAAGAGTGGTGTATGCTTCCATGACATTGAAGCGAAAGAGCAGCTTTTGAATCAGAATGGAAAACTGTACGACTTTAAGATGCTGTATTACCCGACACTCAATGAATGGAACGGCGTAACCAGCATTCAGGCAAACGTGCAGGATATCTGTTAATTTTGTATTGATACCGGCGGCTTTGCCGCCGGAGAAAGGACGCATATGTCAAATTATGAAATTTTTGTCATCGGTTCGCAGGAGCAGTATGAAGAAATGGTGAAACTCGGAGAATATCAGAAAAGCTGCCTTAAAGATGTCTATCCAAATTCTGTCATAACAGTTACAATCGCTGAAACTGGATGTGAACCGGATATGAAGGAAGCACGAGATATTAACGAAGAACGGGAAATCCCCAGCCGACAAAAACGGCGAGTTATCAAAAAGAATTTAAAAAATATATCAAAAAGCAACCTTGTCTTAGCTTTAGAAAAAGAAGATGGAGGGTTTGATATGAACACAACATATCTTATGGCTTTTGCAGAGTTTCTCGGTAAATGCCTAATACCTGTTAAGGCGAATTCATTTTGATGATATCGGCGGCAAAGCCGCCGGAGAAAGGACACATATGAATAACGAGGTTATTAATTGCAAGCGATTTGAGAAATTTTTAAGACTTGTGACCAAAACAAATATTCTGGCAGTTCAGCGAAAACGCTTCACCTGGATGGTGTCATACAAAAATGCTGAAGGACAGCTCAGCCAGGTTTACTGGCAGTTAAGCCTTAAGGAGCCATGGTTAATACCGCATTTCGACGATGGAACCTCAGGCCATAGAGCTGGCAAACTGCCGTTGTACGGATGGCTGTTTTTCTATTTTGGAAAAAATACACATCCATTGGCTTAAAAAATAATTACTTACCTTCAATGCCGGCAAAGAATGCCGGCATTTTTTTTGCTTCCTCTTACGAAAATTCCGCATATTAGTCGAAATGGACTAAATATAATGCTGGAAATGCTAAAAAAAGACTCGAAGATGAACGACACAGATGCTTGCGCCACCTGTTGCAACAAAAATAGACAGGCAGGAACCTGTTGTTATGACTATCATGCAGGCGCTGGAATAATGTAGGAAGAGGAATGGAAGAGTTGAAAACCTGGACGTTTCGTTGCAGCCGGCTTTGCCGGCTGTTTTTTTTCTTTGTGTAGGAATCAGGCATATTGTAGATGAAAATATAAAAGACAAAGAAAGGATAAAAAATATGGATAGGATTTATAGCATTTCTTACTGTTATGATAACGGCGGTGTAACCTTCTATTGCTCAGACGCTTATACGTGCCGAGAGATTGATATGGCATCGAATGTTAAACGCGTATGTTTTGGTGAGGACAACAGCACAAAGCCAATGTATTACAAATTAAGGCATTCTTGCATGATATTTCCGAATGTAACGGAAATATATATTGCCAGAAATGTTGCAGCAATAGAAATCGACAATAGAATGTTTCCAAATTGCAGAAAGGTTGTCTCAAATAATGTAAATTATCGTTCCGGAAGCATGCTGGTAAAGAAAGATAAAGCTATGGACAGTAATTTTCTGCTTAATACGTTTTGCCTGAAAAAAGGAGAAGACGTAGATTTAACCGGAATAGATATCATTAAATCAGGAGCATTTTCCGGATGTGAAATCGTAGAAATCAAAAATATTGCTGACCTCTCGCAGGTTGAAAATTATGCTTTTTCCGACTCAGATTTTTGTTCAGACAAGAACAAGGCGATTGGCGGATTTCAGATGGCTGGGCCAATCATCATAGGAATGCTGCCGAACCTGGAAGAGTATGAGATACCAGACTATGCCATATGCACTGCGCCACGGGCCGTAGAGGCTATGCAGAAAATGCACAAAGCCAAGCGGCTTATCATCAATAACCTTGCGGCTACGGTAAATGTACTTTGCACGACACGGCTGCCTAGAAAAGTAATTGTAAAAAATATAAAGAAAAGGACTGATGAAACAGATTATGATTTGTTTAACATACTGGACAGCGAAACAACTGAAGAGATTGAACTTCAAAACTGTTCACAAGAATACAAAAGCATCAATGGACTTTTATATGGAAGAGTCATAGATGAATATGGTTTTTTTACAAAAACATGGAGTGTCCTCAGATGTCCGCGAGGAATGAAGAAAGCAGTGATTGATGATATTGCAGAAAAGATTGCACAAGCAGCATTTATGGGATGCAGCGTGGAAGAAGTTGTGATGCCAGATTCCGTGAAAATGATTTGTAATGAAGCATTTAGCTGCTGCAAGTATCTTAAAAAAATCAATTTAAGTAAAAACCTGCAAAAAACTACGAATCAGCTTGGCAATAACGCATGTTTTATGAAATGCGAAAGACTGAAGGGTATCGAAATTCCTGCCGGAATTAAAGAAATCCCGAATATGATGTTTTTTGGATGCAGAGAGCTGTCAGAAGTAGTTTTTCATGACGGGCTGGAGGCCATTGGTACCAGCGCATTCGCTTCATGCCGAAACCTTGAAAAGATAAATCTTCCTAAAACAGTAAAACGCATTGAACGATGGGCCATGCCTTATGTGAATGAATTGCATTTAGCTTCAAACGTAGTTCCAAATGGTCTGGTGCTTGGTCTAAATTGTTCGGCCTCTTCTGTTTGTGCAAGGGTTATTTTTCCAGATGGAAGAGAGGTGCTCGTATCTAAAACAGTAAATCCAGACGTAGAAGACAAAGCAACGCTACAATTAAGCAATCACTGTCAGGACCCGGATTGGTATAAATACAGTTCAAACATGACGAGTCTACTTTCAAATGGATTAATCGAGTATGAAAGAAGACGAAAAGAGCCAGAAGAATGGCCTGACAACAGGCTAGAACAAGCTGAGCTTAAAGGACTCTTGCACAATAACAGCGTTACTCTTATGGATTGGTTCTTAACGCATGATAAAAGGCAGTCTCTGGCAAAACTGATTAACTATGGATTTCTGCCAGATTCAGCATTGAATGGACTGCTAACATATGCAAATGAACATAATATGCCTGATATTGCTGCATATACTATACAGCAAATACAAAAAGGAGAAACACCTAACACAAAATTTCATATCTGATAAAATAGCGGGCAGAAAAAGCCCGCTATTTTTGTGTAAAAATCCGGCATATTGGAAATGAAGAAAGGAGGAAGAAACATATGGCAATTGTAGAGACACCACCATATAAGTGGACACCGCCAGTCTGCAACGATAAAGAATATCCGAAGCGACCGATAACAGCAAAGAAAAGAGTAGGAAGCGAAAAAGAACCGGAATACAGAAAACAACATCAATTACCTTGGGCCAAGGTAAAGAAAGTCCCACCATGTAAGAATATCCCGCCCATCGAGGAGCCTTAACGGAGAACGGAAAATCCCCGGCTGACAGAGAGTCATCCGCAGGTCAAATGTTCCGGTTGTAATTTCGCACACGGGTCTGAA
>ERZ772889.2718-NODE-2718-length-13330-cov-2.920527_pt1 | contig 13330 bp, 8 predicted proteins | sample MGYA00512127_ERZ772889 | MGnify/ENA primary metagenome ERZ772889 (study PRJEB29015, sample SAMEA2737689) | human gut metagenome | biome: human gut; feature: human-associated habitat; material: faeces | place: China | collected 2012 ...
TAGTGTACCTCTTTGGAAATGCAGCGACCCGAGTCCCTTTCGAGAAAGGATTAGGGGAAGGCGGAGTGGTAAATGCGGTCATTGGACCGCGAATAAGCGACTCTCGGATTCGGTGTTGAGATCGTCGGAAATGGTATATTGAAAGATATGATTGCCTATATAAATTAGCAATATGAGAGCATTAATCAGTGTGAGCGATAAGACCGGCGTGGTGGAGTTCGCGCGCGGACTTCGAGAGCTCGGCTGGCAGGTGATCGCCACCGGCGGTACGATGAAACTGTTGGCTGAAAGCGGCGTGGAGGTGATCAACATCAGCGATGTGACGGGGTTCCCGGAGATCTGCGACGGACGTGTCAAGACGCTCCATCCCAAGGTGCACGGCGGCCTGCTGGCTCGCCGCGACGATCCGAACCACCTGAAAGCGTTGCGGGAGAACGGCATCGAGTTCATCGACATGGTGTGCGTGAATCTCTATCCCTTCCGTCAGACGATCGCCCGCGAAGGGGTGACGATGGACGAGGCGATCGAGAATATCGACATCGGCGGACCTTCGATGTTGCGCAGTGCGGCCAAGAACTACAAGGACGTGACCGTAGTGTGCGACCCGGCGGATTATGACACGATCCTTGCGGAGATTAGGGGATACGGCAATACGACTCCCCGATTGCGGTTGCAGCTCTCGGCCAAGGCATATACCCATACCGCCGAGTACGATGCGATGATCGCTACGTACATGCGTGAAAAAGCGGGGCTCGACGAGAAGTTGTTCCTGGAGTTCGATCTGGTTCAGCCGCTCCGCTACGGCGAGAATCCCCATCAGACGGCCAAGTTCTACCGCTCGGCCGAGAAGGTTCCCTTCTCGCTGGCCCATGCCCGGCAACTCAACGGCAAGGAGCTGTCGTACAATAATATCCAGGACGCCAACGCCGCGCTGTGCATCGTGCGCGAGTTCGACAAGCCGTTCTGCGTGGGCCTCAAGCACATGAATCCCTGCGGCGCCGCGACGGGCAAGGATGTCGTCGAGGCGTGGACGAAGGCCTACGAGGCCGACAAGGTGTCGATCTTCGGCGGCATCGTGGCGACGAACTGCACGGTGACGCGCGAGGCGGCCGAGCTGATGAAGCCGATCTTCCTCGAAATCATCATGGCCCCGAAATTCGACGAGGGGGCGCTCGAAGTGCTCTCGGCGAAGAAGAACCTGCGCCTGCTCGAGGTCAGCATGGACAAGGGCGACGTGGACCCGAAACAGTATGTGAGCGTCAACGGCGGCCTGCTGGTGCAGGACCTCGACGTGGCGACGAAGGCCGTTACGGCCGATATGTGCGTCACGAAGGCGAAGCCCGCTGCGGAGCAGATGGAGGACCTCAATTTCGGCTGGCATATCGTCAAACACGTGAAGTCGAACGCCATCGTGGCGGTGAAGGACGGCCGGACGCTGGGCGTCGGCGCCGGACAGAGGAACCGCATCGGCTCGGCGGAGATCGCCCTGAAGCAGGCGCATGCCGCAGGCGTCACCGAGGGTCTCGTGCTGGCGTCGGACGGTTTCTTCCCTTTCGACGACTGTGTGACGCTGGCCGCCGAATACGGCGTGACGGCGATCGTGCAGCCCGGCGGTTCGGTCCGCGACGAGGATTCGATCCGGAAGGCCGACGAGAAGGGCATCGCCATGGTATTCACCGGTGAGAGGCACTTCAAGCATTAGTATCACCGGCGTTACTATTTTTGGGTAGTACAGAAATCCGACCGGATACCGGAGCCGTTGGCAAGGGACGGGCTAAAAGCGCGAGCGGAGGGGACGGTTTGTTTACAAACCCGCGAATAGTCGCCCGGAGCCAGCGTTAGACCGTTCCGGGCAGGCGGAGGTATCGTCGGAGAGTTTTTGTGGCACTTTTTGCGGAAAAAAGTGCCGGAATCTGCGGAGTTTATTCTGCGATAAAAAGGAATTTTGTTTATGAAGGTACTGGTTATCGGCGGCGGAGGCCGCGAACACGCCATTGTCGACGCGCTGTCGCGTTCGCCGCAGGTTGAAAAAATTTACTGCGCACCCGGGAATGCGGGCATCGCCCGGCAGGCCGAGTGCGTGGCCATTCGTGAAACCGAGGTGGAACGCCTGCGTGACTTTGCCGCGGAGCGGGGCATCGGCCTCACGGTCGTGGGTCCCGAAGTGGCGCTGGCGGCGGGTGTCGTCGACTGCTTCAGGGCCGCGGGGCTGCGCATCTTCGGTCCGACGAAGGCTGCGGCGCGCATCGAGTCGTCGAAGGAGTTCGCCAAACGGCTGATGGCTAAATATGCCATCCCGACAGCCGGATTCCGCGCATTCAACGACTATGCCGGGGCGCTGGCCTATGTGCAGGGGCGTCCTCTGCCCGCAGTGCTGAAATACGACGGACTGGCCGCCGGAAAAGGCGTGGTGATCGCCCGGACGATGGCCGAGGCCGAAGCGGCGTTGCGGGATATGTTGCTCGACGACAAGTTCGGCGAGGGCAAGGTGGTCGTCGAGGATTACCTCGAAGGTCCCGAGTTTTCGTTCATGTGCTTCGTTTCGGGACACAAGGTGTGGCCGATGGCGCTGGCGCAGGACCACAAACGGGCCTACGACGGCGACGAGGGTCCCAATACGGGCGGTATGGGCGCCTATTCGCCCCTGCCGTTCGTGACGGCGGAGGACGAACGCTATGCGCTGGAGAAGATCATGCAGCCCGTGGCCGACGCGATGATCGTCGAGGGGTGTCCCTTCGAGGGCGTGCTCTACGGCGGACTGATGAAGACTGCGCGGGGTAACGAGGTCATCGAGTTCAACGCCCGTTTCGGCGATCCCGAGACCGAGGTGGTGCTGCCGCGCCTGAAGAGCGACATTGTCGACATCTTCTGTGCCGTGGCCGAGGGACGCGATACGCAGCTGGAGTGGCACGATTTCGCCGCGCTGGGCATCGTGCTGGCCTCGAAGGGCTATCCGGGCGACTACGAAAAAGGACACGAGATCAAGGGCCTGGACCGCGTCGAAGGGGCTGTTTATCACATGGGAACCCGGGCCGACGGCGGGCGGATTCTCACCAACGGAGGCCGCGTGCTGTTCGTGGTGGGCAAGGGCAGGGACCTGGCCGAAGCGCGGAGGAATGCGCTGGCCGACGTGGCCCGCATCGACTGCGACAATCTGTTCCACCGCACCGACATCGGCCACCGGGCTTTCGACGATTTGGAAAGATAATACGAGCGATATATGGCAAAAATAATCAGCGGAAAAGAACTTTCAGCGAAACTGAAACTTGAAATGGCGGACGAGGTGAAGACCTTCCCCGCGAAATATGGCCGTGTGCCCCATCTGGTTGTCATCCTCGTGGGCGAGGACCCCGGCAGCGTGAGCTATGTGACGGGTAAGGCCAAGGCTTCGGCCGAGGTGGGCATCCGCAATACCACGATCCGAAAGCCCGAGTCCGTTTCCGAGGCCGAACTGCTGGACATCATCACGGCCCTGAACCTCGATGACGAGGTGGACGGCATTCTGGTCCAGCTGCCCCTTCCGAAACATATCGACGAGGACAAGGTGATCGCCGCCATCGACAAACAGAAGGATGTCGACGGCTTCCATCCCCTGAACGTTGCGGCGCTGTGGCAGAAACAGCCCTGCACGCTCCCCTGCACCCCGAAAGGCATTCTCAAGATGCTGCGGGCCGCAGGCGTGGAGATCGCCGGCAAGCGCGCCGTGGTGATCGGCCGCAGCAATATCGTGGGGCTTCCCGTGTCTAAACTGCTCTTGGACGCGAACGCTACGGTGACGATGGCCCACAGTCGTACGCGCAACCTCGCCGAAGTGACGCGCGGGGCGGAGATTCTGGTGGTGGCCATCGGTCGGCCGAAGTTCGTCACGGCGGAGATGGTGTCGCCGGGCGCCGTGGTGATCGACGTGGGGGTGAACCGCGACCCGGAGACGGGCAAACTGTGCGGCGATGTCGATTTTGCAGCCATCGAACCCAAGGCCTCGGTGATCACGCCCGTGCCGGGCGGCGTCGGGCCTATGACGATCTGCTGCCTGATGGAGAACACGATCGAGTGTTTCCTCCGGCGAGCGGGCCGGTAGCCGGCGGAACGGAGCGAAAACTTCGGTTTTTTTTGCGCCTCCGCTGAAAAAAATCAGCCGTTGACTCACGGGTCAACGGCTGATTTCGTTTTACAGGGTTCCTGTTATCAGAGTTTGATTGGTTCGGATATTTTGATATTGTCGAGGAACCAGCGGTTGGCTGTTCCGACTTCCCACTGCGTCTGCGTAATGGTGATCTTCGTATCCTTGTTGACCGTAATGCCCTTCAGGCTGACTTCGGCGCGAACCCATTCGAGCTTGTGACCATCCTCCCATCCCAGTTCGGGTATGTCGATCTGCACTTTGTCGCTGCCGTTCTCGAAGATGACGATCAGATTGACGGGGTCGATCTTGCCGGACCCCTGGCGCATTCCGCACCAGTCGAACGAGAGTGTCACATTGTCCTTTGCTTCGGGAACCCCGTCTATCGGAGGAAGAATGATACCTGCGTGATTGCCGGTCTTGCCGAATTTGAGGTAGTTCTGCTGGAGGTAGATGCGTTTGTTGTCGTTCTTGTCGTAGATAAACTTGTAACCGAGTTTTTCGACAGCGTCGAATGCAGTCACTCCATCGACAGTTATGGAGGTAAGCGCTGTCGCTTTTGCATCGAGGTTATCCGTCTCGACCGTTTGGCCGACACCGCTTGCTACGGACCACGGTTCGAGCCATTCGAAGTTCTCCAGGAAATAGACGATCTCGTTCAGGCCGTTGTCCTCGACATCGGTGGCCATGATGCGCTGTACAGGCTCGGCCAAACCGGCGTAGTAGCCGGTGACGGTTACGATATGGCCGGTCAGGGCGGAAAGGCCCAGACTCGACGGGGCGTCCACGACGCTGACCGAGTACTTGGCATCCTCCGAAACGGTGAGGGTGCTGCCGTTGAAAACGCCCTTGACGGTGACGTAGCCCCGTTTGGAGGAGGTGTAGTCGTCGATCTTTGCGCTGATGTCCTCCGGTTCGGGGTAGTTCACCGCTCCGCCGGACAGAACCGTCACCTCGTCGCAGTCGATTACCGTAGCGAGTTTCTGCGAGTCGGACGACTTGGTGCCCAAGAGCGAAATCTTGTCGCCGACGGCAACCGTCGTGGCGTCCGAGACGAAGATATTGTCCGTGTTTTTGTCGTCGCTGATGACGAAGCCTTTGGTCGTCACGGCCACGACGATCGCCGACGGTACGGAAATGACCGTTTCGTCCGCCAGGGCGGCGAGTTCACCTGCCGTGTACTCCTTCACATCGCGGTATTTGTCTCCGTTCTGCGTGATGAGCACCTGTGCGCGGCTTGCAAGAGTCCGTCCCTTGAAGACGAGGGTGGCCTTGCGGGGGTTGTCCTCCGCGCCGTCGCGCATGTTGTCGGTCACCGAAACCGTCACGTCCATGACGCCGGTTCCCGAGTTGGGCGTGACCGTCACCCAGTCGGGGACTTCCGTCACCCAGTCGGCGTCGGCATAGATGGTGATGATCTTTTCCGCCGCTCTTTCCGCTTCGAAATTCAAGGTGTTGGCGCTCGCCAGAACAGCTTCGGAAAGGTGGTCCTCATCCTTGTCGCAGCCCCAGAAGGAACATAGGGCCGCCATGAGGATCGGGGCTGTCATATATTTTACAAATCTCATAATCTTGTTTTTTAGGTTATTTCCGACTTAAAAATCGAGTCCGTCACTCCATCCCGGATTCTGCGTGAGGTTCGGGTTGAGCGAACGCTCGCCGCTGGGAATCGGGTAGAGGTAATCGCGTTCCTCGTTGAACGGAGTGCGCAGATTCTCTACGGTTTTGTGATAGTAGACATAGCCTTTGTCCCCCTCGGAGAGAATGATGTCCGAACCGAGTTCGTATACCGAAACTCCTTCGCCGGCTTGGGGTTTGGTCTCTCCTGCCTTATAGAGAATCAGATCGGCCGTTTCTTTGCCCGCAAGCTTGTATTCGCCGGGGCCCGGGAAATACATGCCGGAAATGGCCTGGTCGATGCAATAGCCGGCTTTCCAGCGATACAGATCCTGAAGGCGGAAACCCTCCTGGATCAGCTCGACGGTTCGTTCGCGGCGGATTTCCAGAATGGCGTTTACGATTTCGTTGGAGCCGGTCACATTGGGATAGCCGTACTCCTCGGACGAAAGATACCAGTCGGGTTGTTTGTCGAGATCCCTCATGGTGAGGGCCGGCATCCCCACCCGGCTTCGGATTTCGTTGACGGTGATATTCAGATCATCAGGCGAGAGCGATCCCAGTTCGGCCTTGGCTTCGGCATAGTTGAGCAGCACTTCGGCATAGCGGAAAACCGGCATGTCGCAGGTCGAACGGTCGTTGCGGTCGATCTGTCCTCCCGAGGCCGTCGTGTCCTGAACGAATTTGATGGGTTGGTAGCCGGTGATCGTGACGCCGAGATCGGGTCCCTGCACCCGCTTGGCGCCGATGCGCTTGTAACCCGGGGTGCGGATCGACTGCGCCAGGCGCGGGTCGCGGTCCTTCACCTCCTCGGTGAAAGGCATTGTTTGCCACTCTGTCTTAAATTTGTCGGTGAATGCCTTGCCGTCCTTCATCAGGTACATGTTGATGAATTTGCGGGTGTAGCCCGGGCGGCCCTGTGTCGGCAGCAACGTGTAGGCCGTCGCATTGTGGTAGACCTGGGCCTCGTAGCTGTTCCGGATGGCGAGGATATACTCTTCGGTGCTGGCATTCTCCTGTGCGAAGAGCATCATGTAGTCCTTGTCCGGATTTTTGGTGGAGTAGAGCTTGTAGGGACCTTCGTCGATGATCGTTTTGGCGGCCTTGGCGGCTTCCTCCAGATAATAGGTGTAGTCATGTCCTTCGAGGTTGATGCCGTGGTATTTGCGGTAGGTTCCCTCGAAGAGGCAGAACCGCGCTTTCAGCGCCAGCGCCGCCCATTTGTTGACGCGGTAGGTCGATATATCCTCCGTAAGACCTCCGCTGTTGATGGCTTCGTCGATATCCTTGATCATATTGGTCATGATCAGTTCGCGTGAATCGCGCGGTTTGTAGAGCGCTTCGTCGGCCGAGCCGAGCTGCACCTCGTACCAGGGTACGTCGCCGAAGCGTTTCACCTTGTCGAAATAGAAGGCGGCGCGGAAGAATTTGGCCAGGGCCGTATATTCGGTCACGGCCTTCTTGTCCTCGCATTGATCGACATATTCCAGCAGGGTGTTTATGCGGCGCAGGTTGCCCCACGACCAGCCGCCGCCGGTGTTCGGAACGGTGCGCTTGTCGCCTCCGTAGAGAACATCGGAGAGGGTCATCTGAACGAGCAGGTCGTTCTGCTCATCGTAGGGCGTCTTGTCCAGCAGGTTGTCGTAAAAGGGATTGGAGAAGAGTTCCAGGTCGCTTCTCGTCTTGAAATAGTCGAACTGCGTCACCCGATCCAACGGTTCTTTGTCCAGCAGGGAGTCGCAGGCCGATAATCCTGCAATCAGCGTTGCTGCCAGTATGATTAATCGCTTCATGGTATTCGGATTTTGAAATTATTAGAAGGTGATGTCGATGCCGAACATGAACGTCTTGGCCCACGGATAGTAGGCGTTGTTGTTCACGCCGGAACGGTTGATAGCCGCTTCGGGATCGACGTACTTGGAGTTCTTTTTGAGCGGCGACCAGTAGCAGAGGTTCTCGCCCGAGAAATAGATGCGGATCTGGTCGATGCCGGCCTTCTTGGTGAGGGTCGCGGGGATCGTGTAGCCGACGGTCAGGTTTTTCAGGCGCAGGTAGCGGATATTTTGCAGGTAACGGTCGTTGACCTTGCTCAGATAACCTCCCGATGAAGAATAGGCTCTTGCGCGCGGGAAATAGGAGTTGGGATTGTCCTCCGCCCATACCTTGCCGAGGAAATCCGTCGGGAGGTAGGAGAGGTAGGGATAGGAATAGCAGCCCCAGAAAGGCATCATTTCTCCGTGGGGATACCAGTAGTGGTTGCCGGTTCCCTGGAAGAAGACCGAAGCGTCGAAGCCCATCCAGCGGATCGAGGCGTTGATGCCGTAGGAGAGCGTCGGGAGCGAGTTGCCCAGGATCGTCCGGTCGCCCGGCTTGTCGACGGTGTCGTTGCCGACTCCCCAGACGCCGTTGCCGTCTAGGTCGACGAACTTCAGGTCGCCGGCCTGCCAGCCGCCGGTCAGACGGCCCGTGCTGTAACTCAGGTCGACCTCTTTGGCATAGGCCTGCGCCTCTTCGGTGGTCTTGAAGAACCCGTCGGTCTTGAAGCCCCAGATTTCGCCGATCTCCATGCCGACGTAATAATCTCCCTTTGTCAGGTTGGTCAATGACTTGTTCGGGTTGTTGTCGTATTTGGTGATGACGCTCTTGTAGTCGCTGAGGTTGAAACCGACGCTGTATTCGAACGGTTTGCCGGCGAGTTTGAACTGGTCGCGCCAGCTGACGGAGAGCTCATAACCCTTCGTACGCAGTTCGGCGGAGTTCATGCTGGGCGAATCGGCCCCGTATACGCCGGGCAGCGCCATTCCGTCGGTCAGCATGTCCTTCGTGTCGCGGATGTAGACGTCGCCGGTGAAGTTGAGCCGGTTGTTCAGCATGGTGAGATCCAGACCCAGGTCCCACTGCTGGGCGGTTTCCCAGGTCAGGTCGGAGGCTACGGGGGCGCCCAGCGAGGAGTATTTGCCCTTTATGCTGCCGTCGAAGGTGTAGTTGCTGAAATCCTTGTTCGTGATCAGGCGCATGTAGGTGTAGTAGGACGACACGTTCTGGTTGCCCAGGCTGCCGAACGAAGCGCGCAGCTTGAGGTTGTCCACCAGGTCTTTGGCGTTGCCGAAGAACGGCTCCTCGGAGATGCGCCATCCGGCCGATGCCGAGGGGAACAGGCCCCAGCGGTTGCCCGGTGCGAAACGCGACGATCCGTCATAGCGTCCGCTCACCTCGAAGAGGTAGCGCCCTTTGTAGTCGTAGTTGATACGGGCGAAGAAGCCTGCCAGGGCGTATTCGTTCTGGCCGCCGCCGTAAGCGCCCTCCGTGGGAGAACCCGTTGCCAGATTCAGGTCGTCGAGGTTTATGGAGGAGAGGTTGATGCCTGCCACCGAGACGTTCTTGCTGGACCACGTTTCGTAGTTGAATCCGGCGGTTGCCGACACGTGGTGCGCCTCGCCGAACGTTTCGTCGTAGTTGGCGTAGACGTTGGCCGAATAGTAGTTGCGCGTCTGAACCACTTCGTCGAGCTGGTTCATGCCGGCGCCCGTGTCGTAGGCGAGCAGCGGCCCGTCGGGGTATTCGCGGTAGTTCATTGCGGAACTGCGGCTCGTATTGCGGTTCTGGTAGAGGCGGTAGGTGAAGTCACCCGTGATGCTCAACGTCTTGAACGGCGTGATGACCAGGCGTGTCGTGTTCGAGAAGTCGTTCGAGCGGTCGACGTTGCGGTGCGTGCCCTCGTTGAGCAGGATGTGGCGTCCGTTGGCGATCTTGTAATCGAGATACGGCGTGCTGTAAAGCCACGATCCGTCGGGGTTCTTCATGGGGAAGTTGGCCAGTGCGTGGCGGGCGCTGTAAGCGATGGTGTTGTCTACGCTGCCGTCTCCCAGAGACTTGTAATTCGACGAGAAGAACGACGTGTTGTTCGAGAGCGTTGCCCACCGGTTGATCCGAAAATCGAGTTTCGCACGCAGGTTGTATTTGTTATACACGTCGGGATGTGCGCGCTGAATACCTTCCTGGCGGTCATAGGCGCCCGAGACGAGGTATTTGATGTCCTTCGTGCCGCCGCTGAGCGAGATGTTGTGCTGCTGCACGGGCCGACGCTGCTGGAAGAGCATGTCCCACCAGTCGTAGTTGCCGTAGTAGACCCACTGTTTGCGGCCGTTGCGGATCTCTTCGACGACCCACGGACGGTCGGGATGCTCGGTCCTGTCGTTCACGCGCGCCAGCAGCTGCTGCATGTCGTGATCGTTGTATTTGACATAGTTCGTTCCGGAGTCGGCCTGCCAGAACTTGTTGACCGTATAGACCGACCAGTAACCGCGGTTCTCGTAGTCGGTCGAGGTCGTGGCCTCCTCCCAGCCGAAACGGCCGCTGTAACGCACCGTCGCCTTGCCGTCCTGGGCCGAGCCGTTCTTGGTGGTGACCAGGATGACGCCGAAGGCTGCGCGGGCGCCGTAGACGGCTGCCGCCGAAGCGTCCTTGATGACCGAGATCGACTCCACGTCGTTGGGGTTGACGCGGTTCAGGTCGCCCACCACGCCGTCGATCAGCACGAGCGGGTCGGCCGAGTTGATCGAGTTGACGCCGCGGATGTTGATCGCCGGCGTGCTGCCGGGTTTACCCGAGGAGGTGGTGATGTTGAGACCCGCTACGGAACCCTGCAACATGTTGGTCACCGAATGGGTGACGCGGTTTTCGAGCTCCTTGCTCCCTACGGTCGCAACGGCGCCGGTCAGGTTGACTTTTTTCTGCGTACCGTAGCCGATTACGACGGTTGCATCGAGCATGATGGCGTCCTCTTGCAGGTAGATCGTGATGCTGTTCCGGCTTGAGGGAACTGTCACTTTCTGGGGCAGGTAACCCAGGCAGGTGACCTGGAGAACGGCTTCTCCCGACGGAACCTGGATTTTGAAGGTGCCGTTTTCAGAGGTTGTGACGCCTTTGGTCGTACCATCGACCAGAACGGCTACACCCACGAGCGGCTGTTGATTGGCGTCGAGGACTTTTCCCGACACCTCCCTGTTCTGGGCCGAAAGGGCTGTTATTCCCCCTCCCAATACCAGAAGAAGAGATAGAACCAGTGGTCTTAATACTCTCATAAGATCTGTGTTTGTTGGTTAGTAAATGATGATTGTGGTTGGGTATGTAGCGAAAATCACTTGCGTCGGTAGGCATCCGTGGAGAATGCTTTCGGCCGCTGCATGTTTTCGGTCCACTCGTTTCCGAATTCGTCCTTGACGGTGATCACAAGGTCGGTGTCCGCATCGTCCGCCTTCACCTTGAAGAAGTGCGTGAACTTGTCGGTGATGAACGACGGGGTCGACTTGAGTCCCGCGTTGTTGAACCGCTTGACCGAGAGCGCCGCGATATGGAGCGGGTCGTAGGCCCAGACTTCGGTGTAGGGCAGCGTCTTGCGGTTTTCGTCGACGACGCTCAACGTCCAGTCCGAATTCCAGTTCCAGATGTTGATCAGCACCTCGTTGTCGTTGTTCTGCGGATAGGCGTTGACATATTGCATATAGGCGTTCTTGACCGAAGCGGAGATGTCGGAAGGCATCAGCGGAACGTTGGCCATCGAAAAATGCACGTTGTTCAGGTCGTAGCTGCGGAACTGGTACTCTTCGGGCCATCCGGTCGATTTGTAGAGACATTGGAAATCGGTTCCCGTGACATCCCAGATGCCGTAGCCGCCCGGAGTTCCGTCGGTTCCGATGTGGATTCCGGGCGTGAGGTTGCCGGACCACCACCACGAAGCGCATACCGAGCCGGAGTTATACTCCCGGAAGTTATGCCCGTCCACGATCGGGGCGTCGGGCGTCACGTTGAAAAGTTTGTGGGTATGCCCCGTCACGAAGCGGACGGTATATCCGTCGAGGATGTCGAAAAGCCGCAGGGTGTTGACCGGATCATGGTCGATCTTGAATCCCGATGTGGTCGGATAGAACACCTGCGCATGCATGGCAACGACGACGGGGGTCGTCTTGGCCACGTACGACAGGTCTTTCGCCAGCCAGTCCAGCTGCTCGGCGGAGAGGCTCTTGACATAGTTGCGGGAAGTGCTCCCGTCGTAGCTGCTGCAATCAATGTCGTCCATGACGACGTAATGGACCTTGCCGATGTTGAATGAATAGTAGGTCGGGCAGATCTGATCCACATATTTGACCGCCGCATCGTAGTCCGACCTGGTCTGGAAGTCGTTGTCATGGTTGCCCATGGTGTGGAAGATCTGCAGATTCTTGATCTGGCTGTTGACGGTGTTCAGGTACTGGGGGAAATAGTAGCTGTTCGAATACCAGTAGAGGTCCCAGGTCATGTCCCCGAGGGTGAGCGCATACATCTTCTCGCCCTTGTGGCGGGTCATGTAGTCCGTAAGGTCGGAGGTGAACTGGGCGAACTGTCCCAGGTCGCCCGTTCGGTTGGCGAGGTGCATGTCGCCCAGCATGAAGATCTTGTAGGAGTCCTGTCCGTCGACCTTTTCGAGCTTGAAGTCGGCCCGTTCGACGACGTCGGCGCTGTTTTTGAGCGCGCGGTGGAACTGCGGGAGCACCCCGACGGACGGAACTTCGTAGCCGCTCGGGACGGAGATGAAGACATATCCCCACTTTTTGGCCGATTTGAGCTGGTAGATGCCCTTCTCGTTCGTGACGGTCACCTCCGCGCCGTCGGAGACCACGACGTTCTCCACGCCGACGCCGGCCGACGACACGATCCCGTAGACCGTGGTGCCTGCATCCGGTTTGAAATCTATGTCTTCGACGATGTTGATGTAGATTCTTCCGAACGATTTTTTGCGCGCGTCTCTTTTGACGAAGACTTTGTAGTAACCCGTTTCACACCCGTCGGCCAGGCGTACGGTGAAACTGTCGGAAGAGGTGTTGACGATGGGGCAGACGTAGGAGATGCCTGCGTCCGACTCAAGAATGAATGTGTCTGTGGTCAGGGGCGATTTCCCCCCCCCACTTACGGCGAAAGTGCACTCGCCGCCTTCGGTGACGTCTACCGACCCCGGAACCGTGAATTGCACGTCGAAATTATCCGCGGGGGTCTTTTCGTCATCGCTGCCGCCGCAGGCGAAGAGTTGCGAGACGGCGATGAGTGCCAGTAACAGATACTTTAATACGTTTTTCATTTTAAGTTCTTCGATTATAATTTTTTTATTTGTCCGCGTTTTGTAAATCCGGTTGTTTGGACACCTCGAAGGCCCGGAAAGACCCGGTCGGGGACTCCGTCCCGAAGTCTCCGTTTGCGGCCCTGCCGGCCTTCGCATCTTCCATTATATATATGGTAACCATCTGTTTACCGTGTCGCTTCTGTCTGAAAAACTTTTCAAATATAACTTGTTTGTGTTTCGATTGTGTTTCGAATACATTTCAAAATTAAAAAACAAAATCGGATGATTTTTTTTGCAAATAAAAAATTTTAATTTTTAGTCGTGTTGCGTTTGGTAGATTTGCCATTTCCCTTTCATTTCTTTTTCGTTGCCCTTGATTTGTGGAATGGTTGTGAAGCGAAACTGTCGGGCGTCTGTTTTTCGGCGACGGCAGTTCGGAAAACGGCGTGGCGGAGAAGAGTGGCGGGCGGAACCGGAGGTGTTGTCGGAACCGGTCC
>ERZ772889.2719-NODE-2719-length-13328-cov-3.977322_pt1 | contig 13328 bp, 10 predicted proteins | sample MGYA00512127_ERZ772889 | MGnify/ENA primary metagenome ERZ772889 (study PRJEB29015, sample SAMEA2737689) | human gut metagenome | biome: human gut; feature: human-associated habitat; material: faeces | place: China | collected 2012 ...
ATAACAAGCTGTCAAAAGATAATTATCATTTTTTTAGAAAGGAATGAATTTTAAAATGGCAAAGGTAACAATTATTTCAGGCTTTTTAGGCGCAGGTAAGACTACATTTATTAAGAAGCTTTTAGAGCAGGTTTATGCAGGACAGAAGGTTGTGTTGATAGAGAATGAATTTGGTGAGATAGGAATTGACGGCGGTTTCTTAAAGGATGCGGGCATTCAGATAACGGAGATGAATTCAGGCTGTATCTGCTGCTCACTTGTGGGATATTTCGGTAAGGCTCTCATAAAGGTTTCCAAGGAGTATGCTCCGGACAGAATCATAATCGAGCCATCTGGCGTAGGCAAGCTCTCCGATGTTGTAGCTGCGGTTGAGAGGGTTAAGGACGAGGCAGGTCTTGAACTTGACTGTTTCCTCACTGTTGCAGATGCAACCAAGGCTAAGATGTATATGAAGAATTTCGGTGAATTTTTCAACAATCAGGTTGAATATGCCGGAGCGATCATCATGAGTCGTACAGATATTGTTGACGAAGCAAAAGCACAGGCATCACTGGAACTGCTTCGTGAGATTAACTCCAAAGCAGCGATCATCACAACACCGATCGAGAAACTGGAAGGTAAAAAACTTCTGGAGGTTATGGAGCATCCGGTATCTCTGGCAGATGAGCTGATGGAAGAAGAGGAGGTATGCCCGGAATGCGGACATGTGCATGAACATGGCGAACATCATCATGACCATGATCATGAAGAACATGAGCATCATCATCACGATCATGATGAAGAATGCGGATGCGGACATGACCACGCTCATGAAGAACATGAACATCATCATCACGACCATGATGAAGAATGCGGATGCGGACATGACCACGCTCATGAAGAACATGAGCATCATCATCACGACCATGATCATGAATGCGGATGTGGACATGACCATCATGACCATCACCATCATCATGCAGATGAAGTATTTACAAGTTGGGGTCGTGAGACAATTAAGAAATATACAAAAGAAAATCTTGAGAAGATGCTGGAAGCTCTTTCTGCATCTGATGAATATGGAATCATTCTCCGTGCAAAAGGAATGCTTCCGGCAGAAGATGGAACATGGATTTATTTTGATATGGTTCCGGAAGAAACAGAAATCCGTGAAGGCGCACCGGAATATACAGGTCGTCTCTGCGTGATCGGATCTAAACTGAATGAGGACAAACTGGCTGAGCTTTTTGGCCTGTAATCATAGAGGAGAATACAGACAATGGATGAGATCAAAGTACCGATTTATTTAATGACCGGTTTCCTGGAAAGTGGCAAGACTTCTTTCCTGAGTTTTACCATACAGCAGGATTATTTCCATACGGATGGAAAGACACTTCTGATCCTCTGTGAGGAAGGGGAGGAAGAATACGATCCGGCAATTCTTGAAGCCAATAATACTGTTGTGGAGGTAATTGAAAATGAGGAAGACTTTACAACAGACAGACTGGTTGCCATGGATATTCTTCATCAGCCGGAGCGTGTTATCATAGAATATAATGGCATGTGGCTGGTAAGCAATTTTGAAAAAACGCAGCTGCCGACAGGCTGGGGAGTAGAACAGCAGATTACCTGTGTAGATGGAAGTACTTTCCAGATGTATATGGCGAATATGAAATCCATTTTTATGGATATGATAAAAAATACAGATATGGTTATCTTCAACCGTTGCAAAAAGGAAGATCCACTTCCGACTTATCGACGTGGAATCAAGGTCGCAAATCAGAGAGCAGAAGTTATCTTTGAGGATGAAGAAGGCGAGCTGGGTGATATTTTCCAGGATGAAATGCCATTTGATATGAATGCGCCGGTTATCGAGATTCTTCCGGAAGATTATGGCATCTGGTTTGTGGATGCAATGGATCATCCGGAAAATTATGAAGGCAAAACAGTCAAGTTTAAAGCAAGAGTCATGAAACCTCGCGGAATGGGAAGTAAATTCTTTGTTCCGGGACGTACAGCCATGACTTGCTGTGCAGATGATACTACATTTCTTGGTTATGTATGTAAGAGCGCATATGCGCCGAAACTGACGCCGGGAGAATGGGTAGAAGTTACAGCCAAAGTCGGCATTGAGAAACGTAACGAATACCAGGGTGAAGAAGGTATCGTACTTGCTGCGGAGCATGTAGAACAGTGTGATCCACTGGAAGACGAAATGGTTTATTTTAATTAATACAGCGAGGAAATTCTGATGTATCTGATCGTAGGTTTGGGAAATCCCGGAAGGCAGTATGAAGCCACACGCCATAATATGGGATTTGATGTGATTGATAAGCTTGTGGAGGAATATAATGTTCCACAGTCTGGCGTGAAATTCAATGCCATGTACGGAAAGGGAAGAATCGAAGGACAACCTGTCATTCTGATGAAGCCGCTTTCTTATATGAATCTCAGTGGTGGTCCTGTCCGGGATATGGCAAACTACTTCAAAATCGATCCGGAGACAGAGATGATCGTTATTTATGACGATATTGATCTGGAACCGGGACAGCTTCGTATCCGTAAGAAAGGCAGTGCCGGTGGGCACAATGGAATCAAGCATATCATTCAGCAGCTTGGTACACAGACGTTTGTTCGTATCAAGGTTGGTGTCGGAGCCAAACCAAAAGGATGGGATCTGGCAGATCATGTACTTGGCAGATTCGGAAGCAATGAACGTAAGCTTGTGGAAGAGGCGCAGGAGAGAGCCTGCAAAGCTGTAGAGATGATCCTGGCTGACAGTGTGGATGCGGCCATGAACCAGTTCAACAAGAAAATGGAGAATGTATGAAGACATTTTTGCAGCCTCTGCAGAATCTTGCAGAGATGGAAGAAATACAAAAACAGGCAAAAAAGAATCGTGGAATTCTGGAGATCAGTGGTTGTATGGAGTCCCAGAAAGCTCATCTTATGTATGGGCTTTCCGGGCTTTTTCCATGTCATCTGGTAATTGCCGCAGATGAAAAATCTGCGAAAGAACTGTATGAAGATTATCGTTTTTATGATAAACGTGTTTATTACTATCCGGCAAAGGATCTTCTTTTTTTTCAGGCAGATATACATGGGAATCTGCTGATTCGTCAGCGAATGCAGGTGATTCGCGCTCTTCTGGAACGTGAGGATGAGATTACGGTCGTTACCAGTATTGATGGCTGTATGGACTATCTTGCACCTCTGGAAAAAATAGAAAAACAACTGATTCATTTTCGCAACGACAGTACCCTGGATATGGATAAACTGACAGCTGCGCTTGTCCATATGGGGTATGAACGTGTTGGACAGGTAGAGATGCCAGGACAGTTTTCCATCCGTGGAGGAATTATTGATATTTATTCTCTGACAGAAGAAAATCCCTGGCGTATTGAACTGTGGGGAGATGAAATTGATTCGATCCGCAGTTTTGATGCACAGAGCCAGCGTTCTCTTGAAAACCTGGATGATGTTACAATTTATCCTGCAGCAGAACAGCCAATGGAGAAAAATGGTGTCTCATTTCTCGATTATTTTAAAGAAACTGAAACTCTGTTTTTTTTGGACGAACTCAATCATCTGGAGGAAAATGCAAAAGCTGTGCAGGAGGAATTTCAGCAAAGTTGTGAGAATCGAAAGGAAAAGGGCGAGATCAGTCTTTCCGGTGACTGGATGTGTACATGGGAGGAATTGTGTCATAAGATAAATGACAGAAATTGTGTTGCCATGTCTTTGCTGGATCCGAAGAAATCTAACTGGAAAATTTCAGGTCAGTTTAATATCACAGTAAAATCTATGAGTTCTTATCAAAGTAGTTTTGAACTGTTGGTAAAGGATCTGAAACAGTACAAAAAAGAAGGATATCAGATCGTTTTGCTGTCCGGTTCCAGAACCCGTGCAGAACGTCTGGCAAAAGATCTTCAGGAAGAAGGTCTGAACGCATTCTACGGACAGGATTCTGATCGTATTCTGCAGCCGGGAGAGATCATGGTGGCGTATGGCCATGCACGGAGGGGATTTGAATATCCGCTGGTTAAATTTGCAGTCATCACAGAGACAGATATCTTTGGAAAAGAGCAGAAAAAGCGTAAAAAGAAAAAAGAATACAATGGAAAGAGAATCCAGGACTTTTCGGAACTTTCCATTGGAGACTATGTAGTGCATGAAAAGCATGGACTTGGCATTTACAAAGGTATTGAGAAAGTTGCAGTAGATAAAGTTGCAAAGGATTATATCAAAATCGAATATCGTAATGGAAGTAATCTGTATATTCTTGCAACACAGCTGGATGCACTGCAGAAATATTCCGGGGCAGAAACAGCAAAACCGCCGAAACTGAATCGGCTTGGTGGGCAGGAATGGAAAAAGACGAAATCCAGAGTCCGCGGTGCCGTGCAGAATATTGCAAGGGAACTTGTGGAGCTTTATGCAGTCCGCCAGGAAAAAGAAGGTTATGTCTGTGGACCAGATACCGTCTGGCAGCGAGAGTTTGAAGAGATGTTTCCGTATGAGGAAACAGAAGATCAGCTGGCTGCGATCGAAGATACTAAGAAAGATATGGAGAGCACCAAGATTATGGACCGTCTTGTGTGTGGGGATGTCGGATATGGCAAGACAGAGGTTGCGCTGCGAGCTGCGTTTAAAGCAGTTCAGGAAAGCCGCCAGGTTGTTTATCTTGTACCGACCACGATTCTTGCACAGCAGGTTTATAACACCTTTATTCAGCGAATGAAAGAGTTTCCGGTGAGAGTAGATCTTCTTTGCCGGTTCCGTACGGCTGCGCAGCAGAAAAAGACAATCGCAGATCTGAAAAAAGGTCAGGTGGATATCGTAGTCGGTACACACAGAGTACTTTCGAAGGATGTGGAATATAAAAATCTGGGACTTCTTATCATCGATGAAGAACAGCGTTTTGGTGTGGTTCATAAAGAAAAGATCAAACAGCTGAAAAAAGATATTGATGTACTGACGTTAACGGCAACACCGATTCCGCGAACACTCCATATGAGTATGATCGGTATCCGCGACATGAGTGTCCTGGAAGAGCCTCCGATGGATCGTGTTCCGATTCAGACATATGTTATGGAGTATGATGAGGAAACGGTAAGAGAGGCGATCAACCGTGAGCTTCGAAGAGGCGGTCAGGTTTATTATGTTTATAACCGCGTGAATGATATTGCAGATGTGACGGCAAGGATCGCGAAGCTTCTGCCGGATGCGAGAGTGGATTTTGCCCATGGACAGATGAGTGAGCGAGAGCTGGAAGCAGTCATGTATGCATTTATTAACGGAGATATAGATGTACTGGTTTCTACAACGATCATCGAGACCGGACTGGATATTTCCAATGTCAATACGATGATCATTCATGATTCTGACCGATATGGACTTTCACAGCTGTATCAGCTTCGTGGAAGAATCGGACGTTCAAATCGGACTGCTTATGCATTCCTTATGTATCGCAGGAATACGATGTTGAAAGAGACTGCAGAAAAAAGACTTTCTGCGATTCGAGAATATACAGATCTGGGAAGTGGATTCAAGATTGCAATGCGTGATCTGGAACTCAGAGGCGCCGGAAATCTTCTGGGAGCAGAACAACATGGGCATATGAATGCAGTAGGGTATGACCTTTACTGCAAGATGCTCAGTGAGGCAGTCAAGGAGGCAAAGGGTATCCATACAATGGAAGATTTTGAGACAACGATCGATCTGAATATGGATGCATTTATACCGGATTCTTATATCAGCAATGAGTATCAGAAACTGGATATTTATAAGAGGATTGCCGGAATTGAGACACAGCAGGATTATGATGATATGCTGGAAGAATTGCTGGATCGCTTCGGTGAAATGCCAAAAGCAGTTCTGAATCTTCTTGTGATCGCCAGAATGAAAGCACAGGCACACCGATGTTATGTGGTGGAGATCAAACAGATCGCCAGGGATATGAAGATTACATTGTATGAACGGGCCAAACTGAATCCTGCAGGTATTCCTGTACTGATGCAGAAATATAGAAGAGGGCTGCAATTCAAGAATGAACAGGAACCCAAATTTATTTTCACTCCGGAGGGAGCTGGAAATACACTGACAGCTCTGACAGATTTTCTGACGGAACTGGAATCACTTGTAGAAGAATAAAATCCATATAGTCTGATTAAGAGGAGAATCTGTGAAATATCCGTGAAAAACGGCTATTTTTATGATTCTCCTTGCTCTTAAAGGCAAAAAAGTTTATACTCTTATTTATATGCTAGAATTGTAAAGCAATGGAGGAAGAGATGAAAACAATGACAAAGAGAACAGCTGTTGCAGCTCTTACAGGCGTAATGGCAGTGGGGATGCTCACAGGCTGTGGAGAAAAGAAATTAGATGGAACAAAAACAGTTGCAACAGTGGATGGAACAGAAATCCCGCTTGGAATCGTGAGTCTTTCTGTAAGAGAAGGACAGGCACAGACAGAAGCAATGTATAAGAGCTTTATGGGCGGACAGGATTATTCTATCTGGAGCATGGATGCAGAAGACGGAAAGACCTATGGAGAACAGGCAGTAGAACAGTCTCTGAAAGATGTAGAGCTGATGTACATCATGAAAGAAAAGGCTGCAGACTATAATGTAGAAGTTACAGATGATGATGAGCAGAAGATCGCAGATGCAGCAGCAGCATTTATGGCTGCCAACAGTGAAGAGACACTGCAGGAGCTTGCGGTAAGTGAAGATCAGGTCAAGACATATCTGGAGCTTCAGACTTATAAGAGCAGAATGCATGATCCGCTCATTGCAGATGTAGATAAAGATGTTTCTGATGAAGAAGCACAGCAGTCATCTTTCGATTATGTAAGCATCAGTACAGCAGATCTCAGCGATGATGAGATCAAACAGAAAAAAGAAGATGCACAGAAGATCCTGGATGATCTGAAAGCAGCCGGTTCCGATGGAGATCTGAATGAAATTGCAAAATCAGTGGATGATTCTTATTCTTCCGTAAGTGGTACTTTTGATGTGAATGAAGATGCGGCAAAAGAAGATTCTGATGAAGAGTCCGACAGCAGTTCTTCTAGCAGTGCATATCCGGATGAGGTTATGAAAGTTCTCAGAACTCTGAAAGACGGAGAAATCGGTCCGGACGTTATTGAGACAGATACTTCTTACTATGTAGTAAAACTTGATAAAGTAAATGATGAAGAAGCTACAGAGACTAAGAAACAGTCAATTATCTCGACAAGAGAGAATAAGCTTTATACAGACACAACAGAAAAATGGCTGGATGATGCAGACATCAATGTTGAGAAAAAGGTTCTCAAGACTCTGAAGGTTACGGATAATCACAAATTCTCAATCGCAACTGCAACACCTGAACCGACAGAAGAGGCTGCAATAACAGAAACACCGGAGGTTACAGAGGCAGCAGAAGAAACAGAGGCAACGGTTACTCCGGAAGCTACAGAGGAGACTGAGGCTACAACAACTCCGGAAGTTACAGAAGCAGCTTCCTATAATACAGATTCTTCTCTTGAAGTTACAGATGGAAACAAGGTCAATATTGATTATGTAGGAAAGATTGACGGAGTTGCATTTGATGGTGGAAGCACAGATGGTAAAGGAACAGATCTGGTAATCGGTTCCGGTACATATATTGATAATTTTGAAGAGCAGCTGATCGGTGCACATCCGGGAGATAAAGTAGAAGTAACTGTTGTATTCCCAGATGATTATCAGGCAGCAGATCTTGCTGGCAAAGAAGCAGTATTTGATGTTACTGTAAATGGAATTTACGAATAAATGACATGTAATAAGCCCTCGCATTTGCGGGGGCTTATTGTTTGGAAATCTTAGGATTCTGTACTTTCGCTGTTTCCACTGGAAACATGGATACCATTGATCTCTACATCACCCTCCATTGGAATAACAATGCATTTACGCCCATCGATCACCTGCGTTTCGATCAGCGCGGCACGATCAGGATCAATGTGAATTACAACATCCGGTGTTTTGATCTCAGTACGTCGTGTATTGGTAATATTGGCAGCCATAAGTGAAGCGTTTTCACCGGCAATTGCTTCATAGGTCTGATCAAAAGTTTCGAGTTTTTCATCTTCAACACCGCATTCTTCAAAGAGACGTTTCACTTCCGGTTTAGTCAGTACAGCAGGATCCGGGGAATCCTTCTGAGAATCTACCCATTCATTCAGTTTCTCATGGATATTCATGACAGTATCGTAGGCACAGTCCTCACCAAGGGTTTCTTCTACAAGTGCGTTGAAAGAATCGCGCTGGCCGCCGGCAGAAAGTGGAGTGGTACAGCCAAACATTTCATCTACGAAAGCACTTCTGAGCTGTTCGGCATTTTTAGTGTAATAAAGAAGACTGTGAATATCCGTGCTACGGTCATTAAATACCGGGAACAGGAATCCCAAATCTGGCATTTCTACGATCCAGTCACGGATACGGTCTTCGATGTTGTTGGTTTCTGCGTTGTAGCACAGGCCAGCTTTGGAAAGATTGACCGGACAGATGCTGCAGAGGATATGGTCATAGATTTCATCGGATGCATCGAACATCTCCTGACCATCGGAAGACTTTCCGGGAATATCGTAAACGGCATGAATGAGAATGATATAGTAATTCTCACCATAATCATAATTTTCGATGATCTTATCATAAAATTCCTCAAGTATAGCATTATCCTGAAGTTTACTGCCACGGAGTTTCATGAGAAATTCCTGGGTACCACCTTCTTTTTCCTGTTCAAGCGGAAAGTCCATGTTGATCAGATTTTTTCCAATTGTGCCGGATAAAGTCTTCTTGAAGATTTCAAAGTATTTAAACATTTCTTCTTCCGAAAGAGAAAGAAATGCTTCTTTCAGTTCTGTTTTTTTATTTTTCTCGCCATCCACATAACAGCCGCAGATTCTGGTGATCGCACAGTTATTTGGAGAAAACTGTTTCTTGATTTCTGAGATTTCTTTTTTGTTCATTATGTAATGCTCCTGTTTACAGAATTTCTGTACGGAATGCTTCTGCGATTCCACTTAAATTGTAACGCTCTGCAAGGTCCTGAATTCCCATCATGATCTCCTCGCGGCTGAAATTACTGGCCTCCAGAAATTCATCGTCTTTGCCATTAAGGTGGTAGTAGAACAGAAGACCAATTTCAAGATTCTGACGGTCACCATCGCAGGTCATTTCGTATAATTGATTTTCTGCCTCGTCAATTTTACCATTGTCTGCCAGATCTGTAAGATTTGTAAGTATCTGTCTGGCATCTGTATCTTCAATCACATCAGGTGTCAGTTCGACTGTACTTACCTGGAACAGCATTTTCATGACTGCACGTACCATTTCGCGTATCTGACGCAGTATATAATCATCCTGAAGCATTTATATTCTCCCTTCCAAATTCATGATTCTGAACAATAGAGTACCACAAAAAAAGAGTTTCTTCCAGATAGAAATCTGCACTTTTTTGGTCATTGTTGTGAATATTAAACTTTACGCAATATGCGCAGAATGCTATAATAAAAATATTAAATAAGTTACGTTGTATATCGGGTGTAATGGGCAGCAGTGGCTGGTAGCGCAGGAAGGATATGAATGAATGACGAATGATACTGCAATGACAAAGCAGGAATCCGAGGTAATGATAGAGCAACTCAAAAAAGTATTTGAAGTGGTTCGGTTATTGGATGTGGATACACTGGAAATGGGAAATCTGAAAGGTGTAGAAGATGTGGATGGATTTCCGTGTAAATGCTATGATTTCTGGAAAAAAGGTACACGTTGTAAGAACTGTACATCCAGAGAAGCATTACAGAAAAAAGAAAAAGTACTGAAGCTGGAATATCTGAATTCCAATATCTACCAGGTAATTTCCAAATATATAGAAATAGACGGTAAACCGTATGTGATTGAACTGATCAATGCCATGAAGTCAGATGCGATCATGGATGATGATGGACGTACGGAACTGATCAAACAGCTTTCAGGCTATAATCGGGAATTATATACAGATGCGCTTACCGGAATCTACAACAGACGCTATTACGAAGAACGAATCAAAAATTCTGATATGACAGCAGGCATTGCAATGATCGATCTGGATGATTTTAAGATATACAACGATACATTTGGACACGATGCAGGTGACCTGGCACTGACGACAGTTGTAGGAATCGTAAAGGCGAATATACGTCGTACTGATATGCTGATCCGAATGGGTGGTGATGAATTCCTGCTCGTGATGCCGGATATTACGGATCAGATTTTTGCAGATAAATTAAAGCAGATTCAGGAAAAAATTCATGATACGAAGGTTCCGGGATACTCACAGCTTCGTCTGTCGGTGAGTATCGGAGGTGTGCTTTCCGTTCCGGGAAGTACTGTGGAGAATGCAATCCGTAAAGCAGATCAGTTCATGTATCAGGCCAAAACATGCAAGAATATGGTAGTGACTGAACATGATGAAGAAGTTCAGGACAACGCAGAGGGCGGTGAAACATCCAAAACCTACAAATACAGAATTCTGATCGTTGATGATTCTGAGATGAACCGTGCAATTCTGTCAGAGATCCTCAGTGAAGAATATGATATCGTGGAAGCTGACAGTGGTGAGTCCTGCATCGATAAACTGAGACAGTACGAGCGGGAAATTTCGCTGGTTCTTCTGGACATCGTCATGCCGGGAATGGATGGATTCGGAGTTCTTAATTATATGAATCGTCATCATTACCTTGAGGATATTCCGGTTATTATGATTTCCAGTGAGGATTCTACTGAAGTCGTCAGACGTGCATATGAAATGGGTGTTTCGGATTACATTAATCGACCGTTTGATGCAGGAGTTGTGCATCGAAGAGTCTATAATACGATCAAGCTTTATGCAAAGCAGAGACGCCTGATCACTCTGATCACGAATCAGGTTTATGAAAAAGAAAAGAACAACCGTATGATGGTTGAAATCTTAAGTCAGATCGTAGAATTTCGTAATGGTGAAAGTGGAAGCCATGTACTGAACATCAATATACTGACAGGAATGATTCTGGAGAGTCTTGTACAGAAAACAGATAAGTATAATATCACATGGTCAGAAAGACTGCTGATCACAACAGCGTCTGCATTACATGATATCGGCAAGATTGGCATTGATGATAAGATCCTGAACAAGCCGGGCAAACTGACTGATGAAGAATTTAAGATCATGCAGAATCATACGATCATAGGAGCCCGTATTCTTAAAAATATGGAAGGATATGAGGATGAGGAACTGATGATGGTTGCTTATCAGATCTGCAGATGGCATCATGAGAGATATGATGGCAGAGGATATCCGGACGGGCTTAAGGGAGATGAGATTCCGATTTCAGCGCAGGTAGTTTCTCTTGCAGATGTGTATGATGCACTTGTGGGCGAACGAGTTTATAAGAAAGCATATTCCCATGAGAAAGCGATTCAGATGATCCTGAATGGAGAATGCGGTGCGTTTAATCCGATTCTGCTTGAATGTCTGCTCGATATTCAGGACAGGATCAAACGCAAAGTAAAAGGCAGTACACAGGAAAACAACCCTCTGAAGAAGAAAGAGAAATCAGCAGAACTCAAAGAGTTTGAAAATGCAAAAGAAGATTTTATGGATTCTGTTTTCAAAAATATGGAAAAAGAATATACGGACCTTGGAAATCCGGAAAATGCCGATTTTTCCAGTGGGGGGGGGCAAAGCCAAAATGCTGATGAATGATATGAGAAAAAAGTTTTTTGAATAGGAGATAAATGATATGACAGTCAGAGAATGTTATGAAGAATTAGGATCTGATTTTGATAAAGTACTGAGCAGACTGGTGAGTGAAGCGCTTGTAAAGAAATTTGCGCTTAAGTTTCTGGATGATCCGAGTTTTGGACAGTTGGAGACAGCACTGGCAGATAAAGATGCAGAGACAGCATTTCGTGCAGCACATACACTGAAAGGTATTTGCCTGAATCTTGGATTTGATAATCTTTTTGCACCAAGTCAGGAACTGACAGAAAAACTTCGTGGAGCGACCACGATAGAAGGTACGGATGAACTGTTTGTAGCAGTAGAAAAAGAATATGACAGAACATGTGAGGCACTTCGAAAGATTGCCTGACAGATTTGAAAGAAAGAATTTAAGATAAAATCCCCTGTACTTTGTTTTTGTAACAGAGTGCAGGGGATTTTTATGTAATAGGAAATTACTCCGTAATGTTCCTATTACATAAAAACGCTCCGCGAGGATTTATGAATCAGCGAAAAACAGTCTGGACCAGTATCATATACAGGACGGTGCCGCCACCGATACTCAGCAGGGTGTTTTTTTTCCACTTGTGGAGCAGTACGATGAAAACAATTGCAATTGCTTCAGGAAGTCCATGTGTACTGCTTGCAGGGACATCTTTCAGACAGTAGATGACAAGAAGTCCGATTGCCGCATACGGAAGTACGGTTCCGAGATATTTGATAAATTCCGGTGGATTTTTACCCTCCGGGAAAATAATGAATGGGATAAAACGCGTTGCCATTGTTCCAAGGACAACTGCCGCAATGGTGATGATAGCTTGTGTTGTTGTCATAGTCATTTTGCAGCCACCTCCGGTTTCTTACTGAATCTGCGCTCGGCTGTGAAGGCCACGATGATAAAGATCATGGACGGAACAATAAAATTGCTGCTTCCGAAGATCAGAAGACAGATGGCAGAACAAATTAATCCTACCAGAGCTGGAAGATGATCTTTGGATTCTTCCCATTGGTTCAGGAACATAACGACAAACAGTGCGGTCATGACAAATTCGATTCCGGTTGTATCAAAATGAATCACATATCCTAAGAGTGCACCCGCTGTAGCAGCGAATACCCAGTAAATCTGGTTTAACAGGTTGACAAAAAACATAAACCATCCACGGTCTACATCATCCGGCGGTGTTACTGTACAGTTGACAGTAAAAGATTCATCACACATGCCAAAGATCAGGTAGAACTTCTTCCAACCGGTATTTTTATATTTATCCAGCATGGAAAGGCCATAAAATAAATGTCTGGCATTGACCATCAGTGCCAGAAAGAAAGCTGCAACCGGACTGAATGCCGACAGCAGAAGATTTGCTGTTACGAATTCCATAGATCCCGCAAAGATAAACATACTCATAAAGAATGGATACCATACAGAAAAGCCCTTACTCTGCATCATAAATCCATAAGACATTCCCAGGAAAAGAAAGCCTATACCGATAGGAATCGTGTATGGAAACGCGGCTTTGAATGCTTTTTTCTTCATTTGTGAAAAACTCCTTGACTTTTAGAATGAATATGTATATATTTTATAT
>ERZ772889.2762-NODE-2762-length-13169-cov-4.565655_pt1 | contig 13169 bp, 10 predicted proteins | sample MGYA00512127_ERZ772889 | MGnify/ENA primary metagenome ERZ772889 (study PRJEB29015, sample SAMEA2737689) | human gut metagenome | biome: human gut; feature: human-associated habitat; material: faeces | place: China | collected 2012 ...
CTAACCACTGATACTGTGCTGATCAACCGCCTGCAGGGGGAGCTGCTGGAGAAGATATTGCAGACGCTGCAGCAGTACCGTGAACTGAAGCTGGAACTGCCGCTGGGAAGCCTAACGGGGATTCAGTTCCTGGCGGGACGGGGGCCGCTGGTAGCGCTTCAGCTGCGGCCGGTGGGGCTGGTCAAGACCAAGATCATCAATCAGTTTGACGAGGCAGGCATCAACCAGACAAGGCATCGGATTCAATTGCAGGTAACGGTGGATATGCTCTCACTGCTGCCGGGGTATCGCATCAGCAGCCAGGCGCAATGCAATGTGATCTTGGCGGAGACGATTATAGTGGGACTGGTGCCGGATGCCTATACCGAGGTGTATGGCGGCACTGATGACCTGGTGGGCATGATACAGGACTACGGCGCGCTGGTGGGGTGAAATTCATCCCAAAGAAATACCGGGAATTTATTGTATTTGTGGGGCAAAGTTGCTATAATATATAGGTTAAATTGGGGAGGTGTGCAGATGAGCGAGGACATTCGCCGCAAAATGCGGGAGCTGGAAAAGCAGGTTGAACATCATATGCATCTGTACTACGACTTGGATGCGCCGGAGCTGGAGGATTATGAGTATGATCGGTTGATCCACAGCCTGATGGACCTGGAGGAGCAATACCCGCAGTACGCTTCGCCCAATTCGCCTACCAAACGGGTGGGCGGCAAGGCGCAGAACACTTTCCGGGAGGTCACGCACAAGGTGCAGATGGGCTCGCTGCAGGATGTGTTTTCTACCGATGAGCTGCGTGCCTTTGACGCGCGGGTGCGGGAGGAAGTGCCGAACCCCACCTATGTGGTGGAGCAGAAGATCGACGGACTTTCGGTTTCGCTGGAATACTATGATGGGGAGCTGGCGGTGGGATCTACCCGCGGAGATGGTTTTACCGGGGAGGATGTGACCGAAAACCTGCGCACCATTCGCAGCATCCCGCTGCAGTTGCCGGAGGCGCTGCCGCTGCTGGAGAAAAAGCTGCACGGCTTTGCCGCGCCCGACGCGGTGCTCACCGCGGTCGAGACGCGCTCCAGCTCCCCCGTGCGCATCGTGCGCGACAACACCTATCAAACCGCTCTGCGCGGGCTCTATCCCTGCGGCGAGGGCGCCGGCTATGCCGGCGGCATTCTCTCCGCCGCGGCGGACGGAATGCGCTGCGCGGAACAAATTATAAAGGAGATCACTCAGCATGGCTAAAAAGATCGGCATCATCATCGACTTTCTCAACGACAAATACGAGCGTCAGCTCAACGCGGCGGCAGCCAAATATGGCTATGAGATCGAGTATTTCCCCTCGTCCGCTGAAGCGGTCGGCAGGGTGGACGACTGTGAGATCCTCTACGGGCACTGCTCGCAGAAGGTCATCCGCAGCGCGAAAAGCCTCAAGTGGTATTGCTGCTGCTGGGCGGGTGTGGACCACTTCTGCGACGAGAGCCTGTACCAGAATCCCGACTGTCGGCTCACCAACTCCTCCGGCGCCTACGGCACCACCATCTCCGAGCATCTCATCATGGTCTGCCTGATGCTGCTGCGCCGCCAGATGGAGTATACCGAGGTCATCCGCAACGGCGGCTGGGAAACGCTGCCCGGCGGCATCCGCTCGCTGCACGGCGCGCGCATCACTGTGCTCGGCACGGGCGACATCGGCACGGAGTTTGCCCGCCGCGTGCGCGCGTTCCATCCCGCGAGTTTGACCGGCGTCAGCCGCAGCGGCCGCGCGAACGCGGACTTTGACGCCGTTCATCCCGTCACGGAGCTCGATCAGCTCCTGCCCGAGACTGACCTTCTCTTCATGTCTCTCCCCTCGGTGAGCGACACGGTGAACATCCTGAACGCAGACCGCATGGCGTTGCTCCCGAAGGGCGCTTATGTCGTCAACGTCGGCCGCGGCACGGCCATCGACCAGGACGCGCTGATCAAAGCGCTGGATTCCGGGCACCTCGCCGGTGCGGCGCTCGATGTCGTCGTGCCCGAACCGCTGCCTGCGGATCATCCGCTGCGCAAGGCCAAGAACCTCCTGCTCACGCCGCACGTCGCGGGCAACATGACGCTCGGCTACACCTGCGAGCGCAACGTGCAGCTCTTCTGCGAAAATCTGGAAAATTACGCCGCGGGCCGCCCGATGCATCACCTCGTCGACCGCAGAAAGGGCTATTGAATCGCGTCGCGTTCCGCCGCTTTGCGGCGGGCGCAGCACATAAAAAGGCAGCAATATGAAAAATTCCCGCATCAAAAACGGTATCATGCGCATTGTGCAGGGTATCATCATCGGCGCGGGCGCGATTTTGCCGGGCATCTCCGGCGGCGTGCTCGCAGTCGTATTCGGCATCTACCGCCCCGCGATGGAGCTGCTCACGCACCCCAGGCGCGCGCTTCAACGCTACTGGCGGATGCTGCTCGCCGTCGGCATCGGCTGGGCGATCGGCTTTTTGGGCGGCGGCAGCGTGATCCTTGCGCTGTTTCACCAGTCGGAAACCGTCGCTACGTGCCTCTTCATCGGGCTCATCCTCGGCACGCTGCCCGACCTCTGGCACGAGGCGGGCACGCAGGGGCGCGGCAACGGTTCGTACATCTCGCTGATCGTCAGCTTCCTCGCCCTGTTCGGCGCGCTGATGGCCGTCAAGTTCAGTTCATTTGCCGAGATGCCCGCAAACTTCTGGGGCTTTCTCTTCTGCGGCGTGCTGTGGGGCTTCAGCTTCATCATCCCGGGGATGACGTCGTCGTCCATCCTGATGGCGGTCGGCCTTCTCACGCCGCTGATCGACGGCATTGCCCAGCTTGATTTCACCGTGCTCATCCCCTGGGGGCTTGGCATGGCCGGCGTGATGGCGCTCTTTGCCCGCATTGTGAGCAGGCTTTTCGACACGCACTACTCCATCGCTTATCACGCCGTCATCGGCATCGTGCTTGCCTCCACGCTCATTATCATTCCGACGGGCTTTGCCTCGACAGCGGAGATGGTCTGGGGCGTCGCGTGCGCCATCCTCGGCGCGGTGCTCGCGTATTTTGGCAGCAAGCTCCAGCCGCAGGAAGACGCGGAGATTGAGGCGAAATAAAAGCAGATACAAAAAGCTGACGGTCAAAAGATCGTCAGCTTTTTACGGTATCATCATTTGTGAGCGCTTCGCTTTTGCGCTTGCGCTTGTAGTGGTACATCGTCCGGTCGGCGCGTTTGATCGCATCCTCTACGCTGCCGAGCACCGGATTGAAGCACGCATAGCCGACCGACACGTGCGGCAGGTGCTCGTTTTTCACTCGCCGTGCCGTCAGCTCGCGCAGGAATTCCGAAAGATACTTTTCCGCCGCCGTGTCGGAGATTTGCGCGATGACGCAGAATTCGTCGCCGCCGATGCGGTAGCAGTAGCCGACCTTGGAGAACACGGCGTAGATCGTGCTGCCGACCTCGGCAAGCACCGCATCGCCCACGCCATGGCCAAAGGTGTCGTTGACGGACTTGAACTCGTCCACGTCGAAATAGTAGATGACTGCGTGCCCGCGCAACGAGGCGAGACGGCTCTCATAGCTGCGGCGGTTCAGAAGATGGGTCAGCGCGTCGATTTTCTGCGTGAGCTCGGAATACAGGATGTAAATCATCAGAACATCGACCGCTGAGCACGCCCACATGATGCGCACTCCGGCACCGTACTGGAGGAACAGCCCACAGAAGAAAAAGACCGGCAGGACGATAACGAGCGCCCGATACAGGCCATAATGGTGCGAGCTCTCGCTCAGCAGCTGACCAATGAACAGCAGAACGCCGCTGACATAGGCCAGCACGTAGACCCAGTAAAACGTTTCGTGATGATAAACGTTTTGTGCGTCGACCGAAAAGATGAAGCCGAAGAAAGCCGACAGCACCTCGAGCCCCGCGTGGACGCCGATGAGGGTATAAATGAGCTTTTTATGCTTGAGCGGCGTCATCAGGTCGCTGCAAAGCACAGTGATGATCGGCGCTGTGGACAGCTCGATGGTCTTAACAAGGATGTGCAGCGTCCGCAGCGACGGGTCGGCCCCGTCCATCCAGACGCCGAACCATTCCGATACCATGCATGCGATCACCAGTACGGAGATCGTGTAAACCGTCTACTTTTTGTCATGCTCCATCAGATCATTGCCGCTCACAAGCATGTCCATGATAATCATAATAAAGACCGAAAGGAAGATGGTAGCCGAGTAGAAATCAAACATGGCGCGAACCTTCCTTTCTGATAGTTATATTCTTACCATATCACCGTTGAGAAAGACTGCAACGAAAACTAAAAAACGTCGAATCCTGTCGTTATTCCAAAATTCACACAGAATCTGACAGCAATTCGCTGTACTGCGCAAGGCTCTGCGTGGCGAGTTGCTGCATCGTCGACCAGTCCGCCGCGCCCGCACTTCCCTGGACCGCCACGGTGCGAAAACCCGCGTCCTTCGCGTTTTGGATGGCGGAAAGCGAGCCGGAAAAGACGATCGTATCGTCCTTTTGCGAGTGCAGGCGCTTCATCGCGCGCTCGAACATCGTGCCGCTGTCCGCCTTGCAGAGCGCGACGGATTCTGTCAGCACGAAGCGGAAATACGAGTGAAGCCCCGCCTTTTCGAGCGCTTTTTGCGCGTCCTCCGCGCTGAGCGCCGTCACCGCGCCGAGCCACACGCCCTCCATCTTAAAAAGTGAAAGCGTCTTGTCGAGTCCCTCGCGCGCCGCGCCGTCGGGGGTGAAGAGGGTATCGCCCAGTGTAAAGATTGCGCTTTGCAGCCGCATATTCGGTTCCTCCTGCGTGAATGATGATTGCCTCTTATTATAATGCGCCCCGCCGTCATTTGCAATCGCGGCGAAGAAGAATATCCTATGCAGTGCGATTCTGTATAAATTTACGGATGCATTCACAAAAGGATCTGAAAGACGGGGCTTGACGCACTGCTTTGTGAAAAATGATGAACAAAAATACAGATTCAACGCTGAAATTTGGCGGGATTAGGTATGAATATTCCCTTGACTATGTATTTTTATTGAGTTACACTAAACTCATCAACTTTCCGCCGCTGTGTGTGGCGGCATAAGACCACTCTGGAGGACGAAAACCATGAAACATTATCCAAACTCTGTCAGCAAAGCGCTCGCGCTGCTGATGGCCCTGGTAATGACGCTCTCGCTCGCGGTCACGTCCGCGTTCGCCGTCAGCTATCAGGACATGAACCCCAAGGACGATGCGCTGCTGGGAACGAAATTCCCGGTCGACGCGACCATCACCCTTGTCACCGATAAAAACGGCAAGGACGTGTCCCTCTCCATCCCCGTGTCCGGCATGACGAAGGATGCGCTCGCCGCGGCCGTCAGCACCGGTACCGTTTCGCTCTCGCTCGAGCGCGACGATTCCCGCCCCTACGTCAACGAGGAGCTGTTCCCCTACGCTTACGCGGGCGGCTCTCTGAATGACTGGCTGACCGAGGGCGACGAGCACCAGTTCACGGACATCAAGCTCTCCGCAAGCGAGAAAAACGGCAAGACCGTCCTCGACGTGAGCTTCCACGTGAATAACTACTTCTACTCCACCAACCGCAGAACCGGCGTGACCAGCGTCGACTACAGCGTGCCCCATGTGAACGGCGGCTACTACATCGACCTGTGCGGCTACTTTGATCTCGTCGCCAAAAACAGCGGCAAGGATCTCGGCTCCGTGAGCGTCAAGGTTGCGCCGTATGAAAACTTCAACACCATGTGGGAGATCTACAAGGAGCTCGATACGATCGTGGCAAACGGCACGAAAAACGGTCTCTACGTGGAAGAATTCTCCATGGGCCAGTCCACCGCGGGCCGTGATATGCCCTATCTCATCGTAGCCGACTCCAAGGCGAGCGTGAGCAAGTGGCTCGCCCTGACCGAGCAGGCCGAGACCGATCCCGATGCCGTGCTCGCCCAGATCAAGTCCGGCGCGCTCGACGAGATCCGCGTGCCCGTGATGTATTCCAACATCCACTCCAACGAGGTCGCCGCCACCGATGGCGTGCTCGATTTCGCCAAGATGATCACGAGCGAAAAGACCATCGACTACAAGACGCTCACCGGCTTCACCGCCGCGGGCGAAAAAGAGCTCAAGGCCGAGATGGGCCCTGTGGGCGCGGAGGGCAGCGTCGCCATCCCCGACCTCGTCAAGGATAAGGCCAGCTACTTAGGTTACCTGACGGTCGATAACAACGGCAAATCCGGCAAGGTCGACCTTGAAGAGTATTACACCGTCGAAAATAAGAGCGTGAACGTCAAGGACGAGCTTTTGTCCGACGTGTTCTTCATCCTCGTCCCCGAGGAGAATGTCGACGGACGTACTTACCTGACGAGACATTCCACCAATGGCTATGACCTCAACCGCGACAACTCCTTCCAGACCACGAGCGAGACGGCCAACATGCAGCAGCTCATCGGCACGTTCAACCCCATGTCGCTTGCCGAGTTCCACGGCCGCGTGCAGGCCTTCCAGTGCGAGCCCTGCGATCCCCCGCACGAGCCGAACTTTGAGTACGACCTGCTCGCCGAGCACCTCATCACCGGCGGCGAGGCGCTGGGCATCGCGGCGGTCGCCAACAACGATGGTTACAACAGCTATGTCATCCCCCAGCGCGATTACCTGAGCTACACCGGCAACGGCACCGAGACCTACTGGGAAGACCCGTGGGACGATATGTCCACGAGCTACACTCCCCAGTTTGCCATGCTGCAGGGCACCGTTGCCTATACCGTTGAGCTGCCCGCCTACAACGATGATACCGCGCAGGCGGCGCAGTACGGTATCCTCGGCAACGCCGCCTATGTGGCTGCCGAAAAGCTTTCCTACCTTGCATCTCAGGTCACGATCTTCCAGCGCGGCGTGAAGAATCTAAACTCCGACGCGTATGAGCTCGTCGGCCAGTGGTTGTGCGACCAGAACGACGTCGAGGGCGCGGAGATGGACGTCTTCCGTCCCGAGTACAACGGCACGGGCCAGAACGGCAATTTCTATCCCGAGTGCTACATCATCCCGCTCGACGGCAAGAACCAGACCAACCTTCAGGCCGCGGCCGACATGATGGAGTGGCTCACGAGAAACGACGTTAAGGTCAACGTGACCGAAAAGGAATTCACCTATGACGGCGTTACCTACCCCGCCGGCACGATGATCGTCTCGATGTATCAGGCCAAGCGTTCTGTCGCCAACGGCGCGCTGTATGACGGTACGCTCATCAACGGCTGGACGATCCTCTACTCCGAGGGCATCACCTCCTTCAATGAAACGCGCGGCTTCGACATGGTCACCGTGGCCGAGCCCGCCGCCTACAAGAGCATCTCCGCCGTCTGCGGCGACGCGATGGACCACGACGACGCCCTCGCTTACACCAAGGCGCTGACCTCCTGCTTCACCGGCGACAAGAATAAGGACGTCATCCTCTCCAACGCCTCTGAAGACTCCACCGCCGCCGTCAACGAACTTCTCAAGGCCGGCAAGACCGTCGGCATGGTCACGAGCGGCGACCACATGGGCGATTTCATCTGCTCCTACGCCGACTATCAGACCGTCGCGGGCAAGTATCTGCTCTCTGCCGCGGGCGTCGACAAGACGAGCGTGAAGGCGAAGATCATCACCAAGTCCCCGACCGTCTACGTCCCCGGCACGCCTGCTGAAAGCGAGAAGGGATTTGTCTACACGCCGCAGATCAGCCAGAGCGCCGGCTGGAACTATGATACCGCCGCGATGAACCTCATGGGCTTCACCACGACCTCCGACGTGACCAAGGCGGACGCCGCCGCAGGTGCGACGAAGCTCGACGCCGCCGCAAAGACCGCCGTGGAAAACGGCCTGCCGTACATCGGTTACAGCTATTCCGCAGCGTCCTCCGCCTCTGACCTCATCGCCGGCGTGGAATACACCGAGCTGGACGGCGCGATGGACTGCCTGACCCCCGTTGTCTATCCCAACAAGACCCTTGTGAACGCGAGCTACATTGCTGACGGCGACGGTATCCTCTACGCCTACGGCCTCGGCTACTTCTCCAAGGTCCCCGCCTCCGCGACGGTGCTCGTCAAGAGCGACAAGAGCAGAACGCCTACCGAGGGCTTCATCCCCACGAACACCGCCGAGCGCGCCGCGGGCTTCAAGGCCTACATGAACGGCGGCGTGCAGGGCTTTGCCTACAAGGAAAACGGCATGAATGTCGTCCTCTTTGCCAACTCCCTCACCCATAAGGTCCACCAGAGAGACGAATATGCCTACCTCAGCAACTTCCTCTTCTCCTCTGTCCTGGGCGACAAGAACTATGACGGCTCCGCGTCGCTTCCCTTTACCGATGTCGCCGACGACGCCTACTATGCTGACGCCGTTGTCTGGGCCGTTGCGAAGAACATCACCTCCGGCGCGACCGCCACGACCTTTGCGCCGAACGCGGGCTGCACGCGCGGCCAGATGGTCACCTTCCTGTGGAGAGCCAACGGCAGCCCCGAGCCGAAGTCCATGACCACGTCCTTCACCGACGTGAAGAGCGGCGCGTACTACGAAAAGGCCGTTGCGTGGGCGGTGGAAAACAACGTGACCACCGGCACGAGCAGCACGACCTTCTCCCCGGATGCTTCCGTCACGCGCGCACAGGCTGTCACCTTCCAGTGGAGAGCGGCCGGCGCACCGGCGGCTGAGGGCACGAACGCCTTTGCCGATGTGAGCGCGAGCGCCTTCTACGCCCCCGCCGTGCAGTGGGCCGTCAACGCGGGCGTGACCACCGGCACGAGCGACACCACCTTCTCCCCGAACAGCAACTGCCTGCGTGCGCAGATCGTTTCCTTCCTCTACCGCGCCGCCAAGTAAGCGGCCACTATCTGATGAAAAAAGAGGGAACGGTTTTTCCGTTCCCTCTTTTTGTTTTTTTCCGAGAAAGACACGATGTCTTTCCTTTTGCCGAAAACAAGAAAAACCTCACTTCCGAAGAAGTGAGGTTTTGGTGGAGACTGCTGGACTCGAACCAGTGACCTCCTGCGTGTGAAGCAGGCGCTCTAACCAGCTGAGCTAAGCCTCCAACTGTGGTGACCCGTACGGGATTCGAACCCATGTTACAGCCGTGAAAGGGCCGTGTCTTAACCACTTGACCAACGGGCCATATGAGACACGGGATGCTTTCGCATCCCGTGCATCTGGTAGCGGCACCTGGATTTGAACCGGGGACACTGCGGGTATGAACCGCATGCTCTAGCCAGCTGAGCTATGCCGCCAAATATTCCTGCTCGACAGGACAGAAGCTACTATACCAAATAAGATAGCCTTTTGTCAATAGCTTGTCCAAAAATTTTTGCGATTTTCCAAAATCGGGGAGAGGACCGCGCCCTCTCCCCTGCTTTTCATCAGCAAACGACGTTTTTCCCCTCTGACCAGACGGAGACGATGTTGTGACGGTGCATCATGTAGATCGCGCGCTCGAAGCGCTCGCGCACCGAGAGCGGATGCGCGGCCTCGGTAAAGTCGGAGTCGTCGACGACAATGGCGTGGATATAGTCGCCGGGGACAAATCCGCCGTGCCCGCCGAAATACTCGTGTCCTGCGCTGGAGCCGAGGTAGTAGCCCTCCTCGACGGTCAGAAATTCGTCCTTTCCGTCGCTCTGCATGTGGCGGAACTTCGACGCGCGGATGGACATGGTGATGACCTTGTTCATCGCCAGCAGCGCGCCGCCTGCGATATCCGACCCGAGCGTGACGAGGTTGCCCTCGCGCAGCAGCGTCCGCACGGGCGCGACGCCCGAGCAGATGTTGATATTCGACCCCGCGCAGTGCGCCGTGACGACGCCATGCTCGCGCATGGCCTCGCGCTCGCGCTCGTCGGAGTGGACGCAGTGCGCCATGACGGTATGGTCCTTCCACAGCCCCGCGCGGTCGTAGCTCTCCCAATATTGCGCGCAGTCGGGGCAGAGCTCTTTGACCCACGCGATCTCACCCTTATTTTCAGACAGGTGCGATTGGACGTACAGCCCGCGCTCCGCGGCGAGCTTGCCGAGCCAGCGCATCAGCTCGTCGGTGCACGATGGGGTGAAGCGCGGCGTCAGGATGGGCTTGACGGTCTGGAAGCGCCCGCACGCATCCAGCCAGCGCAGCGTTTCGCGCTTGGACTGCTCGGTCGTCTCCTGAAGCTCGGGGCTGCCGTTGCGGTCCATGTTGACCTTGCCGACATAGCCCGTGACGCCCGCCTTTTCGAGCTCTTCCATCAAAATGAGCGTCGCGTCCGTGTGGAGGGAGGAAAACATGCAAACGCGCGTCGTGCCGCTCGTGATGAGGTCGCTCGCGAGCTTTTTGTAAATGCGGCGGGCGTAGTCACTGTCTTCAAAGCGCGCCTCGGTCTTGAACGTGTAGGTGTTGAGCCAGTCGATCAGCGGCAGGTCCATGCCCATGCCGAGCATGGGGTACTGCGGCGCGTGCAGGTGCATGTCGACAAAAGACGGCATGATGAGGCTATCACCGTAGTCGATGACTTCCGCGTCGGCGTTCTGCGGCACGGCCTTTTCAACGCTTTGGATGCTGCCGTCGTCATGCAGGACGAGGCAGCCGTGCTCGACGATCTCGAGCTTGCCGAGCGCCGGTGCGGAAACGAGATTGCCCTTGAGGATCTTCATATCAGTCACTCCTGTTTTAGCTTTGTGCAAAAGAAAAAGCGCCCCGCCCGGGGACTTCTCCCCCGGCTGAGCACCCATAGCAGAGCCTTTCGGCGGCTCCGTAGAAACTTTCGCGCCATGTAAGCGAAACTATATGAGTTTTTCTCCGCTGCCATTACCATACCACGCGAAAGCGAAAATTGCAAGCGAAAAGCGGCGGGCGCGCTATGTCATATCGGCGCAAGTGCGCACATAGGATTGTCCCAAGAGGTGAATCACGATGCAAAAGAAACGGACAGGACGGATGCTGTGTTCGCTCGCGCTCTCGGCGGTGACGCTCTGGGGCGTGAGCGTCACGGCGCCGGCGAAGAACGCGCGCGATGCGCTCCGCTCGCTCAAGGACGAGACGCTGGGCGTGATGCTGCTGAGATATGAGCGCGGCAACGGCGGGGAGGACTTTCTCAGCCTGCGAACGTCGCTCGCGCTGCACGCGACGCCGCTTCTGCGCGAGGGCGAGGAGAACATCGCGCAGGCATGGTCGGCAGAGCTTGAGCAAAAGCCCGATGACAGCGCGGACGAAACGGGCGACGCGCAGGACAGCGAGGGCACGGTGCTCACGCAGGAGGAGACGCCGGACGAGATCGCCGTGACGGAAAACGGCTCGCCCGCCCGCACGCTCAAGGCGTCCGACCCCTCGGGCTATACGGTATTCGGCAATGTGTACATCAACAACGGCTCGGATGCCGCGCTCGACGCCTCGATGCTCTCGGGCGATTATGCAGCAAAGCTCGGTGCGGAGGGGCCGCAGGTGCTCATCATCCACACCCACGGCTCGGAGAGCTACACCATGCCGCCGGGGCAGGAATACGACGTGTCCGACACGTTCCGCACGCTGGACACGAACTGCAACATGATCCGCATCGGCGACGAAATGGCGCAGGTGCTGACCGACGCGGGCATCAGCGTCGTGCACGACCGCTTGCTCTACGACTATCCGAGCTATTCGGGCGCTTACAACCGCTCGCTCGCGTCGATCGAAAGCTACTTGCAAAAGTACCCCTCGATCTCGTTCGTGCTCGATGTGCACCGCGACGCGGTGCAGGACGCGAACGGCCAGCAGTTCAAGCTGCTGTGCGGCGAAGATAAAAACGCCGCACAGCTCGAATTCGTCATCGGGTCGAACGGCGGAGGCCTGAGTCACGATCTCTGGCGCGAGAACTTAAAGCTCGCCTGCGCCGTGCAGGAAACGCTGTACAAAGACTATCCGACCCTCATGCGCCCCGTCACCGTGCGCAACTCCCGCTACAACCAGCACATGACGACGGGCTCGCTTCTCGTCGAGGTTGGTACGGCGGGCAATTCGCTCGAAGAAGCCGTCAACGCCGCGCGGCTTTTTGCCGCGGGCTTTGCCAAAACGATACAAAACGGGACGTAACGGCGCTCCCGCCGCCAAAATAGACGGAAAGAGGCAAAAAAAGCACAAATTCTTGTCAAAGTTGCCGTGTTGCATTCTGCACAAAAATCCTGTTAAATGGAAGTTACCATTTCAATCGAAAAATTTCGTCAGAAATTATTTTTTCAGGAGGGGTAATTCCATGGAGCTTCTTCAGGAGCGCATCCGCCGCGAGGGCAGAGTCCTGCCCGGCAACATCGTCAAGGTCGACGGTTTCCTCAACCACCGCGTCGACACCCGTCTGCTCGAGGACATTGCGGACGAGTTCGCCAAGTATTTCGACACCAGCAAGATCACCGTCGTTCTGACGGCGGAGGCCAGCGGCATCGCGCTTGCGACCATCTGCGCGCAGAAGTACGGCGTCCCGATGCTCTTCGCCAAGAAGGCCAAGAGCGACAACATCGAGGGCGGCCTCTATCAGAGCGATATTCTTTCCTATACCTATAAGAAGAAGGTCACGCTGCTCGTCTCCAAGGAGTGGATCCATCCCGGCGACCGCGTGCTCGTGATCGACGATTTTCTGGCGCGCGGCGAAGCGCTGCGCGGTCTGTGCGAGATCGTGCAGGCTGCGGGGGCTGAGCTGGTCGGTATCGGCTGCGCGGTCGAAAAGGGCTTCCAGGGCGGCGGTGACGCGCTGCGCGCTGAAGGCTACGATGTGGATTCGCTGGCCATCGTCGAGTCCATGAATCCCGAGACCGGCGAAATCACATTTAGGCACTGAGCACATTGGCTGCTCCCGCCGGCGGGAGCAACAGAGAGAAGAAGAGAATCATGTCAGAGAAGAAAACCAATCATTCCGTATCCTTTGAGGCGTTGTCTTCGCTGGACGCGCCAGTATCCTTCTGGAAGGGCATTCCGTTCGGCCTGCAGCATGTGATGGCCATGTTCGTGGCGAACCTCGCCCCGATCTTCATCGTCGCCTCGGCCGCGAAGATGACCCCGGCCCAATCGGCCACCATCATCCAGTCCGGCCTGCTGGTTGCGGGCCTGGGCACTTGCCTGCAACTGTACGGCGCGTGGCTCATCGGCTCGCGACTTCCGATGGTCACCGGCATCTCCTTCACCTACGTGGCGGCCGCCGTGGCGATCTGCGCG
>ERZ772889.2784-NODE-2784-length-13091-cov-3.321264_pt1 | contig 13091 bp, 10 predicted proteins | sample MGYA00512127_ERZ772889 | MGnify/ENA primary metagenome ERZ772889 (study PRJEB29015, sample SAMEA2737689) | human gut metagenome | biome: human gut; feature: human-associated habitat; material: faeces | place: China | collected 2012 ...
CTGTTTATCAAATCTGATTTATTGTATATCATTGCAACTTTCGTGCTGACTTTCTTTATGGCTTATAGCATAAAAAAGATTGTGCATTATTTATTAATAGGCATTAATATGGAAGGTCAAAAGACATGATATTACAGGAGTCTTAAAAGATGGAAATTTTGAAAATCCTCCAACTCGGTAAATTCTACCCGGTGCGCGGCGGTGTGGAGAAAGTGATGTACGACCTGATGACGGGCCTTTCGGAGCGTGGCGTGGACTGCGACATGCTGTGCGCCCTGTCGCAGGGCGGCTCGCGTACCATAGCCATCAACGCCCACGCCTGTCTCATTGGCTGCCGCACCTGGATGAAGGTGGCCGCCACGATGATCTCGCCCGCCATGATTTTCTCCCTGAGGAAAAGGTGCGGGGAGTATGACATCATCCACGTACACCATCCCGACCCGATGGCGTGCCTGGCATTGTTCCTTTCCGGCTACAGGGGCAAGGTGGTGCTGCATTGGCACGCCGACATAGAGAAGCAGAAAATGTTGCTGGAATTATACCGTCCCCTGCAGGAATGGCTGCTGGGACGCGCGGACCTGATTGTGGGGACAACCCCTGTCTATACGGCGGAATCCCCCTGCCTTGCCCGTGTGCAGCATAAGACAGTATGCCTGCCCATCGGCGTTGCCCCTGTCGTTTCCGAGCCGGAAAAGGCGGACGCGCTGAGGAGGAGGTATCCCGGCAGGAAGATCGTCTTCTCCCTGGGACGTCTGGTGGCATACAAGGGCTACCGGTACCTGATAGAGTCGGCCCGCTACCTGACTGACGACTATGTGGTGCTGATAGGCGGCTCCGGCCCGCTGATGTGCGATCTCCAGGCGGAAATCGAGACCTGGGGCGTGGAGGACAGGGTGAAGCTGTTAGGCAGGATTCCCGACGGGGATCTGCCGGCCTATTACGGGGCCTGCGATGTCTTCTGCCTGAGCAGCGTGCAGAGGACGGAGGCTTTCGGCATTGTGCAGATAGAGGCCATGTCGTGCGGCAAGCCCGTGGTGGCCACCCGCATCCCCCATTCGGGCACCTCGTGGGTGAACGGGCACGGGATGTCGGGGCTGAACGTGGCGCCGGAGGATGCGAAAGCACTGGCGGAGGCCGTCATGGAGATAGCCGGTGACGGGCAGGTATACGGGAGGTTCGCTGCGGGTGCGGGGGAGCGTTACCGGGAGCTGTTCACCAAGGAGAGAATGATTGATAACGTAATAGATATTTATACCAAACTATGAATGAGACAAAAGTTATGTCAAGGGCGGCGGAAGCCGCATTTGACGGCAGTGCCTGCCGCCGGGGCGTCGTGTCCCCGGCCGCCCGCAGGGTAAAGAGGGGCCTGGACCTCGTGGCGAGCGTCATCGGGATGCTCGTCTTCTCGCCGGTGTTCCTGATCATCTACATCGCCGTAAAGTGCGAGGACGGCGGGAAAGCCATCTTCAGGCAGGAACGTGTGGGCTATCACGGGGAGATTTTCACGCTCTACAAGTTCCGTTCCATGGTCACCACGTCGGAGTCGGACGGCAGGCCGGCATTGTGCAGCGGGAAGGGCGACAAACGTCTGACCCGTGTGGGGCGTTTCCTGCGCGAGCACCATCTGGACGAGCTCCCGCAGCTGTGGAACGTGCTCAAGGGCGAGATGAGCTTTGTCGGTCCGCGCCCGGAGCGCAAGTTCTTCGTGGACAAGATCAGGGCCGTCAACCCCGACTACGAGCTGCTGTACCAGCTGCGCCCCGGCCTTTTCTCGGCCGCCACGCTCTATAACGGCTACACGGACACGATGGAGAAAATGCTGGAGAGGCTGCGGATGGACCTGGACTACCTCTACAACCGCTCGCTGTGGCTTGACACGAAAATCATCTTCCTGACGGTGTTCTCCATCCTGACGGGAAAGAAATTCTGAAACGAAATGGAAAACAAGGACAAGCTTATACCGAAATCCGGCCTGAAACTCCGCAGGATAGGCAACCGCCACATGATTGTGGAAGTCTCCGACAGTTGCGTGAACCTGACGAACGTGTACAGCCTGAACGGGACCGCCGCCCGGCTCTGGGAGATGGTCTGCAACGGGGAAGGCCGTACAGCGGGGGAACTGGCGGAGGGACTCTGCAAGACGTATGATGTGGAATACGGGCGCGCCCTGCGCGATGTGGAACGCCAGATAGAGGAATGGGAGAAGATGGGGCTGCTGTCCCGGCGGGGCACCGGCGATTGAATGCTTACACTGAAAGGACAAAGGCATCTTGTGATCCCTTACCGGAGTGCCTGCTTTAGAAAACGGATTCCATGGAGCTTTCTTCGGAACATAAGGCGTTGTTCAGCCTGCTGCGTGCGGGGCTGTGGGAGAGGGAGCCGGACGACCTGTCACCCTTCCCGCTTACGGACGCGCAGTGGTGGGACGTGTACCGGATGGCGGTGCGCCAGACCGTGACGGGCATTGTCTGCCGCGGCCTGCACCACCTGCCGGAAGCGCTGCTGCCCGGCGACGCCCTGATGATACGCTGGGTGGCGGAGACCGACCGCATCGAGCGGAAGAACAGGAGGATGGACGCGGTGGTATGCCTGCTGACGCAACGGATGGGCCGTAACGGCCTGCATCCCGTACTGCTGAAAGGCCAGGGCGTGGCCGCCTTCTATGAACATCCGCTGACGCGCGAATGCGGGGACATCGACCTCTGTTTCCTTTCGGAAGAGGAGGAACGGGAAGCCGCGGAGCTGATGCGCCGGGCCGGGTGCCGGACGGAGAAACAGCCGGACGGAAGCAACTGTTACAGCTGGCAGGGAGTGGAGGTGGAACACCATACCCGGCTGTTCGACCTTCATAACCCGTTGCTGAAAGGCTACCTTTCCGCACTGGTCAGGGAACACGGGTTCACGGAGTTCCGTCCGGGCGGAAGGGACGGGCTGCCGGAGGGCAACCAGCCCGGGGAGTTCCCGGCGACAATCTCCGTGCCGTCCCCCCTGCCGAACCTGCTGTTGCTGAACGCCCACCTCCTGAAACACCTGCTGGGGCACGGTGTCGGCCTTCGGCAGTTCTGCGACATGGCGCGGGCCTACCACACCCTGTACGGAAGCTACTCCCCCGGGGATCTGGAAGCCGTTCACAGGCGGACCGGCCTGCTCAGGTGGAGCGCGCAGCTCCATACATTCCTGACGGAATACCTCGGGCTGCATCGCGCCGAACTTCCTTATGCGGATACGGATGCATACTCCTCTCCCGAACTGCTGCGCATCGTGCTGGAGGGAGGGAACTTCGGACAGTACGGCGGCACCAAGGGCAAGGCTTCCCAGGCAAGGTGGGAAAGGAAACTGCGTACCTTCCTCTCCTTCTGGAAACACCGCGGCTTCTCCAACACCTACGCCCGCAAGGAGGCGTTCTGGATTTCGGTAAGACTGATAATAGGAAACCTCAGATGAGAAACGAATATTTTTTCAGGGTGGCGGGGCTGACGTTCTCCGTCATCCTTCCCGGTGGGCTGGACGCGGAGACGCTGCTGCCCTCCTTCCGTCCGTTCCGGTGCGGGGAATGCCCGGAAGGGGAACGGATTTTCCGGCTGCTTGCCGACACCCGTCCCTTTGCGGATGACGGGAAACGCGCGGAGCTGCTGGACGAATCGTCCAACGACATGGGGCATGTATGCCTTCTGCGCATTCCCGGCGGTTACCGGACGGAGATAAGTTACGGTCCTATGGATGGTGGCGCACATCTCATGACTGTGGACACCGCTTTTGACGATGCCACGGCCTTCCTCCGGGTGGAGGACCCGTCCGTGGGGGAGGTACTGTCGTCCATGCTCCGCATCCTCTACGCCCAGGCGGCACTCGGGCGGGACGCCGTTTCCGTCCATGCCTCCTGCGCCAGCCTGAAAGGCAGGGGCTACCTTTTCCTCGGCAAGAGCGGCACGGGCAAGAGCACGCACTCCCGGCAATGGCTGGAGGCCTTTCCGGACTGCCGCCTGCTGAATGACGACAATCCCGTGCTGCGGATAGAGGACGGCATGGTGGCGGTCTACGGCACGCCGTGGAGCGGGAAGACACCCTGCTACAGGAACGAGCGCAGTCCCGTGGCCGGAATCGTCCGCCTGCAACAGTCCGGCACGAACCGGTTCACCCCGCTTGAGGGGCCGGAAGCTTTCGCCGCATTGCTGCCCTCCTGCTCCGCCATCCGTCAGGACATCCGCCTGCATGACGAACTTTGCCGTATCCTGATAGGGGTAACCGAACAGGTGCCCGTCGGACGGTTGGAATGCCTGCCCGACCGGGAGGCCGCACGGCTCTGTTTCGAGAGCCTGTACGTGCGGGATGCGAAAACCCGGGAAGTACGGGACGGCCTGCCGGAGAACGGCGGACTATGAACGATGATTGATAAACCCTAAATAAAGCAAAGAAAGCAATGAAAAGAAAAGACTGTTTTTGGATTGTGGCGGTGGCAGTGCTCCTGCTCTCCTCCTGCAGTTCGTCGAAGAAATTCGTCTACCTGCAGGACATGGAGATGGGGCTCGGCTATCCGTATGACACCAGGTATGAGGCGGTGGTGCATGCCAACGACCGCCTGGACATCACCGTGAGCAGCAAGAACCCCGAGCTGTCCATCCCGTTCAACGCGGGCGGCGGGGCCTTCTCGGTGGGTGCCAACGGCGCGGTGACGGAGTCCGCTGCCGTGAAGAAAGGCTACCGTGTGGACGTGGACGGGAACATTAGTTTCCCCATCCTGGGCAAGCTGCATGTGGAGGGGCTGAAGGTGAGCGAGGTGACCGCCCTGATACGCAACCGCATCATCGACGGGAAGTATATCAAGGACCCGCTGGTGTCGCTGGAGTTCCTCAATTTCAAGTATTCCGTCCTGGGCGCGGTGGGCAACACCGGCACCTTCTCGGTGGAGGGCGACCGCATCACCCTGCTGGAGGCCATCGCCAAGGCGGGCGACGTCACCCAAAGGGGCCGGGTGAACCGTGTGGCGGTCATCCGTGAGGAGGACGGGCAGCGGGTGATGTACCAGCACGACCTGCGCAGCAAGGACCTGTTCGAGTCGCCCTGCTTCTACCTGCAACAGAACGACATCGTCTATGTCGAACCGAAATACCGCAAGCAGGACCGCGAGGACAAGGGCTGGAAGTACACCACCGGAATCCTCTCGTTCATCACGGCCGTCTGCTCCGTCATCTGGGCCATCAAGTAAACACATCTCTGAATTATGCAAAACAACAGTTTATCCAACAAGAACGAACAGGGCGTCAACTTAGTGGACCTGTCCGTCTATCTGCTGTCGAAGTGGAAGTGGTTCGTGCTGTCCGTGCTGCTTTTCGGGGGGATGGCGTGGTACCACTACGCCAAATCCCCGCTGGTGTTCTTCCGCTCCGTCACGGTCATCATCAAGGACCCGTCCAACAAGACCTCCACGGCGGGGCTCGACCGCTACGACAACTATATCAACAAGGTGAACGTGGCCAACGAGATTCTCCAGTTCCGTTCCAAACGGCTGATGCGCGAGGTGGTGCAGCGCCTGCACGCCGACGTGGACTACCGTGTGGAGAGCGGGCTGCGCATGAACGAGCTCTATACGCTGTCTCCGGTGAACGTCTCCTTCATCAACCTGCTGCCCGAACGGCACATCTCGTTCGTGGTGACGCCCAAGGACGATGCGACGGTGACGCTTTCCGGATTCGGGGGGCTGCCCGCCGCCGGGGAGAGCTATGAGGTGCGGCTGAACGACACGCTGGCCGTCGGCGGCGAGCGGATATTGGTGACGGGTACCGACCACTGGGGCAAGTCGTGGACGGGCCGCGAGATCCACGTCGTCAAGAACCCGCTGAACGCCGTGGCGGGACGCCTCCAGGGCAGCATGGGAATCCGGCAGGAGGAGGACGAGTCGTCCATCCTCGTGCTCTCGCTGAAGGACGGCTCGCCCCTGCGTGCCGAGGACGTGCTGAACACGCTGGTGAACGTGTATAACGAGGAAGCCGTCAACGACAAGAACCAGGTGGCGGTGAACACCTCCGAGTTCATCAACGAGCGCCTGCTCATCATCGAGCGGGAGCTTGGCGGCGTGGAGACCGAGCTGGAATCGTTCAAGCAGCACAACCAGGTGATGGACATCGGCTCGCTGGCCGGCCGCTACATGGGCGAGGCACAGGCCTACAGCGCCGACGCGCTGGAGCAGGAGACCCAGCTGAAACTGGCGCGGTTCATCAAGGAGTACCTCACCGACCCCACGAAAAGCCGTGACCTCATCCCCTCGGGGACGGGCATCAGCGACGCCGCCGTGGAGGGGCAGATAAACCAGTACAACGCCCTGAAGCTGAAGCGCGACAAGCTGATAGCCGACAGCAGCGAGAGCAACCCCGTGGTGGAGGAGCTTAACAACAGCATACACGCCCTGAGGCAGAGTATCATCCGTGCGGTGGACAACATGATTGTGGGGATCAACATGAAGCGCAACGACGCGCCCAGGAGCAGGCACAGGCGCGGTTTACCACCGTGCCCACCAAGGAACGGCAGATGCTCTCTATCGAGCGGCAGCAGAAAATCAAGGAGGCGCTCTACATGTTCCTTCTCAACCGGCGGGAGGAGAACGCCCTCTCGCAGGCGATGGCCGACAACAACGCGCGCACCATCGACAGCGTGGACGGACCCGCGGGACCCATCTCACCCGTGCGCAACCGCATCCTGCTGCTCGGGGTGCTCGTCGGCCTGGCCGTCCCCGGCGTGGTGTTCCTCATGATCCTCTTCATGGACACCCGGGTACACAGCCGCAAGGACCTGAAGGGCGCGGTGAGCATTCCTTTCCTCGGCGAAGTGCCGCAGGACAAGGAGGCGGCGAAAGCGGGTGTTGCCGTCGGCGAGGAAGACGGCATGCTGGCCGAGAGTTTCCGCATCCTGCGCACCAACATGACATTCATGGTGAAAAAAGACAAACCGATGCAAGTCGTCACCTTCACTTCGTTTAATGAAGGTGCGGGAAAGACGTTCATTTCCCGCAACCTTGCCATGAGCCTCGTGCTCACCCGGAAACGTGTGGTGCTGGTGGACCTCGATATCCGCAAGGGCACCCTGAGCCGCCACTTCCATAAACACCCGGTGGGCGTGACCAACTATCTGGCCGACGACTCCATCCGCCTGGACGACATCATCCACACCGATGGGAAATTCGACAACCTTGACATCATCTCATCTGGTACGGTGGCACCCAACCCTGCGGAGCTGCTCATGGACGAACGGCTTGACACGATGGTGGAGGAACTGCGCCAACGCTACGACTACATCATCGTGGACAATGTCCCCGTGGGCATCGTGGCGGACGCCACTATCACCAACCGCATCAGCGACCTCACCATCTTCGTGGTGCGCGCCGGCCGCCTGGACCGCCGCCTGCTGCCCGACATGGAGGAGCTTTACCGCGATAACAAGCTCCGCAACATGGCAATTATCCTCAACGGGGTGGGCCCGCACCGCCGTGGCTACGGTTACGGATATGGATATGGATACGGGTATGGCTATGGTTACGGATACGGGAAACACGGGAGAAGGAAATGACCGATATACTTCAAGCATTTACGTTTAATCTTTTTAAATATAATTACATTATGACACAAGAAATCAGGTATCAGATTAACGGGTGGCCGGAAAAGACAATCCATGCCGGCACAGCCCCGTCAAGAGGTCCCGGGACAAGTCCGGAGGCGATGACGGAACCTCCCTTACAGATACGGGGGCGTATGCTGCCCTATACGGAAGCCGTATAAGGCAGCTTATCACTAAATAAGGATACATTAACTTTTTAAAACATTAAAGTATATGGACGAAAATGAAAACAAAGGCTTAAAAACTTACGAGTCTCCTTCCACGAAGAAAACTCAGGTGGAATTGGAAGGAAACCTGTGCGGCTCTACTAATCACACGGCTCAGTCGCCCGGTACAACAACTACGGCTCAGGAAGTCAACCAATCTTTTGGAACAGCGAATGACTTTACTAATGATTCTTGGGATAATAACTAATGAATAAGAACATAATCTGAATGAATATGAATAAGAGATTTTTGATTCCGGCTCTTGCTTGGTCTTTGCTGGCTTTAAGCTTTGCCGGTTGTACAGATGACAATATGTCGGGTAGCGATCCCCTGCCGGAAGGTACGGAATTCGATTTCGGCACCACGGTTGAGTCTAACCGGACGCGCACCTATTACGATCCCGCGGATGTGGCGAATCCGGACGCTACCTCCTGGAAGATTTTCTGGAACTATGAGTCTTCTTTGTATGACCACATCTACATCTATTCCCCCCAGGCGTTGGCAAGCGCCAATCAGGCTTCGTACACCGTCCAGGCCACGAAGGACATGGTAGAGCCGGCTCCGGTTGCCAAAGACGGCGATGTTGGCGTGCAGACAAATGGCGTTTCGAATTACGATTTCTATGCCATGTATCCGGCAAAGGCTGTAAAGTCGGGTAGCGGCAAGGACACATCGCTTTCTGCCACAATGCCCGACAGACAGACGGCTTCCACCACGGAAGTGATGACGGACGAAGCGGTTGGTGAGTTCCAGACTACCGCTGACATGGACTGCGCGCTGATGATCGCGAAGAAAACGGGTTATAATCCCGCTACCGAGAAGACCGTGAATCTGGAGTTCGAACCCTTCGCATCGATGGTTGACATCACCGTGAACGGCACCACCGGGAGCAATACACAGAGTAAGGTGCGCATCACCTCGGTCATCATCGAGGCAAACGCTCCTATTGCCGGTAGCTTTATGTATGATTACAAAAACGATAAATTTGTCTTCGATGCCGATGCCTCGAACAGCATAACAGTCGACACTAAGTTTGCCGATGCCAGTGGCGACAAGGTGGGTGTCATGATGGGCGATGGGAGCCTGCTCAAGGTGCGCGCCTTCATGATTCCGAATCCGGATGTCACGTCGCTTAAGGTAAAGGTCGTGACTGCAGAGTCAAAGACCATGACCAAGAATTTGAATATGAACAGCTTCAAGCCGAAGCAGATTCATTTCGTGAAACTTCCGAAGATTAACGTTAAAGATTTGAAGTTCGATTACACGATTTGGCTGTCGCAGCTCGATCCGAACATCTACCTTTCCGAGATTTCGTTGCCGGGTTCCGCGCTGTCGTTCAACTATCTGATGTCGGACACATACAAGAAGACCCAGACAATGGAATTGAAAGACCAGTTCAATGCCGGTGTGCGTGTGTTCCAGTGCCATGTCAATACCATCGATCAGACCTCTTCGATAGATGGCGGATCCACGTCGGTGGGTATCGCTGATTCTGATGGTAATAGCGTATTGAAATCTGACAACAGTGGTTCCTGGACCCTCGGCGACGTACTGATAGCACTGCAAAAGGAGATGTCCGGAACCCACAAGGATGAGTTCTGCGTGCTCGCCATCTCCGACTGGATTAGCGGCATAACTACGGCACAGTTGTCCACTTTGTACAGCCGCCTGAAAGTCGTGCTTGACAAAGCCGGAGAGATGGGACTGATTGCAACCGGTATCAATCCCAACACCACCATCGGTGACGTCAAGGGGAAAGTGATTATCAAGGTGCAGCTTAACGGTGAATACACCGATGCGTGGAACCAACTGTCCAAAGCCAATGTATGGATGAATACCTATGAGCAAGCTGCTGAAACCGCCCCGTATTATTCGCCCATGCCTTATGGCGCTCAACCTGATAAGAATGCCGGTGGCATATCGGCTTGGGCTCTGGACGGCAGTGGCATGAATCTCATCTACTCTGATTGTGCCAATCCGATAGAACGAACTGGTATAATTCTCTATTCTTATAATTGGCGAGACGGCGTTCAAGCAAACGCGACAGCCGTTCTTACCGCATACGCGCAGAATTACGAATCAACCGAACATCGTAACTTCTCGATGACCTATTTGGGAGGTTGCGGCGGTGGTAATAATAGAAGCTCTTACACTACTTCAACAGTCGCTTCTACCCTTAACGCACTTTGGCTTAACATCAACAAACCGACACTGAAGCCATGGGGTTGGGTAATGTTCAACTGCGTAGGCACTGAGGCGACTACCACTCAAGGCATCCAGGACGTGATTGAGCACAACGCGGATCCGGAGTTCAAGCTCGCCCGCCGTTCCGCTGCCAAGGCAAAGCCTTCGGGTGACACGAAGGGTATTGCCAACGGTGGTACTGTATTCTGATTCCTTTTTACCTGCAAGGCTACACGGGCCGTGCAGCCTTGCAAACTAATTCTATAGAAAAGAAAATAGATGAAAAAGATATCAATTGCAAACGCAATAACCGTGCTGGCCGCATCGGCATTCCTGATAGCTTGTAATGCCTACGACCAAGATTTATCACCGGGAGGCAACACCATAATCGAGGCTGTTTGCCCAGCTCCTACACTTGAAGAGCCAGCGACACGTACGGCTGTCGATCCCACAGCGTATACATCCGGAGAGATTGGCATCAACTGGCTGCCAGCCGACCGGATCGGCGTGTACAGCGCCACGACTGCCAATGCCTGCTTCACCAACCAAAGTGAGCAGGAGACCGACAAGACCTCCTTCGCAGGTAATCTCCAGAACGGTGAGACTCCCCTGTATGCCTACTATCCCTATACGGAGACGGCGGGCACCACTCCCACGGCTTTCAAGGGCATGCTGCCGCTGACCCAGCACTATTCCACCGCCACCCGCGAACTGGAAGGCGACTGGAAGGTGGGCACCCCCCAAGGCAGCTCCGCCTCAAGATTCACTTTCGAGCACATCTTCGCCTTCTTGAAGTTCGACATCAACGCCGGTGGCACCGACGTGGCGGGTGAAAGGCTGCTGAGCGTGTCGCTCACCGTCCCCGGCAAGCAGCTCGGCGGCGGCTTCACTTGTGACCTTTCCACCCGTGCCGTCACCTTCACGCCGGCCACCGATGCCTCCACCGTGACAATGGAATGGACGGATACGCCGGAACTGTCCGCCTCCACCTTCCACGGCTACATGAACGTGGCTCCCGTCACGGGCATTGCGGGGACGGAAATCAGCATTCAGATCAAGACCAACCTGCACATCATCACCTTCACCGAGACGATGAAAGCCGATGCGTTCAAGTCCAATACCTATTACACGGTACCTCTCACCCTGTCGCGCTTCAAAGACAAGTGGACGATGGAGGAGAATCCCGATGCCAAGGAGGAGAACGCCGCTTGGGTGACCGGCCTGCAGAGCCGTCTGGCATGCGCCAACACCGTTTTTGCCATTGCGGGGCAACCCTTCATGCACAAAATCCGCGTGCCGCAAAGCACCTCGCAGCAATATCATGCGGTTGTGCCCGTAAAGGATGGCGTCAAGCGTGTCTACAACCTGCCGGAGGGACTGACCTGGAACGCCGGCCGCTGCCTTGTGGAAGGTAAGGCTCCCACCGCCGGCGACTATGTCTATTCGGTGGAATTCACCGTAGGGGGCACTACCTATAAAGAAGGCATCAAGTTCCACGTGGCCGCCCGGGCCGCCGATCTCCAGTCGCCCACCCCCATGATGGGCTGGCAGACCTGGAATGTCTTTAAAGACAAGATTGGCTACGACATCCTCGCGAGCCAGCTTGTAGGAATGAAGGAAAAAGGCCTTATTGACGCCGGTTACAGATACTTCGGCGTAGATGACTGCTGGCAGGTGAAAAGTGAGAACGACAACGGCCACCAGATTCCCGATGAAAGCAAGTTTCCCACGACGAATGGCGTAAACGGCATGGCGCGCATGGCGAACCTGATTCACGACTACGGTCTGAAAGCCGGTATCTATACCGATTGCGGAACCAAGACCTGCGAGAAGTACTTCGCATCGTACGGCTACGAGGAACTCCATGCACAGGACTATAAGGACTGGGGCTATGACTTCGTGAAAGAAGACTGGTATTATGACCTTGACATGGCTCCTACCGGTGCAACTTCATCGAGCTTTGTTGATGGATATGACGGCCTGGGCAGTTACTGGAACACGTCCGGTAAGGCGCAGGAACTCTACACCAAGATGGGCAAGGCGCTCAAAGACCGCGGTCTGATGCTGTACATGTGCGAATGGGGTATCCACGACCCATGGAAGTGGGGTGCCGAGACCGGTGCGACCTGCTGGCGCATGACTTATGATCACCGCGACGGCTGGTGGGGCAAAATCAGCAGCGGCCTATTTGGTAAAAAGAATGACGGCGATGAGAATGCTAACGGCGTGGGTGTGCACAACACCATCGTACTGATGCGCCACCTTTGGCCGTATGTCGGAATCAACCGTTACAACGATGCCGACATGATTTGCGTCGGTATCCGCGGTAGCGGCCAGTCGTCGAGCGACTGCGTTTACAATCAGGCGGGTGGACTCACTTCAACCGAAGCCGAGACCTCGTTTGCCATGTGGTGCATGTGGAGTTCTCCTATCCTTCTGGGCTTCGACATGACCAAGGATATGAGTTCGGCCGACTTGGCGCACGACCTCGCGCTTGTCAAGAACGAAGAGCTTATCGCCATCAACCAAGATGCCCTGGGACAGGGTGCTGAGTATATCAAGAGTGCCAATGGCATCGATTACTATCAGAAGGACCTTGCCAATGGCGATGTAGCGATTGCCGTTGTCAACCTCAGCGATAACTCTGCGACTTATACCATTTCTATGACCGACTACGATGCTCTTGACCCAAGCACATCCTATTCGGTAAGAGACCTTATCGGACAGAAAGACGCAGGAACCCTTTCTGCTTCGTCATCATTGACCGGCTCACTTGCGGCACACGGCACCTTTGTCGTAAGGCTGAAAAAGTAGTAAGCCTGTCTCTTGCTTTCAAGCAAAAAACTTTCTTATTCTTGGCATCAATACTTTTCAGAGGCTATCAGTGCCAAGAGTAATATAAAGAAACAAATCATTAACAGTTGATTGAATATGACTAAGAAAATCTTTTTGACCGCCTTGTGCGCAGTGGCTCTTTGTCCGGCCTTCGCACAGACTTCCGATACGGAAGAAAAGGTGGAGTACAGCACGGACAAGTACAAGGTGGAAACCAACCGTTTCTGGGACAACTGGTTCATCAGCGTGTGTGCCGGT
>ERZ772889.2787-NODE-2787-length-13082-cov-3.635910_pt1 | contig 13082 bp, 10 predicted proteins | sample MGYA00512127_ERZ772889 | MGnify/ENA primary metagenome ERZ772889 (study PRJEB29015, sample SAMEA2737689) | human gut metagenome | biome: human gut; feature: human-associated habitat; material: faeces | place: China | collected 2012 ...
AAAATCCATATAAAGCTGTACAGAATACATAAGAACTGCAACAACATTAAATAATCCACCGTAATTGTCATAATTTCCGAACACTTCATTTACAACGACTGCTGCTCTGTCCGCTAATATTAACTTCTTACCAAGACCCCAGATTATACGCTGTAAACCAAATTCAATATTTGTCAAATCAAATTTATTGCCTTCATATAACTGTCCAGAAAGTCTGTCATATCTTCCAATAGGTCCCTGAACTATATGTGGAAAATACATTGTAAACAATGCTAATTTAAAATAATTAGTCTCTGCTCTATATCTTTTCCAATAAATATCAAGAATATATCCAACAACCATAAATGTATAGAATGATATTCCTAATGGTAATACAAAATTAAATTCCTTACTCCAATCAAGTCCGAATCTTCCAAGAACTGAAGAAACTCCTGACAAAATAAAATCAGTATATTTAATTACACATAAAATTCCAAGATTTATTGCAAAGTCAAGAAGTAAAATTCTTTTTCTTCTCTTAGTAAATCTTTTCTTAAAAGCCTTCTTAGCTTCCTTTGAAGAAAACTCTCTTGTCTTTGTAATTCTGCTTTCATCGTCGTGTAACTTCTGAATCTTTCTTGCCAATGTATATGTACTAAGTGACGAGATAAAAATAAATATTATATATTTTGGTCCGGCAAATAAATAAAATACTATACTTGCCAAAAGTAAAAATACCCACTGACATTTTCTAAATATTGTAAAATATAATAGTATAACAATTAATAGAAAAGGGATAAATGATAATGTGTTAAAACCCATCTTACTACTCTCCTCTGTGCATTACAGTTGCATTGTTTTCAAAATGAAGAAATGCTGTATCTGCAACCTCTTTTAGTTTCTTGTCATAAACAATAATGTTCATTCCCCATGAAATTAATCCTGTGTATTTACTATTGTTTAATCTCATTGTTCCACCTTTGGAATTAGCTGTTATATCATAATCAGTACCACAACTAAGTGTTCCTCCAAGGGTTGTAACTTTTGAGTTATCTTCAAGCTGTTTCTTTACTTTATTCTTAGAGTTATCTCCATCAAGAACACAAATAACATTATTTCCATAAGTACTGTCTGTAAATAACGCTTCATCAGCTCCCATACTAATCAAAGTCTTCTTCTGACTGTCAGTAAATGTAATATTCCTAACATTTGAACCAGAAGTAATAATTACTGAATATTCATCAGTATTAATAGCCTTAAGGTATTCATCAAAGTTAGTTATAAGATTTAACTTTCCTTCATTTAAAGCGGCCTGATAGTTTGATTTCTGTGACTCAAAATCCTTCTTTATACTATTATCTGTTTTTCTATAATCTGTAAGTTTGTAATTATCAGCAATATACTGACCTACGAACTTGGTAATCTTCTTTGCCCCTAAAATATTTACGTGAACCGTATCTGCCGCATCCTCTGAATAATCAAACTGCATCTTATCCATATTTGATTTCAAATTCAAATCAAGAAATTTAATATTATTCTTGTCGGCAAGTTCCTGTATATAATTGTGCTGGTCTTCATGCCATGTTGTGTCAGGTGTTCTTACAAATAATAATTCCACACCCTGTTGTTTTGCTTCCTTAATAAGCTTAAGAGCATATTCTTCATTAATAGGATTTGGTGTTTCCTTATCATTAGACTTAACTTCAAATCCATCATACTTTCCTTTTGCTTCTTTTTCAGCGTCAAAACTTGTTGAATTTTTAAACTGTGTTGAAAGTACTGAAAATCCCTTAGTATTACTATTGTTTTTTCCTAAGAAGAAATCATAGTCATCATAAGACAGTTCAGACCATCTTGTGTGATACAAAGATAATGGGAAAAGATATGACCACAAATCAACTTCTTCGTCTGTGCCATCAGCTTCCTTATGGAAGTCCTTGTAATCCAAGGCATATTGAATCTTGTTCTTACCCCATTTCATATAATCATAAGACTTTCTTGCCTTTTCTTCTGCTTTTTCAGAAGAACGTCCGGCAGACTTAATCTCTATTACTGCTAATTTCATATTCTGAGTTTTTAGTGCTTCCTTAAACCAATAATAAGTTCCAATCATTGGCTGAGACATAACACCTAGATTATATGAAGAAATTCCCTGCTCCTCATATAGCTGGAACGGATCCATTGCTGCTGAAATAATACTTGCTCCAAAAAAGACAACCTCTGCGCTGTTATCCTGCAATTCATAAAAACTTTTATTTGTTTTCGCCGATACCCATCTGTTTTCTAACCACTTAGGCTTTAAAAGGTCTGTTAACCCTCCAACCATTAAAACTGCCACCATGCAAAAACATATGATTTTTGTAATACGAACTAATTTTAATTTCATAATAAACTCCACTGCTTAATCTTTTATTGTTTTTTCACACACATTAGTCCCCTTTACACTCAAAAACAAAAATATAATATATAATAATTTTTATATAATTGTGATAACCAAAAAGTTTTACAAAGATTTTATGATTTTTACAAAATGAAACTTTTGTTTCTCTTTTTCTACTTTATTTGGCAAAAAATTAGGCCCCTAAGTTAACTTAAGAGCCCTATAATCATATTTGTCATATTATTGCTGAAGTCTTTCAATCATTTCTGCTAATGCATCAATGCTGCTAAAGTTCTCTTCATTCTTTTCTTCCATTGTAATTTCAATATCAAAAGCGTCTTCTAATTCTTCCATTAATGCAAGAATATCCATTGAGTCCATATCTTCTGCAATGTTAAAATCCTCATCTTCAACATCCATGCCGGGATTTACACTTAAAATAATTTCTTTAATCTTATCTTTCATTTGTAATTCTCCTTTTTCGTTTGTTACACGTTCTTTAATTTTATAATTTAACTCATTATGAATTACTTACTACTCATAACTTTTTTCATTCTATTATAAAAATAGCAAATATGCAACAAATATTTATTTTATATTACAATCCATGTGACTAAAATCTATTCGTCTTCCTTTTCAATTGTTTCCAGAACATCAAAGTAGTTTTCAAAAGTCTTTCTGCAGCACATTGGATTCTTTATTACAATTCCATCAACTGCAAGACCTGCCACTGCAAAACTCATTGCCACACGGTGGTCGTCATAAGTTTCAATTTCTGCTCCATGAAGTTTGCCCGGCGTTATAATTACATCTGTACTACCGCCTTCTTCCACAATCTTAGCATCACATCCCATTCTGTTAAGTTCGTTAACAATAACCTGAACACGGTCTGATTCCTGACCTCTTATATGACCAATATTTCTGATTCTTGTCTCAGTCTTTCCAAAAGCTGCCACAACAGCCATTGTAAGCGCCTGGTCTGAAAAATCAGACATATCTATATCAATGCCTTCATATCCTACAGCACTTGTTCCATCCACTTCAAGGCCTTCCGGCTTATCTGTTATTACACAACCGATTCTTTCAAGAGCATAAATAAACTTAATATCCCCCTGCATTGAATCTTTATGTATTCCCTTTACAATAGATTTAACACCAAGAATAGCTGCCATAGCATAAAAATAACATGCAGCAGACATATCCGGTTCAACATTATATACATTACATATATAACTTTGCTTCTTTATTATATATGTATTGCCTTCTCTATCAAAATCAATGTCAAACTGCTTAAGCATATTTGTTGTAATCTTAATATAGGCACCGTCCACTCTTGAACCCGTAAGTTCCACATTCATGCCATTCATTACAGATGCCATAAGCAATGCGCTGGCATACTGACTGCTGGTAGTCGTGTCGATTTTAATATTACCTGACTTAATTCCCTTAGAATGAATTTCAAAAGGAAAATGTCCTTCTTCTTCTAAACACTTAATCTCTACACCCTTAGCTGTCAGGCTGCCTAGAAGCTCACTCATTGGACGCTTCTTCATCTGTTCTGAAGATTGAAGAGTATAGTCACCACCTGCCACAGCAAGAAAAACAGTCATGAATCTTGCTGCTGTTCCTGCACTTTGAACATTAATTGTAGCCTTCCTGTTAGGGATTCTTCCATTTTCACCCTTAATCACTACCTTAGCACTTTCTTCATCTATCTGAACACTAAAACCTAATGAAATAAGGCAGTCAATAAAAGCTCTTGAATCACTGCTAAACAATACACCGTTAAGTGTGCATATGCCATCTGACATAGCCGCCAGCATTAAAGCTCTGTTAGTGATACTTTTAGAGCCCGGCACTGACGCATTTATATTATTTTTTTTGTTTAATTTCTTTACTGCATATTTTTCCATAGGATGCTATTCCTTTATAAACATTGCATCGCCAAAGCTAAAAAATCTGTACTTTTCTTCTACAGCCTTATTGTATGCGTTAAGAACGTTCTCTCTTCCGGCCAACGCTGAAACAAGCATTAATAATGTTGATTCAGGCAAATGGAAATTAGTAATAAGGCAATCAATAGCCTTAAACTGATATCCCGGATAAATAAATATCTGTGTCCATCCACTTCCAGGATGTACAATACCATTTTCGTCTGTTACAGTTTCCAATGTTCTTGTGCTTGTAGTTCCAACAGCAATAACTCTGCCACCATTAGCCCTGCACTCATTAATCATATTTGCATCTTCCTCGTCAACCATATAAAATTCAGAATGCATATGGTGTTCAAGAATATTTTCAACCTTAACCGGTCTGAAAGTTCCAAGACCAACATGTAATGTAACGTGAGCTATTTTAATACCTTTTTCTTTAATCTTTTCTAATAACTCTTTTGTAAAATGAAGACCTGCTGTTGGTGCAGCCGCTGAACCTTCGTATTTTGCATAAACTGTCTGATATCTGTTTTTGTCTTCAAGTTTATGTGTTATATATGGTGGAAGTGGCATTTCTCCAAGCTTATCCAACACTTCTTCAAAAATACCTTCATAAGTAAACTTAATTAATCTGTTGCCTTCTTCAACAACATCAATAACCTCGCCCGTTAAAATTCCGTCACCAAAACTTATAACAGTACCCGGCTTGCATTTCTTTCCCGGCTTAACTAATGTTTCCCAAACATCGTTTTCCTTTCTCTTTAGAAGCAACACTTCAATCTTTGCATCAGTGCCAACCTTGCTTCCATATAATCTTGCAGGAATAACCTTTGTATCATTAATTACCAAACAATCATTTGGATTCAAATAATCTATAATATCCTTAAATATATGATGTTCTATTTCGCCTGTGTTCTTATCAAGAACCATTAATCTTGAACTGCTTCTGTCCTCTAAAGGATCCTGTGCTATTAATTCTTCAGGCAAATCATAATAATAATCATGTAAACTCATTTCTTTTTTTAACATAACTTTTATCTCTTTTCTGTATAATACTTTTTTTACACTGTAATCTATATTATTTGCATATTTCAGAACTGTCAAGAACAATAGTGAAAGGTCCGTCATTTAAAAGACTTACTTTCATGTCTGCTCCAAACTCACCCTGCTCAACAACCTCTATTTCTTCCTTGCACTTTGAAATAATGTATTCATACATTTCATTTGCCATATCAGGTTTTCCGGCATTAATAAATGATGGCCTGTTGCCCTTTTTGCAATCAGCATAAAGAGTAAACTGGGATACCAATAACAACTCTCCGTTAACATCCTTAAGTGCAAGATTAGTTTTTCCATCAGCATCATCAAATATTCTAAGATTAATCATTTTCTTAATCATCTTGTCGGCAATCTCTTTAGTGTCTTCATTAGACACACCAATTAAAACAAGAAATCCCTTGTTAATTGAACCTATCTCTTTATTATCAACCTTTACGGAAGCTTCATTTACTCTCTGTATTACAAAACGCATAACTTTCCTCTCTTTTCATCAAAACACCACCCGCCTTGAAACATAGATTTATTCCAAAGCGGGTGGTTTAATGTTTTTATGCTCTTAATTCAATACCCATTGATTCAAGTTCTTTCAAAATCTTATTCATAGCTGACTGAATATCACTATCTTCCAATGTTCTGTCCTTAGCTCTAAATACAATTGAATATGCTACTGACTTAAAGCCGTCTTCAATCTGATCACCTTCATAGATGTCAAATAAGCTGTAGCTTTCAAGGTTCTTTCCTGCCTTGCTTTCAATAGCTTCTTCAATCTTACCAACAGGAATATCCTTAGGTACAACCATTGAAATATCTCTTGATACAGCAGGGAACTTAGCAATTCCTTCGTACTTCTTATCAAATGAAGACATTTCGTATACATATGGCATATCAATTACTGCAATGTATGCTCTAGTCTTCATATTGTAGTTTTCGCAAACTGTTGGATGAACTTCACCTAAATAACCGATAACTGTTCCATCATAAACGATGTTAGCCTGACGTCCCGGATGAAGGAAAGTCTTTCCCGCCTTAGCATCATAATGAACTCTCTTCTTCATTCCAACCTGTTCCAATAATTCTTCTACAACACCCTTCATTGTAAAGAAATCACCTTCGCCATAGAAACCTAATATTAGCTGCATTCTTTCATCAGGAAGTTCCTTAAGTGGTAATTCCTTTGGAAGATAAACATTACCCATTTCAAAAAGTCTTACATCTTTGTTTCTTCTATTATAGTTAGTAGCAAGTGATGTAAGCATTCCACCTAAAGGTGTAGTTCTCATAACACTAAAGTCTTCTCCTAAAGGATTTGAAATAACAATTGACTGTCTGTATTTTGAATCTTTTGGAAGTAATAACTTATCATAAACCTTTGGACTTTCAAATGAATATGACATTCCCTGTGAAAATCCGCTGTATAAAGCTACCCTTCTTGCTATTTCATCAATTCTTAATTTGTATGATAATTTTCCTGATGTAGCTTCTCCACTTGGAAGAGTTGTAGGAATGTTATCATATCCATAGAATCTTGCAACTTCTTCAGCAATATCACACATACCAACTAAATCCTGTCTAAATGTTGGGATTGTAATAAGTTTTGTTTCAGGATCATATTTTAACTCTAAAGCAGGGAAGTAACTTACCATCTGCTCTTCTGTTAAATTAAATCCGATTAATTTATTTACATAGTCAGGATCAAACTTAATTGTTGTTTCTGTCTTCTTTTCAGGATAAACATCAACCATACCTGCAACAACTTCACCTGCTCCTAATTCTTCGATTAACTGACATGCTCTGTTAATAGCTGATTCTGCATTGTTAGGATCAAGTCCTTTTTCAAACTTACCTGAAGCATCTGTTCTAAGACCAACTCTCTTAGATGAAAGACGGATGTTAGTTCCGTCAAAACAAGCTGCTTCAAAAAGCATATCCTTAACATCATCAGTAATCATTGAGTTTTCGCCACCCATAATTCCGGCAAGACCTACAGGCTTTTCACCATCGCAGATCATAAGCATTCCACTGTCTAATTCTCTTTCCTGTCCGTCAAGAGTAACAAAGTTCTCACCGTCTTCTGCTCTTCTTACTACAATCTTATGGTCTGCAATAGTATCAAGATCATAAGCATGCATTGGCTGACCAAATTCTTCCATAACATAGTTTGTAATATCTACTAAGTTATTGATAGGTCTGATACCACAGGCTGAAAGTCTTCTCTGCATCCATTCAGGTGATGGTGCAATCTTAACATTCTTAACAACCTTTGCACAATAACGCTTACATAAGTCGTTATCCTTTACTTCAACTGAAATGTAATCATTAACATCTCCGTCTGTTCCAACCGGTCCTGTAACAGGTGCCTTAAATGGCTTCTTAAATGTTGCAGCTGCTTCTCTTGCAATACCGATAACACTGTAACAGTCTACTCTGTTAGATGTAATCTCATATTCAAAAACTGAATCGTGAAGTCCTAAAACTTCAATTGCATCTGCTCCTACCTGAACGCTGTCATCGAAAATATAAATTCCGTATTCAGGTGCTTCAGGATAAAATTCTCTTGTTGAGCCAAGTTCTTCAATAGAACACATCATTCCATCTGAAGGAACTCCTCTAAGTTTTCCTTTTTTAATCTTAATTCCGCCTTCTGTCTTTGAACCGTCATGACCTCCGGCAACACGACCACCGTCAAGTACTACAGGTACTTTCTGTCCTTCCTTAACATTAGGTGCTCCTGTAACAATCTGAATTGTTTCTGTTCCAATATTAACCTGACAAATAACAAGCTTATCTGCATCAGGGTGTTTTTCTATTTTTTCAATCTGTCCAACAACGATTTTGTCAAGGTCTGCATCAAGTCTTTCAAAGCCTTCACATTTTGTACCTGACAATGTCATTGCATCCATGTATTCCTGATCAGTACATTCAAGTTCAGGAACGTATGCTTTAATCCAAGATAATGGTGTATTCATTTTTATTTCTCCTTCCTGCTAACTAGAACTGGTTCAGGAAACGATCATCGTTTTCGTATAACAGTCTCATATCATCTATTTCATATTTTAATAATGCAATTCTTTCAAGACCTACACCGAAGGCAAATCCCTGATATTCCTTAGGATCAATACCGCACATTTCAAGTACGTGTGGATGAACCATACCACAACCAAGAATTTCAATCCAGCCTTCACCCTTACAGAATCTACATCCTTTTCCGCCACACTTAAAGCATGAAACGTCCATTTCTGCACTTGGCTCAGTAAATGGGAAATGATGAGGTCTGAATTTAGTCTTTGTTTCAGGTCCAAAAAGTTCCTTGGCAAATTCTGCCAATGTTCCCTTTAAGTCTGAGAAATTAATGTTCTTGTCAATTGCAAGACCTTCAACCTGATGGAATGAAGGTGAATGTGTTGCATCTACCTGGTCTGAACGGAAAACTCTACCCGGAGAAATAATTCTGATAGGTGGCTGAGTTTTTTCCATTACTCTTGCCTGTACTGAAGAAGTCTGTGTTCTAAGTACAATGTTCTTATTTATATAGAAAGTATCCTGTTCATCTTTTGCAGGATGATTGTCAGGAATATTTAAAGCTTCAAAGTTATAATGGTCATATTCTACTTCAGGACCTTCTACAACTTCGTATCCCATACCTGTAAAAATTCTCTCTAATTCTTCAAGAGCTAATGTATTAGGATGCTTATGTCCGATTTTATTCTTCTTAGCCGGAAGAGTAACGTCAATAACTTCTGCTTTCAACTTAGCTTCTCTAGCCTTAGCCTGAAGTTCTGCCTTAACTTCTTCCATTTTTTCTTCAATAATCTTTCTTGTGTCATTAACTAACTGACCAACTTTAGGTCTGTCTTCAGGAGCAACATCTTTCATGCCCTTAAGAACTTCTGTTAACTGACCTTTTTTGCCCAAAACTTCAACTCTAATCTGGTTAAGTTTGTCCAAATTGTCTGAGGCTGTAATTTTGGAAATGGCATCTTCCCTAATTGCCTGTAACTTTTCTTTCATGATAAATTCCTCTCTTTATAGATTTTAAAATAACAGGTTTGTGTTCAAGTTGTTCACATATTTTATTTTTTGGATTGCTACGTGCTTCGCACTCTCGCAATCCTTAAATTACTCACACAAATTTATTTTTGTTTTCTTTACGGATTGTTCCGTGCTTTGCACTCTCACAATCCGTAAAACTCAATTCGCATATCACAAAGCTTTCGCTTTGTTTTTATGCTCATTGAAGTACGCAAAAACAGCTCTCACACTTTTTCATATTTTATTTTTTGGATTGCTACGTGCTTCGCACTCTCGCAATCCTTTTCCCATCATTCGCATATCATGAAGCTTTCGCTTCACTTTTATGCTCATTATGGGAGCGTGTAGAAAGGTCTTAAATCCACATTTATGCAAGCATATGTGGATTAAGACTTTTCTACACTAAAAATAAAAAAAGCACCTGTTCCATAGGGACGGATTGCTCCGCGGTACCACCCTAGTTTCCGTAATCATTATCACGAACACTCTATCTGCTTAACGCGCTACACACGTCATTCATTACTTAGATTAGTTTACTTCTTTAGTATTATTCATACTTATAATCTGTTGGTGAATGCAGCTCCTGTGGGAATTTCAATATATATCTGAACCTGAAAGACCTTCCAGCCTGTGAGTCTTTCTCTCTGACGGAAAATATATATCTACTTACACACTCATCGCCTTTTACAATACGACAATTCTAACACACAAAAAAAACAGTGTCAAACAATAATGCACAGATTAGCATTTTTTCTGCTTTTCTGTGCATTGTAAGTTCATTATATGTCAATTATTCCTGTTCTTCTTCAAAGTATCCCTTTGAAAATTCTCCATACTGATAATACCAGTTAGGTGCTATTTCTATTCTTTCATATCCTGTATCAACATTTTCCATTCCTTGGAATACGTAAGCAATTGAGTTGATTATTCCAGTGTCGTAAACTGTAAAGTCTATTCTGTTGAATGCCACATATCCCTTATGCACTTCTACAGTTATAGGCATGCTTGAAATAAGATTAAATATTGTTTTTTCCATTTCGCTGCTTATGGAAATCTTTTTGCTCATTGAAAGATTTCCCTTGTCGTCAATGTCAAATGTTGTTTCATTATTTTTATTTTCAAATTCAAAATAGGAAACTATTTTTGTCATTTCAGCCATATGCTCTGTTACAAGTGGTTTAATATCATCGCTTAACATGTACATTTTTTTAATCTTTGACGGATATGCATAGTTTTCAATATTAATTTTAACTTTCTTTGTTAAACCATTGTGAGCCTTTGCGTATATTATTACAGTACCGGTCTTCATATTGTTGTTAGCTTTAACAACGCCTCTTGCATTTACCGTTGCAAGGCTTGTGTCTGAAGAACTCCATGTAAGTTTTCTGCTCAGTACTTTTTTCTTTTTTAATTTCTTAGACGGATATGCTTCGCCCTGTAGTTTAACTTTTCCGTTAAGACTTATTGTGTACTGATTCTTTATGTATTTAAATCTTCCTGCGTTCACCTTTTTTGATTTTTTATCAGTTACAATTATTGAAACTGTCTGACCTGAATTGCTAAAAACTTTCTTACCATTAGCAATAGTATAAGCCTTTATTTTGTAGCTATATACTTTGTTCTTCTTTACCTTTTTGTCAGTAAGTTTGTTTTTCTTTAATGTTTTAAACTTCTTTCCGTTCTTATATATAATGTAGCCTTTCACATCCTTAGACTTGTTCCACTTTAAAACAACCTTTTTTCCTTTTTGTTTTGCAATGAATTTTACCGGTTCATTAACCGTGTTGGTCTGAGATGCTGTATCTGCAAAAACTTCAACTGCACCAACGCCTAAAAAAACACTCATTGCAAATATAAAAATCGCTATAATCTTACTTGCTTTTTTCATAATCCTTCGCTCCCTATTTTACCTTAATTGTAATTCCATTGCTGTATGGAGAATATTCTCTCTTGCCGTCTTCGTTAACATAGAACATTCTCACTTTGTAAGAATATTTATTCTTTTTCTTAACACTCTTATCAGTGTATGAACTTTTTGTTACTTCCTTGTGACTTTTCATTTTTATCTTTTTTTCAACATATATATTTTTCAAGTCTGAACCTGATGCGCATGGCTTTTCACTATATTTTAGTTTTCCATTATGTTTATCACATTCCTCCATTCTACATCCTATATAATATTCTTTACCTTTTATGTTTTGCTTCAAATTCATTACTCTTGTTCCTTCAACTGTCTTGGTTTTTGCCTCCACACACGCGCCTTTAAACATTGTAATCACACTAAGCACTACAAGATAGTTTATCACAATTGTTAAAATTTTTTTAATTGAATTTTTTCTCATTTTTTCTTCCTCCCTCATTAACACTGTTACTCGTTATAATAAACAATTTGACATATTTCTATTATTTTTTTATAATTTCATTAAAAATGGAGTATTAAAAATATGAAAAAAACGATTAATTTTACTATCATTTTTGTAACTGTACTATCCCTAACATTTATTCTTACTACCCAAGTTAATGCAGCAAAAAAAGTCACTTTGACTTATTATGCAGGAAAAGGATACTTTAAATCCGAATCCAACCAAAGTAGACATAAGATTTTAATCAAAAATCGTATTTTTAAAAAAAGAGGCTATGCTCCTGCTATTAGGCGTGAAGGATACGTATTTAATGGTTGGTATACCCAAAAAAAAGGGGGAATTAAATATACTTCTTCAAAAAAAATTACAAAAAGCATAAAATTATATGCTCATTGGTTGAAAAAATATCATTTAAACACAAATTACTTTATTCCTGTAGGAATGACTTATTATAGTTTATCTGACTATGAATCATATTGGGGAAAATTAGAAATTGTAAAAAGCAAAAAGCATACCGATAATTATGATTATACCTTAAAAAATTCTAAGGGTGACATTTTTTATGTTGGTACAGGCGTAGTTAGTATAGACTCTAATTATACTTTTACCTATAATTACAAATTTTCCGATATGGACTGTAAATTAAAAAATTTAATCAATATAAAAAAACCTACTAATTTTAAGAAATTTCTCAAAAAATTAGGTGTAAAATATTATAATTACGATTCCTCTGATAAATATTTAGATTTTGTTTGTGGCAAAACGCATTTTCCAAAAGATACATATGACACCGATATGGTTTGGATAATATATCTTAACGAGAAAAACCAAGTTACTCCTGATACTGTTGTTTCATTTGATCCAAATGATGAATGGGAACATTACTAATAAAAATATCTTTTACAAATTAGATGCAATAAATTGCATCTAATTTGTAGCATTATAGGAGAAATATAACGTATGAAAAAAGTAATTAATCTAACTATTCTTTCAGCAATTATACTATCACTAATCTTTATCCCTACCGTTCAAACTAATGCAGCTTCAACGGTTAACATTACATATTATTCAAGTAATGGTTATTTCAAAGCAAAGCCTAACCGTAGTAAGAGCAAAATTACTATCAAAAATAAAATAAACAAAAAACGTGGCTATGCTCCTTCCATTAGACGCAACGGATATAGTTTTACTGGTTGGTATACTCAAAAAAAAGGTGGTAAGAAATATTCAGCTTCTACCATCATCAAAAAAAAGCTTAAGCTTTATCCTCATTGGGTAAAAAGATACAAAATTAATACTAATTATTTTGTTCCTATGGGATTAGGTTTACCCGATATA
>ERZ772889.2795-NODE-2795-length-13051-cov-5.568637_pt1 | contig 13051 bp, 10 predicted proteins | sample MGYA00512127_ERZ772889 | MGnify/ENA primary metagenome ERZ772889 (study PRJEB29015, sample SAMEA2737689) | human gut metagenome | biome: human gut; feature: human-associated habitat; material: faeces | place: China | collected 2012 ...
CGTTACGTAGAAACCCCTCCACCGCCTAACGGCGGTCCCCCTCCCCTTTCAGGGGAGGCTTTATTTTCACCAACAAAAATCCCCCGGCGGGGCATACAGGCGGCTGCTGCCGCCGTAACATTACCCTTTTCACTCTTGAGATTGGGGCGTAAGGTCAGCGGCGACCCGCCGCAAAAAAGCGTGAAGCTTCCCTGCTCCACGCTTTTTTGTGTTAAATCAAATGTCACTCAGATCATATGGTTCTTCCTGATTGGAAAACGCCGCATCGAGAATCTTTCCGTAAAATCCCGCCGGATTCAGCATGATCTGTTCGCCCAGATACTTGGCTTGGGTGTAGTCCGGTGCATAGAGTTTCATGTCCAGCAGATCGTCCTCAATGTCCAGACAGCGAACATGCACATAGTAGCCCTTTTTCAGCGGGATATACTCGATCTTGACTTCGCTCTCCCGCTTGATGCGTGCGAAATAGTGGAACGCTGCCGAAACCAGCTTGTCCCGATACGCCTTTCCCACATAGTTTCGCAGTTCCTTTGCCGTCCGAATCCCATTTTCTGTCAGTACATAGTAATCGACAGCTTCCTCATTCTGACGCACTGCCACAGAATTGTGCTCCGTCAGATAACTGATCGAATCCTGATAGGCAAAATAGTTGATAATGTTGCTTCCTACCGCAATATCGTACAAATGGCTGACCTGCACCGGTTTATCGATCTTATACAGCAAATAACAAATCAGAATATTTGCCGTATGCGGATCCATGATCGGCGGCGTTGCCATTTTCGACATTTTCATCATATTTTCTTCCTGCACAGCCTGTCACCTCGCATCTCACAAGTGCAATCTACGGTGTTTCCTCAAAAATGCGGATAATCCATCATATGGGAAAGCAGAGCGATGTTCACCGCCGCTTCCACACAGGGCACTGCACGGGGCACAATGCACGGGTCGTGCCGTCCCTGAATCTGGAGCATCTCGTTTGTCTTTGCCCGAAAATCCACGGTTTCCTGCGGCTTGGCGATCGAAGCGGTAGGCTTGATCGCCACATTCAGCGTGATCGGCATGCCCGAAGAAATGCCGCCCAGAATGCCGCCGTGGTTATTGGTCTTTGTCATCACGTGACCCTTTTCGTCAATATAGAACGGGTCGTTGTTCTGGCTGCCCACCATTTCGGCAACCTGAAAACCGGCACCGAATTCCAGCCCCTTTACCGCGGGAATGCCGAAGATCAGCTGGGCGATGGTGTTTTCCAGTCCCTCAAAAATGGGCGAGCCTACACCGGCAGGCATATTGATCGTGACACACTCAATGATGCCGCCCAGAGATTCGCCGCCATGGCTGGCGTTGCGAATGTCCTCTTTCATCTTTTCACCCTGTGCATCGTTCCGCACCGGAAAATCCTTTTCCCGTACTTCCAGAATGTCCTCCTTGGTCACCTTGGTGCGGCTGAACGCATCATCATGGATTCCGTGGACGCTGGCGATATGGGCACCGGTGTAAATACCGCGGCGTTCCAGAATCTGTCCGCAGACGGCTCCGGCGAAACACAGCGGTGCAGTCAGTCTGCCGGAGAAATGTCCGCCGCCGCGAACGTCATTGAACCCGCGGTACCGCATGGCACCAGTATAGTCCGCATGACCGGGACGGGGCAGTCTTGCCAGATTGCTGTAGTCCTTGGAACGGGTATCCGTGTTCTGGATAAACGCACACAGCGGCACGCCGGTGGTGCGGTCATTCAGCAGACCGGACATGATCTGAGGCAGATCTTTTTCCCCGCGGGGTGTGGTGGTGCCGTCCTTTTTCGGGGCACGGCGTGCCATAAACTGCCGCAGCTTTTCCAGATCAATGTATTCCCCCGGCGGCAGATTGTCGATCACGACACCGATCGCAGGTCCGTGGGACTCCCCGAAAATAGAAAGGGAAATATTACGACTCCAGAACGATGACATTGGCGATTCCTCCTAACTGACGATAATCCTCATAGAACCGAGGATATGATTTTTCCACGCATTCTCCATGGAGAATGGTCACTTCTCCGGCACAGCGTGTGGCTGCCACCGCAGCACACATGGCGATACGATGATCGCCGCAGCTGTCCACGGTGCCGCCGTGCAGCTGTTCCACCGGTTCGATCTCCAGACCGTCCGGTGTGGCGGTCACCTTGCCGCCCAGCCGGTTCAGCAGGCCGGCAGTCGATGCCAGCCGGTCACTCTCCTTAATGGCAAGGCGGTGTGCTCCGGTGATGCTGGACGGTGCCGTACCAAATGTGGCAAGCACTGCCAGAATCGGCACAAGGTCGGGAATGTCTGCCGCATCTACGGTAAATCCTGCCGGCAGCCCCTGTTCTCTATTATAACACATCTCGCGGACAATTTCCACAATTTTTTTATCGCCCTGCACACTTTCCGGATTCAGATTGGTGAGGGTGATGTCGCTGCCCAGTGCATTCGCCACGCAGAAGAACGCCGCCTGTGAATAATCCCCCTCCACTGTGAGATCACAGGCATGATACTGCTGTCCGCCGGCAACGGCGTAGCCCTGTTCGGTTTCCTGCACGGCAATGCCGAAGTGCCGCAGGCAGGCAATGGTCAGATCGACATAGGGCTTGGATTCCAGCTTGGACAGCATGCGAATTTCGGAATCCCCGTCCAGCAGCGGCAGAGCAAACAGCAGACCGGTCACATACTGGGAAGAAACGTCGCCCTCCAGTTCGAACACGCCGGATCGCAGCTTGCCGTCAATGGTAAAGGGCATGGTGTTGTGGTAGTCGAACGTGATGCCCTTTTTGGTCAGTTCCCGCAGGTACGCGGTAATGGGACGCTGAGGCAGTCTGCCCTGTCCGAAAAAGGTGGTGTGTATACCCAGTGCTGCTGCCACGGGAATCAGGAACCGCAGCGTAGAGCCGCTTTCGCAGCAATCCGCCACAGCCGCCTGCGGTCGGGCATTGCCCACGCCGGTCACGGTAATAGTGCTGCCCTCCTGCCGGAACGATGCCCCGAATGCGGAGAGCACGTCCATGGTGGCGGTGATGTCACGGGACATATCCACGCCGGAAATGACTGAAGTGCCCTCTGCCAGTGCGGCACAGATCAGCAGCCGGTGTGCCATGCTCTTGGAAGCAGGGATCCGCACAGTGCCGTGCAGGCGGGACGGCGTAATCAGAATGTTCATGCGTCCACGCCTCCCATCCATGCGGCAAATTCTGTGAAAGGCATGGAGCGAATCTCCGCCCTGCCGATGGTTTCGCAGACGATAAACCGCAGCGATGCACTGGCACGTTTCTTGTCATTGCCGCACAGGGGCACCAGTTCCGCAACGGGAGCGTCTACTTCTGTGGGCAGGTCGTATGCCTTTACGCAGTCGCACAGCCGCACATACAGTTCCGGCGTACAGGTCGCTTTGGTCATCATGCACATGCCGGCGGCAACTGCACTGCCGTGGGTATAGGTTTCGTAGTGGTAGTAGCTTTCCACCGCATGTCCCAGCGTGTGCCCGAAGTTCAGGATCATACGCTCGCCGGTGTCGAATTCGTCGTGTTCCACCACGTCCCGCTTGATGTCGATGCAGGTGGGAACGATCTCGTCCATGACTTCGCTGACGGTTTCCAGCGTGTGCTGTTCCAGCAGTGTGAACAGCTTTTCGTCCCGAATCATGCCGTACTTGATGACTTCGCCCATGCCATCTGCCAGAAACAGCTTCGGCAGGGTGTGCAGGGTGTCCAGATCGCAGAGCACTGCCACCGGCTGTTTAAAGGCTCCCACCAGATTTTTGCCGCCGGTCAGGTCGATCGCAGTCTTTCCGCCTACGGACGAATCCACCTGTGCCAGCAGGCTGGTGGGAATCTGGAGATAGTCCAGACCGCGGAGATAGGTCGCCGCCGCGAATCCGGTAATATCTCCTACCACGCCGCCGCCCAGTGCAACCAGACAGTCGGTGCGGGTGATATTATTTTCACAGAGGAAGTCGTAGATCTGGTTCAGCGTTTTGCTGCACTTGGAAGCTTCTCCGTGTGGGAACACGAACTTGATCGTCCGGAAGCCGTTTTCTTCCAGCGACTTGGTCACAATGTCCCCGTAATAGCAGTCTACATGGTCATCGGTAATGACAGCGGCAGTCTGTGCCTTGGTCTGCTGCTTCAGATATGTGCCACACTGTCCCAGCAGTCCTCTCCCGATCCAAATGGGATACGTCTGGCTGGCGTGCACGGTAATTGTTTTCATGGTATTTTCCTCCCGTTGGAGCCGAAAGCCTGTTCTGCATCTGACGTGTTCAGACGCGTGGCAGGCTCTGAAAGCGTACACATCTTCGAATAGATTCTCATATTTTATTATACTAAAAATCCTTTTTCTTTTCAACAACAAATTGTAAACCATGCAAAAATGCGGTGAGTCACCGCTGACCTTACGCCCCAATTTTAAGTGTGAAAAGGGTAGTGTTACGGCGGCAGCAGCCGCCTGCATGCCCCGCCGGGGGATTTTTGTTAGTCGAAAAAGGTTATTTCCCGTGTAATTTTCGGGTGATACTTGAATCTCACAGTACAGGGGAAATGCGAACTCTTTTCTTTTTTTGCTTCTTTTTTTCTTTTCAGCAAAGAAAAAAAGAAGCGTAACTCCTTGTGAAATCGGTTGTACATGAAAGACGATAAACAGATAAACTTGCAAACGCCGTATGAAATAAAGTCGCCCACCTGCACAAGAAAACACTTGAATATCAACATTACCGATACAGGCAAGGGCAACAACCGGCGTTGGCAAGCCCCAGGCGGACAGCGAGGGCAACGAGCGAATTCCGCCGGACGGTTTCGGTGTGGCTGCCCTAGAAAATTGCTGTCCTCGGGCAAGTCCGCGGATCGATGTGGGCATCGCCCCTACACATTCCAAGAAAGGCTATACTTCACACCAACTCCAACGCCCACGTAAACAGCTTCACCACCGCGGGCATGGTCAGCATGGACACCAGCGTGGTGACGGCGAAGATGTGGGAAGCGTAGGCATCGTTCATATCGTGTTTCTGGCACTGGAGCGTGCACATTGCCGCCGAGGGGGCTGCCATCAGCACCAGCACCACAATACGGACAGACTCCGGAATGAAGCCCAGCGGCAGAAACAGTACCGCCAGAATCACCGGCACGATCAGCAGCTTCACGGCACTGACATAGTACACCCGCGGATTCTTCAGGGCGTGGAACAGATCTGCCTGTGCCACGCTGATACCCGAAGCCACCATTGCCATAGGCGTATTCAGCCCTGCCACATAGCCGAAAGTCTTTCCCAGCAGATCCGGCAGCGGAATCCGGAAGAAGAACAGCAGCAGCCCGATCACGATACCGATCATGGTGGGAGAGCACAGCTTCTTCACCAGTGCTTTCCGGTCGTGCTGCCCTGTCAGCAGCATGATGCCGTGTGTCCACGCGAAGCAGAAGAACACCGACAGAAATGCCGTGGTATAAAACACGCCCTCGTTCCCCAGAATCGCACTCGCCAGCGGAATCCCCATGAAGCCGCAGTTGCTGTAAATGGCGGAAAAGCGTTCGATTTCCGTTTCCCGCCCCGGCTTCTGCCGCACCAGCAGATACACTGCCGCAATAAACACCACGTAGGACACCGCCGCCAGCAGAAACGTCCAGAGCATATTCACCACAAGACGGGACTCATACTCCACGTCGGCGTAGGCGTTCACCACCAGCACCGGCGTGACAATTTCCAATACAAAGTTGGAAAACTGCCTGCCGCCGTTTTTGTCCACGACTTTTGTCCGATAGGCAATGATGCCCACCACGTTCAGCAGCAGCATGAGAATTGCCTGCTTCAAAATGATCCATGCCAAATCCATACACCTCAATCCCAGAACTCCAAAAATGGGCGAAATCCGGAACGTCCGAACTTCGCCCATTTTCTAGTATATCACATGACATTGAAAAAAATATGGCGGCAATATGGCGTACCGCAGAATTTTTGCAGCAGTTCCGCTTACCCGAAAATTGGCTGGATCTGTTTGCCGTCCCGTGCAAGAGCCACCGTTTCCGGCAGCTTCGTGAAATCCGCCACCATAGAAGCCGGCTTTTCCGCCGGTGCGTCCTGCCGCAGGGGCACAAAGTAATAGTGCTTCGTATTCAGCAGCAGCCCGATATTTTTCGCCGATGCCCGCAGTGCATCATTGGTGGCGATTGCCAGCACAATGGGTTTCTGCCGCCGGAGCATGGACTTTACCGCCATGGTCGCTGTGGTATCCGTGATGCCGTTCGCCAGCTTTGCGGCGGTATTGGCGGTACAGGGTGCCACCACCAGCAGATCCAGCAGGTTCCTGGGGCCCAGCGGCTCTGCCTGTGCAATGCTGCGAATCGCCGGTTTGCCACAGATCTCCTCCAATTCGGCAACCCGTTCTGCCGCTGTGCCGAAACGGGTATCTATGGCGGCGGCATGCTCCGAGAAAATCGGTGTCAGTTCCGCACCGGCTTTTCGCAGCAGCTTCGCCTGTGCGAACGCGGCGGAAAAGGTACAGAACGAACCGGTCACCACAAAGCCGATTCGCTCACCTGTCAGGTCGTTCATGGGCAACGCTCCTCTCCTCGAGAATATTGCAAATGGTGTCTGCGATGATCTCTCCCGCGGTCATGGGTGCAACTTTCCCCGGAACGGCGGTGCGGCGTTGTCACCGGCAATTTTGCACGAAAAGCCGCATACCCTGTACGGGAGGGGATACCATGATCGCGATTTACGCACGACAATCCGTGGAACGTCCGGATTCCATTTCCATTGCAATGCAGGTGGAGCACTGCCGCCGCATCTGCCCCCGGTCGGTGCCTCAGCAGGTCTACACCGACCGCGGCTTCTCCGGCACCAACACCCGCCGACCGGCATTGCAGCAGATGCTGGAGGCGGTGGAACAGGGACAGATCGAAAGCGTCTATGTCTATAAGCTGGACAGAATTTCCCGTTCCCTGTGCGATTTTGCGGCAATGATGCAGGAATTCCGCCGCCGCGGCGTGACTCTGCACTCCGTGCGGGAAAGCTTCGACACCCAGACGGAGATCGGCGGCATGCTGTTGAATCTGCTGATGATGTTCGCGGAACTGGAGCAGAAAACCATTGCCGGACGGGTGCGGGACAATTACTACGCCCGAGCCGTCCAGCAGCTGGCACTGGGCGGTGTGCCGCCTTACGGTTACACGGCAAAGCCGGTGACACACGGAGGGCACCCCACCACCATGCTGGAAGTGCAGCCGGAGGAGGCTCAGCAGGTACAGGCATTTTACACCGGATACGGCGTGGCAGGGCAGAACGTGGAACAGCTGGTACAGGCTGCCAACCAAGCCGGCAGCCATACCCGACAGGGGGCGAGGTGGTCCAACAGTGCGGTGCTCCGGCTGCTGCGAAGTCCGGTCTATGTGCAGGGAGATCTGTCCTGTGCAGTATTTTTGCAACGGCAAGGTGCAGTGCTGACACATGCGTTGGAGGCGTACTGCTGCGGAAACGGCTATCTGGTCTACGGCAGCCCCAGCCGGCGGCAGGGTTCCAAGCTGGTGCATCTGAAGGGCGAGCATGTTGCCGCCGGACTGCACCGGGGCTTCATCGACGGCACGCTCTGGCGGAGCGTACAGGAACGGCTGAATGCACGCGGCGGCAGCACCAACCGCGGCACAGGACACACCTCGTGGCTACAGGGGCTGGCAGTCTGCGGGCTGTGCGGCACACGCTGCTATGCCCGCAGCAACGGCAAAGGGGCAGCCTACACCTATTTTGTCTGCCGCGGCAAACGGCAGGGCATCTGCACCGGCATTGCCGGACTGCGGACGGAAACGGTGGAACAGGCAGTGGCTCCGGTGCTGGCGGAACAGGCGGCGGCAGTGCTGCCCTATGCACAGTCGGCAGAGCCGGAACCCTCTGCCGCGGCGGTGGCTCTGGAAAAGCTGGAACAGCGAATGCGGCGGCTGGCGGCTGAACTGGGGGAACCGCATGCGGCAGCGGTATTTCTGCGGGAGGAACTCCAGCGGCTGGGGACAGAGCACCAGCGGCTGGAACAGGAACTGCGTCAGAACGCCTCTGAACCGCCGTTACAGCCCGCAGAAAATTGGGAAGCATGGTGGGCAGATGCCAGCTTGGAACAGCGTAGGCATGCCGCTGGACTGCTCCTGCGGGAGGTACGATTGTTTCCGACATACGGGGAAGTATATTTGCAATAAAGGCAGCACCGCACAAAGCTTGTGCGGTGTTGCCTAAAACAAAGAGGGCACCTCCCGAAGGAGATGCCCTCTCGATGCACTTACGTGCATGTAGATTCAGTTACACATGTTGCTGCTATCGCAGCGAATGCTTACTTTCTCTTCTTAGCAACCAGTGCTACGCCACCGATTACAGCTACAGCTACAGCTACGCCAGCTACCGGCAGAGCGTCGCCAGTCTTCGGAGAAGAAGTGGACTTAGCACCACCCTTGTTGGTGTTGGTCTTTGTAGCTACCGGAGCAGCAGTGGTAGTGGTACCAGCTGTCGGAGTAGCAGTCGGAGCTGCAGTAGTGGTTTCCGGTTCCGGTTCACCAACGATAGTGATAGTACCAGTGCTGCCAGAAGCAGTACCAACGTCACCAGTTACACCATTCTTAACCGGCATATCCTTGCCGTCAGAATCCTTACCAGAGATAGATACGGTGAACTTGTCACCAACCTTAGCAGTGGACGGAACCTTAACAACGATTTCAGCGAACTTGCCAGCTTCCAGAGTCTTCAGCGGAACCGGAGCGTAAGCGAACGGCATGAATACGAAGTTGCCGTTAGAAACAGCAGAACCCTGACCCTTCTTTACAGTCGGGTACATACCTTCGTCTTCGTCATATTCCAGACCGTCGTTCAGAGTAACACCAACGCCGCAGCTGTTGAATTCTGCAGAAGAGGTGATGTCCAGAGTTACCTTGTTGCCGGAAGCAGCCAGCTCATCCAGAGTTACTTCCTTGCTGCTGATACCCAGTGTGATGTCAGCGGCAGCACTTGTCGGAACAGCCATAACAGCTGCAGAAGCAGCTACAACAGCAGCAGCAGAGAGAGCTGCCATTGTCTTTTTCAATGTAGTCTTCATTGTTTCTATTTCCTTTCAAAAATAAAATTATATGTGATACATCAGCAGTGCGATATGCACCTCGCACTACTAACATATACAAGCTTGAATTAATCAGGGGTGCAACAGAATTACTTCTTGTTGCCGTTTGCAATCTTCAGAACTTCGTCCCAAGTCTTCGGAGTGCCTGCACCGTCATATGCCTGGAACAGTGCGGTGTACAGCATATCGGTAGAATCCAGTGTCTTGTCTTCAGTGTTCTCGCCAGCCTTGGATTCGGTATCAATATCAGATGCCAAATATGCCAGCTTTACTGCCAGTGCGTCATTGCCTGCCTTCTTCACAGTGTCGAAGTACGGATCCAGACCAGCACCCTTCAGTGCAACGTAGAGGTTCAGGTCGAAGAAGTCGATGTTGTCGATTTCACCGTCCAGAGAAGTATCACCCTTCAGGGCAACTGCTACGGTTACGGTATCCTTGATCTCAACATCTTCTTCGCCCTTGTACTTCAGACCAACTTCGCCGTCAAAGTAAACCTTGCCAGCAGTCTTTTCTGTTACAGTTTCGTAAGCTTCCGCCGGAGTCATTTCGAAGTCAATTGCAGTTGCCGGATCTACGGTAACATCTTCGCCATTTTCCAGATGCAGAGTTACGGATTCGATCAGACCAGCCACGTTGAAGGATTCTTCATCGGACAGGTAGATGTTTTCAGCAGTTTCAGCGTCAACAGTCTTTACTTCTACAGAAGAAACGCCGGTCGGCAGAGTTTCTGTAGTAGTGCCGCTGCCGTCGGTAGTGGTTGTATTGCTGTCGTCAGTCGTGGTATCGCCGCTGACATCAGTGGTATCGCTGCTTACAGTAGTGGTTTCGCTGCTGACATCAGTGGTTGCACCGCTGACATCGGTAGTTGCACCGCTGACATCAGTGGTTGCACCGCTAACATCGGTAGTTGCACCGCTGACATCAGTGGTTGCACCGCTGACATCGGTAGTTGCACCGCTTGCAACGGTAGTAGTTGTGCCGCTGTCACCAGTGGTAGTTGTTGTAGTAGTTGTAGTATCCTTGTCCTTCAGAACAACGGTTACGTCACGAGTTACATCGAAAGCAGCAACGCCGTCAGCTGCACCGGAAACCGTTACGGTCTTTACGGTGTCAACAGAAACAACGGTCTTTTCCGGCAGCTTTTCTGCAACCTGTTCTTCTACGTACTTTTCTACTTCAGCCTTTTCAGCATCAGTGATTTCCAGTTCAGCAGTGTAAGTGCCAGCTGTTGCACCAATGGTTACCTTTGTTGCACTCTTCAGCAGAGCAGCAACATCAGCAGAGGAAACAGCGATCTCTACGTTTACGCCAGCGTCCTTCAGGCTGCTGTTTACAGATGCAACGCCGTTATCGAAGTTTGCACCATACTTTGCAACCATGCCGTCAACTGTCTTCGGCTGATTTGCAGCAGCTGCAACGTTCTTTGCCAGATAATTTACAGCAGCAGCCAGAGCAGCGTCTGCGGAATCATAGCTCTTTGCAGCCTTTGTCAGATTCTTGAAAGAATTGTACTTCTTCTGTGCCTTTGCAATGTCAGCAGACAGCTTGTCAGTTTCTGCCTTCAGAGCAGCAACATCACCAGCGATGTCGAAGTCAGCATTTGCACGAACTTCATCTTCGGTCATGTTGTATTTAGTAGCCAGTTCCTTGACCTTCTGGTCTACAGCAGCAGTTACCTGACCAGCCAGATTGGTGTATACATCGTTTGCATACTCAGTTGCTGTGCTTACGCCATAGGTCTTGCCGTTTGCGGTGAAGCTCAGATCAGCGTCAACGCTCTTGCTGTTTGCGAAATCTGTCTTGATGGTTGCAGTGTAAGCAACACCAGTCAGAATGGAAGTATCCAGAGTGAAACCTTCATAGCCGTCCAGAGTGTCCAGCTTTTCAGCCAGCTTGTCTGTTGCAGCACTGAAATCAGCAGTACCAGAAATGGTAACCACGCCATCCTTTACCGTAGCGGTCGGATTTTCAGATGCGTCTACTGCCTTCTTCAGGAGTTCTACATAGTAGTTTGCGGAGTTGATGCCTGCGACAAACTTCTTTGCGTCCACAGTCACAGTCTTGTTGGAAGTTTCTGTGTTCAGCTGCTTTGCCAGAGTAGTGTTCCAATCGGACTCTACAGTGTAAGTAATAGTGTCTGCATCTGCACTAACAGTTTCCGGGAAACCAGTAGCCGGTTCCACCTTCAGCAGCTTGTCAGCTGTAACTTTCAGTGCTGCAGGAGCTTCCGCAGCGTTTGCAGAAATTGCAAGAACCTGACCCAGTGCAACCGGAATTGCGACAGTTGCAGCAAGAAGTCTGTTAAATGTCTTCTTCATTTCTTATTACCTCTCTTTTTAATTAAATTGATTGCCGTCCGCACAGGTGGTGTTCCACCGCCCGCATCAGACGCATTCGCTTCCGGTAATCCCGCTTCATCTGCCGGAAACGCACGCTGCGGCAATTGTTCTTATGTCTACAAGGTCCTATAAAAAAGCCCTCGTAAACAATTTACATACGTATTTTAACATATTATTGTGCCCGTGTCAAGCCCAAAGCCTGATTTTTTTTAAAATTCTTTGCTGGATATTATCCCCGTTTTTGTCGCTTTTTCACAATTTCGAAGCCGTTTTTCTGAATTCAACACACTTTCCACCGACTTTTCAACATTTTTTCTATGGAATTCCGCAGAAACTGCCTTTTCCGGAATGTGGCAACGCCGCACTTCCGGCGGCAGGGCCAATGCCCACACCACGCGGGTGCCCAGCCGTTTTGCCGTATCGAAGTCGGTCCCGCCGGGGCGGGAAGCGAGGTCGATCACCAGCGTTTCCGGCGACAGGGCTTTCAACACCGTTTCAGACAGCAGCAGCACCGGCACCGTGTTGAAGATCACGTCCGCCGCCGCTGCCCTTTGGGCGAGAGCGGACACCGGCACGGCGGAAAAGCCCTGCATCTGTGCCAGTGCACGGGTTTCACAGCGACGGGCACAGATCTCCGTCTGCATGCCCAACGCCCGCAGCCGCGGAGCCAGTGCCATGCCGATCCTGCCATAGCCCACCACCAGTGCCGATGCCCCGTGCAGGGTGCGGGCAGTTTCTTCCATGGCGATCTGAATCGCCCCCTCCGCAGTGGGGACGGCGTTGGCGAGGCACAGTTCCTCCCGCCGGAGATAGTCGGTCACAGTCATGCCGGCAGCTTCGAACCAATGTGCCACGCCGGAGCAACCGCCGCCGGCGACCAGTGCCGCAGGTTTTCCCTGTGCCGCCAGTTCGGGCAGCGACAGGGGAGATGTTCCGAATGGAGCCGGCACGGTTTCCCCGCTGCTGCCCGCAAGGACAGGCAGCACCAGCACGTCATATGCCGGAACCTCTGCCGGTGTTTCGGCGAAGTACAGGTTCGGCTGTGCCGGCAGTCCCACCGTCCAGACCGCCGCACCGGTTTTCTGCCGGAGCCGCTGTGCCGCATACTGCTGCCGCAGGTCACCGCCTGCGACAAGAATGACTTTGTCGGATTTCATACACGTTTCCTCCGCTTGCTGAAAATCAGGGTTTTCCACAGGGGAAATTAACTTAGTTTTCAACAGATTTTCAACTTATCAACTTCTTCCCCTGTGGAAAACCTGTGGAAAGCACTGTCTGCCCGGCGAATTGCACGTCGAAGGCAGGCAGTGCATCATCACAGCACCAAATGTCAGAAAGTTGTGCAAATACACAAACTCCTGTTCTTAACGTATGCAAAAAGCGAAAAAGAAGTGCGGCGAGCGGCGAGTCGCTGCTGACCCTACGCCCGCGGCGGGTCGCCGCTGACCTTACGCCCCAATTTCAACTGTGAAAAGGGTAGTGTTACGGCGGCGGCAGCCGCCTGTTTACCCCGCCGGGGGATTTTTGCGACGTGTAATCTTCGTGTGATATTTGACCTTGTAGCACAAGTGAAACGCGAACTCTTTTCTTTTTTTGCTTCTTTTTTTCTTTTCAGTAAAGAAAAA
>ERZ772889.2797-NODE-2797-length-13047-cov-3.763547_pt1 | contig 13047 bp, 12 predicted proteins | sample MGYA00512127_ERZ772889 | MGnify/ENA primary metagenome ERZ772889 (study PRJEB29015, sample SAMEA2737689) | human gut metagenome | biome: human gut; feature: human-associated habitat; material: faeces | place: China | collected 2012 ...
TCATGCGGTATTCCCTTCCATCGACTGTGATCGGTGTGTCAACTACAGGAGACAGCTTTGCCACAACCGGGATTTCTGCGGCTTCAAGAACCGGAGAACCCATATTGACACGCACCTTCGTAACCCTTCCGTCTTCAACAGTCAGCTCCAGATATTTGATCTTCCCACAGCTCACAATCGCCAGGGAGGTTTTCCGGGTAAGGCCATGATCGTACACATACTTTCCGACACAGCGGATACCATTTCCACACATCTCGGAACGGCTTCCATCCATGTTGTACATTTCCATCTCGAAGTCTGCCACATCACTTGGATTAATGAAAATTACACCGTCCCCGCCGATTCCAAAATGACGGTCACTCAAAAACTTTACAACCTCACTTTTGCGTTCTGCAGGGATGATCTCCCGTGCGCCATCCACATAGATATAATCATTGCCGCAGCCATGCATTTTTGTGAATTTCATTGCATAAATCTCCCTTCTTAAAAATACTATAGTAAAAAAGATATCTTAAAGGATTTCCCATGAGTGCCAAAACCAAAATCATCGTACTTCGTATGAAAGAATTAATTTATACCGGTATTTTTATTGTGCTGGGCCTTCTGCTCATCATTCTCCTCATCGTTGTTTTTTCACCGAAAAAGAGAGAAGAAGCTGCCTCTCCCACACAGGAACCCACTTATGTACCAGGTATTTATACAACCTCTCTGATGCTCAATGACCGCACTGTCGATATTGCTGTAACCGTAGATGAGAATAATATCAATGACATCCGGATGGTAAATCTGGATGAAGCCGTGACCACCATGTTTCCTCTGCTCGAACCGGCCTTTGATGATCTGGCAAATCAGATCGTGCGCAACCAGTCCGTCAGTGATATTGCCTATTCGGATGACAATAAATATACCTCGCTGGTATTACTGGATGCGATTAAGACCTCGCTGGGCAAGGCAAAAACCGGAGTGCACTAAGCTCAATCTGCGCCTCCGGCTTGCTTTCACTAAGTGCTCTACAAGCATAAGACAACAGTGCCACTTACTGTTGTCTTTTCTATTCCCTGTACTATCTGGCTTTCCTTAATAAGCCCTTCAGCTCCTCTACGGAAAACTTATAGGCTGTATTACAGAAATGACAGTTAACTTCAATTTCCTGTCCGTCATCAATCATATCCTGAATGTCCTTCTTCCCGATACTGATGATTGCCTTCTCTACCCGGTGCCTGCTGCAATCGCAGCGGAATTCACAGGGACTCTGTTCCGTGATCACAGGATCCATCCCGGCAAGCAGCATCTGCAGCATTTCTTCCGGCGTCTTTCCCTCATCGAGAACCTTTGTTACTGTGGAAAACTCTGCCAGATTTTTTTCCAGCTGCCCAATCACCGCTTCCTCGGTAAAGGGCATCAGCTGGATGATAAATCCGCCCGCCTGCTTCACGGTATTGTCCTTTTCCATCAGAACACCGAGTCCGACACTGGACGGCACCTGCTCCGATGTTGCAAAATAATAAGTAAGGTCTTCCGCAATCTCTCCGGATTGAAGCTCGGTCTGTCCGACATACGGCTCCTTTAAACCCATATCCTTAATAACGCGTAAAAACCCATTGCCGATCGCCCCTCCGACATCAAGCTTCCCGGCAAGGCTCGGAGGCAGCATGATCTGCGGTTCAATGGCATAGCCCTTTACATGACCTCTGGAATCTGCGGTCACAGTCATTCCCTTTAACGGACCATCACCGCTGATCTGTAAGGTCAGAAGATCATCCTCTCCCTTCAGCATCTTTCCCATCATCACCGCTCCCGTCATCAGGCGTCCCAATGCTGCGGTTACTACAGGGCTTGTATTATGAACCTGTCTTGCATGTTCCGTTAAATCCCTTGTTGTTGCAGCAAAAGCCCGGATCTGGGCATCTGCCGCCGTGGCTCTTACAATATAATCCATTCTTCTGCCTCTCTTTACTGTTCACGGATACCTCTGTGTGAACCATCATTGTTTTCCGTGCTCCCTTGCAATCACATAGATACGCTCGCTGGTTTCTGTCGGAGCCTTATGTGTCTTCTCATCCAGGGCTGTCACGAAGATAAGTCCTGCCTTTTCAAGGAAGGTCTTCATTTCCTCCAGGGTATACCCTCTCTGATAATGGGTCTCCGTAAACCTGCGGTACAGATCGTCCTCCTGACGTTCAAACACCGTTACATCATATTCGTTGATATGATCCTCACAGCTATAGAAATTCTCCCAGATAAAGCTGCAATCCTCACGGTTTTCGGCAATCGTGGTATCACCGATCACCTCTTCATATTTATAAATCGTATTAAAATCAAAGATAAAAATCCCACCGGGGAACAGGTAATTGTTCACCAGATGGAAGGTCTGAAGCACATCCTCATCCATCAGCAGATAATTCAGGGAATCACAGACACTGACAACGGTTCCGACCGTACTGTACAGATCCAGCTCCCGCATATCCTGACACAGATACAGAATATCACTCCCAGTCTCAAACTTCTTATCCAGGGCGATCTGCAGCATCTCTTCGGAGCTGTCCACCCCAATCATGTCATAGCCCTTTTCATATAAAAGCTCAGTGATCGTTCCGGTGCCACACCCCAGATCCAGTACCAGATTCCGTTCCGAAATCAGGGCATCTTCTTCGGTCACTCCGGGTTCTTCCGGCACCTCTTCAAGCTCCTGTATATATTCGGATTCCGGCACCTCTTCAAGCTCCTGTATATATCCGGATTCCAGCGCTTCTTCAAGTGCCTGTACCTCTCCGGATTCCGGTGCTTCTTCAAGCTCCTGCACTTCTCCCGGTTCACGTACCGGACGGCTCACACCGTAAGCTTCAATCAATGAAGCAAGAAAATCTGCCCATTCTTCATACGGGACATCTCCCATAAAGGTATCATAAACTTCCGCAAAATCCGTATATGCTTCCATTACAATAACTCCCTTCTCTTTAGCCAAGCAGTGCCCCCGCTGCTCCAAAGACGCCCATGCTGGCTGCCATCATAATTATACCGGCAAGCAGCACACCAAGCATTACGGCAATCACACTGTCCTTAAACTTCATATCCAGAAGGCTGGCTGCCAGTGTTCCGGTCCATGCACCGGTTCCCGGTAACGGAATCCCTACGAAAAGCATCAATGCCACAAAGAGTCCGCGTCCTGCCTTCTCCTGCAGCTTTTCTCCGCCCTTCTTACCCTTTTCCAGACAGAAGGTAAAGAATTTTCCAATCACAGGCTTGTCTGCTCCCCACTCCAGGATCTTACGTGCAAACAGATAAATAAACGGAACCGGCACCATATTCCCGATAATGGAAACCACATAAGAGGTCCAGATCGGCAGCCCCATTCCCTGTGAAATCGGAATAGCACCACGAAGCTCAATTAACGGAACCATAGATACCAAAAAAACAATCAGATATTTCTTTAACATAGCATTCTCCTTAACAACTTCAAACAAATTTTCAATATTTTATAAGTGTCTCTCAAGTAACCATCCCTGTCCGAAACATCTATACCGGAGCATCCATTAGCCTGTTTTAACCAAGAATCTCCTCTAACGCTTCGCACAGCTTCTCCATCTGTTCCGGCGTTCCGATCGTAATTCGTAAATAGTTTTCGATACGCGGCCTGTTCCAGTGGCGCACATAAATCTTCCTCTTGCGCAGTTCATCAAAAATCTGCTGTGCCGGAACCTTTTCATGTGCTGCAAACAGGAAATTACTCTTCGAATCCGTGAACGTGAATCCCAGATTCTTTAGCTGAACCTTCGTCCATTCTCTCGTTTCAATGATCCTCCGGACAGTATTTTCAAAATATTCCCTGTCCTTCACTGCTTCCACACCAAGCTCAATTGCCGGCAGGTTCATCGTGTAGGAATTATAGGAAAACTTCACGTCCTTCAGATACCCGATCAGCTTCTCACTGGCGATCGCAAAACCGATCCGCATACCGGCCATGGCGCGTGACTTGGAAAAGGTCTGTACTACCATGAGATTATCGTATTTATGAATGAGGGGAAGCATACTCTCTGCCCCGAAATCCACATAGGCTTCATCGATAATAACTACCGAACCCGGATTTCCTGCCACAATTTCCTCTAATACACTGCAGTCCTCAAAGATCGCCGTCGGTGCATTGGGATTTGGAATAATGATTCCCCCATTCGGACGGAAATAATCCTCCTTGCGGATCCGGAATGCTTCATCCAATGCACAGGTTTCATACGGAATCTTAAAAAGCTCTGCCCAGACATCATAAAAGGAATAGGTAATATCCGGGAACAGAATCGGCTTAGCACTGTTAAAGAAGGTCATAAATGCCATTCCCAGCACATCATCCGAACCGACTCCGACAAACACCTCGGATTCTTTTACGTTATAATAATCGGCAATCGCCGCAACGAGCTCTGCCGCATCCATATTCGGATATAACCGCAGCCTGTCCACGCACAGCTCCTTTGCCCTCTTCTCTACTCCCGGTGCCGGAGGATACGGGCATTCATTGGTGTTTAACTTAATCACATCCGTATCCTTTGGCTGCTCGCCTGCGACATACGGAACTACTTTTCGTACATTTTCTTCCCAGCTCATGTTGTTCCCCATTCGTAACTGTATCGTTATCCTTATTCTAATTTATGTAGTGTAACTATTCCGTACACCATTCGTAAGACCGCTGCTGACACAGCTTAAGTTTTACTCATGTAACGCACTTATGGTATCATCTATCCCGGCTCTATGCAAGATAATTCCTTCTGATAATAAGCCTCCTGCTCACTCATGGATAATGCATGATAGCACGCAATGAGTCCTTCAAGGGGAATTTCCCTCTGATAACGGATGTTCAGAATACTCTGCTGCTCATAGGCGGCATTATAAAACCACAAAATTGCTTCCTCATAATCCTGCCGATTCTGATAATACTCTCCCAGAATACAGCAGACCTCACTGCTGGCCTCGCTGGCGGCATCCTTCATTGCATACTGGTACATCGTAAGTACATCCCCTGCTTCAAAGCAGCTCCGCACCACGACCGCAAGCGCCGTCTTCAACCGGTCCGCATCTGTTTCGCTGTCTTTCACAATCGAAATAAAATAATCCTTTGCATGGATTAACTGTTCTTTCGTTCCGGCCACGAACAGCTCCCTTGCATAAAAATCAGTCAATCTCTTTGAAAGTGCCTCTCCGCGGGCAAGGAGCTGTTCAAAAATTGTAATGTCACGGTCTCCGTGATTGTGCTCCGGCTTATGGGTAATCTCGATCTCGCTGTCATAAACCAACGGAAGGAGACGTACCGTTTCATGAACCGGCTCGGTCCACACAAATTTCCGAAGCCGCTTAAACAGCTTGGGACGGAGCTCCCTGTCAAAATTATAGACTGTGCCGTTTGCAAGCTGGTTTCCATAGTACATCTGCACAATTTCCACCTCCGGCATCAGATTTTCCTTTAAAAGCCGGAATTTCTCATGATTCTCTTCATCAAGCACCTCATCGGCATCGGCTGAATAGATATAATCACAGGCTGCTTTTTCAAAAGCAAAATTCCTTGCCTTTGAGAAATCATCGCACCAGGCAAAATCATAAATCCGGCCGGTATACTTCCCTGCAATCTCCTTCGTCCGGTCTGTCGATCCGGTATCCACGATAATAATCTCATCCATGAGATCGAAGATGGAAGCAAGACACCGGTCTAATACCTTCTCTTCATTTTTGACAATCATACATAAACTGATCCGAATCATGGCTTCCTCTTTTCAAAGAAGCCGATACACAGGTACATCTGTCTGTATTTCCGATGTACCGCATATCGGCTTTATCTTTCTTAAACTGTAACTATCCGGAATAGTCCCTTCCGCTTACAGCACCTTGGATAGGAAATCCTGCAGACGCTGGCACTGCGGATTATTAAAGATTTCGGAAGGTGTATTTTCTTCCATAATAATTCCTTCATCCATAAACAGCACCTTCGTTCCGACCTCTCTTGCAAATCCCATTTCATGGGTAACAACCACCATCGTCATACCGGAATCTGCAAGCTCCTTCATAACGGCAAGAACCTCACCTACCATCTCCGGATCGAGTGCGGAGGTCGGCTCATCAAACAACATGACCCTTGGATTCATGGCAAGGGAGCGGACAATCGCAATACGCTGCTTCTGTCCACCGGATAACTGGCTCGGAAAGGAATCTGCCTTTTCTTTCAGGCCGACACGCTCTAAAAGCTTCAAAGCATTCTCACTGGCTTCCTCCCTGCTCTGCAGCTTCAGCTTCACAGGTGCAAGGGTAATAATATCCATAATGGAAAGGTTATTAAAAAGATTAAAGTTCTGGAAGACCATGCCTACCTTTGAACGATATTCCGGCACATTTACATGCTTATCCATGATATTTGTTCCATGGTATCTTATCTCTCCTGAGGAAGGTGTTTCCAGAAGATTCATGCAACGCAGCAGCGTGGATTTACCGGAACCGGAAGGGCCAATGATACAGGTAACATCCTTCGGCTTCACTGAGAAATCGATATCTTTCAGAATCTCATTATTTCCAAAAGATTTTCCCAGATGCTGTACTTTCAGAATTGTCTCACTCATTCTCTGCTGTCCTTCCTTTCTTTATAAGAGTACATTCCGCTGGTATGTGTCAGAGTATCAGCGGTTGCAAGATCATAATTATCCGGTCCGTCCATCTTGTGTTCGATCACACGCAGGATTCTGGAACAGGTAAACGTCATGATAAAATAGATAACCATTGCAATTGTGAAGGACTCAAAATATGTATACAGTGCTCCTGCAACACCTTTAGTCGTGTAAAAGAGCTCTACTGTACCAATGATTGAAAGTACACAGGTATCTTTGATATTGATGATCAGGTTATTTCCGATCTGCGGCATGATATTTCGCAGGGCCTGCGGAAGTATTACATTTATCATCGTCTGAACATGTGTCATGCCGATTGCTTTGGCGCCTTCTGTCTGTCCGGGATCGATGGAAAGAATACCACCTCGAACTGTCTCTGCCATGTATGCCCCTGTGTTGATCGATACAATAAAGATTGCTGCAAACCACATAGACATATTGATGTTAAATAGATAGGCACTTCCGAAATAGATAAACATCGCCTGGGCCATCATTGGAGTCCCACGAAAGAACTCCACATAGCAGGCCATAATAAATTTGACAACTTTGATAATTACTTTTTTGGCTGTTGAATCATTTTTGTCCACCGGGATCGTCTGCACGATACCAACCAGAAAACCAATGATACATCCAAAAAGTGTTCCTACCAGCGCCAGCCACATGCTGACACCGGCTCCCTTCAGGAAAGAAGGACCATATTGCTGAAGAAGATATATAATTCTTCCTCCAAAACTCTCAGGCAGCATTTCGCTCCTCCTTTATGATTCTGAAAGTGGCTGTACGGAAATAGCCTCATCCATCATTTTATTATAATCATCTTCGGTCATATCTTTAAGCACGCCATTGATCGCATCCTTAAGTTCATCGTTGCCCTTCTGTACTGAAATACCAATATTGATATCTTCATCAGATACTTCAAATGCTCCGTCTGTTCCACTGAAGTCCAGCAGTTTGAAATCCGGATATGCAACGCATGCAGCCTTTCCTGTAGGCATGTCAGTGACAACTGCATCACATTTACCGGATTCAAGAGCAACCAGCATTGCCGGTGCACTTTCCTGTGCCGGAAGGATATCAGCATCTGGAATCTGAGGCAGGCAGGAATCATACCAGATCGTATTCTGCTGTGATGTCACTGTAGCTCCTTTAAGGTCTTCTACGCTTGCTGCGTCCTTGTAATCTCCATCATTCTTAACCAAAGTGATGATGGATGCATAATAATATGGATCTGTGAAATCAACCATCTGCTGACGTTCTTTTGTAATAGACTGTCCTGCAATAACACAGTCAACCTGACCGGACTGTACTGCCGGTACAAGAGAATCCCAGTCAAGCTTTACGATTTCAAGATCATAGCCTAATTCATCTGCAATTTTCTTTGCCATCATAACATCATATCCATATGCGTAATCGGAGCTTCCTGAAATCTGCACTGCACCGTTGGAATCATCCGGCTGTGTCCAGTTATAAGGTGCATATCCGCATTCCATCGCAACTTTCAGAGTTTTCTTATCATCCGCACTGACGCTCTGAACGCCTGCAATGCCACAGGTCATAGATGCTGCTACAGCAGCCACTGTCAACATTCTCCACATTTTACTCTTTCTCATTTTCGTTTCCTCCTGAAATGTATATATTTTTTTCATCCATAACAAAAAAAGAGCGCACGGAAGTATGAAGTGCTCCGTTGCGCTTTAAGTCATATTAATACTTTTTCTTTTAAAAGTCAAGAAAAAAAAAGCAGCTCCCGAAGGAACTGCCCTGAAATCATATTTATGAAGGTCTTCTTACAGACAGGATTGTTCTGTAAGCAGCGTTGTTGCTGATCTTAATACCATCTCTGGAGTTGGATGCATGTACGATCTGTCCGTTACCCATGTAGATTGCAACATGTCCGCCATAGCAGATCAGGTCTCCTGGCTGTGCATCTGCATAAGAAACTTCTGTTCCCCAGTTCTGCTGCTCATAAGATGTTCTCGGAAGGCTGTAGCCAAACTGAGCATATACACTCTGTGTAAATCCAGAGCAGTCAGCTCCACCTGTAAGACTTGTGCCACCCCATACATATGGGTTTCCAACAAACTGTGTAGCATAATCTACGATTGAAGATCCTGAACCACTGGATGAAGAACTGCTGGAGCTTGAAGAGCTGGATGAAGTATCTACTGTATCCGGATCAACTGTGTTGTCACTGTCAATCACATTTCCATATTCATCATATTCTACATCACTGCTTCCACTGTCTTCTGTAGTTGTTTCTGTTGTAGTCTGGCTCGGATCAACCTCGTTTCCATCTTCGTCATATACAGTATCTCCGTTTTCTGCTGCTTCTGAAGCATCAACTTCGTTACCGTCTTCATCATATACTGTCTGATCTTCCTGTTCCTGCTGTGCAGCTTCTTCCTCGGCTGCTGCAGCAGCTGCAGCTTCAGCTTCTGCCTGACGTCTTGCCTCTTCTTCGGCTGCAATACGTTCTGCTTCAAGCTGCTCAATCTCTGCCTGCTGTTCCTGAATCAGGTTTGCATATTCATTTGCCATTTCCTGTGCATATGCAATTTCATTATCACAATCTGCAGAATTTGCTTTCTTTGTATCAATCTGATTCTGAAGATCTACAGACTGTGCTTCATATTCCTGTTTCATACCTTCCAGTTCAGCTTTTTCCTGCTGATACTGATTTCCAAGGTTTGTTACCTGTGTAATTGTGTTTGCATATTTTTCAAGGCTCTGTCTGTCATAATCATACATTTTCTGAGTATACTCAGCTTTTGTAAGAAGATCAGAAAGATTATCTGCACTCATCATCATCTGGAACCAGGCTTCATTTCCACCTTTTTCGTACAGATACTGGATACGCTGTTTCATTGCTGCGTACTGTTTGTCTTTGGCATTCTGTGCCTTCTGCAGGTCAGCCTGTGTCTGCTGAATGTCTGCTTCTTTATTACTGATATCCCCTTCCAAGGTCTGAATGGAAACCATGACATTCACAAGATTTGCGTCCAGGGAGTTGATCTCATCCTGTAACTGCTGCTTAGCGGAGTAGAGCTGATCAATCTGAGCATATGTAGCATCAAGCTGTGCGCTTGTAGCTGCCTGTTCCTCTCTCAGTTCATCTTCTCTTGACGCGCTTACACTGACAACCTGTGTTGCAGTCATCATTAATGCCAACGTCAGGCAAACAATTCTTTTTTTCATGTTTCTCACCTCATAATCATTTTAACTCTATTTTGTAACATTTGTGAAATATCTTTCTTAAGTTCTTATACATATTAACACAAGGTTCTTTCGAATGCAAGAGTAAATCGATAAAAAGTTTAATATTTTGTAACATTTATTAAAAGTTCTGCAAAACAAAGGAGAAGTTCCCGTGTCTGGAAACTTCTCCGTAACATTTCATTCTTATTTAAAATCCAAATAATTCCTGCAAAATGACATCTGCCGTTTTGTTCTTGAAGTTATCCGGATCAGAAAGAGTGGAGCCGTACCATCTCATATAATTTCCTCTTCGGATATAGTTACCGCAGGATGGACGATAGGTGTACTTCTTATATCCTGCATATCTGGACATGTACTTCGTTGCAAGAGCAACTGCCTGACTGTCATAATCTCCATCCGGTGTACAGGTTCCTGCAATCTGGCATCCTGCATTCGGAGTGGAATGAACGATCACGGCACTCTTATCGGAACACTGTCCAAGAACGATCCATGTATGACCGTCATCATATCCGATGTCTCCCGGATATACCTTCCAGCCTGTCTGGGACAAGTAATTCTGATTTACATAGGTTCCCCATTTTAATGTATTCTTATAATAACTGCCGATTTCTCCTGATACAACCGTATAACTATTTCCATTTCTCATAACCTGCTGTGCTGCCCATCCTACAAATCCGGAACAGTCAAGTCCTTTTGCTCTGTTTGCAGTACTCAGATCACGATAATTATTATAGTTATAACTACTTGTCTGGCTGAGATAAAAGCTCTGCCAGGTCGGGCTGACACCGATCCTTGTGGAATCATACCAACCGCCGCCCCAGATATACAATGCCTGTCCAACCGGTTTCAATGCCCCGGCAAGATAATTCTTGAGCGTTTTGATCCCGGTCTGCTCAACCGGTTTCGGATCATTTGCAAAATAGGTATTGCTTGTCGTACTGCTGTCATTTGCAGATGAATAGGTCATAATACCTGTTGAGCTGAATGTATAGGTCACACCATCAATCGACTTGGTACCTGTAACCATCTTGAAACTACTCTTGTCAAAGTAATATTTATTTCCACTGATCGTTACCCAGCCGCCCGCTGCGATTCCCGTACTTGGATCAAAATAATATGTAGCACTGCCAACCTTTGTAAGTCCCTTGGCCATAACACCGTTGCTGCCAAAGTATCTTAATTCTCCTTTGGCAGATTTTGTCCAGCCGCTAACCATTCTTTTGTATTTGGCATTGAAATATCTCGTCTCATTTCCGGTATTCACATAACCGCTGGCTGCAATTCCTGTACTTGGATTGAAATAATAATAATATTTGCCGATTTTTTTCAGTCCCATATACATCTTACCATCGCTGGCAAAATACCACTTCTGCCCCTTTGCATTTTTCAGCCAGCCTTTTGCCATCGTATAATTCGATGGCTGGAAATAACGGACAACTGCGCCATTGGCAGATCTTACAAATCCCCTCTTCGTGTAGCCGGTCTTGATATCGAAGTAATAATATTTACCGCCGATCTTTTTCATTCCGGTATACATAACACCATTTTTTTTATTAAAATAGCGCTTTGGTCCTCTGGAACTTCTCTGCCAGCCTTTCAGCAAGACGCCTGTCCTTGTATTAAGGAAGTATTTCTTTCCTTTTAAAGTAAGCCATCCCTTAACTTTCTTTCCGTTTTTATAATAGTATGTTTTTCCTTTTACGGTTCGAAAACCAGTTGTAGCAGCCTGCGCATCTACCGTGGACGCCTGAAACGCAAAGCCTGCAGCAAAAAGCATCACTCCTAAAAATATGGCTGCGATCCATGACTTTTTGCACACCTTTCCCATACGGTCAACCTCTTTCTACGAGTATAAATATTCGTATTTTTTACAATCTTGTTACAATATTATGTAGGTATTATATATCATGTTTGTAACAACGTCAATAAAAAAGTAAAAACCTGCCAATATATTCCCCTCCTGGAGCGCAAAAAGGACCGGGTCAAAAACCCGATCCTTATTTTTTACAATTTCATTTCATATATTACAGAAGATGTTTTCTCAGTTCAGCGCCATCCAGTGCACTTAAATATGCCGGTGCAACATCAAATACTGTTTTGCATCCTTTCTGTCCTTCCTGGCTCATGCGATATGCAGCTCTCGCATATGCAACGATTACGGAAGATGTAAATTCCGGATTGGAATCCAGCTTCAGGCTGTATTCGATCACATGACTGTTCTCATCGTTCCAGCCGGTTTTGCCTGTACGGATCACAAATCCACCATGCGGAATTCCACTGTGATCACGTTTCAGTTCTTCTTCAGAAATAAAATGTACTGTTGTATCATATTCATCAAAATAATTCGGCATTGTCTTGATCTCATTTTCAATGCGTGCAAGATCAGCACCTTCCTCAGCTACTACGAAGCATTCTCTTGTATGCTTCTGTCTTGTAGTCAGTTCCGGATTTTCTCCGTTTCTGACTGCTTCCAGTGCAGCTTCTACAGGAATTGTGTACTGTTTTCCATCTTTTACTCCATCAATTCTACGGATTGCATCGGAATGTCCCTGGCTTACACCCTTGCCCCAGAATGTATAATCCTTTCCATTTGTAAGGATTGCGTTTGCATACATTCTGTTCAGGGAGAACATTCCCGGATCCCAGCCAACAGAAATGATTCCTACATGATTGCTTTCAGATGCTGCTTTGTCAACATTTGCGAAATGTTCCGGTACTCTGGCATGTGTATCAAAACTGTCTACCACATTGAACCACTGTGCATATTTCGGTGTCTGAACCGGCAGATCTGTTGCACTTCCACCGCAGAGAATCATAACATCAATTTTATCTTTCATCTTTTCTGCTTCATCTACATGGTAAACAGATGCTGAATCTGTAAGAATTTTTACAGTTGCAGGATCACGACGTGTAAATACTGCAACCAGTTCCATGTCCGGATTATGTTTAATTGCGCATTCTACGCCTCTTCCAAGATTACCATATCCTAAAATACCAATACGAATACTCATTGTGATTTCCTCCTGTTATTTCACTTCGGTAGTTACTGTTCTGTTCACAGCAGCTTCCCATATGCTGTTCTTTGTCGCTACATCGCTTTAGCATGACAGCACACCCATTATCATAATATCCCAATCGACAATTGTCAATTTTTTTATAAAAAACCTTCTAAAATATTTTATTGATATTCCAG
>ERZ772889.2805-NODE-2805-length-12987-cov-2.726724_pt1 | contig 12987 bp, 7 predicted proteins | sample MGYA00512127_ERZ772889 | MGnify/ENA primary metagenome ERZ772889 (study PRJEB29015, sample SAMEA2737689) | human gut metagenome | biome: human gut; feature: human-associated habitat; material: faeces | place: China | collected 2012 ...
GCAAATCCTGCAAGTGCAGCTTTTCCTGTATCCCCGGATGTTGCAGTCAGAATGACAATCTCATTCTTCACCTGATTCTTCTTTGCAGAAGTAGTCAGAAGGTGCGGAAGAATGGAAAGTGCCATATCTTTGAATGCGATCGTTGCTCCGTGGAACAGTTCCAGATAATAAACATCCTCCACCTTCGCAAGCGGTGCAATCTCTTCGGTATCAAACTTACTGTCGTAAGCCTTTGCGATACAGCTCTTCAGCTCTTCTTCTGTAAAGTCTGTCAGGAATTCCTTCATAACTGTATATGCGATTTCCTGATAGGTCATCTCTTTGAGCTCACCAAGCGACACCGGAAGCTTCGGAATCGAAACCGGTACAAATAATCCGCCGTCATCTGCCAGCCCTTTTAAGATTGCCTGGGAAGCTGTTACTGTCTTTTCTGCATCTCTTGTACTCTTATAAAGTAAATTCATGGTTCTCCACCCTTCTTATTCTTTCTGATTCACTTCAGCAATCTGCTAAAGTATTTTCCTATTTAGCGATTATAGCATAAGAACCTTTCAAGTGCAATGCCATCCTTATCTGCGTTTCCACATTCGTCCCCACATCCGGCTCAGAAGAAAACACAGGAGCAGTGCCCCGGTCAGAATAACGCCGATCAGAAATACCAGAATCTTTACATAAGATCCATCTCCTGTTGCAACCGTCTTTGCTTTCTCAGTTTCCTTTGGCTTTTCCGGACTTTCCGGTTTTTCCTCTTCTACCTGCTTTTCCTTTTTATAGGTTACACTCTGTCCTTCGTCCTCCAGATCTGCGTGCACTGCAACCAGCTTCTCTTCCAGATACACTTCCTCAAATACAACAACCTGTTCTCCGTTAAGCTTCGTTGCATCAAACGTAAATTCCATCTGAATTTCTCCGGAATCTGTATCCGGGATCAGCTTTTTCTCTGCGGTCACTTCTTTTCCATCCTGAAGAACCGGCTTTTTGGTCTCCTTATCCATTAATGTGCCTTTAACTACATATTCTTTTCCAATCTCCAGATTTTCCCATTTTACCCGATCTATGACCGTTACCTGTTCTGTCCGTTTCCCGTTATGCGTTCCCGTTTCCCGGTCAGATGCTCTTGTCCCGATCTCCGGTACGGGATGTTCATCATTTGTCAGTGTCCCCAGATCAATTACTCGCATTTCCTTTGTTACTTCCACCTCAAACGCAGGAATCAGCATCCGGTCTTCATTATTTTTACAAGACAGTTCTTCCACCAGATACGTTCCGTAAGGAAGTGCTCCTCTTGTATTATCCGGAGTTCCTTCCCCAAACCAGATCCCATCTTCACTTGTCTTCCCCTCATTCGTGTTGACGGTATGTGGATTCCAGTACGCACCGGTCGAAGCCTCCCCGTTTTTGTCTGTCCGGATCACATGGCTCTCCCCAGTTGCCTGCGATGTGATCCGAAATGGGATATCCGCCAGTCTTTTCAAGGTTTTATCTGCCGCTTTCACCAGCTTTAAGTCCCCACGGATGAGCTTTTCCTTTATTTCCACTGGATTCCATATTTTCAGGGCTTTATAGCTTCCATTTTGCTCCGTTCCAGTCCTGATACAATGTGTAACGGTGTCCACCAGATACCCTTCCGGCGCATGCATCTCCCATACCGTAATCGTTCCAAGCGGAAGCTCGTTATTTTCAAAAAACGAATCCCCGCTGATCAGGTGCGCCTCATCCATCCGGACCACACCATCCGCATCCGACTTCAGCTTCCAACTCCTGAGCGGCACCTTCACACCAATCTCATTTTGATTGTCAAAAATGCTATCAAAAAATGCCACATGAAATTCTGCTCCCGCAAGAGAAAGTCCTGCCTGCGCCTGCCCTTTCCCTGTTTCCGCATCCTGCTTCCGTATCAGGATTTCCACCTTTGTCTTTTCCGGTTCATCCTGACACTCATAGGTCACGGTCTGTCCGGCATTCACCGTGATCTGCCGCAGCTTTGTGTCCAGTACATAACCTTTCGGTGCTTTAGTCTCTTTGATGTCATAGGAACCCTCCGGCAGATTTTCTGCCTTCCCGTATCCTTTCTTGTCTGTCCGGATTACGCAGACTGCCTCGGATGTCCCACTTTTACAGACGGTATACTCTGCCCCTTCCAGTGAGTAGAGCTGATTATCAGCCGTAATCTCTGCCCTTGCAGAGCTCTTCATGATCTCCAGGCTTCCGTTATGGGTTGTCTTAAAAAGATATATCGTTGATCTGGATTTTGCCACAAGCTGTGAAATCTGATTGCCACTCGACGGGATAGATGCCGAATGCCAGAACCGATTATCGTTGCTATTATCTCCCCAGAAAAATCCGATATGGCAGTCTGCATCTTCTTCCTCCCAGGAAACCGGCTCAAAATAGATCACATCTCCTTTTTGCGCTTTTCCGCCCGCAAGCAGCTCCTCAATGGTGTTGTAATGATAGGATTCCACGGCATTGTCTGTCATCCAATGAAACCAGTTGCTCGCATTGACCTTGCCGCCACGGAGACTTCCTTTGTCAATTCCTGACAGATCCGCTCCACATTTTTCCAGAACATAAGCGACAAACCCGGTACAGTTCATTGCCCCATTTCCACCGTAGGCTCCGTTCGGACGCATGCAGTTCTCTGCTGTCAGAGGATATCCGCTGTAAGGCGTTCCCAGATAATAACCGTCCTTTTCGTGGTTTTTTAACTCCTCAAGCACTTTTCCCGGCTCTGCTCCTAATTTTTCATCAAGTTTTACAATCGTTTCTTTCTTTGCGATTCTCTCTGCTGAGTTTGCAGATACGACAGGCATACTGCTGCCCGACAATGATACTACCGCCAGAATCACACTTAGTATTCCGGCAAAATGATTCTTTATATATTTCATAAAAGTTTCTCCTTCTGCCTTTTCAGGTCAGAAAAGAGAATATAAAAGACGAGTACCCTTACTATAAAGGAAGAGTACCCGCTTGTCAATAGTATTTTATTGTTGATCTGCCTCCAGAACGATCACACTTCTCGGTCCCACAAGAATTCTTTCCTCCGAAATCCGTACCGGATTCTGATAAATTTCCTGCTTTTTATCTCCAGTATTTGCCGCCACATGCCAACTATATCCGCCCGGAAGTTGTGGAAGTTCTACCCAGACACCTTCCCAGTATGGATTCATCAGAAGATACACACAGTCTTCTTTTGCCATTTTGTTATCATATCCGGCAAACATGACTGCCGCCGTCCGGATCTCCGGTCTGGAAAAATCCAGTTTCCACGGTACTTCACCGTGAAAGCTGATCTCCGGAAATCCAAGACTGCTCGCCCCTGCATCTCCTGTGATCGACGGATGCCGTTTCCGAAATGCCGTCATATAAGCACAAAAATCAAATACATCCTGAAACTTTTCTTTTCTTGTCCAGTCCAGCCAGGAAATCTCGTTATCCTGACAGTAGGCATTATTATTCCCGAACTGAGTATTGCCAAACTCATCACCTGCAAGGAACATCGGTGTCCCTCTGCTGCAAAGCAGGACCGCAAAAGCATTTTTCATCATCCGGTGGCGCAGTTCAACAACCATAACCTGATCGGTGTCCCCCTCTGCCCCACAGTTCCAGCTCCGGTTATCGTCACTTCCATCAAGATTTCCCCATCCATTAGCCTCATTATGCTTCTGGTTATACGAATAAAGATCATACAGGGTAAAGCCATCATGGCAGGTCAGGAAATTCACAGAATCATGTTTTCCGCGGATTCTGGTATCATAAATGTCCGGAGAACCGGCAATTCTCTGAAGCGCTGCTCCTGCTGCCCAAAGTCCCCCTTTTAAATATTCCCTCACGTCATCCCGGTATCTTCCGTTCCATTCTGACCATCTGCGGAATGCCGGAAAACTTCCGACCTGATAAAGTCCGCCGGCATCCCACGCCTCCGCGATCAGCTTTGTGTCTGCAAGCAGCGAATCATAGGCAAGATTCTTTACGAGTGGTGGATTTTCCATCGGTGACCCATCCTCATTTCTTCCCAGGATCGAGGCAAGATCAAACCGGAAGCCGTCCACCCGGTACTCTGCCACCCAGTATCGCAGACAATCCTGGATCATTTTGATCACCACCGGATGATTACAATTCACAGTATTTCCACAGCCACTGAAATTATAATATTTTCCATCGGGTGTCAACATATAATAAATCTGATTGTCAAATCCTTTAAACGAAATAAACGGTCCGCATTCATTTCCTTCTGCCGTATGGTTAAACACCACATCCAGGATTACTTCAATCTGGTTATCATGCAGTTCTCGGATCAGTTCTTTTAATTCTACTCCTTCCCGGTTGTATTCCGTTGATGCTGCATAGCTCGTATTCGGCGCAAAAAAGCTGACTGTATTATACCCCCAGTAATCAATCAGTTTCTTTCCATCAACCTCACGGCTCCCCTGCAGTTCATCAAATTCAAAGATCGGCATTAGCTCCACCGCATTAATCCCCAGTGTTTTCAGATAAGGAATTTTTTCTTTGATTCCGGCAAAGGTTCCAGGATGACGGACACTTTTGTCCATCTTCGTGAATCCCCTGACATGCATCTCATAGATGATCAGTTTTTCCATCGGGATCTTATCTGGCTTTTCACTGCCCCAGAAGAAATTATTCCGGACTACTCTGGCACGATATCCCCCTGTATTTAGTGCTTTTCCCCATACACTCTGTCCGGTAACTGCCTTTGCATACGGATCCAGTAAAATATGCTTTTTATCAAACAGCAGACCTTCCTTTGGTTTCCACGGTCCGTCCAGCCTGTACGCATATTCAAATTCTTCAATATCCAGTCCGAATACCATCATGGAAAATACATCCCCGATCCGGCAGTTTTCCGGGAATGGGATCACCGCATAAGGTTCCGGTTCCTTTCTGTGAAACAGAAGAAGTTCACATGTCACAGCCCCTTTTGAATGCACTGTAAAATTAACTGCCGACTGAAATGCAGTCGCACCCTCATCACGATACAGTCCGGGACAGATTTCAAATCCATTTACATTTTCTGTCGGAACCCATCTTGGCATCATTTCTTCCAGCATTTTACCAGCTCCTTCCATGTCATGTTTTCAGTATAGCACATTTTTCCGTTTACACATCTTTCCTTTCTGTATATAATATAAAGGATTACATATTTTTTTGCAGCAGACTCAAGGAGGTTTTTTATGACTGCACAGCATCTATATTATTTATTTCAGTGCTTCTTTATATATGCCTTTTTAGGCTGGTGTACAGAAGTTGCGTTTGCCGCTTTTAAAGAACATCGTTTTGTCAACCGTGGATTCTTAAATGGCCCGATCTGTCCGGTATACGGTTTCGGCGTGGTTGCAGTCATTCATTTTCTGACACCGCTTCGTTCCAACCTGCTCCTGCTATATCTCGGAAGTGCTATTCTTGTTACTGCAATCGAATGGCTGACCGGGTTCATTCTCGAAAAGGTTTTCCATAACAAATGGTGGGATTATTCTAATATGCCGCTCAATCTGAATGGATATGTGTGCCTTTTGTTTTCTCTGATCTGGGGAGTGTTCTGTGTTTTCATCGTAGATGTATTCCATCCACTGATTGACACACTGCTCTCACACATTCCTTTCCTTGTCGGTATCATTCTTGTATGTATTCTGGTGATTGCCGGACTTGCCGATCTCTATGTAACAGCATCCGGTATCCTGAAGCTCAACAAACGTCTTGAAAAAATGCAGGCCATTGCAGACGAACTTCATCAGATTTCCGACAAGCTTGGTGAATCAATCTACAAGCGTACCATTACAGCTATGGAAAAACAGGAAGAGTTCAAAGATACTGTATCTGAGAAGCAGGAAGAATTTAAATCTGCTATTTCCGAAAAACAGGAAGCAATTTCAGACACCCTTGCCGATGTTTCTGACGAAGTAAAAGAACAGATTACTCTTCTTCGCAGAAGCTACCTGGAAAATGTCAAAGCAACTTCTCATATGCAGAAGCGTATCATGAAAGCTTTCCCGAAAATGCAGAGCCGCAACTACAAAGAATCCTTTGAAGATCTTAGAAACAAACTGAAGGAAATGTCTCTCAAAAAATAACAGGCTGTAAAAAATCCATCTGGTTTTCTTTTAAAAAAAGAAATCAGATGGATTTTTTATCTTTAAAATTATGATGTGAGTGTCAAAAGTAAATTTTGCCACTCACTAATGTTTCCTCTTGATCTTGTCCAGATACGGAATCTCGATTGGATCGATTGCATCAAGTGGCTGTTCTTTATTGATCTTCTTTTTGCGTGTATGCTTTTTCAGAAGTGCACCACCCCGGTTATAAAACCAGAAAGAAAAGATCAGAAGTTTATTGAATTTTCCAATTTTGTCTTTTGTCGTCTTCGTGTAATACTCCCCACCGGACTGGATCTCTCCTTTTTCCCTGATCTGCCGGATCAGATCCAGCTCTGTCTCAATCCGTACCGGAAATTCCGTATACCCCATGCCGACGCAGTCCAGCTTATGCGCATCACTTCCTCCGGTTCCCGGTTTTCCATATTTTTCAGCAAGATACTTCGCCCCTTCATTGGACTGGGGTGGCTCACATGCATTGAAAGTCTCTATAAAATCAAATTTTTCAATCAACTCCGGAGATTTCTGCCATCTTTTCGTATTCGTAAAACTCAAATACTTTTCCCCACACGGATGTGCCGGTCCACAGATTCCTCCATTGTGATGCACAAAATCAATCAGCAGCGAAAGCGGAAGCCCTCTCAGCTCCAGAAGGCGCATCTTTACTCCCTGTGGCATAATGATCAGAATGTGCCCCGCATCCAGTGTATCATACTCTATTCCTTTCAATACGACAAAATCTTTGTATTTTCTCCCTTTGATCGTATTCTTCCAATGCCGATATCCATTATAGGTGTCATGATCTGTAACCAGCATTCCGCCAATGCCTTTAGACTGCAGCTTTTTAATAAATTCTTCAATCGGCACTTTGCTGTCAATTGATCCTTCTCTTACATGACAATGCATATCTATCTTCATATTTTCATCTCCAGATCTTATATCGTTGATACTATTTTTATTATACCTCTTTTTTTATAACGCTGCAAGAAATACCGGTTTCTTCCAGCCATTCCTGATCAGATACAAAAGAGGATGTATCACATTCTGATACATCCTCTCATCCATCTTATCTATTCTTCATCCTCGTCATCATCATCATCCAGATCGATCAGCATGGTTCTTGCCATCTCTATTTCTTCTTCTTTTGATGTTTCTTTCTTGATCGCATTTGCTCTTCGAACCTGCTTCTTGTTGATCTCACTTGACTTCATGATAAACTGGATCACGATTCCGATAAATGTAATCACAATCGAAATGATCCACATGAAAATCACATTTTTCAGACCTGCCAGATCATAGATCATCATTCCTGCTCCAAAACCGCCTGCTAATGCCGTCGCAATAATCACAAACGGTTCAAACCAGATCATCGCAAGGATTGCGAAAATCAGTCCGACTGCTCCGCAGACTGCCAGCATGATCCAGTTTCCCGCATTTGTAATCGCAAGTACTGTGCCAGCCATTCCCAGAAAGCATACCCAGAAAGCTCCGAATTTCTTAAATACACTGTTCAGTATTGCAAAAACCAAACCCGCAACACCGGCTGCGATCAGTACCGGAACAACTTCCAGTCCCATAAGATATGTCACGGCAAATCCAAGCAATGCCCCTGCAACAAATCCAATCACTGCATTCCAGACACGGATCAGCTTCAAACCTAAAATTCCAATGAAAACCGATATAACAATTGATACCGCCGAAACAATCACGGCTTCTTTTCCTGCTATAAATACCGCACTGTTTCCCATGATATCCTTCAATACTATACCTATTGATTCCATCCTAATCTCTCCTCCTGTCGTACTTTCCTGTTGTTAAGTCAGACGCTTATTTTGATGAAGAGTCTGAAGATGTATCTGTATCTTCGGTCGTGCTCTTAACCGTTACGCCCTGATCAGCAAAACTGATCGTATTCCATACTTTTTTATGTACTTTAATATCCGTTTTCTTTTTCCATTTCTTACAAATTGACTGATACTGGTCACTCTTTCTCTGTGATACAATGGACTCTTTCTTGGTATCCGTTGCATCACGGTCAAGAAGGCTGACTACTTTTGCAACATAATAGCCATTGTCTGCTTCGATCACGTCTGTTACTTCGCCTTCTTTTAACTTATCAGCAGCTTTGATCAGATCTTCGTTTGGCGATGTTGTATCCGAGTCAAATGTCAGATCGGTGGCTGATGCACCTACTGCTGTTGCAAATACAGAAAAATCTTCTGCCGAAGCCGCATCTTTCTGGAAATCTTCTGCTTTCTTTTTCACTTCTGCTTTTTCGTCATCTGACATATCTGTCGACTTTCCATCACTGCCCGTTGTCTTTGTAGAGAACAGCACATACTGCATTTTCTTCTGTGCTGCTTCCTCATCGGATACATTCGTATCTACATCCGCAGTCATGGCAGTTTCCATCTTCTTCTGAAGTGTCAGAAGTTCCAGTACTTTCTTTACCGTCTTTTCATCGCCCGATACTGCATCTTTTGCAGCACTGTCATTGCTGTCAGTAAATTTCTTCGCAGCATCCTCGATGCTTTTTTCCTCATCATCACTTAGCGAAACTTTATAATCATCCTTGTGCTCATCCAGAACATACATTTCTTCCAGAGAATCCATGATTGAATCCTTATAATTCTCTTCGTAAGTCTTTCCGTCTGTAACTTCTTTTCCCCAAAAATCATCTCCCAGATAACTGCTATATGTTGTTTCAAACTGCGCCTGCTGATATCTTGCAAAAAAGTTCGCCACATCTGCAGTCACTTTCTCATCTCCGACTTCTACCACTGTATCCTGTCCGTTAAACTTGCTTCCACATCCGTTTAAAGATGCAATGCAGGCAACTGCCAGTATACAGGCAACCACTCTTTTTTTCATTTATAAAATTTCCTCCTTGATCTTCTCTCCATTGTACACACTTCTTCACTATGCACTCGTATAGTATATCTTTTTTTTACCTTACTGGCAATCTTTTTCATAAAAAATACACATTATTCTTCGACAAGTCCCTGTATATCTTCGACAATTTTTCCTGCTTTTTCAAGAATCTGCTCTGCTTTTTCTTTTTTATTTTTCCGAAGTTTACAATAAATAAAATATGGATTTTCTGCATCTGTCTTAAATGTCAGTTCTCCCTTATATTTTGCCAGCAGTTCCGGAATCTTTGCTACATTTACCCTTGCCTTCTCATACATGGTAAATTTGTATTCATCGCCTTTTTGCTCTACCGAAATTACATAAGCCGCATGTGCTTTCGCCTTCAGTTGCGCGATCATCAGAAGCTGCTGCACCTTGCGTGGTGGATCGCCGAAACGGTCAATCAGTTCTTCTAGCATATCTTCCTGTTCTTCTTCTGTCTCAATTGCTGCGATCCGTTTATAGATATCCAGCTTCTGATACTCATTCGGAATATAAGATGCCGGAATATAAGCATCAATATTCAGATCCACGGTTGTCGCATAGGTTTCTTCCGGGATCTCTCCCTTCAGGTGACGGACTGCCTCACTTAACATCTTACAGTAAAGATCGTATCCCACTGCATCCATATGTCCATGCTGTTCCTCCCCAAGCAGGTTTCCTGCCCCACGGATTTCCAGATCCCGCATGGCGATTTTTACACCAGAGCCAAGATCTGTAAACTCACGAATTGCCGAAAGACGTTTTTCTGCAACCTCCCGGAGCATTTTGTCTCTTCTGTACAAAAGAAATGCATATGCCATACGGTTCGATCTTCCAACTCTTCCACGTAGCTGATAAAGCTGGGAGAGTCCCATCCGATCTGCATCATGGATGATCATGGTATTGGCATTGGAAATGTCAAGACCGGTCTCGATGATCGTCGTCGATACCAGAACATCAATTTCTCCATTGATGAAATCGTACATAATATCTTCTAACTTGTGTTCCCGCATCTGCCCGTGTGCATATGCCACATTTGCATCCGGCACAAGTTTCTGGATCTTCGCTGCCATTTCAGCTATATCCTGGATACGGTTATAGACATAGTACACCTGTCCCTGGCGGGAAATTTCTCTTTCGATTGCCTCCCGGACCATCTCATCATTCTCCTCCATCACATAGGTCTGGATCGGCATCCGGTCAACTGGTGCTTCTTCCAGCACACTCATGTCACGGATTCCGATCAGACTCATATGAAGCGTTCGGGGAATCGGTGTTGCCGTAAGTGTCAGAACATCAATATTTTCCTTCAGCTTTTTGATCTTTTCTTTATGCTGTACTCCAAAACGCTGTTCCTCATCAATGATCAGAAGTCCCAGATCTTTAAATGCCACATCCTTACTCAATACCCGGTGGGTTCCGATGATGATATCAACCTGTCCCTTTTTCAAATCTTCGATCGTTTTTTTCTGTTGTGCAGGTGTGCGGAAACGGCATAACAGATCCACCCTTACCGGAAATTCTTTCATCCGTTGCACAAAAGTGTTGTAATGCTGCTGTGCAAGAATCGTAGTAGGGACCAGATAGACAACCTGCTTGTTCTCCTGCACTGCCTTGAATGCTGCCCGGATTGCAATCTCTGTCTTTCCAAATCCCACATCCCCACAGATCAGACGGTCCATGATCTTTGGACTTTCCATATCCCGTTTTGTTGCCTCGATTGCAAGCTGTTGATCCTCCGTTTCCTCAAACGGAAACATTTCTTCAAATTCTTTCTGCCAGACCGTGTCCTTTTCATAGACAAATCCTTCTTTGGACTGCCGTACTGCATAGAGTTCCACCAGATCTTTGGCGATCTGCCAGACTGCTGTCTTTACCTTGCTCTTCGTGCGATGCCATTCCTGTCCTCCAAGTTTGTTAAGTTTCGGCTTTTTAGCATCTGCACTGGCATACTTCTGGATCTGGTCAAGCTGTGTGGCAAGAATATAAAGATTTCCACCATCAGCATACGAAATCTTCATATAATCCTTTGTCACCTTATCAACTTCTATCTTTTCAATTCCCCGGTAGATTCCAAGTCCATGATTCTCATGCACTACATAGTCTCCCGGTTTCAGATCCGAAAAGCTGCTTATTTTCTGTCCATCATAACTTTTTCGTTTCTTTTTCTTCTTTGTCTTGCCAAAAATATCTGACTCAGATATGACAATAAATTTAATCATCGGGTACTCGTATCCGACTTCTATATGCCCGTAGCATACCATGATCTCCCCTGGATTCACTTCACGTTCCTGATCCTCACTGTAAAAACTGCTCAGATCATAATCACGTAGATCCTCTGCCAGACGTTTTGCCCTTGTTCTGGACCCAGAAATCAGAACCGCCCGGTATCCGTTCCTTTTCAGTCTTTTGAGATCCTGTGTCAGCATCTCAAAGCTGCTGTTATACGGGTTAACGCTTTTTGCCTGGATCCCAAACCGCTTTTTCACAAAAAATGGCTTACATTTCATTTCCAGAGCACACATCCCGATCATACAGAATTTGTTCAGAAATTTTATAATTTCATCAGTCGTAAAAAATTCCGGAGCTTCTTCCATTTCCCCGGTCCTTTCCATTTCTTCTGCACGGTTCTCTCTCGCTTTTTCCACTTCATTTTCTGCCAGACGCCCTTTTTCCAGAAGCCTTGCTGGTTCATCCAGGAACACCAGTGTGTCCTTCGGATCAAAGTAGTTGATAAAAGAAACTTTCCGGTCACTTCCCAGTCTGTCATCTGCCGGATAAATAACGATCTGTTCCAGATTCTCTACAGATCTCTGGCTGTCCACGTCAAAAGTCCGTATTGAATCCACTTCATCTCCCCAGAATTCAATACGGATCGGCAATTCCTCGGTAAGTGGGTAAATATCAATGATTCCACCACGAACTGCAAACTGCCCCGGACCATCCACCTGAGCTTCCCTGTCATATCCAAGTTTTATGATCTTCTCCTTCAGCGATTCAAATTCCAGCGCCTCCCCATTGGAAATGGTCAGAATGTCCCCTTTTATTTCTGCTTCCGATGGCAGTTCATCCATGAATCCGTCAATCGTTGTAATGACCGTAACCTGACTTTTTGCCTCCATCATCATCTGCAAGGTTTCCATCCGCTGTTTGACCAGCTGTTTTCCGTGGATATCTGCCTGATAAAAAAGGAGATCCTTTGCTGGATAATAGCTGGTATTTTCATTTAAAAAACGATATTCTTCGTATATTTTTTTTGCTTTATCTTCACTGGAAAGAACGATCACTGTATGCCCATAACCTTTTCCAAGCGCATACATCAAATGCGTTTTCTGTGATGTCACACACCCGGAAAGAAGCAGCATGCCCGGTTCTCGTCCACGCTCTTCACAGATTTCTTCAATCTCTGCCAGTTCAGATAAAGGAGCCGTAAGTGCATGCATCGCTTTTTGCCTCCTCTTATTCTTTCTTTTTCTGGTTATATTCGTTCATTGCCTGATCGATTGCTCCCTGCAAGATCAGAGCAGAAGCTTCACAGGCAAGATCATATCCTTCTTCCATAAGTACACGGTCCTCTTTGGAAAATTTTCCAAGAACATAATCAGCAAGATCATATCCTTTCGGTTTTTCTCCCACACCTACCTTGATCCGTGGAAATACACTACTTCCTAAATTGGCAATGATATTTTTGATTCCGTTATGTCCACCGGCACTTCCTTTTCTGCGGATCCTGAGTTGTCCGACTTCCAGACTGATATCATCATAAATTACAAGAAGTTCTTCTTCCGGATCGATCTTGTAATATTCCACTATACTACGGATACTCTCTCCACTCAGGTTCATATAAGTCTGCGGCTTCACAAGAAGCACTTTCTGTCCCTCGATCACTCCTTTTCCGATGAGGGCACGGTGTTTTTTAGTATCGACTGCTATCTGGTATTTCTCCGCCAGGCGGTCCACCACATCAAATCCAACATTATGTCTT
>ERZ772889.2808-NODE-2808-length-12967-cov-3.873838_pt1 | contig 12967 bp, 10 predicted proteins | sample MGYA00512127_ERZ772889 | MGnify/ENA primary metagenome ERZ772889 (study PRJEB29015, sample SAMEA2737689) | human gut metagenome | biome: human gut; feature: human-associated habitat; material: faeces | place: China | collected 2012 ...
CGGGGATGGCGTTCATGTTGGCCTCGGTGAACAGCTTGTCGTACAGGCGCACCTCAGCGTCGATGCAGTGGGCAGCGCTGACCCAATGGATCGTGCCCTTGACCTTGCGGCCGTCGGCGGGGTTGCCGTTGCCGGTCTCCAGGTCGGCGGTGCAGTGGATGGCAGCGATGCTGCCGTCCGGGTTCTTGTCCACGCCGGTGCACTTGACGATGTAGGCACCCATCAGGCGGACTTCCCCGCCGAGGGTCAGGCGCTTGAACTTGGGAGGCGGCACCTCGGCAAAGTCCTCGTTCTCGATCCACAGCTCGCGGGTAAAGGCCACCTTGCGGGTGGTGGTGTCGTTGGCCTCGCGGTTGGGATTGTTGGCCACGTCAAAGTACTCGGTCTTGTCCTCCGGGTAGTTGTCCACGATCAGCTTGACCGGGTCCAGCACGGCGATGCGGCGCTGTGCGGTCAGGTCCAGCTCGCTGCGGATGCAGGCCTCCAGCTGGCGCATGTCGATCAGGTTGTCGGACTTGGAGATGCCGGCCTCCCGCACAAAGGTGAAAATGGAGGTGGGGGTGTAGCCGCGGCGGCGCAGGCCGCACAGGGTGGGCATGCGGGGATCGTCCCAGCCGTCCACGATGCCCATTTCCACCAGCTCGCGCAGGTAGCGCTTGCTCATGACCGTGTTGGTCATATTCAGGCGGGCAAACTCGCGCTGCTTGGGGAAGGCGGTGCCAAAGATGTTCTCAATGACCCAGTTGTACAGCGGGCGGTGGTTCTCGAACTCCAGGCTGCACATGCTGTGAGTGATGCCCTCGATGGCATCCTGGATGGGGTGGGCAAAATCGTACATCGGGTAGATGCACCACTTGTTGCCCTGCCGATGATGCTCGGCGTACTTGATGCGGTAGATGGCCGGGTCGCGCAGGTTCATGTTGGGGCTGGCCAGGTCGATCTTGGCACGCAGGGTCTTTTCGCCCTCCTGGAACTCCCCGGCACGCATGCGGCGGAACAGGTCCAGGTTCTCCTCCGGGGTGCGGTCGCGGTACGGAGACGGACGGGACGGCTTGCCGGCATCGAGTTTGCCGCGGTTGCAGGCGCCTTCACAAGTGTGATAACAAACACGTCCCATGCAGGAGGGAAGCGGATTGCGCCTGGTTAAATGACGCCAGGCTTTTTCATAGTTGCCGCTTTCGGCATAGAACAACCAACCCTGAATATCTTCACCGGCAGGGCACTGATGGTTGCAGGGAGGAAGCTTGTGGACGTAAGTCGGACGAAGCGTTCTCCAAGAGCCGGTACGGTTTTCCAAGGATGTACCGACATCTAATGTGATAGCAAAAGGTTTTTTCATGGGATTTAATCCTTAAACTTTGTCGGCTCGTTCGTCAGCCTGAACAGACGGCGGAATGATTTCAGGTTCTTCTTCGCCGAGAAGGCCGAATCTTCTGATATTTCTTTGAGCGATTGCTTGAATACGAGCGAAGGCATCGGCGTCTCCCTTCGGTCCGAAGAGGTGAGCGTAGCGCTTCTGAAGTTTCATATAGTTTTCAACCGGCTGCAGCTGACGAATCTTAGTGACTTTAGTGATTTCGCCGTATTCGGATTCGAATACCGGGAAAAGACCCGTTTCAACAGCGAGACGAGCCAATTTGACGGTGTCAGCCGATTTAGCTCCCCAGCCAAGCGGGCAAGGAACGAGAATGTGAATATAACGAGCACCGTGGAAAGTCATTGCCTTAGCGACTTTTCTTTCCAGGTCTCTCAAGTCGGCAATGGTCGCGGTGGCAACGTAAGGAATGCCGTGGGCCATAGCGATCAGAGGAACGTCTTTACCTTGGCCGAAGGCGTTGCCGGGATGTTTGCCGACAATCTGGGTGGTTGCCGTACGGACAGCCGGAGGCGTGGCCGACGAGCGCTGAACACCGGTGTTCATATAGCCTTCGTTGTCATAGCAGATGTAAAGCACGTCGTCGTTTCTTTCGAACATGCCGGACAAGCAGCCGAAACCGATGTCGGTTGTACCGCCGTCACCGCCCTGAGCGATCACTCGAACCAGCGGTTTACCGGACTTCTTAGCCTTGACGCGTGCAACCGCTGCCATACCGGATCCGACAGCAGCCGTGTTGCCGAAAAGAGAATGGAACCAGGGCAGCTGCCAGCTGGTTTCCGGATAAGGGGTGGAGAATACTTCCAAACAGCCGGTGGCGTTGGCGGCAATTAAGCGGCCTTCTGTGGCGCGCATTGCAGCGTCAACCGCATAGCGGGCGCCCAAAGCTTCACCGCAGCCCTGACAGGCTCTGTGGCCGGAGTTCAAGGAGTTGTATCTTTCGATATTGGCCTGTCCGCTTCTTTGATCGGGCTGAAGAAGACGGTTGCCGACCGTGAAAGTACCGGTCTGATAAAACTTAATCTGATGTTCGCTCATGGCTTAGAGATCTCCTTTGTGAAGGTCGGCAACGGCCTTAACAATGGCTTCGGCCATCGGGCCGGAGTGACGTTCTTCTTGTTCGTGCTTCAGCTGGTCCTGAACGACTTTCTTATCGAGATCCAGAAATGTGAGTTCAGGCAGCTCGCCTTTAAGAGCAGCGTCAAAAGCTTTGTGCAGGCTGCGCTTGGTGATAGCGCGGCCGCCGAGGCCGGAGATGACGCAGCAGATGTCGAGGTCGGAGAGTTTACGAGTCGAACGAATCACGTCGTCAGTGACGACACCGCCGATACCGACCTGGAGAGAACGGTCAATCACAACCGCGGTCTTAGCGCCTTCAAGGGCGGCAAAAACTTCGGCAGCAGGGAAAGGACGATAGGACTTGATGCCGAGAAGACCGACTTTTTTGCCGTCTTCGCGCATTTCGTCAATAACATCTTTGATCGTACCGATGACAGAACCCAAAGCGACAACCATGACTTCGGCATCCTCTGCACGATAAAGGTCAACCAAACCGCCGCTTTTGCGGCCGATGATTTCTTCGTATTCTTTGGCGACTCTGTCGATCACGCCGAGCGCCTGAAGGTGATGGGCATGGGCGAGATAACGAACTTCGGTAAAGGCTTCGGGGCCGACCATCGCGCCGATAGAAACCGGCTGTTCAGGATCCAAGCTCTGGCGGGGATCGTACGGAGGAAGGAATTGGTCCACTTGCTCCTGAGACGGAATGTCCATTCTTTCGAAGGCGTGGGTCAGGACGAAACCGTCCATACAGACCATGACCGGAAGAGAAAGCTCTTCGGCGATCTTGAAAGCCTGGATATGGAGGTCAACGGCTTCCTGGTTGTCTTCGGCAAAGAGCTGAATCCAGCCGCAGTCACGCTGACTCATGGAGTCGGAGTGATCATTCCAAATGTTAATCGGCGCACCGATGGCGCGGGAGGCAACCGTCATGACGATCGGAAGACCGAGACCGGAGGCGTTGTAAACCGCTTCAGCCATATAAAGCAGACCCTGGGAAGCGGTAGCAGTGTAGGCACGGCCGCCGGCGACGGAACCGCCGATAGCCACGCTCATGGCTGCGAATTCACTTTCAACGTTTAAGAATTCGCAGTCTTCAAGCGATCCTTTTTTGACCATAGCGCCGAGGTTTTCGACGATATGGGTCTGAGGAGAGATCGGGTAGGCGCAGATGATTTCGGGGCGGCAAAGAGCCACAGCCTCAGCAACGCCTAAAGAGCCTTCAATTTGTTTGAGCATTGGAGCGATCCTTATAAACGATTCTTAGCTTCTAAAACAAAGGAATAAGCATCAGCTGCAACGTCGGCGTTGGCCTGGGCAACTTTTCCTTTGTAGCGAGTTTGGAAAGCCTGTTGGACGCTTTCGAGTTTGAGTTTGCCGGTCAGCGCGGCGAAGCCTGCGAGCATAGCGGCACCGGGAAGGGGGCGTCCGATTCGGGCAAGGGCGAATTTTGTCGCGGGCAGCGTAATGACGTGTCCCTTCGGCAGGCGGTTGACCAAGTCTTCCAGACCGAGTTCTTCGGGTGACTGGGAGCTGTTCAGAAGAACATAAGCATTTTCCGTCAGACCGGAAAAGACGTTTACGCTTTCGAGCAGTGTGCGGTCCTGAATAAGGACGGCACCCGGCTCCATGATCGGTTCACGAAGACGAATCGGTTTGTCGCTGACGCGGGCGAAAGCGACAACCGGTGCTCCGGTACGTTCACTGCCGAAACTTGGGAAAGCTTGAGCGTAATGGCCTTCGGTAAAGGCGGCGAGCGACAGCATTTCAGCTGAAGTCACAACACCCTGACCGCCGCGGCCGTGTAATCTGATTTGGAACACTTGTTATCTTCCTTTTATAAATTGTTAGGCGATTGACAAAGCAACGAGCGCTTCTGTCGCATTAAATTTGATTCTTCCATCGACTGCGATCGGCTCACCGTCCTTATCGCTAATCATTAACGGGTTGATATCGAGTTCGTCGATGAATGCAAAGTCTTCAACGAGCTGAGACAAACGAAGTAATGTCTCCTCAACTTTATTTATCTGTGCGGGAGTTGCCCCGCGGGCGCCGGAGAGAAGTTTATAGGCTTTTACGGAATGAATCATGTCGGAAGCGTCCTCGACGGTGAGAGGCGCAAGACGGAATGTCACGTCCTTCATGACTTCGACAAACAGGCCGCCTAGTCCGAACATCATCATCTGACCGTACTGGGGATCCTTGGCGCATCCGCAGACCATTTCACGGTCGCTCTTGACCATTTCCTGGATGATGACGCCTTCAAACCCGTCCATGAGACCTTTCTCTGTGAGCTTAGTGACGAGGTCGGCAAATTCAGTGCGGAGCTGGGCGGCATCTTTGATGCCGACACGAACACCGCCGATGTCAGTCTTGTGAGAGATCTTCTTGGAGTTGAGCTTCATTACCACCGGATATCCGATCTTGTCGGCTAAAGCGACGGCTTCATCAGCATCTTTGGCCTCACCGTCTCGGCAGACTCGGATCCCGTAAGCAGTCAGGACCTGGAGCGATTCTCCGGTTGTGAGCTGTTCGCGATTGTCAGCAGCAGCCTGTTTGAAGACAGCTTCAACAGCTTCGGTATCTACGGAGTAGCGAGGCGCCGGTGTGTCGGTGCGTTTACGCCACAAGCGCTGCTGATTTAAGCGAGCGAGACCTTCAACAGCCTGTTCGGCAAACATGAAGAAAGGAACATTGACTTGGGTTTCAGACAAGTGTGCAAAGAACTCGTTCTTTGTCATGAAGACGCCGACGATCGGTTTTTCCGGATGGGCGGCGCGGATTTCCATGACAGCTTTGGCAACATCAATATCTTTAAGGCCGAGGAAGGGCAGGTAAATGACGACGACCATATCGACGCCGTCGTCAGCGAGCACCGTTTCCAAAGTCTTTTTATAGTGTTCCAGCGGAGCGGAGGCGATCATGTCGACCGGATTCTTAACGGAGGCCGCCGCCGGCAGGAAAGAGCGCAGAGCTTCTTTGGTCTGATCGGAGAGCTGAGCCATTTCCATTCCGTGTTCGCAAACCGCATCGGTTGCCATAATGCCGGGACCGCCGGAGTTGGTCACGATCGCAACGCGATTGCCTTTGGGAATCGGGCAGTGGCTGAACACTTTTGCTGTGTTAAAGAGATCCTGAAGAGAAAACTCGCGGATCACTCCGGACTGCTTCAGTAATGCATCGGCGGCTTTGTCGGCGCCGGCCAGCGAACCTGTATGAGAAGAGGCGGCAGAGGCACCGGCTGCACTGCGGCCTGCTTTCAAAGCAAGGATCGGTTTTTTCTTAGTCGTGCGGGAAGCCAATGTGCGGAAACGTTTCGGATCGGCGATGGATTCCATATAAAGAAGAATCTGTTTAACGTCGTCAACGTTTTCCCAATACTCGATCGCGGAGTCGGCGTTGACGTCAGCCTGGTTGCCGATGGAAATGAATTGAGCAAAACCTAAATTTAAATCCTGCAGGATATTCAGGATACCGCCGCCCAAAGCGCCGGACTGGGAGACGAAGCCGATATCGCCGCGGACGGGCAGAGACTCGGCAAAGCAGGCATCGAGTCTGAATTTCGGATCTGTGTTGACAACGCCGAGGCAGTTCGGGCCGACGCAAGTCATACCGTATTCACGGACTTTATTGACAAGCTGAGCTTCGAGCTCGGCGCCGGCGGCTCCGGTCTCTTTGAAACCGGCGCTGATGACGACGATGCCTTTGATTCCTTTCCGGTGGCACTGATCTACGGCGGAAAGCACGTATTTGGCGTTAATAACGATCACCGCCATATCGATCTCTTCCGGGACTTCCAAGACGGAGGGGTAGGCTTTCATGCCTTGAATTTCAGAGTCTTTAGGATTAATCGGGAAAATCTTACCGGTGAAGCCGTACTCAACGAGGCGCTTCATAATGTCGGAACCGATAGTGTGTTCTTTATTAGATGCACCAATCACAGCGAGGCTGTGAGGACACATGATTTTATCCAGATATGACATAAATTCTTTTCCTTAGTAATCCTTGGGAGTCTCTAAAATTTGACTGTATCCGCCATTTTATTGAAAATAATCCGTGGGTTCAGTAAGTTTTCATATTGTGCAATAGTCATTCACTCAATGAGATATGTACTTTTAAAATTCTTGTTCGTCGTCTAACTATTTGAATAAAAACAACTAAATACAGAAAATTCATCATCCGATATTTGCATATAGCGAAATATCTTAAAAATTCAATTAGTTAGATATTCCTCGCCTTATTTCCGTCATTAACAATTTTTTTCCTAAAAACTTTTGTTAATACGGAGAAAGCAGACGCGAAGTCTCTGTCTCGAAAGTTAAGACTTGAGAAGTTTAGGAGCTTCGGAAGTCGGGTGTTGAAGGCCGCAGTTCAAGTTACAAATTAGTTTTTGTCGGCTTATTCGAGATCTCAGTAAAAAGCGGGAAAATATTCCGTTTTTCCGACCTTCTATGGGATTTCATAACTTTCGGATTTTTAAAGAAAAAATAGTATCCCAAACATAAGTTATTTTGTGTAAAAGCGGCTTGCGTTTCCCAGAAGTTATCGGTATATTGCTCGGACTTCTTTAGGAGGGTAAAAATGGAAAAAGGAAAAAGAGAGCAGAAAGATAAAGCAAAGATCATCGCTGTGTCCTCCGTTATGTCTATCATCGGAAGCGGCGCGATTCTTTTGGCTGCTCAGTTCTTCAGTTAATTGAGAGGAGGGGTCCGAAAAGCCCCTCTTTGAACAAAAAATCCTCGGTCGAGCCGAGGATTTTTTGTTAGCGCTCTATGTGCCCTTTATGACAGACAGAGCAGGGAACTTCAGCAGTTTTCAATGCGGAGTGCTGAGGATTTGAAGCAGCCAGCCGCTCCTTTCCTCCGTGGCAGGCGATGCATTTGCTGTAATCGGCCATCGGCATGGTTGTGTGACAGCCTTCGCAATTAAGACCTTTGACTTGATGGTTTTGAGCTATCGTGGCTGATAAAGCGACCGAACTAAACAAAGTCAAAAGGCAGATGAAAGACAGATAGAGAGCTTTCATAGGGTTCAAGCCTTATAGTCGGGGATCACAACCATAGAGCGGTTGATGTCTTTGACGGCCTGAGCTCCAGTCAGGACCATAGCGACCGCCAGTTCGTTTTTCATCTTATTAGCAAACAAGGCCACGCCGTCAGCCAATCCGCCGTGAGCCGCGCGAACAAAATGGCGCCCGGCCAGCGTGCAGTTAGCGCCCATGGCGACATACTTTTCTACATCCGTGCCTCGTGCCAGAGTTCCGTCTACCATAACGAAGCAGCGTCCGTTGACTTTATCGACGATCCGAGGAAGTACAGCAGCCGTTCCCGGGGTGTCGGCAAGCGTTCTGCCGCCGTGGTTGGAGACCACGATACCGGCAGCGCCGGCGTTAATGCAGAGTTCTGCTTCATCCGGCGTCATGATGCCTTTGAAAAGAAGAGGAAGCTTGGAGGCTTTGACTAATTCTTTCAGCTGTTCAAAAGTCTTCGGTTCAACTGTCTGACCTTTTGTTGCTCTCGCTGCGCGGCCGGCGCTGTCCAAGTCAATGGTGAGCGCGATGATTCCGGCTTCTTCGGCCAGACGCATTCTTTCAATGATGTCTTTCTGCAGTCTGGGCTTTAGTCCGACGATCGCCTTGTATCCGTGTTCTTTCAAGGTCTGAAGACGTTTTTCATAAACGAGCAGCGGGTCTCCGATACCGTCGGCAACGGCACCTAAGGTTCCGGCTTTGTTGCAGCCGCCGCAAATCGCATTGACAAACTCTTCTTCGGTCAATTTGCCGCCCATGTTATAGGTCGTGCCGCCTGTCGGGGCTGCAATCACAGGCATAGAAATTTTTGTTCCGAAGAAATCGATGGACGTATCCGGAACATGAACGCTGTGTACTACTCTGGAGTTCAGCTGCACGGCAGCTAAAGAATCGTAGTTAGCTTGGAAACCGCGGGAAGCACCCATGCCGCCGAAACCCGGTACTTGACCGACGCAGGGACCGCGTCCGTTGCATTCCGGACAAACATAGCAGCGCGGAATCATCATTTCACGAGCGCGATTCCTGACTTCTTCATAAGTCATCTTTCCGGTTAAAGGACGGATTGTGGGAGCAGAAGACTGCTGTGCAAAAGCTGTGGAGGATGAACCGAGCGCGGTAGCGGCCAGGGAAGCCGCTGAACCTTTGAGAAGATTGCGCCGAGAGAAAAACATTTTTCTTGTTTCCATAATGATCTCCTTGGTATGAACTTAGAAATAACTAAGACAAAATAAATTATATACAAAAGTTCATAATTAAATTTGTTTTTAATGGATTTGTAGTAATAATACTGAGGAATAATCATATGTTTTTAGTATTAATTTGGCTTGGTTTGCCCTAATGTTTGGGCCAATCCTCCATAGCTAAAGCCATGCAGAAGTAAAATAAATACATAACGAGGCGAGAGAAATATGAAATCCAGGTTATTTAATATTCGGTTGAGTTTTGAAATCACAGAAAATAAGTCAGAAGGTTTTTTTCTACTTAAAAATGACCTCATCAGTCTTCTTGATGCAATTCAGAGGACCGGTTCAATCAAGGCGGCAGCTGAGGAACTCGGTTATTCCTTCCGACATATCTGGAATGAATTAAATAAATGGGAAGAAGAACTCGGCCAGTCTCTAGTGAACCGGTCTCGAGGAAAGAATGCAGAGCTTTCGCCTTTGGCAGAGCAGCTTTTGTGGACCAATAAAGAAGTTGAGGCGAAGTACAAAGAGCAGATCATTGAACTTCAATCCGGTATTTCGTACTCGTTCAGAAAAGCGTTCAATTCTGCTTGGGATCCGATTGTGATTGAGGGCTGCGCGGATTCAGCACTTAATCTTTTAAGAAGGACAACCGACTGTGAAATTGAACTGAACTTCACTACCAGTCGAAAAGGCCTGGAAGCATTGCGCGAAGGAAAATGTGAACTGGCAGGCTTTAATTTTCCTAAGTCATCAACAAACAACAGCAAAGCTTTCGGGACCTTCGGACATCTTCTCACGAAGAACAACGGGCTTATTTTCTTTGCCACCAGACTTCAAGGACTTGCCGTTGCACCGGGTAATCCGAAGAAAATCTATTCAATATTAGACATTGCCTCGCGCAAAGCAAAGTTCATAAATCGAAGGGAAGGGACGGGAACTCGAATTCTTTTTGATCAAATGTTAGATGTGCTTGCTGTAAAGCCGGAAGAGATCGAGGGCTATAACGACATTTCGGATACCCAGTTTTTTACTGCAGTTCAAATCGCTTCCGGCAAAGTCGATGTGGGTCTATGTACAGCCAATGTTGCTAAGGAAAACGGTCTGGACTTTATTCCTCTGGCAAAAGAGGTTTATTACCTAGCCGCTGATGAAAAATTTTTAGAGACGGCAAAAGCAAAGAAATTCATCCAATTTCTCCGCAGCTATGATTGGGCAGAATTTAAGGACCAGCTCGAGGGGTACGACTTTACGGGGACCGGGGAAGTTTTCAAGGTCTCTGACGTTTTCACTGCAGACGCAAGCTGAGAATTCAAAGAGAAGCCTTTCTTCTCCGATGACATGAAAACCTAATTTCGATTAGAATTCCGTGCGTCGGCCCCATAGTTGAATGGATACAACGCGGTCCTCCTAAGACTGAGGTACAGGTTCGATTCCTGTTGGGGCCGCCACTCATCTTCTAATCGATGTCCTAAACCCCACTACAACTTAAATTCTTCTCATTGTTTATTTGGGATAATTTGTCGTTATTCTGAATTGAACTAAAAACAAAACTCGATTTGAGATCTTTTTTCTCCTTCTTTTTTGAATATAGTTCGGCGACGGACTATAATTTCGTCCATGGAAAATTATGAGATTGTTTATCTTTCATCGCTTTTGAACGAGAAGGCCGGCGACTTTATTCAGGAGGAACTGAAGAAGTATGGCTATGCAGAGCTGAAAATGGCGCACGGAGATATTTTTCATACGCTGTTTGAAGCAGGGGAGCTGAGTGCAAAGGAAATTGCCGGACGCACCCGCCGTTCTAAGTCCACCGTTTCGGAACTTGTGAATAGGCTCGTTAAGCTCGGTTATGTTTGCAAGAAACCGGACCCGGTGGATGCCAGGGGCGTGAAAGTCTCCCTTACCGAAAAAGGCGTTGCTTTTGAGGCGGTTTTTAGAAAAATTTCTGAAGACCTTTCAAAAAAGATCCTATCGGCATTGGGACACGAAGAATTAAAAACCGCGGAAAAGATAATGAGGAAACTCACTTCGAATTTCTAGGAGAGCTTTGATTTTTAATTAAATAGTTCGGTTGCGAACTAAATTTTAATTAAGGAGTTTGAGATGGAAAATTTTAAGATGGTTGATGTAAAGGACGCACCGCGTGTCGAACTGCATAATCAGCTTGGCCTGACCGGCTGCGAAATTTCTATTAATGAACTTCCGCCGAAGGCTGCAGTTCCTTTCGTCCATGCCCATAAGCAGAATGAAGAAGTTTATGGCGTTTTGGGCGGCAAGGGCCAGCTCTACATTGACGGCCAGGTCGTTGATATCAAAGCAGGTGACTGGTTTGTGATTCGTCCCAACGGACATCGCGCCATTCATGCATCTGAAGATGAAGGCATTCAATTCATTTGCATCCAGACAAAGAGCGGAAGCCTGCAGGAATTTACCGCCGGAGACGCCATCATTCTTGAAGAAAAAGCTCCTTGGTTGAAATAATCTGAAGTCTTCTCCATAACCGGAGTTCCTGCTTTCGGAAATAAAGAACCGCAGCGGGAATTTTTGTTTCCAGTCTGGTATATCCTGTTACAAAAACACACATAAGGATTCATCGTGGATAAAAAAATCTTAGCTGCTGGGATGCAGAAAGGCTTCGTTGGTGTGGTTGTTGCCTATTTCTTGGCAATTGCTCTCGGCATTTTGGCCGGAATCTGGGAGAACCATTATTTAATGATCGTCGTGCAGTTCACAAGCACGGTCTTCATTAGATTATTTAAGTTCTTAAGTATTCCTATTATCTGTGTGTCAATTATTGTTTCCCTCTCGACTCTTTCGCAGAGCAACGAGTCAGGAAGGATCTTTAAACACACTATTTTTTATACGCTTTCGACAACGATTCTTGCCGCCTGCGTAGCCGCTTCCCTGTATGTACTCTTCACTCCGGCGAATGTGGCTGTTACCGGCTCGGCTCCTGATGTCTCTAATAAATCAGGAAGCCATTCTTATTTGGATTACGTGGAAAGCATTGTCCCTGACAATTTCATTACACCTTTCCAAACCGCGAACGTTCTTTCCGTTCTTTTGATCGCGGCAGCCGTCGGTATTGCCATTGCGAAGATGCCGAGAGGATCAAAGAATCAGGATCTCATGATCACTTTCTTTAAGGCCTCCCAAGACGTTCTCTTTACACTTGTGAATTGGCTCATCGTTGTTTTGCCGATCGGTATTTTTGCTTTCGTCGCTTCTTTGGCTCAGGAAGTCAGCCACGGTGTCAGCTTAGGCGGTTTAGGCACTTACTTCACATTAGTGATTGCAGCGAACTTAATTCAAATGTTCATTGTGCTTCCGGCCTTCTTAATGATTAAAGGGTTCAATCCAATCAAGGTTGCCAAAGGGATGCTTCCTGCTTTGGCTTTAGCTTTCTTCTCTAAATCCTCGGCTGCGACGCTCCCTGCTACGATGAGATGCGCACAGCAAAATCTAAAGGAAGAGCCGCAGGTTGCTCAGTTTGTTCTTCCGATGTGCACAACCATCAACGGCTGCGCTGCTTTCATTTTCTTAACCGTTATCTATCTGATGCAGAACGCCGGTCTTGATATTCATCCTGGTGTCATTGTGGCCTGGATTTTTATTGCGACGCTGGCAGCCATCGGTAATGCAGGTGTGCCTATGGGCTGCTTCTTCTTGTCCGCAAGCTTGCTTGCCAGCATGAATGTTCCGATTCTGCTGATGGGTGTCATTCTTCCTTTCTATGCCGTAGTAGATATGATCGAAACCAGCCTCAACGTTTGGTCTGACAGTACGGTTTCCGTGATGGTAGACAAAGACATGAAGAAATTAGAGGCGGTTGCAGAAAGTAAATAGTTAAGACTTGCTTGTAGTTGTCTAACTTAGCTTCTCTTTTTTCCTCTCAGCCTCCTATCCGGAGGCTGAGCTCGTTTCTGGAGGACTCACAACTCAGCAAATGTAGGGAAATAGGTGGTGATGAAATCTCGCTTAGTGATCACCCGCAGAGGTGTCAAAAAATGTAAGCAGGCGTAAAGCAACCTTGGTTAGAATGGAAGTATTCCTTTTTTCTAGTCTTTTTGAGCTTTCAGGTTGCTTATGTTTATTAACGATATTTGGTCTTATGGTGTCACGACAAATACCAAGAAAATCGTAGCTGAGGCACAGAAGGACGGCTATTTGCTGAATTTTTTACAGCTGGATTTGGATGAAGACGGACTTCCTAACTGGAAGACGATCAACTCCTTCGTAGAGCTGGTCAGGACATCGACACAAAACAATCCTCCCGACGGAGAAATGAATACTCCCAGAGAAAAGCTCGATCGCCTG